>Ga0302319_10005251_pt1 | contig 26122 bp, 15 predicted proteins | sample Bog_T0_2_FD_203319 | JGI IMG/M metagenome (GOLD analysis project Ga0302319, IMG submission 203319) | Peat permafrost microbial communities from Stordalen Mire near Abisko, Sweden - Bog_T0_2 | ecosystem: Environmental > Terrestrial > Soil > Wetlands > Peat | place: Sweden: Abisko, Stordalen Mire...
CGCGGCATACGAAGGGTTGAAATTTCCCACCCTTGAATCAAAGAACGATTCAAGGATGGGGCACGGAGCTTTGATAGCCGCCGGCGCCGGTTGCGCGTTGCAGATGGAACGTACAACAGTAGCCACAATCCACAGGAGGAGTGAAGCAGGGCACTCGGCTTAGTCCTTTGCCGGGGGCACCAGCGGATCGTTGTCGCGATCGGTTACCTCGACTAAGTCTGCCAGGTGCGCGGCAATCTCCGGTCGCCAGCTACCTTCCGGTACACGCCACGCCCAGTTGCCTGCGCCCACGGCGGGCGTATTCATGCGCGCCTCCGATCCCAGTTCGAGCAAATCCTGCATGGGAACGACAGCAAGTTGCGCAACACTGGATTCCACGGCCCGTAACAGCGGCCAGACGGGACGGGCGACGTTATCCTGCATGGGGAGCGCCCCGACGTAGGCCTCGACGGCTCCGCGTGTAGCCGGGTTGAGCGTGTTCCACCAGCCCTGCGTTGTGTCGTTGTCGTGCGTTCCCGTATAGGCCACCGTTCCCGGCGTATAGCGGTGAGGCAAATGCATGTGCGCACTGGCATCGCTGAAGCCGAACTGGATGACTTTCATGCCCGGCATGCCCATCTCCAGGCGCAGGGCATCGACTTCCGCGGTAATCAGGCCCAGATCTTCGGCGACCAGCGGCAGTGGACCCAAGGCAGCCTCCAGCGCTTTGAACAGCTTGAGGCCGGGCGCCAGGACCCATGCGCCGTTGATGGCAGTGGCCTCTTCCGCCGGAATGGCCCAGTAGGCTTCGAAGCCGCGGAAATGGTCAAGCCGCACGATGTCGTAGACTTCGCAAGCGCGGCGAATGCGGGCGATCCACCAGGCAAAGCCGGCTTCTTCGAGAACATCCCAGCGATAGAGAGGATTGCCCCAGCGCTGGCCGGTGGGGGAGAAGTAGTCGGGAGGGACGCCGGCTATGCGCTCGGGCTTCAATTCAGCGTCCAGCTCAAACAACTCCGGGTGCACCCAAACATCAGCGGAGTCCATATTGACAAAGATGGCCACGTCGCCTAGAACGCGGATGCCATGCGCGGCCGCGGCCTTGCGCAAGTCTGCCCACTGCTTGGCGAAGGCAAACTGCAGGACCTGCTCAACCGCCAAGGCTCTGCCGTGTTTTTGCGCAACCTGGGCCAGCGCCTCCGGTTTGCGCTTGCGTACGTCCTCCGGCCAGACCGTCCACGCGCCCGTGTTGAACTCCTTGCGTAATACAGCGTAGTAGGCGTAATCGATGAGCCAGCCGGCCTCCGCGGCACAGAAGGCTTCAAACTCCGCCCACTGCGCGGCCAAATGCGGCTCGTGGGGCGCGCGATCGAGAAAATTCTCGGCGGCTTGAATGAGCAGCGGCAGCTTGCGCGTCTCGACTTCGTCAAAGTCTACGGTGCCGCTATGTCCGGCCAGGCCTGCGATTTGGGCGCCTTCAATCCAGCCCCAATCGGAGAGAAACTCCAGGCTGACCAGGTAGGGATTTCCCGCGAATGCCGACGAGCCTGCGTACGGCGAGTTGCCGTAGCCCGTGGGGCAAAGCGGCAACACCTGCCAGATATGCTGTTTGGCCGCGGCAAGGAACGCGACAAACTCATGCGCTACGGGACCGAGGTCGCCGATGCCCCCGTAGGAAGGCAGCGAGCTCACGTGCAACAGAACACCGGACGAGCGGGAGAAATCCATAGCTCCATTATCCGATGCGCAGAGCGCCCTTCACGATGCCATAGCCTGCCAGCCGTTATAATCCGTCTGTTTGAGGGACTCGTCCAAAAACTGTCCCGAAAAATCCTGAGGAATTCTTCCTTGTCCATTCGTTCTCTTCGACCGGTTTTTGCTTCTTACCTCCTGTTGTCCGCTACTATGGTTTTTCTTCCCAGGTTCGCCGCTTCCGCCTCGCCCGGGAGTATTCCCATCAGCGCCGGCTGGCAGTTGCAGGATGTCGCAAAGGTGCCCCAGGCTGGAGCTGAAATCTCGACGCCGGCCTTCAAGGCCGAGGGCTGGTACGTGGCCACCGTGCCGGGCACGGTGCTGACGACGCTGGTGAACAACCGCGTTTATCCGGAGCCGCTTTACGGCGAGAACAACCGGCCGGAAGTCATTCCCGAAGCGCTTGCGCGCACCTCCTACTGGTACCGCACCCAGGTCTACGTGCCCGGCAGCTACAAGGGCCAGCACGTGTGGCTCAACTTTGAAGGCATCAATTACTCTTCCGCAGTTTGGGTCAACGGGTTGCAGGTTGGTACCACCCGCGGGGCCTTTGCGCGGGGCGTCTTCGACATTACAGCGAACGTCAAGCCTGGGCAGACGGCCACTGTGGCCGTTTTAGTCGCGCCGCAGCCGCATCCCGGCGTGTCGCATGAGCACACGCTGCGCGGTGGGATCGGGCCCAATGGAGGCGAATCGGCGATCGATGGTCCGACGTTTTTATGCACCATGGGCTGGGACTGGATACCGGCCATTCGCGATCGCGAAACCGGTATCTGGCAGAAGGTTTATTTGTCCTCAACCGGGCCGGTGCTGGTGAAGAATCCGCTGGTGACAACCGATCTTCCCTTGCCCAAGACGGACTCGGCGGACGTTGCCGTGCAGGCGACGGTTGAGAATGTCAGCGACAAACCGATTAGTGGAGAGATTGCGGGCAGCATTGGCGAGGTCACCTTCAGCAAGCCAGTCACCCTGGCCCCGCATAGCTCGCAGCAGATCGCATTCGATCCCAAGACCGATGCGCAGCTCCACTTCGACCATCCGCGCCTGTGGTGGCCCAACGGCTACGGCGAGCAGCCGCTCTACAAACTGCACCTCAGCTTCAACATCAAGAAGACAGTTTCCGACACGCAGGACGTTTCGTTTGGCGTGCGCAAGATCTCCTACAGCGTGCCGGGCACGGATACGCTGACGATCTCGGTGAACGGCGTGCCCATCTTTATACGCGGCGGCAACTGGGGACTGGATGAAGCGCTCAAGCGCATTCCGCGCGAGCGCCTGGAAGCGCAGATTCGCCTGCACCAGCTGGCCAACCTCAACTTGATCCGCAACTGGGTGGGGCAGAGCACGGGCGAAGATTTCTACGAGCTGTGCGACAAGTACGGCATTCTGATTTGGGACGAGTTCTTCCAGCCGAACCCAGGAGATGGACCGGACCCGAGCGACATTCCCACCTACATGGCCAACGTGCGGGAGAAGATACTGCGCTATCGCAACCATCCGGCCATCGTGCTATGGTGCGCGCGCAATGAGGGCTTTCCGCCCAAGGAGATTGACGACGAGCTGCGCAAGCTGATGGCAGAACTGGAGCCCACGCGCCGCTACCAGCCAAGTTCGACGGACGGCGCCGGGGTGCGTTCGCATGGGCCGTACTCATGGCGCACGCCGCGCGAGTTTTACACCGTGACCGATGACTACTTCAAGACCGAGACCGGCTCGGTCTCCGTACCGACGCTCGAATCGATTCATGGCATGATGCCCGAGAAGGATTGGGAGAGCATTAACGACGATTGGGCCGAGCACGATTTTGCCAGCGGCAACTCCGGCGCCCAGGACTACCCGGCGGAACTCGCGGCGCGCTATGGGAAGCCGGCCAACCTGGCAGACTTTGTGCGCAAGGCGCAACTGATGAACTACGAGGCCTATCGCGCCATGTATGAAGGCCGCAACGCGCAAATGTTCCATCCGACCACTGCCGTGATTACCTGGATGAGCAACCCCGCGCAACCCAGCTTTGTGTGGCAGCTTTATCACTACGACTTGGAACCCAATGCGTCGCTCTTCGGAGTCAAGAAGGCCGGCGAACTGGTCCATATTCAATTCAACGAAGCCACCGGCGACCTGCAGGTGGTGAACAATTTGCCCGAGCCGCTGGCTGGGGCGGTAGCGCATGTATCAATCTACAAACTCGATGGCACCCTAGCGACGGAAAGCGAGTTGAAGGTCAGTGCGGCGGCCTCGTCCACCACGACCCTCGGGCCGGTTGTGTTTCCCGCGTCGCTCATCGATACGCACTTCCTCAAGCTGGACTTGCGCGACAGGGAAGGAAAGCTGGTCTCCAACAACTTCTACTGGCGCGGTCAGCACGGCTATCCGGATATTCTCGCGGATTTGGAAAACATGCCTGCGGTGACGCTGGATGCGAAGGTGGAAAGCACGCTGGCCCAAGGCCGCCGGGTGGTCACCGTAACCTTGCACAATTCCACGGAGCACGTGGCGCTGATGGCTCACCTGCAATTGCGGAAGGCGCATTCCAACCAGCGCGTGCTGCCGGTATTCGCCAGCGATAACTACGTGTCTTTGGTCGGAAATGAAGCGCGCACCATCACGCTGGAAGCCGATGAAAGCGAGATGGGCGGCGAGGATGCGCTGGTTACCGTGGATGGCTGGAATGTGCGTGTAGCGCCGGCATCGTCGCAAGGCGTGGCCATCGCGCCGAACGTCGAGGCACAACCGGAGCATTGGCCGGTGACCGGATTGCCATACCAGACGGTCGGGTTGCGGTAGTTCAAGGATTCAACGATACCCAGCAAGGTGAACAGACTTCTCCGAACGGGGAGCCGCCAGGTAACGACTTCAGAGGAACGGATTCGCAACCCGAACACTTCCGAATTGCTGACCGTGTTGAAGATCCTCCGTAAAGAGCACCTTGCATTTCGCCTGCATGGCAGCCGCGACGATCAAAGAGTCGTACCACGACAGCGCATTCTGCGCGTGGAGTTGCAATGCCTCTGCATAGAGTGCCTGGGACGAGTGCACGCTCAACAGGGGGCGGAAAACCGCTCCAAGGTATTGCAGTGCATCGGCCGGTCGCATCGGGTGAGCGAACCGATTCAGAGCCACGTTGAAAAACTCCTGGACCACCTGATAACTGACGATGCCCTTCTGGGTCGTCAGAGCCTCGCGAATCAGCTGGGTGGCTTTCCGGGCTTTCGCGGCGGCAGTACTGTCGAATACACGAAGATATTCGAATCCAGAAAGAACCTATCGCTCATTCATTTCATCTCGGCTGAAGGATCCACCTGCGTTCACCTGCCGCATTTGCTTCATGAGCGCGTCGAAACCCTGGGCATCCCCCGCGCTTTCCGCGAATTGTACGAGCCACTCACGGAATGCCGCATTCAGTGTTCTGCGCTGCGCACGGGCGATGGAGCGGGCACGCTCAATCAAGTCCTCATCGGCACTCAATGTGATGTTTTCGTGTTCCTGCGGAACATCGTGGAAGAACGGAGAATCGTTCGCGCCGGAAGTCCTTTTTGGCCCCGCGCAAAAAGGCCCGCGACCGAGAGGGTCGCGGGCCTTTTGAACTGCTGATGATTCCAGCTTACATGCCTGGAATCTGTGGGCCCTGCTGAGCCTTGGCGTTGAGGCGGATGCGCTTGTTCTTCTCGAAGTCGCTCGTCACGCCGGTGAGGAAGACATTGAACGCTTCGGAGCGGCGTTGCTCCAGCATCTGGTCGCGCGTCTGGTCAAAGTTCTTGGCGATGTCAGCGGGGGTGGGCTCCTGCTTGTCCACAATCTTGGCCACGACGCCATTGCGCTCGGCGTTAATGGGAGAGCTGAGTGCGCCGACGGGGAGATCCAGGAGTTGCGGAGCGACCTGCGCCACCTGACCGACATCGGGTACCTGACCCTCGGGACCGACGAGGTCACTGGTCTTGAACGAAGCTCCGACCTCCTTGGCGGCCTTGGCTAAATCGCCGGAAGCCTTCGCCTTGTCGGCAAGGTCCTTGGTCTTGGCGGCGAGCAACTGCGGAAGCTGCTCGTCCCGGAAATCATCAAGGACGTGGGCCTTCCAGTCGGCGAAAGTTGGCGCGTGGGCTGCTTGAATCCCCGTGACCTGGAAGATGGCATAGCCTTCGCCGGTCTGCGCGTACTGCGCCGGATCACCCTGCTTGGAATCGAACGCCTTGGCGATGACCTGGGTGCCATCGGGAAGCGCCGCAATCACGCCTTGCTTGTTCACGGGTGGCGTGGTGACGACTTCCAGGTGATGGGCCGCCGCCGTCTTCTCCAAGCCGTTCTTGATGGCTTCGGAGGTCAGCGCGTGCGCATAACCCTCTTCGGCCGCCGCGGTCTTTTGACGGATGAGGGTCGCCTGGATGGTGGGCAACACCTCGTTCAGTTCCTGGGCGTGGGCCGGCTTGCGCTCTTCCACCTGGACAATGTGGTAGCCGAACTGGCTTTTCACGATGGCAATGTCGCCGATCTTCTGTGCGAAGATGGCCTTGTCAAACTCGGGAACCATGGCGCCATGCTGCGCGAAAGGCAGCTCGCCGCCAGAGTCCTTGCTGCCCGGGTCGTCGGAGTTCTTCTTGGCCAGGTCGGCAAAGTTCGCGCCGGCCTTCAATTGCTTGAGGATGTCTTCGGCCTTGACCTTGGCAGCCGCATCCGCTTTGGCGTCTGCGTTGGGAGCCAGCTTGATGAGGATGTGCCGCGACCGAGCCTGCTCTGGCGTTGCATATTCGCTCTGGTGCGCTGTGTAGTAGGTCTGAATCTCCTGCTGCGTGGGCTGCGGAATGCCGCCGGGCAGTTCGTTCGGCGTAAACGCAAAGTAGGTGATCTTGCGCTGCTCGGGGACTGCGGATGCGTAGCGGGCCGCGTTCTTCTTGAAGAAGGCCTCGAGGTCGCTGTCGGAAGGGTTCATGCCCTTGCGCACGTCGTCCGCGGAGATCACGGCGTAGTCAAACTTGATCTTGATGGCGCTCTTGCGGTAGTCGGCCTGGACTTCTTTGTCGCTGACCGTGACGCCGCCGGTGATCAGCGCCTGGAGGCGGCGAATCACGATGTCGTGCTTCACATCCTCCTCAAACTCGGGCACGGACATGTTGAACCGGTTCGCGACCAGGGCCGTGTATTGGTCTTCTCCGATGAACTTGCCGCCCGGGAAGAGCACCTGGCCGGCAGCGCCGGTCTGCAGGTATTGGCGGACATCGTCTTCGTTGGCGCGAATGCCCAGGCGCTCCGCCTCATCCAGCAGAATCTGCTGTTGAATGAGCTGCTTGCCCACACGCTGCTCAAACAGGCCGAGAATCATGGGATTGTCGGGGTAGCGCTGCTGCGCAAGCTGAGCGCGCGCGATCTTGTCCACCTTTTCCTGGCTGACCGTGGACCCGGAGGACAGCAGCCTGCTGTACCAATGGGGATAGATGACTGCGTAGGTGTCGGCAGCCGCGGCGTTCTGGCCGGTGAGGCCGGGGATCAGGTAGACCACCATGGAAATGGAGGCCATCCCGATGATGACCACGAAGAACGCTTTGACGACACGGCTATCTCTTTGCAGGAAACGAATCATGGTTGAACCTGGACCTTCGACTCTCTAAGCGCTCTCAAGGGGACCTTGCTGGGCCGAATCCGGCGAGCAACGGCTTCGCATGCGAAGCAAATCTGTGCCTGAGCGCGCAATTCTCACGCGAGGATTAGTGGACGCGCAATTCACCCTATTATAAACGACCCTCCAGGAAAGCCCTCGCTGGCGCCGGCTCAAGGAGAGCGAGCCGCGGATGCCATGAGACCACCCATTGTTGGGAAGGGAGCCCATGGACCGCAATGGGTGGTCTCGCAGATTGAGGAAGTGATGCCAAGTGGTGCAGTAATTGGAACACGCGGTCATCTTGCCCGCCGCGATGCTACGAGCTTCTGCGCTCCTTTTTGGGCTGTCGGTGATGGCGCGCACGTTTCAGGGTTTGGTTACGGACGGATGCAGGACTTGGGTTTGTGGTCGCTCCCGCGGTCGGGCCGTGATCGGGTTGGTTTGGCCCCATTTTTTCCCATCCTGTTCTTTCTAGAACAGCTTAAGAGGCATGCCGGGTTGGAAGCTCCCACCAGGCGCCGACGTCGGGCTCGCCAAGACGCGTCCATACGCGGCAATGGGCAGAGCGCCATTTTCCCCCTCGTTGACCAAATCGGGCTTAGAATCGTGTACAACTTCAATTCTGGGCAATCGGACATGGGTTGAATCAAGATTTCTGTAAACCCATTGACCCGGCCCGCAACCGGCAGTTTGAGAGCCGGGGCTGTTGTTCCATTGATCCGCTTGACCCCAGGTCCGCCGTGAGCAGGTTCGCGCCATGGCCGGGACAGCGAGAGACTGGGCGGTATTGCTCTTGGTGGGCGAGTTGCTGGTAGGCTCGCCGGCCGCGCAACGTGTGTCGATCGCCGCGGTGCCAGGGAATGCGCTCGCGCCCCCCGTTTTGCCCCCAGCGGGGAACTTGGGCCGTTCGCAAGAAGGCCACGGGGCCATCTCCGGGAGGCTGACCGATCTCGGTTCCAGGCCGATGCCGGCCGTGGTCATTGTGGCCCGCAATGAAACCACCGGCGCTGAAACAAGAACGACCACTTCGAGGAACGGAAGCTACCGGCTGACCGGGCTGGACGCCGGCCAATACACGCTGGAGGCGCTGAGCCCGGCTTTGGGTCGGGGACGTCTGGAGGGCATCTATGTAGCCGGCGGGGGGTACGAGGCGCACGTGCAGGCAGCAATGGCATTTGAACCTGTGCCGGCGGAGACGCTTGCGGCTTCCGCTTCCGATGTGCCAGCCGACACCAGCCCGCACGGCAAAGCTCTTGAGGAAGCCGCCGGCATTTCACCGGCGGTGAACATCCCGGAGAAGGCGGCCGCACTCCCAAACCTGACCATCGAAGGACGCGACGCGCGTGCCAGGGAAGAACTGCCCGTCTCCGGAATCGAGCTACGAGGTGAGCTTGCCCAGGTGCCGCTGCGGGGGCTCGAGATCCGGGGCCTTCCGATGTCGAGCCGAGACGGAGTGGGCGAACCCGCGGAGGTACCCAGCGGCGCCGCGACCGCGACGACCACCGGGACGGCCCTACCTGTTCGGGGTGAAGAGGGGACGGTCGTGTCCGCGTTGGTGGCAGCCGCGCAAGGCGCGGGTGAGTTTGTGCGCCCTGACGCGCTTCCTGCCAAAATCGCGGCCGAAGAGCCCAGCGCCTCCATACCGGTCGATGCGCTGGGTTTATCCGCAGCGGAGTTAGAGGCGCTGCCCGCTGTGGGACGGCGGTGGGAGGACTTTTTGCTCGATGCACCCACCGGGGAGAGCGGCGGCTTGGGAGAATTGCTGAGCAGCACGGGGATCGCAGCGGGGAGAACAAGCATGGACGGAGCCAGCACCGCGCTGGCCTTTGGTGGAAACGGCTCGGTGCGATCCGCTTCCGCTGAAACTGGTAAGGAGGGTGGGGAGGGTGGGGATGGAGCGGCCCAGAGCGAGGCAGGACGGGTGTGGTCGGGAGGAAGAGGCTCAACGGTAGCCGAAGCGGCTATCCGCGAGGTGCGCGCGGGGCCGTCGAGCGCCCTTGCCGCGGAGGGCCGCGGCGGGAAAGCTCTGCATGTGGAGACTGCGGGCGGAACGAACGGCTTGCATGGACAGGCCTTTGGGTTCGACCGCCAAAATACGTGGGGCGCGCGGAATCCTTTTACCCAATGGGTACAGCAAACCGCGGCGGCCACGCTGACCACTACGCCGGTCTTTACCGCGGAACCGTATACGCCGCCGGATCACGAAACCGTGACAGGATTTGGCGGGGGGAGCCAGATCCGGCTCGACAAGCTGTTCTGGTTTGCGGCGCTGGACAGCTATAGCCGCAACGATCCGGGGCTGGCCACGGTCAGACACCCCGATCTTTTCTTCGCACAGCCAAGAAATGACCAGATGCAGTTGCTCAGCGCGCAGTTGGGTTTGAGCGGCGTGAATCCAGTGGCTGAGGGGGTGGCAGCATATTCCAAGTTACTGACGACGCTCGACGGGTTGCTGGGGCCAGCCGCGCGCAGGGCCACGCAATGGGTGGGGTTTGCCCGATTGGACTGGGCAGCCACGGAACGGCACCGCTTCACCCTGGAAAGCACCGGCGCTGATTGGCATGCAGCAGGCGGGGGATTGACGCGAGTTTCAGAAGCCTACGGCAGCAACAGTTTCGGATCGAGCGCGGCAAGCGAAGAGTTGCTGCTGGGGCGGTGGGATGCTTTCTTGACACCCAACCTGCTCGCCGTGACCCACGGCTCGGCGGGGCGCACAATCCAGACGGCGCATGCCGGCGTGCCTTCGGCTTTTGAGCAAACGTTTCTCAGCGCAAACACATGGGGACAACTGCCGCAGATCAGCCTGGACACCCGCGACGGATTCACGATCGGCAATCTTTCGCGCTTCGGCACAGGCAGTTACCCGGATGAAAAGGCGCTGCACGGACAGGAGGCGGTGAACTGGGTACACGGCTCGTTGCAGGTGGAGGCGGGCTTCGAGCTAAGTCACAACGAGGATGCCACGAGTTTGTTGCGCAACGAGACGGGAACGTACTCGTATGCCAGCGTGGAGAACTTTGCCTCGGACGCGTTGGCCTTCGCGGCGTTCGGGATAAGCGGCGAGCTGAACCCGGACAACCCGCACGACTGCGATGCAACGGGCAAGGCCTGGCGCGACGGCAACGGCACTCTGCACGGGCTCGGCTCTTTGCCCTGCTACTCCTATTATTCGCAAACGCTTGGGCCCACCCACTGGAACCTGAGCACCAATGACTGGGCGGGATTCTCCACGATCCAGTGGCAAGCCAGCAAGCTGGCGGTGGTGAGCGCGGGACTGCGATGGGAGCGGGAACAGCTTCCGCCGACAATTGCAGCCCTCGCCAACGCGGCGCTGCCGCTGACCGGGAAGCTGCCCGCCCTGGGCAGCCGCTGGGGGCCACGCGTCAGCCTGGCGTTGGGCAAAACGGAAAGCCACTGGCCCGTGCTACGGCTGGGCTACGGCATGTATGCCGGCCGCGTGGAAAACGCGACGGTTGAAGCGGCGCTCACGCAAACGGGGAGCCTCAGCGGCGACCTGAACTTCTTCCTGCGCCCCACGGATCGTTTGAGTGCCGGCGGCGCGCCGCCCTTTCCCTCTGTGTTGTCGGGTGCGCCGGGGAACATCTTGAAGCCGGGGGTTGTGGAGTTCGCTGGGGGCTTCCGCAATCCCGAAGTGCAGCAGGCCGCGGCTGCGCTGGAGGAAGAGCTTCGCGGGCACGTCCAGGTTACGGTGAGCGTAGAAATGAGTTTGGGCCGCTTGCTGCCGGTCTCCATCGACACCAACTTCGACCCGGCGGTAAACCCCGGCACGTTGACCTATGCCGTGGTGGATGGCAGCGGCCTGGGCCCCATCAAGGCAGCACAACTCACCGTTCCGTTTTACGCTTCGTGGCCGGCGGCGCACGCGGCAAGCGGCTTCGCGGGGAGGCTTAACCCGAACTACCAGCAGATCACGCAGATGATGAGCCGCGCCAATTCAACCTATGAAGCGGCCGTGCTGCGCATCATGCGCACCAGCCGCCGCGGGCTGAGCCTGCATGCACGCTACACCTACGCGCATGCCGCGGATTGGAATCCCAACGAGAGCCCATCGGTGGCAGGAAGCGATGTTCTCGATCCGGCACACTTCAATGAAGAGTATGGAACCAGCGATCTGGACATACGCCAATCGGCGAGCGTACTGGCGGTTGTGGAAGCGCCTTGGAGGTTGCGTGGGTGGGAGGGACGCTTCGCGAATCGGTGGCGCGTTTCCGGAGTCGGCCAGTATCGCAGCGGACTGCCCTTCACGATGCGCACCGGAGGAAGATTGGCGGAGGAGTTCGATTCCCAAAACGGAGCGGCCATTGTGGCGCTTGGTCCCGGCATGAACGGATCGGGCGGCGACAATCGAGTCTACGGCGTGGGCCGCAATACCTATCGCTATCCGCCCACCTGGAAGGCAGATTTACGTTTAGGGAAGGTCATCGAGCTGGGCCATGTCAGGCAGCTCGAGATTCTGGTGGAGAGTTTTAACCTGTTCAACCATCAAAACGTGACGGAACTGGAGACGACCGGCTACTCGATTGAGCCGGGGGATGCGAGCGGAGGCTTGCCTAGGTTGAACTTTCTCACCGGGCTGAAAGCCAACACGACGGAGTTCGGCACGCCGATGAATGTGAATGCAACCAACTTCTATCGTGAACGGCAGATTCAACTGGGAGTGCGGTTGCGGTTTTGAAGAAGCCCCCCATCGATGCAGAGCATTCCCTGGATAGTGAGGAGGCTTGGCGCATAGCGCGATCACCCGTACGCCCCGCGCCTGGGCTAACTTGAGCCCGGCAAGATACAACTTTTGGGTTACTCAGCATGGCTTGAAGGTGAGCGATCATCCACCTTCGATGCATAAGAAAGCGGATGGCTCGTCCCTATAATTCCTCTACTGGGGGAAGATTACATGTCAGTAACAGATAACGAATCTATAGAGAACGAGCGCCAAAAGCGTATATCCATCCTCAAGCAGCATCGGGGCTTCCGGCTCACGCTGGTGTTCGCCGCCGTTTCACTTTGCTGGGGCTGGAGCCTGAACTGGGCCAGTGGCCGCAATATTCCCGGGTCGCAAGTGATGGGGCCGCAACTTTGGCAGTTTGCGCCTTTCATCCTAGGTTGCTCCATTAGTCTTGTGTGTCTCGGCTGGGCTTCGAAAGTGCTGTGGGATGCATTGTTCCGCTCGTGGACCGCGCCCCGCGCGCCGCGTGTGCCGGCAGAGCTCACCATGAAGAAGAAGGCGTGGGTGTTCGGCAAGGAAGCGAAGGCCATCGGGTCCGTGTTTTTCGCCGGCCTGGTTCTCAGCCTTATCGTTGGTTTGATTTCGGGCGCCATCGCTACGGTGGTTGCACGCGCCGTATTCCTGGCAGCCGGCACCGCCCTTTGGATCGTACTGATCCGACATTTCTTCCATGTGCTGGACAACAAAGCGCGCGAAGGCAACTGGAGAAAGTTTTCGCCGCTGTTGATTGCTCCGCCCATTATCTCCATGGCGGCCATCGCGATCCTGAACGATCCAAGCCAGCCGGGCGCACGCAACCCGCTTTATTTCGCACTTTGGATTGCGATTGCGGTATCTTCGGCGGTGATTCCGGCATCCACGCTTCCCGGCCTGATGACCGTCACGCTAGTGCGCCGCGGGCAATACGACCTGGCGCTGAAGCTGAGCCGCATCTTCTTCTGGGCGCTAGGAAACACGCACGCCACGCAGGGATGGGTTCTGGTGATGGCGGGACGTTACGAGGAAGCCAAGCACTACTTGAAGCCGCTGGCATTCGATAAGGATGGGCATCCGCGTCTTACCAGCCAGGAATTTTTCCTGTACACGCTGGCCCTCGCCATGGAAGGCGAATACGCGACGGCCGAAATGCTTTACGAGGCCGCGGTGAATGTTCCCCAGAAGACCGGCGATTTTCATTTTGGACTCGCCGATTGCCTACTCACGGAAAAGAAAGATCCAGACCGTGCGCGCAAGTTGGTGGAAAGCGTTCTTGCCGGCTTCCCCACCCATCCCAGTTCCAACCGGCAACGCGCCAATCGCGCCCAGATGCTGGCCTTCCATGCATGGACTCTGGCCTCCAACGGCTGGCGCTCCGACGCGGAACAGCGGCTCAAGGAAGCCACGGAGAGCTGCTCCGGGGCAGACAAGTGCAGTTTGGCTGCGCTTCAGCTTCCCGTGGGCGATACCTGGCTGACCCTGGGCGAAGCGGACAAAGCCCGCGACGCCTTCAAGACCGCTCTGAATGTGTTCCCCTTCGGCGATGTGGCCGTGCGGGCGCGCAGAAAGCTCGCGGAACTGGATCGTCAAGTCGCATAAACCTCGGTCGCGCAGATCCTCCACGGGTCCGCGCGACCGCTTCATCAGGAAGTCCCGGCTCTTCGACCCGCCTGCAACCCTCCGCCCACTCTCCCCCTTCATCGGTTCGTCTTTGGCTCCCTTCACCGTTCGCGTTGGCCATCGATTCTGCTGAGTTCCCGCGTGATCGCTCCATCCCATGCAGGGCGCGCATTGAGATCCACGGTAGCGCATATACTGAGTTGTCTCGAATCGGTGACGGGCGGGGGCGGCGAGCAGTTCCGCATATCCTGACCCGTTTTTGCCGCCTTGGCCAACGAGCCCACCAGGCGGAACGAGATGGGAGGATCCGTATGCGTCGTGCCTTCGTCCTTGCAGTCTTCCTGATCGTTCAACCCGCACTCGATGGACAAAATGCGATAGTCCCAAGGCCCGCGATCACTGGGATCTCGCACGTTACGTTTTACGCGGATGACCTGACGAAATCGCAGGATTTCTACGGTGAATTGCTGGGATGGGAGCAAGTGCCTGCCGGCAAGTTGCAGCCCGGAGTGCGGTTTTATGCCAACCATGCTCAGTACATCGAATTGCAACCGGCCCCGAGCGCATCGTTAGCCAAGCGCTTTGACGGGATTGGCTTCTCGACAAGCGATGTGGAAGGACTGCGAGGTTTCTTAGCGAGCCGCGGAGTGGCTGTTCCCCCTTCAGTCGGTCGAAGCCAAGGAGGAGATCTCTGGTTCGACGTGAAGGACCCGGAGGGAAACCGGGTGGAATTCGTTCAGGAGAGCAACCACCCGCCCACGGGCCTCAAGGCGGCATCGGCCCGGGTGAGCACGCATATCATTCACGCGGGCTTTGTGGCTCACGACCGTGCAGCCCTCGACAGGTTCTACAAAGACCTGCTGGGCTTCCACCTTTATTGGGAAGGCGGCTCCGGTCCGGGTCACACCGACTGGGTGATGATGCAAGTGCCGGACGGGACCGATTGGCTGGAGTACATGCTCTATCTGAAGGCGGATGCCACGCGCGAGCAACTGGGCAGCGCTTACCATTTTGCTCCCGCCGTGGTGAGCGTGAGCGAGTTGGACAAGCTGCTACACGCAAAGGGTTGGAGGCCCTCGGCTGCCGAGCGGCCCCCTCTGTTGGGGCTCGACGGCAAGTGGCAGTTAGACCTGTTCGATCCCGATGGAACACGAGCGGAGTTCATGGAGTTTCATCCCGTAAAGGAGCCGTGCTGCTCGAAGTTCACCGGTGCTCAGCCCAACTTGTCGGCTGCCTGGTAAATCCACGGGGCGGACGACGCCGTAATTTCAACTGGCTGCCGGCGTAGCCCTCTCAAGGCTTCTGCTCCCATCCGCAGGCCGCATCCGGCGTTACCGTTTGGCCGTTGAGCAGAAAACACGCGGCGCCGTTGATGTCGGTCGAGTAGGTGCGTACTTTGGCGGCTTCGAGCGCTTGCAGAACTTCCTGGCGCGGATGGCCGTAGCGGTTGTGCAGACCACAGGAAATGACCGCCCACTGGGGGGGCTACGCGGGCCAGAAACTCGGAGCCGGTCGATGTGACACTGCCGTGGTGACCCACCTTCAGCAGCGTACTCGGCAGGCCCGGCTCGGCAAGCATAGCTTGCTCCACAGGCCCTTCGGCATCGCCTTCGAGAAGGACCGACGTCGCGCCATAGGCTACGTGCAGCACTAACGAATCGTTGTTCGCCGCTTCCGCGCCGGGTTGGTAGTCCGCGAATGGCGCCAGCACCGCAATTTGTGCCACGCCCAGAATCGATGCATCGCCAGCGCGAAAACTGCGCACGCGCACGCCAAGTTGCGCGGCTTCGTTCAGCAACGCATCGTAGTCGGGCGAGCTTGGATTGTTGCCCACCCACAGTTCAGCGGGCCGGAAGTTGCGCAGCACCGCGGGCAATCCGCCCATGTGGTCGGAGTGGGCATGCGAAAGTGCGACAACATCCAGATGGCGGATGCCGCGTGCCCAGAGGGCTTCCGACACGACCTGTTCGCCAATGTCGAAGCTCTCTTGCGCGCGATGCTGCGCCCCGCCGAAGCCACCCCCATCCAAAAGCAGCGTCTTTCCGTCCGGCGTAATCAGCAGCAGAGAATCGCCCTGGCCGACATCAATGGCTTCCACGAGCAGAGCATCGCGCGGATGCCGGACGGCGCGGGGAACGACGGCAGCCAGCACAGCCAGGAACAGCGTAGCCCAAGCGACGCGGCGTGGCCACCTGCTACCGCGCGTCAAGACCATGGCCGCGGCGAGGCATGCGCAAAACAGGAGGGAGCGGCCGAGCAACGGAGGCGGGATGCGCAGATCGCCCAGCGGTTGCGCGCCAAACTGGCGCACCAGCCAGGTTCCAAAATGCAGCGGCAGGGCGACAAACACGGCCGGGATGGCTGCGGCAGGCGGCCAAGCCGCCGCAGTAACGAGCGTGACGAGCGCGGCAGGCATGAGGAAGAGAAGAAGCGGCACGAGAAACAAGTTCACCGGCAGCGCGAAGAGGGTGATGCGATGGAAGTAAAGGGCCATGGGCAGGGTCATCACCATTTCAACGATGCAGGAGACCACGAGTAGTTCCACGGAACGCAAGCAAAGACGAACGGAAAACGGAATGGCCCGCCTCGCCATACTCTCCCCGCGTGTGGACTCAAACGCCGCGACGAAGACGCGCAGGGTTACGCGGAACTGCGCATGGCGGGAAGGAAGGTTGACATCGGTCTGCGTGCGGGTGAGATCGCGCGTGGCGATTACATAGGGATGAATGGTTTGCGCCAGCAATGGCGCCGCGACGCCGGCGATGGCCAGCACGGCCAGGAGCGTCATTTGCAAACTGGCATCAAACAGGCTTGCCGGGCTGGCGGCGAGGAGGCAGAGCGCGGCAAAGCCAATGGTGTTGAGCGGGCTGCGCTCGCGAAACAGAAGATGCCCGACGAGGTACAGCATGACCATCCACAGGGATCGTTGGACGGGTGTGGCAAAGCCGGTGAAGAGCGCGTAAACGATTGACGCAGCGAGTGTGATCAGCGTGGTGAACACGCGCGGAAGACGCAGGCGGCGCGCCACCCAAAACACGCAGCCGGTCACGATGGCCAAATGGAAGCCGGAGACCACCAGCATGTGGAAGGAGCCGGTGCGCTCAAAGCCCACGCGGAGAGAATGGGTGAGATAGGTTCGATCGCCGGTGACCATGGCCGCGAGCATGGCCGCATCCGCCGGGGACAGACGAAGTCCGGCGGGCAGCGCGCGCATGCTCTGCGGCAACCCTAAGAGCCGCTCGCTCGCAGCATGTTGCCAGACGCCCAGACGACAGACCCACGATGCAGAAGACGAAGCAACACGCTCAATGCGGTCGGCATTCACAGAGGAGGTGGCTGTAATTCCCTGCCCCACGAGAAACTGCTCGGGATTCCACACGCCGGGATCGTGGTAGGTCTCGGGCTGGAGAAGCCGGGCAACGGCGCGGACCTGTTCGCCGCAACGAAAAGCGTGCGCTTCACGGTCCAAGAACGGATTCTCTCCCGTTTGCGAAGGCCAACGAACAGTAAGGCGCACTTCTCCTGCCATGGGGGCCTGCACGTCGGCTTGATCGCTCACCAACTCCACGCTGGAGAGACGAATGTCGATGCGTTGTGAAGCAGGTCTGGTGAGCGAAGGGTCGGGGTGAGCCGGATCGAGTAGATTGGGGTCGGCGTCGAAGCGAATCGGGCCCACAGCAACGATGGTTCCCTCGACCGTGCGCGCCAAACCATCGGAGATTGCTGCCAGTGGAGCGTCGGCAGCGGCTTGCGGCTCCATAAGTGCGCACCACGTGCCGAGCAAGCAACCCATTGTTGCAAGTGGCAATGAAACCAATCTGGGTGTGCGACACGCGGCGAGCACGCACACACATCCGGCCGCGGCGAGGGCGAGCAGGACAACGCTGGATTGGAAGGACAGCACTTTCGTGAGAGCGATTCCCATAGCAAACAAACACGCCGCGTAAAAGAGCGGGACGTCGCCGAGTCCCCTCGCAAAGAATGAAGAGAGGGCAAGGCCCTGCCCGAGGCTGGCTGGTTCGGCTTGCATGACGCGATGGCCCGAATGGATGCTCTGACCGACAAGCCTACCGCAGTTTCGAGCGTGGAGTGAGCTTTGCCGACACAGCCGAGACGTTACGTTAGGCCCCTATCGAATGCTCGGAATAGCGCAGTCCCGAAGCATGTTGGTATCCCACCCTCTCCGCAGAAGAAAGTGGAGAGGATGGGGCGCGGGGGTCTGTAGAGAAAGCGGAAAGAATCAGGCGTTCGAGCCGTTGTGGCGGAGATGCACGATTGTCTCGAGGTGGAAGGTCTGCGGGAACAGGTCGGCGAGCGCGATGGAGTCGATTGCGTAGCCGTGCGCGACAAGTGCGCGCAGGTCGCGGGTCAAGGTTGCCGGATCGCAGGAGACGTAGACCAACCTTGGGGCCGCAAGCCGGCCGAGAAGGGCTACAATCTCCGCGCCAAGGCCGGTCCGCGGTGGATCGACCACGATCAAGCCAGGGCGCTGGCGGGCGGAGGAAGAGCAAACGAAGTCGAGCGTGTTCGCGTTGACCGCGACTCCGGTTGTCCCGTGCAAGTTCTCTTCCAACGCTTGGCCGGACGGAGCCGCGGACTCCACCGCAACCACGCGCGCGAAGCTCTCCGTGAGCTTGCGGGCAAAGAGGCCGACACCTGCAAAGAGGTCCCAGGCCAAATCGCCGGACTGGCCCGCGGTTACGTGATCCACCAAGGCATCCACCAGCCAGCGATTGACCTGAAAGAACGCTCCGTGGTCCACGCGATAGTCAAAGCCAGCGGCGCGGTAAGAGATGGAGGGTGCACCCCAGCGTGCCAGCGTGCGTGCGGGATGGCCGGGACGTCCGTCGGAGGCTAGGTCGGCACTCTGCAAGGCAGGAACGCGCGCATGGACAGCCTGCGCCAGAGGTTCGAGCCGCACGCCCGCCGACTCGGCCGCAAAGAATGTGGCCAGCAACGCAGACTCGGCTGGGTCGCAGAAGAGGAGGATCTCCGAAGGGCGCAGATTGGCTGGCACGCGCTGCAGGGCTTCTGAAGCAGCCATCGCAGCCGTAAGCAACAAGGGCGCCGCGATAGGGCAGGAATGGATAGGAATGATGGCGTGGGATCGACGGCTGCGGTAACCGGGCTTGCCGTCGGCATCGAACGCCAGACGGATGCGGTTGCGATAGGCCCATGGGTCCGCGGAGAGAACGGAGATCGCAGCCGTGACTTCCACGCCGCCGCGCTCCAGTGTTTCGCGCAGGATGGCCTGCTTGAAAGCGAGCTGGTTGGCATAGCCGGCGTGCTGGTAGTGGCATCCACCGCAGGCGCCGAAGACGGGGCACAGCGCTGGGATGCGCTCGGGGGAAGGCTTGAGAATTCCTGTCATTTCTGCGGTTGAGTAGCCAGACTTGTTCTGCACGGTGCGGATGCGCACCTGTTCTTCGGGCAATGCGAAAGGGACAAAGACGGCTTTGCCCTGACTGTGGGCCAGAAACGTGCCGCCATAGACTGGCTTCTCGATCTCCACCACTTCGGCTAGCGCGGGTGCTTCATGCGCCGGTGCGTGTCGTTTCGCGGTTTGTCCGGGAGGCTTGGGCGTCATTGCTGGCTCATGTAGAACAGGCTGAGGCGGGGCAGGTTGTAGTGGACGAGGAGCTGCTTTTGCTCAAACTGCTGCTTCACCTGGCGGACCTGGACGGCGCCCATGCGGCTGCGATAGGGCGCTAATTCGCGCTCGGCGTGCTCCCGGATGCGGGTAACGAGGTCTTCGGGCGCTGCCGCGTTCAATGCGGCAAAGAGCTTGTCCTCCAGCACGGTGAGGCGCTGCTCGAGCCGTTCCAAATTCTTCGCAGCTTCAAGATCTTCGGTGGATGCGCTTGCATCGTCACGCACGGCAGCGGCCAACTGGCGAAGACGAACGGCAGTTACGTTGCAAGCGTCCGCAGCCACCGTGGCTGTGTCCAAGGCTGCCGCGGCAGCATCCAAATGAGCCGCCACGCGATCGTGCTCGAAGCCGGACTCCAACGGCTCGGCGGCATCGTCCGATTTTGGCTGGGCGGTCCCGGCGGCGGCTTCGCGCAGTTCCTCGGCAGCTTCCATCACCGCCTGTGCGCACCACGCCAGCCCATTGACCTTGCGCATGCGAGCTTTCTTCTGCCGGGCTTCGTACTTGTCGAACGCGGCGTCGATGCCGCGCAGGGCCGCGTCCAGCGGAATACCGGCGTCGTGCCAGGTCTCAATCAGCGCCCAATCGATGGTGGAAAGCAATAGCAGCGCACCCCGCCGCTGCTGGAAGCGCTCCTCGATCTCTGTGAAGTAGTTGAAGTAGTTGCGCACGGGTCAATGCAGCCGATGGCGCGGGCGAACCGTGCTGTTGCGCTCGAAGAGGATGCGCAGGCCGTCCAGGGTGAGCATGTCGTCGATCTCGGAGATGTGGCGCGAGTCCTCGGCAATGAGGTGGGCCATGATGCCGCTGGCAATGACGCGGGGCTGGCTGCCTAGCTCGGCCGCAATGCGGTCGAGGATGCCGTCCACCAGCCCAATGTAGCCATAGTAAAGCCCGGTCTGCAGGTGTCCAACGGTATTGGTGCCGATGACCTTCGCGGGACGCTTGATGTCCACGCGGGCAAGTTTGGCAGCACGGTTGAAGAGAGCATCTGCAGAGAGGCCGAGACCGGGCGCGATGGCGCCGCCAAGATACTCGCCACGCGCGGAGATGACTTCAAACTTGGTCGCCGTCCCGAAGTCGACCACGATGCAAGGGCCGCCGTACTTCTCAAAAGCGGCAATGGAGTCGCAGAGGCGGTCCGCGCCCAGTTCGGTAGGATTATCGACCAGGACAGGCATGCCGGTCTTGATACCCGGCTCGACGAAGAGTGGCTCGATGTGAAAGTAGGCTTCGCACATCTGGCGCAGCGTGGAGTCGATGGGCGGCACCACCGACGAGATGATGATGTGCTTGACCTGGGCCGGATCGATGCCCTTCATGTTGAAGAGATTGATGAACAGCGCGCCGTACTCGTCCACGGTTTGCGTGCGGTGCGTGGTCAAGCGCCAATTGGCGGCGAGCGCGGGCAGTTCTCCGTCGAGCCGGAACAGGCCGAGCTTGGTGTTGGTGTTGCCGACATCCAGGGCGAGCAGCATCGTGTTCTTAGCTTATAACTCTCCGTCGGATTTTGCCGCGCGCAGGCCGCCGGTTTGGACGGTGACGACTCCCTCCGCAGTGCGAACCCGCAGGAAGCCGTTCTCGTCCAACCCGGCTGTCATGCCGGAGCAGGCTTGCGGGCCATGAACGTGGACGCTGCGGCCATGGACCCAGGAGGAAGCTTGTTGCACGCGGCGCGGAAGGGCCTGTGCGGCGTCGGGGCCGTGAAGTTGAAGCACTTCCCGCTCCAATGCTCGCAAAAGCGCAACGAGCAGGGATTGCCGGGAGTTGGCGCGGCCTGCAGCCAGGTCGAGAGAAGTGGCCGGCGTTGCCAGGTTGGCAGCAAAGCTGCGCTGATGGACGTTGATGCCAATCCCGACGACCGCGTAGGCCACCGAATTGGATTCGGTTTTGGCTTCGACCAAAATACCACCGGTTTTGCAGTCGCCGATCAGAAGGTCGTTGGGCCAGCGGATATCGACATCCAGACCGGTGCATTCGTGAACCGCGTGGGCCGCTGCCAGTCCCGCCGCCAGGGGCAAGAGTGCCAGGCGAACGGCTGGAAACGCAGGGCGCAGCAAGACGCTGACGTAAAGCCCCTGGCCGGCCTGTGATTCCCAGGCGTGATCGCCTCGGCCACGCCCAGCTAGCTGCTCGTCGGCAAAGAAGACCGATCCGTGCGGCGCGCCGGAGCGGGCCGCTGCCAAGGCATCGGTGTTGGTGGAGTCGGTGACGGCAGAGAAATGCAGCCTGCCGGCGAAGATCGTGCCCCGCAATACGGCGTCGAGCGCCGGCAGATCGAAGGGGGACGATGCGGGCCTTTCGGATTCTGGAATCACTCGGCCACAATGCTCATGGAGATGTCGGCCGCCTTGGCGGAGTGCGTCAGGGCGCCTACGGAGATGAAGTCGACGCCGGTTTCGGCATAAGCGCGGATGTTTTCCAAAACAATGCTGCCGGAGGCTTCGGTGGGAATCCAGTGAGCTTTGTCGTCGCCACCCTTTGCAGCGGTCGCCTGCTTGATGCGCTCGACCGATGTGCGGACCTGCTCCGGCGTCATATTGTCCAGCAGGATGGCCTCGGCGTCGTACTCCAGGGCCACTTCCAGCTCTTGCGGGGTGCGGACTTCCACCTGCACCCGCTGGCCGGGCTTGCGGCGCTGCAGGGCATTGGTGAGCGCGGCACGCAGGCCGCCGCCCAGCGCGATGTGATTGTTCTTGATGAGAATGCCGGAAGCCAGATCAAGACGATGGTTGGTGCCGCCGCCGCAAAGGACGGCGTATTTCTCCAGCGCGCGCAGGCCGGGGACCGTTTTGCGCGTATCCAGCACGCGGGCATGCGTGCCCTCGATCGCGTCCACATAGGTGCGGGTCAGCGTGGCGATGCCGCTGAGGTGCTGCAACAGGTTGAGGATGACGCGCTCGCAACTGAGCAAGACCCGCGCGTTGTGGCGGATCACGGCCAGCACCTGGCCCCCATGCACACGCACACCGTCGAACATCTCCGGATGATGGATGACTTCAAAGCGGGTCTGGGCCGAAGCGCGCGCATCGAGTCTCGCGTCAAGGCGGGCAAAGATCTCCAGAAAACGCGGCACCGCGCCCAGCCCAGCCACCACCAGTTCCTGGCGGGCGATGATGGAAGCGGTGGCGCGCAAGTCGGGATCGATGGTCAGGTTGGTGGTGGCGTCGCGAGCCGCCTGGTCTTCCACCAGGGCCTGCTCCAGCAAGGCGTCAATGCGGCTGCTCTTCCATTCCATAGGCGTAAAGGAAAACTTATCTCAATACAAGCAGACTGCGCTGTGCATCCCGCTCGAAATCGGTAAAGCGCACGGAATTGTTTCGCACGATTTGAACGATCTTCGCTGTCGAACAGTTCCCAGTCTGAAGCAAGACTACCTTGGGAGGCGCGCCTCTGGCGAGGCTCAGGCTCGCGAAATCCTTGTCCTTGGTCAGGAACGCGAATCCATTCGTCTTTGCATACTCCCAGATCGCCGAATCGCTGGTACTGTCCAGTCCAACGGAACCAACATGCGCTGACTCTGGAAACAAATCGGTCAGGTCGCTGGCAAGCCGCGGCGGCACGTTCTCATCAACGAGAAGCTTCAAGTACCGCGATCCTCTCTGGGATACTTGCGAAGAACTCATAGATAGCCTGGAAGTCCTCCCGTTCCAGGTACGGGAACTCGTGCAGAATCTCGTCTTCGGACATCCCCGAGGCCAGATACGAGGCAAGGTCGTAGACCGTGAAACGCAGGCCACGAATGCAGGGTTTTCCTCCCATTTTGCCGGATTCAACGGTGATGCGTGGATTCAGGGCAGCCATCGAAACCTCCTCTTGCTCTCTCATCCCTCATTCTATGGCAAGACGATGGGCGAGCGAAGCGGCTTTCTGGCCCAGGCTGCTGTGGCTTGCCGGCTTACCTACTCCACTGAAAGCTCGGTCAGGGCTCAGAAATCAGAGGTCAGGTTTCAGGGTTCAGCGATCAGTTTGGCGGCAGTGCATCCAGAGCGGCCCGGGCTTTCTCCAGCAACAGACGCGTTTCCGCTTCCTGCTTCTTCAAGCCCTCCACGATGTGTGCCGGAGCCTTGGCCAAAAAGCCTTCGTTCCCCAGTTGCCGCTCCGCCGCGGCCAGACCTTTTTCGTACTTGGCGATGTCCTTTGTCAAGCGCTCGCGCTCGGCGGAGATGTCGATGGCCTTCTCGTAGAGTACCTCTACCGCGAAGCCTGTCTCCTGTCGCACCAGTCCTTGAAGAGGTGCCTCACCGGTTACTACTTCAAGCACGACTTTCGCAAGATAGTTACATAAGTCCTTGTTTGATCGCTGGGCGATATAACCAAGTGCTAGAGATCCGTCGGTTTCCGAGCAGTAGATGCGCGAGTCAACTATCTCCTTGTCGGGTACGCCAGCATCTTTCCGAAGCGATCTCAGGGCGGTAACGATCTTCTCGATCACATGCATCTCAAGTACTGCGCCACCGCTGCAAGAAATGAGAGTGTACAAGCTTGCGTCGCCCATCAGGATTGCGAATTTTCCGTTCGCTTGCGGAAAGCTCGCAAGCGCGATCGACTTCGCGGGAGGCTTGCCATCGTAAAGGGCGTGCCAGATCTCTTCAGTGATGAAGGGCATAAACGGCGAGAACAAGCGCAAGGCCACTTCGAAGACCGAAACAAACGTGGTGAGCGCGGCAGTGGTTTGTGCCTTGTCCGCAGTCTCCGAAAAGTCGAGCCGCAGCTTGACGATCTCCAGATACCAGTCGCAGAAGCTGCCCCAGAAGAACTGGTAGATGAGATTGGCCGCATCGTCATACCGATACGCTTCCAGAGCCTGATTGACCTTCGCGGCCGTCGCATGCAACTCGGCCACGATCCAGCGAGCTTCGAGAGGCGCGTCTTCGGAGGCTGTGGGCATGCCGCCGAGCACGGCCGGATCGACCGTGATGCCGATCTCCGCTGCCCGGTCCACGTTCATGAAGATGAACCGCGCCGCATTCCAAATCTTGTTGGCGAAGGCGCGGTAGCCCTCGGTTCTCGCCACGTTGAACGCAATGTCGGTTCCCGGAGAAGCCATCGACGCCAGCGTGAAGCGCACCGCGTCGGTGCCGTACTGCTTCACAATCTCGATCGGATCGATCACGTTGCCCTTGGTCTTGGACATTTTTTCGCGGTTGGCGTCGCGGACCAGGGCGTGGATGTAGACCTCTTTGAAGGGCACTGATTCCGCGAGAGTGCGTGAGCTCCCGTCCGGCATGGGCACGTCGCCGGCGAACCAGCAGCCGAGCATGATCATGCGCGCCACCCAGAAGAAGAGGATGTCGAACCCGGTGACGAGGAGGCTGGTGGGATAGAAGGCGGCAAAATCCTCAAAACCGCTCAGGGCCGCGTCGGCGCGATCTTGCGCTGCCTCCCCGGTCCCCAGATGCGAGGGACGGGGGGCACCCGCCTGCGAGTCTTGGTCTCCCACCCTTTCCGCTGAAGTGCGCGGAAAGGATGGAGCGCCCAGAGTCTTGGCAGCGAAATGGGGCCACCCGAAGACGGACACAGGCAGCAGGCCGGAGGAGAACCAGGTGTCGAGCACGTCGGTTTCCTGCTTGATCTCCGCCGAGTTGCAATGCGAGCAAGCCGCGGGGTCGACGCGGGCCACGGTGATTTTGCCGCAGGTGGCGCAGTGCCACGCCGGGATGCGATGGCCCCACCAAAGCTGGCGGCTGATGCACCAGTCGTAGATGTTCTCCATCCAGTTGAGGTAGGTCTTCTCGTACTGCTCCGGCGTGAAGCGAATGGCCTTGTTGCCATGCTCGTCCGCCTTGACGGCGGCCCTGGCCTTACCCGCCAGCGTGTCCCCGCCGCCAAGCGGCTCCTTGTTGACGGCGACGAACCATTGCGTGGACAGCCGCGGCTCGACCACGGTCTTGCAACGGTCGCAGTGGCCAATGTTGTTAGTGTGGTCCTTGACGCCGGCCAGCAGGCCCAGTTCTTCCAGGTCGGCCAGGATGAGCTTGCGCGCGGCGTAGCGATCGAGGCCCTTGTACTTGCCGCCCTCGTTGTTGATGTGGGCGGTCTCGTCCATGATGCTGATGGTGGGCAGATTGTGGCGCTGGCCGAGGGCAAAGTCGTTGGGATCGTGCGCGGGCGTCACCTTGACGGCTCCGGTACCGAAGTCGCGGCTGACCCAGGCATCAAGAATGATGGGAATCTCGCGGCCCACCATGGGCAGACGCAGCTTTTTCCCGTGCAAATGCAGATAACGCTCGTCTTCAGGATGGATGGCGACGGCTGTGTCGCCCAGCATGGTTTCGGGGCGGGTTGTCGCGACAGTGAGAAACTCGCCCGAATCTTCGCCAAGATCGTCGAGCACCGGGTACTTGATCTCCCAGATGTGTCCCTTCTGCTCTTCGTGAACCACCTCCACGTCGCTGATAGCGGTCTGGCAGCGGGGGCACCAGTTGACAATGTAGGCGCCGCGGTAGATGAGCCCCTGCTCGTAGAGGCGGACGAAGGCTTCGCGGACGGCGACGGACAGGTTCTCGTCCATAGTGAAGTATTCGCGCTGCCAATCCACCGAAGCGCCGAGGCGCTTCATCTGGCTGAGGATGGCGCCGCCGTAGTGGCGACGCCATTCCCAGACACGTTCGACGAAGGCTTCGCGGCCAAGCGCCTGCCGGGAAGTTCCTTCCTCGGTCAACTGGCGCTCCACCATCATCTGCGTGGCGATGCCGGCGTGGTCGGTGCCGGGCAGCCAGAGGGCGCGGCGGCCGGACATGCGCCGCCAGCGGGTGAGGATGTCCATCTCCGTCTGGTTGAGCATGTGGCCCATGTGCAGACGGCCGGT
>Ga0302319_10005259_pt1 | contig 26081 bp, 48 predicted proteins | sample Bog_T0_2_FD_203319 | JGI IMG/M metagenome (GOLD analysis project Ga0302319, IMG submission 203319) | Peat permafrost microbial communities from Stordalen Mire near Abisko, Sweden - Bog_T0_2 | ecosystem: Environmental > Terrestrial > Soil > Wetlands > Peat | place: Sweden: Abisko, Stordalen Mire...
CCCCGCAGCCGCGCGAGTCCCTGCCGACACAGCTCCCTGTCCTCCTCCGCCTCCGCCTCCGCCATCTTCTCCAGGAGCAGGTCCTGCTCCTCCGCCCGCACCAGGTTCATGTTCCGCGCCGGGGCCGGGGCCTCCGGTTGGGTCCACCGCGACGCGAGCCCGGCGACCTCCGAGGAGCCCGGGACCGCGACGAGGCTCGCGGCGGCCAGGGACTTTAATATGGCCTCGTCCTCGGCTAGGGCTGCGGCTCTGGCCTCGTCTCTGAGCATCGCCGTCAGTCCTCTCAGACCTCGGGAGTCGTAGGGCTCCTGCCTATCGGCCTCCCTCTTGAGGTCCTCTCTCATGCCCCGGAGGAAGCGAGCGCGCTCGCGGGTGCTGAGCAGGCGACCGCTCTCGGCCTCGGCCCAGTACAGAAGCTCGACGACGCGCCTGCGACCTTGCTCTCGCACGGCCCGGTCCAACTCCGACTCGTAGTCCGGCTCGTAGTCCGGCTCAGGGGGCTGAGTCGGCGGCCCCTCCAGGATCATCCTGTCGTACTGCTCCCGCCAATGGGCGACCAACGCCTCCGACAGTAAACCCGGTTCCTGCCGCTCCTGATCCAAGAGCATCAGTCTCCCCAGGCCTCGGCCAGGTCCGGCTCCGACCTCTTCTTGGCCCTCGCGTACTCGTGATTGCTGGACCCGATCGTGGAGCCGACGTACCCGGCGGAATCGATCACGCTCCTCATTGTATCTCCCATCGCGTTTGCCATCATCCTGAAGTACTCGTCCCGGGGCGATATCGGCTCGTACGAGGTCGCGGTGCTCGTGATCTGGTTCGCGAGCATATCGGACTCGGCCTGGGCCCGCATCTTCGCGTACTCCACGGACCTGCGGTACTTCTCCCTCCGCTTGTTCAGGGCCATGCCGTAGTCCATCACCTTCCACACCAGGCTCCTGCCGACCGCGCGCGCCGGGGCCAGAGCCGAGGACTCCCGCGCCCGGTGGGGTCGGCAGACTACGATCGAGCCCCTGCTCATCAGTCTCCCCAGGCCTCGGACAGCGTTGGTTCCCCGCTGACCTCCGCTCCGGAATGGGCTTCGGAATGGGCTCCGGAATGGGCTTCGGCATCGTAGACCGTGGTGCCCAAGGGAATGGAATCGAAGGCATCGACGGCGAGGAACCTTCGCCCGATCGCCCTGTAGTCCAGGCCCCTGAAGAAATCTGGTCCCAGGGCCATCAGTCTCCCCAGACCTCTGCCAGGTCCGGGACCCCGGACATGGCCGCTAACCTGCGGAGGTGCCTGGAGGCCTCGGCCACGGACAAGGGATTGCCCTCCCGCTCCCCCCGGAGCGGCCCCAGCATTATGCTCCCCAGGCGTCGGCAATCCTCGGGCCTCAGCGGCAGGTGACCGGCTATGGGCAAGAACAGGGACCAGGGCGGAGGCGCCTGGTACTCCTGGGACAAGGGCCTGTCTAGGGCCATGGGCTCGCCGTTGAGTCCGTAGGCGATCAAATTATCCGTCACCCACTGCCTGAGCACGGGCAGGTCCCGGTCCCGATCCAGGACCACGACCCGGCCATCTTCCAATTGCAGCGCCAGCTCCCCGGGACCGACTGGCTCGGACGCGGGCGCGGGCGCCGAAGCCATGGCCTGAACCGCGCTCATACCCTGGCGCTGGTGGTTGATCACCTCTACCGCGTCCCGGAGTTCATCCCGCGTCAGGTAGCCGGGGGGGGGGACCCAGCTCTCCTCCGGTGAAGGGCTCGTCGTTGGTCACCCTTAAGTCGTTGTGTTCCTGGTCAATCACTAGGTTAGGAGGGTGCGTGATCAGGGTCGCGGAGTGGGGGGCGATATTTCCCTCCGGTCCGTGCTCGGCGACCTCGGCCCACAGCAGCACGTGCGCGGGCCCCGGTCCCGGGGGGATCACCCCGCTCTGGGTAACGATCACGATGATCGGTTCGAGGCCCAAGCCGGAGCGCCTGGCCGCGACCCTGGTCCCGGCCTCGATCCGGTACGGGTACGCCCAGTAGTTGCCCCCCCGGGGGGGTCCCGCTCTTGGCCTGGAGAACTTGAGCCTTCCCGTGGCCTTCAATCCGTGCCCCCCCACCACGTCCTCGCGGGCCCGGGACAAGACGCGGTCTCCCACGAGGTACGGGCGATCCCTGTCCGTGGCCGAGGCCAGCAGGTCCGCGATGTGCATGTCCACGGTCACGGTCTTCCGAGAGTACAGGCCCGCGTCAACCAGCGCGCACTTGATCAGGAACTGGAGGTCGTCACCGAAGACCTTGCCGTCCCAGAGCCCGGGTCTTAGCCGAAGCCACTCAATCTTCTGCGCCCGCGAACTCGCGCCAGAGCCGGGGATCGGCGACGAGCAGAAGAAGACGTGGGCGCCGGTCGGTCGGCACTGGTCGCTCAATCCGTGTCCCCCGCCGCGTCCTCGCGGGCAGGATCAGCCCCTGGCTCGGGGTCGCTGTCGTAGCGCGGCGGTGGGTGCCCGGAGAAGTTGCCCCGGTGCCACTCCACGATCGGGCCCCTGACCTCCGGCGGGAAGAGGATGCGGAGGGCATCCCTGATCACGCGGTCCAGCTGCCCGGGCAAGTCCTTGCATAAGTTCAAGTTTTCCTCCGTACCCTGTAGAATACCTCGCCCATGATCTCTGCTCGCTCAGTCAGACCCGCCGAGTACAGGGCCTCCAGCGAGCGCCTGACCGCGCGCTCCCTAGTGTTCAGGGCCTCCGCGACTTGGCGCGCGCAGAAGGGAAGGTTGGAACCGTTGAAGAGGTTATCCTGGTAGCAGACCAGGAGCAGGTAGGCCCTGGCCGTGACCGCGCCCGGGGCCTTCCCGTCCTCCAGCAGGGGGCGGCAGAGGTGCTCGCCCTCAACCCGCTCGAAGAGCGAGCCGCGAGATCGATCACCCACGGTACCTCCTCCTGTGCTCCCGCGTCAGGCGCCGCCGCGCGGCCCCGATCAGCCTGCACAGCTCCATAAAGGCCCAGAACGCGGTGCAGGCCGCCAGGATCAGGGCCAGGATCGCGAGAGTGACGATGACCGCCATGGCCTTAAGCATTGCCAGGGATATCGCGTTCATCCTACGCGCATGGCCTCAAGAATCCTACTCTTGAGCTGGGCCAGGCTCTCCCCGGGCCTACGCGTCACGCCGTAGTTGGCCGCTATCCTACCGACGTAGTCGGCCTCGATCCTGGAGAGGATGATCCGCAGCAGGACGAGGACTAGGGCGGCGAGGGCGGCGAATAGGACTGAGGGGGAGCGGAGTATATCCACCAGCAACCAGGAGGAGGCGCTCACCGCCGCCTCCGGCGCTGCTCCCGGACCATCCCCGGGGCCAGGGCCTCCAGGTGCTCGCAGCGCACGACTCTCCGGGACTTGGCCAGAGCCTCAGACTCCCTGATCATCCGCTGCGTGCCAGACGCCGTGATCTCCCTGGCCCTGGCGGGCTTCGCACTTGCGCTCGTAGCAATCCCCGTCCCGTCTGGACCCATGATGGCAACGCCGGACTCGGCCTTGGGCTGACCTTTCTCGTCCATCCCACAATCGCAGGCCCGCTTCGGGTCTGAGAACTGAGGGCAATGCGTGTCGTGATAAACGGGCTCGGCCTTGGGCTTCTCATCCCCTTCGGACTTAGACAGCACGAGTGTCCCATACTTTATTTCCCCGCTGCCAGCCAGCCTCTTGCATCTGACTTCTGATTCTTCTGGCGCGGTCGTCTTCCATGTCGCAGTACCGGCAAACAGGTTGTACTCGAATGATAGGAATGTCTTGCAGACGATTGACAAGCCCGCCTCGATGCCCTCGCCCGCCTTGATGCCCTCGCCCGCCTTGATGCCCTCGCCCGCCTTGATGTCCCAGCCCGCATCGATGCCCTCGCCCGCCTTGATGTCCCAGCCCGCCTTGATGTCCCAGCCCGCATCGATGCCCTCGCCCGCCTTGATGTCCCAGCCCGCCTCGATGCCCTCGCCCGCCTTGATGCCCCCGCCCGCCTCGATGCCCTCGCCCGCCTTGATGCCCCCGCCCGCCTTGATGCCCCCGCCCGCCTTGATGCCCCCGCCCGCCTTGATGCCCTCGCCCGCCTCGATGCCCTCGCCCGCCTTGATGCCCCCGCCCGCCTCGATGCCCTCGCCCGCCTTGATGTGACCCGTCACATAAAGCCAATTGTCGAGTTCGATGACTAATCCTTCGGCGGTTTCTATCGAGCCCTCAAACTTATAGGCCCACCCGATGTCAATTAGTCCGGCAAAGTCTTTAGTTATTTTCATATTCATTCTCCTTTGGGCTCAGCCAGGGTCGCGTGCTTCTCCTCCAGCGGAATATTCCTCATTTATTGTCCCTCCCCAGCCTCTCGATCCGATCCCGGACCACGACCTGGTCGACGCCCTCCGGGACCTTGATGACCACGGACCGGGTGCGGGCCCGGTAGAGCCTGACCGCGACCTCGGGCTTGACGCCCAGGACCTCACCGGCGCAGACCCAGCAGTAGGGCTTGCCGAGGATCGCGACGGAGGCGTAGAAGTGGAAGGAACTGACGCAGCAGTGCAGGCCCGTTACTTCTGGGATCGTCCGGAACTTGGTCAAAAGAGCCCCCGGCTCCGCCGCAAGTTGACGCAGCGGGTCCTAAAGTCCCCGCAGCGGGGGCAGCGCAGTCCCACTCTCACGAGATCGTGCATAGACATCGAGACGTTGTCACCTCACGGCAAGGGCTCGGCCTTGGCCGATCCCAAGTCCGACATGCAGTCATCACAGACCGAGTTGCGGTTAGCCGGTATCGCGCACTGGAACGCGACATCCAGGGGCATGTCCTTGATCTGGCACTTCCAGGTCCGGTGGCAGATGGTGCAGGTGTGCTCGTGCTCCAGGTTCGTCTTTGGTCCTGGGTTCACAGGACCAACCTCTTCCATTTCCTCTGGTTCGCCACGCACTCGCGCAGGCTCTGCCCATCACCCAGGATTATTTTCACTTGGCCCCCTTGCGCGCGGAGGCTATGCGTGCCTCAGCGATCTTGACATACTCTGGCATCTTCTCTATCCCCATCCAGCGGAAGCCTTCCATCTCGGCCGCTATGAGGGTACTGCCAGAGCCCGCGAACTGATCCAGCACTATGCCATCTGGTGGCGTCACCAGGCGGCACAGGTAGCGCATCAGGGCAAGCGGCTTGACCGTTGGATGGACGTTGCCTAAGCCACGTTCCTTCTTTGAAGTTTTAGCGCAATAGAAGAATCTGGCCGCACTGCCGGAGTCCAGCCTACGCTGCCTTGGGCGCATCTTGAAGCCGACCACGCCGCAGTTCTCACTGTCAGCGGACGGCTCCCCAGCGCGCCCGGCGCGGAGTTCTCCATAACAGTTCTGCGTCTTGCGCCGCGCAGGGTTGGTGGAAGCGTCGGCAAGTTGCCCAGGAGCTTGAGGGAAGGCTTCGAGGACCTCAGGGCTGCCGTCGTGGATCACGTTGGCGGGCCAGCGGCCTTGGTCATGACTCTTAAATTTACCAGATTCCCGTCCAGCATGGGCGCACTGCTGAGACCCATATCCCTTACCAGAACGCGAATCAATCACCCTTCTTTCTCCAGACGCTATTTCTACTCGGCACCCGTCGATATTCAGCGCCCCCGTCCCCCACTTCAAGACGTTGGCTGCGACCGTCGGCTCTGACAGCGGCTTGCGGGCAAGGCAGATGGGCTCGTTGGCGGGCTTGAGGGCAGTGCCCCAGCCATCTCCGATGTTCTTGGACTTTGGAAACCCAGACCCGTAGAGCCATTGAATCTGGTCCCGTATCTCAAAGCCCGCATCCTCAATGGCACAGGCCATGCGGTGGTAGGTGCGCGTTCCGCCGAAGGCCAGGAGATACGCTCCGGGTTTCATGACTCGCCGGACCTCTGACCACATTCTCACGTTGTACGCAATCCCGGTAGAATCCCAGGACTTCCCCATGAATCCGAGTTCATAGGGGGGGTCGCAAACGGCTGAATCAAAAAAGTTTGAGTCGAACTTCTTTAGTTCCTCGAGGCTGTCGCCCTGGTGGATTTTGTTCATCTCGGGAATCACAGGTCCCTCCTGGCCAGCATGGCGTCGGCCAGAATGTATGACGCATTGGCACAATCGAATGCCCAATCTTTACCTTGGCACTCTGCCACCAAGGATGAAGCCACATGGGCCGCGAAGTAGTCCCGCAGGGTCATGCCCTGCTTGCGCTCTCCTCTTGGGTCCGCGATGTGCGGAAACGCCGGTCCTCCGTCTTTCTCGCTCATGGCTATTCCTCCTTGTCTCCGGGCTTGGACGGTGAGGGCTCCCTCCCCTGCTCCCGCATGGCGGCCCCTTCGTGCGGAGCCTCGCCAAGAGCCGCGCCGCAATAGTGGCAGACCGTAGCCAGTTCCGCGTTTATCGCATGGCACAAGACACAGATTTTCTTCATCGTTCCTCCCGGTCAGGGCTGGCGGCGGGCTTCATCAGCCACTTACTCGCCTTGTGGTTGCACTTCGGACACCGCAGGCAGATTGACTCTACACCCTGCGGGCTCAGGTACTCTGCCCACACCATCATCGTCCCGCACTTAGGGCATGGGTCACAGGTCTGCTGATGCGGAAACGTATGCCTCATGATTTCTCCCCCGCGCCCGTGGAGAGGGCGGCGTCAAACTCACGGCAGGCTTCAAGAACCCCATCGTCGCCATTCAGTAGGAATCCAATTCCCCAATTCTTCGACGCGCCTATGGCTTCCCGCAATTTCTCTGCCGCCGTCATCTTCTTCATGCCGCGTCCCCCTCGCCCCGGTCAGGGCTGGCGGCGGGCTCCTTTGCCTTAGCCTTTGCGATGTTCAGCCTCGCCTCAGCGTAGGCAATGGTCTGCTTGGCATCAGAAATTTGCCGCCGATAGTATGAACACTCGAAAGTCCACGTCCTATCCCTGTGTTCTTTGGCCCAAATCATTCGCTTGTGGTCATAGTCCTCTTTTTCTAAGCGCATCTTCTCGGCCACAACTAAAGCCTCAGTCTCGGTGTCGAAGACCTCATCACAGGACCAATCATAAAACCGGTATGTGGTCTTCTCCCTTGTCGCTTCGATAGCGGAAATCTCCATCTGTCTGGCCTCGATCTTGGTCTGAGTTCTCATGATGTAACCAGTGGAACCAGTGTATCCGCCAGGATCACACATTCCACACGCGATTGAGTGTTTATCACCATTAGCCAGTGTTATTTCTGCGGCACAGGTTCCTAAACAATCCGGGCAAACCTGGGTAAATTCTTGGTACCTATTTCTAGCAACCCATACCATATCACCTATTTGTCTCATGACTTCTCCCCCTCGCCCCGGTCAGGGCTGGCGGCGGGCCTCATTTCCCGAGTCCTTATCATGGCGTCAGCCTGAAGATAAGCCGCCTGAGCGTCTTGCATCATGCACTTGACGCGCCAGGCATCAATATCCTTTTTGTCTTCTTGATTCGGGCATCGCCCATCATTTACGGAAGCCATGCCCTGTATTACTTTTGCCGCAAAGTAGTCTCGCAAGGTCAAACCATGTTGCTCAAAAACACAGTCATTGATTTGCACTGATGGTCCTGGGAACGCATACCCGCCGTCTTCATTCTTCATATCTTCTCCCCCCTCCCCCATAACCTTGACTCTCCGGGAGCGTTCCTCGGAGAGCGCGGCCTCGGCCTTCTCGGCGCGGTCCAATAGCCTCCCGCCCACAGCAAGAAGGTCGCTATCCTCAAGGGTTATCAAGGACGCCTGATGCTGTTCAAGAAGGCTTCGGTCCTGGCCTTCCAGATACTCCAATCGTTCATTCTTTGCGGCAAGCTCCCGCGCAAGGGAGTCGGCCCTGTCGTTGGCATCCATGTTCCGAGTGTTGGCATCAATATGATTCGCTCTGGATGCGGCAAGCTCGGACTCGGCCTTCTCGGCTTTCTCAAGGCACATCCTTTCGCACTTCTCCGTTGCGGAGGCCCATTTCCGATGACCTGCTATCGAATCTGCTATCGTGCGATGTTCGTCAGTATCCGGTTGGATGGATTCCAATTCTTCCTGCGCTGCGGCAAGCTCACGCGCAAGGGAGTCGGCCCGTTTCTCGACCTCTGACTTACCGAATCCAGCAAGCTCTTTTCGCAAGTCCTTGATGGTGCGGCACTCCCACAAGAACCTAAGGACCTTTTGGAACCCGCTCTCTGCCGCCTCCCGCTTGGCCTTCTCCTCCGCGAGTTCCATCTCCATCTCCCCCATGACCTTGACTCGCCGGGAGCGTTCCTCGGAAAGCTCGGCGGTCAGGGCGGCGTGTTCTTTCCTGGCGCAGAAAGCCTCAGCCAATGCCGTGTCGCGTTCAGGGACCAGTGCCTCGTACTTCTTTTCGAGGGCGGCGAGATTGGCCACCAGATTCATCACCCTCGTGCAATGATTGCAGTATGCGCCCGTCTTAAAGTCGGCAAGCTCGGCGGTCAGGGCGGCAATACGGGATTCTTTTTCCGTAAATCTGTCTCTGGTGTATGCCTCCAATTTGGCTAGCTTGGCCTCAGCTTCCTTCCACGACTTCAAGTAGGACGCTGAGATTTGTTCAGCGGCCACCCGATTCTCTGACTCCATCTTGAGTTTGGCCTCGTGATCGTTTTGGCACTCCCCGCAATAGGTCTCGCTCAGGTCCTTCTTGACCGTGCTTTCCGGGAACTTCCGCAACACCTTCGCCTCCCCCTCCTTCACCCCTGCGGCGTGGGCTTCTGTGAGGGCCTGCTCAACCGCCTTCACAATAGTCTTATACGCCATGCCGCCTATCCCCTCGGGGACAATATCTCTGGCCTTCTCTTTGTAGTCCATCACGCGCCTACTTTCAGCCCCAGGTCAACCGCCCGGTGCGACTTGATCGCCACCCTCAGAAGCTCCCGCTTCAATGCGGCGGGAATCTTGTAGTCCACCACGGATAGATGGGCGCACAACTGCGCGAATATCTTGGCACCGACCTTGACTTTCTTGGTCCCGCACCACAGTGGCCAAGAAGCATAGTCAAGGTCGGCCCCGGACAGGTTGGACCCGGACAGGTTGGCCAAGGACAGGTTGGCCCTGGACAGGTTGGCCCTGGACAGGTCGGCCCTGGACAGGTTGGCCCTGGACAGGTCGGCCCTGGACAGGTTGGCCCCGGACAGGTTGGCCCTGGACAGGTCGGCCAAGGACAGGTTGGCCCAGGACAGGTCGGCCAAGGACAGGTTGGCCCAGGACAGGTCGGCCCCGGACAGGTCGGCCCCGGACAGGTTGGCCCAGGACAGGTTGGCCCTCGTCTCTATTGCCAGCTTAACGGCAACCCTCATGCTGTTGGCTTCGCACTCAAACAGTACCGACGAATCGAAACGGTGCTTGATTTGTATTTTCACAACGCGCCTCCTTTGGCCTGCCCCCGCATGGCGGCGTCTATTGCTTCTCTCGCCGTTCTGTATCCGTGCCTAGGCTCCGGTTGTGATGTGACCTCCCACATCGGGCCGATCCCAGACATATGGTAGTAGAGCCCGCTGTGAGTTTCTTCCAGCCAGTCCTGCGCCGGGCCCGGATCAGGAGCCCGATCAGCAGCTCGTTCTTCTTGAACGTGGCCCCGCGCTTCCAGGGGATGATGACGTCGGCCTGGGGGTCGGCGGCCTCGGCCTTGCTCAGGACGTCGTCGAGCATCTTCGTCAGGAGCGGGACGCGCACGCGGTTGTCCGACCTACAGGCCCTAACCAGGAGACCGCTGTGGGACAGGACCGTGGCCTGCCAGCGCGGGTCCGTGTCGTAGGTGGCGGACTCACCCTGCTTCAAGAAATCGATGTAGACCTTCCTCACCCTCGCCTCCTCCTGTCGGGGAACAGACCCGGAGCGTTCTTGGTCCACTGGAGTCCGCCCCTGATCCGGTTCCTGGCGGCGTTGCAGTAGTCGATGGCCGCCCAGAGCCCGCTCGCTTGCGCATCATAGCGTGGGACGCGGTCCAGGCGCAGGTGGCAGAAGGTGATGACCCTGGTCAGGGCGTCGATCCTCCCCTCCTTGTACCTGGACTTCCGGGAATTAGCCATTAGAATCCTCCACGGCTTCGTGGGCTACGCGGAGGTGGTGGAGGCTGATCATGCGCGACGCCTCCGTCGGGTGGTTGAAGGCTTCCGAGAACGGGCGCAGGGCCTCGCGCAGGCGATCGCGCTCGGTCAAGAACCAGTCGAAGGCCTGGGACGTACCGTCCGGGCGGTGCCGGACTCCCCGGGCTATGGCCAGGGCCTCGCGCTGACGCTCCTCAGGGCTCACATCAGGTTCGGGCACTCTTCCTCCCCTCCTGCGTCGGGCACTGGATCGCCGACCTCCTCCAGCAACATCTCCAGCTCCACGTGGTGGAACCGCCTACCGTAGAACCTGGGGTTGAACCCGAACCCGCGACCGGACCTTTCGTTCTCTGGATCGGGCATTTTTTTACCTCACCCACAGGGCTTCGCCGTCCGACACCAGCTTGTAGGGGATGCCCAGGATTTCACCCTCGATCACCACCCCCGGCTTCTCCGAGCGCAGCTTCGCGACGTCCGATGACGAGATCATGATCTCCTGGACCAGCCCCTCATGGTTCACCCCGAACTTGGCGAAGGCGTCGGACAGCATCTTCGCCACGGACCGGCGCGTGCGCTTGATGCTGGGGACGACGCGGGGCGGCTGCTTGAGGACGCGGCTGTCAATGATGTGACCGAAGTTAATGGATACTCCCTGCGGATGCGGGGCGATGAGGAGCATGATATTCTTGCCCACGACCATGCCCGCCGTCTGCCCAGATCGGAAGTAGCTCTCGACCGCGCGCTTGACGCAGTTCCAGATCATGGCGCTAACGGCCTGTGGGCAGGCTCCTGGGTCCAAGCTCTCGACGATGATGCAGACCGCGCGCTTGACCGAGGCATCGATTTCGCGCCGGTGCTTATTGTAGAAGGCTAGGGCCTCGTCGCTGAACTTCTCTCTCACCGCACCCTCCCCGCCATCGGCCTGTGCTTCCTCTTCAGCAGCGGGCAGCCCGGGAATCTCTTGCGGATCATATTCGCAATCCTATCGCGCGGTCGCCAGTTGTCACCACTTCCGAGTTCAGCCACGGTGAAGTAATTGACTCCGGTGGCGAGGGAGAAAGACGAGTAGGTGAGCCTCTTCTTATCCAGCCACTTCCTGAAAGTGTCGTTCTCTTCTTGGTCCATTGGGATACCTCTTCGTATTATATCAATATATTAGATTTTGTCAAGGACCTGCTGGTCAACCGGCGATCTTGCTCTCCGCCAGGCACAAGCCGACCCTTATCCTGATCTTCCTGGCCGCCCCGGTCTCCTGGACGTCATCGACGGTAACCAGAAAAATATCGTCCGAGCCCCACTTGCTGAGAACCGATCCATCCCCGCACTGATCACAAAGTTCACCCCCTTGCGCGATCCTCGACCGCGCCACTTTCCTGATCAGCTCTCGCAGACGCAGGGCCACCTTGGGGCTGCCCCACAGGCTCAGGCAGTGGAGCTTAGTCAAGGCCTCGTCTCCGACTTTGCGGATCAGGTCGGAGATCGCCGCGCCGTGTTCAGCCATGAACTTATCCGTGGCAAGATCAACCTCGGCCTCGGTCGTGGGGATCACAAGCCGAGCGCGCCTAGGACCTTGGAAGTCAAGGACTCGACTGGGGCTGGGGCCGCGTCGAACTGGGTCTCGCCCAGGGGCGCCCCGGGCTTGGGAGCCGGGACCTCGACCTGGCCGACCATCTTTAACTTGGGCGGGTGCTCGTGGTTCTGGCGCCAGCGGTTGCGAGTCCGGAGCTGCTTCGCCGCCCTCTTGCCCTGACGGCGGCGACGCTTCTGCTGCAATCTGTTCTCGTGCACGATCCCTCCTATTTCTTGGAGCTGCCGCTGACCTTGGCCTCGATGACCTTGGCCAGGCCCACGATGGTCCCCGCCTTCACGAACTCGTCGTCGGAGATGTCGACGTCGAACTCATCTTCGAGGCCGAACTCCACGTCCACGCGGTCGAGTTCGTCCATGCCCAGGCGGTTGCTGCCGTCGGTCACTACGTCATCCACGCTCAGCTCCTCGCGCTCCTCGTCCGTGAGCCCGAGGTTGAGGGCGATCACGTGCTTGACACCGGCCAAGACATCGACCTTGGGCTTGGTCTCGGGCGGCGCGGCGGGCGCCGAGGCCAGGGCGTCGTTGGGCTTGTCCCTGACGTACGCGTTGCACTTCTCCATCTTTCCCGACGGGTACTTGCCTGCGTTCATAGGCACCTCTCTAATCGTTCCAGGCTTCCAGCAGGTCGGGGTCGTACCAGACCAGCGTCTTCATCACCAATTGGGAATCTCGTCCATCGCCCTTCCCCGGAAATCAGGCACCGGATTTGGAATCGGTTCTGCCCCTGCGGGTTCGAGAACGAACTGGATAGGGACCGGGGTGGTGATAAAGTTCTGGATGTTGATGTTGATCGCGGCGGCGTTCTGTGCGTGCCCCTGGGAAAACACGGTCCCGACCTTGATCGGTATCGCCGATCCGAAGGGGTATATCCAGACGTCTCCGTTGGTGTCCACGAACGACTGACCCTGCGGGTTCTGCACGTACTGACCGTATTCAAAGACCGGACCCGCGCTGGTCATCAACCCGGGGGTCTGGACCCTGAACCCGTCGTTCATCGTCATCGACACCTATTCTTCTCTACATCGAACGCCGCAGCGTGCCTGACGCACATGCGCTGGAACCTGCCCCACGACCGCTTGCGCTTGGTCACGGCCTTGCGCTGGCACTGCCTGTAGGGAGGACCCTCGAAGATTTCGCACTGCTGGGACCCGCGCATCAGGACTCCCAGGCCACGGCGAGTTCGGTCCAGACCGGGGTCGCCGCCGACTTCTTGTACGGACCCGAACCTGGATCGGCAACCGCCTGATCGTCATCGTATAGTAGGGGATGAGGCGCCGGGGCATCGACCACCGCCGGTCCGTAGTCTCCGCGACGGACATTCCCGGCCTCGGACTGGACCACATCCGCCACCGCCGCCAGCTCCCTCGCAGGATCGTTGTCCAGCAAAAGTTCCCTGTCAGCCCGGCGCCGGACCAAGTGGTATTGCTGCTCAAGCTCCCGGGCCATCGCCTCCTGGTTCGGGGTCCGTCGCGGTACCTCCTGGTGCAGCTCCGCGTAGGATACCAGGTGCTCCTGGGAGCGGTGAGCGTTGCCGACGGTGACGGTGTAGTTCAAGGTCACGGGGTTGCTCCGCACCGCGATGGCGGCCACGACCGGAACAAAATCTACCATGGGATGCTCCGTCAAGAACCTCATGTCCGACCTCACGTCTCCGTAGTCCCGACTCTCGTAATCCATTAGTCGATCGATCACGAGGGGAACGCCGTAGAACGCCATGTCATGAGCCTGATTGCCACCCATGTGTTCGTACATGCTCCGCCTCCGGTTCGACTCCCTCAGGAGGCTGAACGCGATCTGACCGAGGATGACGTGGTGGACTGAGAACCGGCGGCTCTCCATGTCCTGCATCATCTCGATCATGGTCTGTCTGACCATCTCGTAGACGCACGTCAGGGGCCGATCAGGCCACAGCGCCCAGTCGTGGGCGACGCGCCAGAGCCTATCCCTTGACCGAGAGCCCGGCGCTTCTGATGGCATTCTTGACGATCTCCCCGTAGTCCTTCCTCTTCGTCAGCGGCGTCGCGGGATCGAACTTGGCCATGATCTGAACGGGCTTGCCGTTGAAGCAGATCAGGCCTGGGTTGAATATCTCCCTCCTGGACTCCCGACCGGCCACCACGGCCTTGTCGTCGTCGTGGACCCGGTCGTGCCAGGCGTTCCACCAGAGCCGGAACTCCTCCCCGCGCACGGCCAGGGCGCAGACGTCGCGGACGACGTCCACGGCCAGGACGAGGTCGACCTTGGGGTCAAGCAGCTTGATCACCTCCGCTGGCGCCTGCCCCTGGCCCAGGGCGTTGATCAGGACCCCGATCTGGGCGATCTTCAGCACCGCCCCCTGCCGATCCCCGCCCTCCGGGAACTCCAGGGCGTCCTCGACCATCCCCTTCCACTTCTTCTCCATCCCGGGCTTCAGCCCCTGGAGCACCGCTGTCTCTTCCGGCATTGTAACCCTCCCCCGTCATTGAGTCTGGCATTTTGAACATTATCAGCAAACGCCGCAGCGCCGACTGGAAAAGCTGGATCAAGTTGCCCTCGACGACCATGGCCTCGACCACGATCCGGCCCCTCCTGCCCACTCCCACGAGACTCTGACTCTGGGCTTCGAGCATAGTGTCCTCCGGGACCACGGCCAAGGCCAGGATCAGCCGCTTCCTCGGGGCGGTCCCCGACACCGGGTGTATGTCGACGTTGGGCATTGTCAGAGCATCCTGTGCCCGGTCGCGGACCAGGCCCAGACGAGCTTGGTGATCAGGTGCAGGAGCTGATCCGCGTGGATTCCGAAGCACTTCTCGCACTTGGCGGCGTCGATCAGGGCGTGCATCGCGGTCTCGCACAGGCCCAGCCTCCAGTCCCCCGTGATCAGGGCCACGGCCAAGCCGTGAGTCAAGGCGTGCGCGCCCAAGTAGTAAGGCCACGTGGTCTGGAGCGGTCCGTGGACCCTGGGGTCGTACTGCTTCGGCGGTCCAGAGTGGCGGTTCTTGCCCCGCGCAATCGAGTCCGTCTGCAAGCAGAAGTCGGCGACGGCGTGCCCGCAGAGCAGCATGAATAGCATCCCCATCATAGGACCTCCGAGTTGGGGCTCTGGGGCTCAGGGCCCTCCTTCTTCTCCAGTGACTCCATGGCATGGTCTATCCTGGAGCGGACGATCTCGCGCACGTCCCGGAACGCGGCGTGGGCCATGCTGTAGCCCGCGATCTCGGAGCCCATGCGCAGGAGGATGCGCTCCAGAAGCTCCGGCTTCGGGGGCTCCCGGTGCAGCCACCCCGCCCGCTTCTCGATCACCAGACCCTCCCACATCCTGGTTCCTAAGGCCTGATCGTCGTAGGTCATTATCCCGTAGGCCCCGTTCTTCCCCGCCATCTCCTTCACCACGGCCTCCTTCATCTGGACGGGGATCGCGAAGTAGAACTTGTTGGGGCTCCGCCTCGCGTCCGGGACCTCGTGCTTGTGCTTGAAGAAGTCCCGGCGGAAGTCGCGGATGCTGACCTTCACCTCGATCTCAAGACTCATGTCCTTGTCCGCTGCGAAGACGTCGGCGTAGTTCCAGCCCACCGAGAATTCCGTGGCGATGTACGGCATCCGCCGCGCGAACCTCAGGTAGCAGAGGCAGGCGGTCTTGAGATCGAGGGAGTCCACGGGCGATGTCCTCCCCTACTCCGGGTCGCCCTGGACCACGTCGAAGACCTCGGCGCACTTCGGGCACGTGAACTTCTGCCCCACCCTCTTCTGCGGGTCCTGCATCGCGAGATTGCAGGAGACCACGGCCTCGTTCCGGACCACCATATGAGGGTGCTCCAGGAGTCCATCCTGGTAATTCTTCGGGACCACGATCGTCTTGTCGTCAACCTTCTTGTTCTCAGCCATATTCCTCCTCAGAACGGCGCCGGTGGCGTGTGCTTGCCCCGGTTCTCTGGCTCCATCCCCTCGGGGAAGCTCCTCTCCGTCACGGGCTTCGCATCCCCCAGCTTCTTGATCTCGACTTCGATGTCCGGCGCCGGACCCATGCCCTCCGAGCCCGGGAACTCCTCGACCATGAACTGCCTCGCCAGGAGGCTGAGCCTGGCCTCGGTCTCGGCCTCGACCACCTTCTCCTTGCCCAGGAGTTCTAGGACCACTACCTGGCGCACGGCGCGGAGGAGGTAGCTCGGCATCAAACTCCCCGAGACCTTCCGATCGCCGCTTGCGCCGAGAGCCCGACCTCGTTGTAGGCGCTGGCGTGCATGGCCCTGATCCTGTCCCTCTTACTGTTCCAGGCCTCGACGATGGCCGGGATTTTGAGCCTAGCCACGGCCTGGAACGGCTTCTTCCAGCAGGGTTTGAGCAACCGGTAGTTCTCGGGCATGTCGCTCTCGCGCTGGAGCTTCTTCTGCACCGAGCGCCATATCCTGTAGACGACGGAAGCCTTGAAGTCAACCTCGGTCTTGCTCATCGTCATTGCGCCGCCCCCCCCTGTCCAGGGAGCACTAGGCCCCCGGGCGTGGTGCTCAGGCCGTCAGTGGGCCGCCTGATCGGAGACTGCGTGCTCTTGATCTCCTTCACGATCGGGCTCGCCTGATCCAGGGGCTGGGTAAAGAGCACCTCCCCAGAGCGCAGGAATATGACCTTGTTACCTGCGGACATTGCCATCACGACTATGCCCCCGCTCCCATTAGGCATCAGCTGGTGTGGGTTCCGCACAGCGGTGATGGTCGTGGTCATTAGACCGGACGCAAGCAGCTGGAAATAGTCTTTATCATCTTCCTTCAGTTCGGATGGCACCTCGAACAGCCCCACCACCTGCTCCCCATTTCTTATATGGAGGAGCAGCCACTCGTAATTCTTGCCACCAATCTTCTCGCTCATGCTGGGATAGCCTCCTCGGCTTCAACGTGAGAGCCATCACGATCCTTTACGATGACGATCTTGTTCGGAATCCGATCCCCGAAATTCTCCAAGTGCGAGACCAGGAACACCTGGTGGTCCTTCCCGATCTCCAAGATGGTGCTGGCGAAGGCGTCGACTCCGGACTGGTCCAAGTCGCTGACCTCGTCGATCATGACCAGGTCCACGCGCTTGCCCGCTCTCCGGCTGATGACCTTGGCCAGGGCCATCCTTATGGCCAGGGCCACGCGCGCGGCCTCGCCTCCGCTGTACTGCCTGAAGTCCCGGGCCCCGAGTTCGTCGCTGACGATGATGTCCAGGGTCTCCGCAGTCTTGCCCGTCTTCAGCTCCTTCTGCGTCGCGAACTCGACCTTGATCCTGCCCCCGGTCAGCTTCTCCATGACGTCGTTGACCTCGGACTGGATTTCCCCCAGCGCGTTATCCAGGATCAGGGCCGGTATCCCGTTTCTTGAGAAGGCCCTGGTCAGCTCCTTGTAGACGAACTGCTGGTCCACGGCCTCCTTGTGCCGCACCCGGTCGGCCTCCAGCTGCTTGCCCTTGCTCCGGCAGGCCTCGGCTCGGGCCTGGAGCACCCCCAGTTCCTGACTGGCCTGGGCCCGGCGGTTGGCCAGCGCCGTCTCCTGGGCCCGAGCCGCGACGATCCTGGCCTCGGCCTGGGAGGCCTCGGCCTCGGAGTAGGCGTGGCTGCCCAAGGACTTCTCCGCCACGATCTTGCGCCCGCCCCACTGCGTCCGCTCCGACGCGATCTCGTCCGCGCGCCTCTTGAAAGACTCCTCCACCTGCTGGCGCCGAGCCCCCGCCGACTGCACCTGGTTCTTCGCCATCTCGATCTGGCTGAGTTCGCGCTTGAAGTTGTCCAGGTCCCGGCGCAGCTCCCCCTGCTGCGCCACGGAGTTGGCCAGGCCCCGGACCTCGGCTTCGACCTGGGCGCAGCGTTCGACCACGGATTTGGCCTGCGCGGCCTTGGCGTCGTAGTCCTTGCGCTTGGCCGTGCCCTCGGCCACAATGTCCTCCATGATCTTCTTCTGCGCGTCCTCGGTCAGAGCCGAGTAGCAGGTCGGGCACCGAGACCCGATCTGGGTCACCTGCCCGAGCTTGGACCTCAGCCTCGCCAGGTCCTTATCCATGACCTCGATATCGCGCTGGTATCCGTCGCGCTGGACCCTGAGCGTGGCCTGCTCGGTCTGCAACTGGTTCAGGCGCTTCTCCACCTGCTCGTAGGTCTTGATCTTGACCTCGACCTCGGCGGCGGCCCTGGTCACCATGGGCTCGCGCTGGACCATCTGGGACATGCGCTGGCATTCGGCGTCGACGCCAGCCAGCTGCTCGGCGCGATCCCGCTCCGCGTACTCCTGCTGGCTGCGCAGCCGATCGAGGCTCTGATCAGCTTGGATCAGGTCGGACTGGAGCTTCTGGTGGAAGGAGGCCTTGGCCCGGGCCTCCCCGGCAGCCCTCACCGCCTCCTCTACAGCGGAGTTGGCGGCGACGGACTTGTCCGCCAGGTCCGAGACCTCCTCCTCCAGCCTGGCCAGGGCCTCTTCACCCACGGTCTCCTGGCCTATCTCCAGCTGGATGCGGTCGATGGCCAGGCCCAGGGCCTGGGCGTCGCGCTCGTGGTCGGAGGCCAGGCGCCGGGCCCGCTCCTCGACGTCCGCGTAGCCGTCGATGCCGAGGATCGTGCTCAGGACCTCCTTGCGCTTGGACGGGAGTTGGCTCGGGAATAGGTCCAGCTTCTTCTGGGGGGAGTACACGGTATTGCTGAAGACCTCGTAGTCCATACCCAGGACCTCTACGATGCGGGCCTGCGTCTCCTTCACGGAGTTGCCCCGCAGCTTCTTGTCGTTAGTCAGGTCCGAGAACAGCAGGCTCTGGCTCTTGCCACGCTTGCGCGAGCGCACGACCTCGTACTTGACGCCGTCGATCTCGAAGACGTTGGTCACCTTCATCTCGTCGGTGCCGAGGCGGATCAGGTCGTCGTCGCTCGCGGCGCGGCTGACGCCGAACAGGGACCAGGCCACGGCCTCGATCAGTGTGCTCTTGCCCGCGCCGTTCGACTCCCCGGGGTCACCACCCACGTACTTGCCCGTGATCAGGACCGGCCCGGAGTAGCGATCGAGGGCGAACTCCTGGTCCGCGTAGGCCATGAAGTTTTCGAGCTTGATCCTTAGTTCTCTCATATGTCAAACCTCGCCTGATGGGCGACGACTCCGAACTTGGCCTTGGCTCCGGCGTCGCAGACCCTGAGCAAGGATATCAGGCCGTGGATTCCGCTGATCAATCCCTCCCGCCAGTCCAGGTACTCGCGCTCGGTCTGGGCCATGCGGAACCGGTCCTCGGCCATGGGCCGCATCTTTTGGGAGATCACGGGGTAGCCCTTGGCCCTGATCTCGGCGATGGCGCGCAAGATCGAGTCCTCGGACAGTCCCGTCTCCTTCTTGGCGTCGACCATGGCCATGTTCTCGCCGCTACCCCGACCGCAGCTGGAGACCAGGCAGTCGTATACGACCTTGTCGAAGATCAGGCCCTCTGCGGGCTTGCTCTCGGCCATCTCAGACCTGGCTCCCGATCAGCTTGTGCTGGCGACAGTGGAAGGTCGTCTCGTTGCGGAACGGAACACCGTTAACGAAGGAGCTGACCGTGCTCGCGATGAAGGCGGCGGAGAAGAACGAGGAGTAGGAGACGGCTTGCGAGGTGCAGGGCAGGTGCTCACCCTCCTCGGAGCTATACAGGTTCTCCTCATAGAAGGCCTCGTGCATGGGGTCGTGAGGGTTCACCGCGTACATGCGCAGGACCTCTCCGCCCATGCGCACGTCTATGACCAGGCGGATCGCGGGGCAGGCTTTCGCCACCTCCCACAGGTGCTTGCGCGCATCCATATTATCCACGGCCATGACCAAGATCGTCTGATCGTCGAAAGTGGGGCGCGCATCCTTGTCCAGGTGCTGGACGATGCCCACGACCTGCTGGTCAGTCAAGTCCTGGACGATCCCGGCCAGAACCTCGACCTTGCGCTTACCCACGGCGTAGGACTGATAGACTTGACAGCTAACGTTATGCTCGTCGACGACGTCCCGGTCCCAGACCGTGATCTTCTGCGCCCCCATCTTCGCCAGGGCCAGGGCCGCCCAAGACCCTACGGACCCGGCGCCGACCAGGGCGAAGCTCCACTCATTGAGCTTTTCCGGGCTCATGAGGTCGAGCTGGCGCCAGTACTTCTGGTTCTTCTCCGGCGGCTTCGGGGCCTCGACGGCGTTCACGTCTGCGGTGATGGTCTCCACGGTTACCTCCTCCTCACGGTCTTGAGCGGCTTGAACTTCATTATCCGCCCCATCTCCTCGCGGTAGGCCTCGGCCTGCCCGGGGTTGAACACGGGCGCGACCTTGAGCGGGAGGTTGTCGATCCCGTAGCGCACCGGGTCGTAGAAGTCGACGCGGCACCGGCTCTCCAGGCGCTGATTCACGACGATGGACATCGTGAACCTGGAATTGTGCAGGGCCTCGACCGTGTCCATGTCCGTAGTACTGAAGAACACGGGCATGGTGTGATGGCTGTGCCAGAACAGGTCGTAGCCCTCGGTGTCCAGTCCGTGCTTGCGCATCTGCCGCATGAACTGGTTCAGCGTCTCCTCGAATATGCGGCTGGACGCAGCCGTGTTCACCTGCTCCAGGACCACGACGTCCTGGACCAGGAAGGAGTTGCCGGTCCGCACGACCTTGCCGAATCCGCTGACCTCTCCCGGCGCCTGCATCGTGTAGCACATCATCTTGTTGTACGCGGCTTGATCGATCACGATCTCGAAGGCGCGCTTCATCAGCAGTATCTGCTGGAGGGACGAGAAGTTCTCTATGGGCAGGAACCGAGCGTCCTTGGGCACCGTTGGTGGCCACAGGCAGCCGATCATAACCGGCTGATACGTGGCCCCGGTGATATTCAGAGCCGACAGCGAGAGGCTGCTCGGCACGATCTCTGGCGTCAGCTCCGAGCCCTGCGTCTGCGTCAGGGTCCCGGTCAGGACCCCCTCCGTGGTCTGGATCATCCTACCTCCTCGATTTCGCTCACGTTCGCGGTGAATGCTTGGTACTTCTTTACCGTCTCGGACCCGGCGGTCCGCATCGCCTCCTCCGCCGCCGCCTTCCTCTCCTCAGGGGCGTCTCGCAGGGCTTCCCGGGGCACGCCCATGGCCTCGGCCACCCGAGTCTTCATGTGGTTCATCTCCTGCCTGAGATCGCTGACCCCGGCCTCCAAGTCCACGAACCGACCCGGGGTGGCGGGCCCCGCCGGGATCGGGCCCGGGACCAACGTCGCGGTCACTCCCGGAGATGCCAGGGGTTCTCCGCCGGTCAACCTCACCTCCGCCCGCTCGCGCACGCAGTCCTCGATCTTGTTGTGTCGGCTATAGACGTTATAGCAGTGCAGCCACTCGTGCATGATCTGGAAGACCATGGCGTAGCGCTCCATACCGATCAGCTTCGGGATGTCACTGACCATATTACCAAGGCAAGGGTGCTCGGAGCCGGTGCTCAGGTGCGGGTGGGAGGCCCCGGTCTTGGTCTCGTGCCGGAGTTCGATGGCGCCGTTCTGGCGGATGCAGACCAGGAACTTGCCCAGCGCGTACTTCTTGCCCTCGTGCTCGATCGTCACGGGCGCGCTCATGCCGATGATCCGACCGTGCCTGATCTTGAACTTCTCGTAGAGGCCATCATCCACGAGCTTGAGCAGCATCCGAACTTCCTTGGACAGCTCCGCGTCCAGGGCCCCGGAGCCGAGGAGAGTGATCTCCTTCTGGCTCTCGCGCACGGCCCGCGACTTCTCGATCAGGCTATTCTCCAGGGACCTGATCTCACTCATGGCGGAGTCGATCTTGTCTTGCAGGGACTTCTGGCGCTTGCGCATGGAGTCGCCGCAGAACTCGCGGAACGAGGAGTCCGTGACCTCGCCCCTGATCTCCCGGGCGTAGCGCTGGACCACGCGCTGGTACTGCGCCAGCACGTGCTCGATCAGGGGCGCGACCCGCTCCGGCGCCGGAGCGACCTGGTGGCGGTCCCTCATCACCATCCCGCTGGGCAGTTTCTCGTCGGGCAGAGCCTTCTCTGCCTCGGGGATGTAGAGCATGGTGTAGACGTACTTGCCCTCGATCCTTCCGATGAAGGTCCTGCGGTCGTCGTGGATGTTGGCGTAGGCCGGGAACTCCGGGGAGCACAGCTTCGCCGGGGCCTTCCGCGATTGCAGCTCGTCGAGCCCCACCCTCCACGCGCCCTCGTTCGGGTTAACCGAGGACTTCTCCAGGGTCTTGGGATCGCCGCTGAGGAAGAGGACCAGGGTGTTGGGCCCGACCCGCATGTCCACCAGCGGCCTCTCGTAGAACTCGTAGGGGGCCATGCCCCCGGTGAGCACGACCCGCAGGTCCTTGCCGAGCCTGTCCGCCCACGCCGAAAAGAGTGGGCGAAGCCCGTCGAGGCCATCCCCGACGAGCTTCACCCTGCGGCCCTTGGGGCTGCGGCATACGGATACTCGGAACTCTCCGCGCTTCGGTTCGGGCCTGCTCTCGGGTGCCTTCTCGCACTTCATGCCCGAGGACTCATCGTAGGACACGGTCGTCCGAGAGGCACCGCTGCCCCAGGACACGAAGTTGGTTCCTGCTGATGTCGTCCCGCCCGCGATTACTCCCGTCCCGTAGTCTGGAGAGTTCGAGTACCCGCTCATACCCCTACTCCCGGCCCGCCTGGACCTTGGGAATCCGGTACAACGTCGGCTCGCTGCCGGTGATGACGCTGGTCCAGCCGCAGACCTTGTCGTTGAGGCGCCAGCCCTCGTCCTTCGCGGTCCTATCCTCGGGCACGCTCTGGCCCGCCAGCTTCAGGGCCTCGGCCACGGTCGTCACGCCCTCGACGACCTCGATCTCCTTGGTCTTGTCCCGTAACTCGCCGACGTCGAGCTTGACCTTCTTCACTCCGACCTTCAGCTTCTTCTTCTTTCCCACCGGTGGTGTCACCTTTCCCTCCTGTTCCTGCGATTTGACCGGGGATCGCGAGCCCCCGGCCTCGCCGCCTTAGCGGCTACTTCCTGTTACCTTCCAGATAGACGCGGATCATGGTCAGGACCCTGGGCCAGTCCTCGTCGTCGACAATGGACTGAATCTCTCCCCGCTGATCACCGAAGCAGACGTTGCAGAGTCCGGACGTGTTCTCGTTGTGGGGGACGTCCGAGGCCACCTGCCCCGGGCCCACGTTCTCGATCACTATCCTCGTGGGCGACCCCTCGGGGAAGACCTTGATCGCGTACTCGCCCCGCCGCGTGACTCCGGGCTTGGCCTCGACCTCCATCGGGCCGGTGTAGGCGACGAGGACGCGGCGCTCGCCCTCCTGGACCATCTCGACGTTGGCGAAGAGCCTGGACTTGACTAGGGCCAGGAGCTTACCGGCCAGGGCCGCAGGCCAGACCTCGCCGCCGACCTTGGACGCCTCCAGCCGGACCAGGTTCTCGTTGCGCATCTTCATGATGTTGTGGGCGCGCTGGATCGCGGCCTCGGACTCGGCGACCTCGGACTTGACCTTGGCGATCCTCCCGTCGATCTGGGTGGAGAACGACTGCCAGCGGGAGTGGGCGAAGTCCTCGATCATCTTCTGCTGGGCCGCGATGTCGACCTTGACCCGCACCCGCTCCCGGCGCCTGAGTTCGGGCCGGAACCACTCCGCCAGTCGCCTCTTCCCGTCCTTGAACACGAGGACGTCGCCGTCGATCATCGCGACCTCGTGCTCGGACCCGGGGACCAGGCCGATGCTCGTGGACGCCTGCCCCGCGACGACGACGTCTCCTCGCAGGAGCTTGGCCGCGAAATCCTTGGGGTCCTTGACCTTAACCACGCGCGTGCGGTACGTCGGGATCGGCAGGACCTCGTCCTTCACCTTCTCCACCGCATCCATGATCTTGCGCATCACCCCTGCACCCCCCCGGGTCGGGACCGAGTGGCCGCTGAGGGTCATGATGCAGTAGCCCTTGGGCAGGCCGAAGCGCGGACCCTCCAGGAGGTAGTCGATCCTGCTCATCAGCTCCCGGCCCGTGTACTCCAGGTCGACGGCAGCCTTCTTATCGGTGTGGGGCACGTCCTTGACCACGGACCTAACCTCACGCTCGTGCAGGAAGTGGCCGACCCCGTAACCGCGATCGTTCCTCCGGAACTCCCATGGCTTCAGGCCGTTGACCCTGGCCTGGAACACGTCCTCGTGCGTCTTGATCTGGTGAGTCATCTGCTCCACGTTATTCGCCTCCTGCTATGAGTTTCTTCCCCGCCACCACCACCTGCTCCTTCACCGCCGACGAGTAATCTTGGGTCCCAACCCACTTCTCCAGGGCTGCCACCGGGCTCAGGGCCTCGGTGATCTCGGGGGCGCGCTGGAGCTTGGCCTCGCACATGTCGAAGCTGACGGTGCGCACACGCTCGGCGCCGAGCTTGACCAGAAGGTCTCCCAGGCGCCGGTCGTCGATCCCGACCTTCTGACCGGAACCGCATTTGATCGTCACCTTCACGATGGCGCCCTTCAGGTCGCCGTAATCCTTGAGCTTCGCCTCCAGCCAGGACTGGATGTCCGACGGCTTCTCCGGAACGTCGAAGAACCGGCTGCCCTCTGTCTGGTTCGGGCTCAGGTCGGCCACGATGTGGATGAAGCGCCGGGCCGGGGTCGGCACGAACTCGATCTTGATCTCGGAGCCATAGACTTCGTAAAAAATGAAGCCCTTACTATCCTCAGCCTCCCCAAAATCTACCCTATCGATGCTGCCGCAGTACCCAACCCACGGCTTATCGCACATCTTCTGGGCGCGGTGCACGTCGCCGAGGAACACGGCCAGCAGCCGGGGATCGACCAAGTCCCCCAGGGGGATATTCTGGTCGTCACCCACTACATATTCATTGGTCCCGACCTTGGCCTCCTTGACGAGAAAGTGGGAGACCAGGATCATGCGGCTGCCTGCGGGGCAGCGCGAGATCAAGTCATTCATCACCTGCTTGAAGTAGGTCCTGTAGTTCAGCCCCGAGCGCTGGAGCAGCGCCTTCCCGATGTGGGGGATCAGCAGGCGATAGGCGATGGTCTGGTCGCCGCACATGACCGGCCTCACTGTGGGCTCCTCGATCACGTCCATGGCATTGCCGAGGTTGCGCATGTCCACGAAGGCGTGCACCGAGCCCCCGGCCTCGCTCTCGCGGATATCGTGGTTGGCGACGATGATCTCCGACTCGATCCCGTGCCGCCTCAGGAGCCGGACGCGGTGCATTATGTCCGTCTCGATCGGGAGGGGGTGGGACGACCTGTAGCCGTCACCACCGTGCGTGAAGCAGAAGGGGACCTTGGGGCCCAGGGCGTCGGCGCGCCGGATCGTCTCGGCGATGACGAAGTCCACGCACTTGGCCGTGTCCTCAAGGTTGCGCGTGGCGTCGATGTGCCAATCGCTGCTGAAGCAGCCAGCCAAATCAGGTTTCATCAGAACGCCTCCTTGAACTTGCGCTCGATGCAGTCCGAGGCCTCGATCGGATCGTAGGTCTTCTCGAAGATGTCGGCCACCGGCTTCTTCCGGAACCTACCCATGAGATTCTCCCTTATCCGCTTGCGGCATCGGCGCCTGGGCCGCAGGCTTCCGATCTTGCTTCAGGAACTCCCTGGCGATGAATGCCGTGGCGTTGCCGCTGTTAAGTATCCTCTGCAAGGTGTCCCGCATCGACTCCATGGTTTCGAGACCCAGCTCCGGCTTCTCCGCAGCGATCCGGCGCATCCTCGCGACGGAGTCCACCCCCACGATCTTGGTCATGATCTCGCAGAGGCGGATCACGAAGTCGCCGTCGCTGTTCTGGTGGAGCTTGCGGACGTGGCAGGCGTAGCACAGGGTCGCGCCGTTGCAGACGTTGTAGGCCAGGGGCTGGCAGTGGCCCTTGGCGAATAGCCAGTGGTGGGACTGGAGGTTCTCGGTCTTGGGGCACATCAGGCACTTGTTGCCGTCGCGCAGCCTCACGACCCTGGACCACAGCTCGCTCAGAGCCTTCTTCACGCGCTTGAGGCGCACGGCCTTAGTCGGAGGTCGCTTGGCCTTCTTATTTTTGCTCATAAAAAAGAGGTGGGCCGCCCGTTGCACCTGATTCGAGAGAGAACCCTCGACCAGACGGGCGACCCATAAAGTAAAAAAGGTTCTCTGTTCATCAGGTGCACTATCATCATAGCAAACCCACGGAATTTGTCAAGACCCGAACTCCTGCGACTGCCCCTGCTCGTTGGTCACGAGCCAGAACTTCCCGCTCAGGGGCATGACCAACTTCTCCGCTCCCCAGGACCGGATGACCCCGGCATAGCGCTTCACGTGCTCCGAGGTCGTGAAGTACAGGACCTTGTCCCGGACGACCTTGATAACGGTCTGGGGGTCGCCCAGGTACTTCCTGAAAATCTCCTCGTCGATCGTGTAGCCGCCGAGATTGGCCCACTCCGCGCCCACGTGCAGGCGGTGGTCGGCCTCACCCGCGTTCTTGACGTACAGGGGCCCGTGCACGGTCTTCAACAGCGAGCCCATGACCTTCCCGTTAGGCAGCCGCATCGGTACCG
>Ga0302319_10005260_pt1 | contig 26077 bp, 19 predicted proteins | sample Bog_T0_2_FD_203319 | JGI IMG/M metagenome (GOLD analysis project Ga0302319, IMG submission 203319) | Peat permafrost microbial communities from Stordalen Mire near Abisko, Sweden - Bog_T0_2 | ecosystem: Environmental > Terrestrial > Soil > Wetlands > Peat | place: Sweden: Abisko, Stordalen Mire...
GTCGATCCGCCTGCGCAAGCGGAATTTGCGCGAAAACGAGCGCAAGCGCTCGGAGCGCGAGACCGTCGAATGAGGTCGGGGACCGATTGAGGACGGGCGCAGGGAGCGGGCGCCGATTTAACGGAATGTTGCCGGAAACGCGAACCACGTCACACCGGCATTGCCGCAAGGTCCTACACTCCCGCGTGTCATCGGTGCGCGGTGCATCGATGCATGCCGTGGGGGATCTTTCGGGTTGTCGCGCGAAATGGCCAAAGCGGTTGCCGACGGGACGCCCGACCGGCGGTTGAACAGTCTGCTCGAGCGGCAAGTCGTGGAATCGCGCCGGAGCGGCGGCCACATCGACGTCGACGCGCTCTTGGGCGTCATCAGCTTTCATTACGACTGTCTGGACGCCGAGCGGCGCGGTATTGCACGTTCCATGCAGATCCTGTCCGAGGAGGCGCGCGCTCTGACGCGGGAGATCCGCGAGGAGAATGCCTCGCATCTGCAATCGATCCTCGACAACGCCAAGGACGCGATCATCACGGTGGACGTCGATGGACGCATCGAGACCTGCAATCGAACGGGCGAACGGCTGTTCGGGCATTCTCAGTCCCAGATTATCGGCAAGACGCTCGATCTGATCATGCCGGGGCTCGATTCGGGCGGCGCGAAGGATTTTCTCGAGCGCGTCGCGACCAACGTCGACGACAAGCACCTCGATCTGACCGCCTACCCCGTCATGGCGATGACGAGCGGCGGCGATCGCGTCGCCGTCGAGATCGCCGTCAGCAAGGCGAGGCTCAATCAGAAAGAGGGCTTCATCGTCTGCGTCCGCGACATCACGGAGCGGCATCTCGCCGAACAATTGATGCGCGAAAGCGAAGCGCGCTACCGTACGCTCGTCGAACACGCGCCCGAAGTCATCGTCGTTTTCGACGTGGACCTCGGCAAGTTCGTCGACGTCAACGACAAGGCCTGTCGTTTCTTCAAGATGGATCGCGAGGCATTGCTCTCGAGCGGACCGGACCGCATCAGCCCGCCGCTGCAGCTCGACGGTTCGCCGTCGTTCGGCGTCGCACGCGGCTTCATCGACGGCGCGCTCGCCGGCGAGACACCGGTGTTCGAGTGGGTACATTGCGACTCGACCGGTTGCAATCTGCCCTGCGAAGTGCGCTTCGTGCGCCTGCCGAGCTTCAACCGCCGCCTCATCCGCGCGAGCATCACGGACATCACGGAGCGCAAGCGCGGTGAGGCCATCGCCGCGGGAGAACGGCGCGTATTCGAGAAGATCGCGGCGAATGCGCCGCTCGGCGGGGTGCTCGAGGCCATCGCCGAGGTCATCGAGCGTGTCATGCAGGGCGCGAGTTGCGCGATCTGCATTCTCGATCCCGAAAAGCAGTGGCTGAATCTCCAGGTCGCGCCGCGATTGGCGCGCAGTTTCATCGCCGCCATGGACGCGGCGCCGATCGGCATGGGCTTCGGCTCCTGCGCCGCCGCCGCTCATCTGGCGCGCGCCGTGTTCGTCGCGGACATCGAGACGGACCGCTGCTGGGAATACCGGCGGGAGGCGCCGCTCGCCGCGGGCCTGCGCTCCGCCTGGTCTGCGCCGATCCTGGCATCGGACGGGCAGGTCGTCGGCACGTTCGCGATCTACCGCCGCGAAGCGGGCACTCCGCTGTCCCGGGATCACGAACTCATGAGCCGCATGGCGCAGATCGCGGGAATCGCGATCGAGCGGCGCGCCGCCGAGGACGCGCTGCGCAGCAGCGAAGCCAAGTTTCGCGGTCTGTTCAACAACGTCATGGAAGGAGTTTATCAATCGGCGCTCGATGGTGAACTGCTCGCGGTCAATCCGGCTTTCGTGAAGCTGCTCGGCTACGAGTCTGCGGAGGAACTGTACGCGACGGCGGCCGACGCCCTCTATTGGTACCCGAGCGATCGCGCGAACTTCATCCGTCGGATGGACAGCGGCGGGGAGATCCGCAACGACGAATGGGTCATGCGGCGCAAGGACGGCACGATGCTGGTCGTGCTCGAGAACAGTCGCGTCGTCCGCGACAAGCTCGGGCGCACGGTCGGCTTCGAGGGGACGATCGTCGACATCACCGAGCGCAAGAAGGCCGAGACGGCGGTGTTCCAGGCGAAGGAACGCGCTCAGGTCACGCTGCAATCGATCGGCGACGCGGTCATCACGACAGACTCCGAGGGCCGGATCGACTACATGAATCCGGTCGCGGAGAGCCTGACGGGCTGGGAGAGCCGCGCGGCGCAAATGCGCCGCATCGACGAAGTTCTGGTCGTCGTCGACGAGAGCACGCGCGAGGCGGCCGAGTGTCCGGCGATGCGCTGCCTGCGCGAAGGCCGGGCTCTCGGGCTCTCCGAGCACACCGTTCTCGTCAATCGCGGCGGCAAGGAGATTTCGATCCAGGATTCCGCGGCCCCGATCCGCGATCGCGCCGGCAATCTCATCGGCGCGGTGATGGTGTTCCACGACATCAGCAAGGAGCGGCGGCTGCATCGCGCCCTGCATTACCAGGCGAGCCATGACGCGCTCACGGGACTCATCAACCGTCGCGAGTTCGAGAACCGCCTTACCGCGGCGGTCGAAAGCGTGCGCGCCGGCGGGGATGTGCGACACTCCCTGCTGTATCTCGACCTCGATCAGTTCAAGCTGATCAACGACACCTGCGGACATCCCGCGGGGGATCAGCTGCTCAAGCAGATCACGGGATTGCTGCAATCGCGGGTCCGCAGCGCCGACACGCTGGCGCGCCTGGGGGGCGACGAGTTCGGGATATTGCTGCAAAATTGCGCGGTCGATCAGGCGCAGCGGCTCGCGCAAACGCTGCGACAGGCGATCCGCGATTACCGTTTCATCTGGCAGGATGGCGTGCTCGGCGTCGGCGTGAGCATCGGAATCGTCGAGATCACGGGCGAGACGCCGACCGTCGCGAACGTCATGAGCGCGGCCGACGTCGCCTGCTACACCGCGAAGGACTCCGGCCGCGATCGCGTCGAGGTCTATCAGCCGGACCACGTGCCGGAACGCCATCGCGAGATGCACTGGGTGTCGAGGCTGACGCGGGCATGCTTTGACGGCAATTTCGAGCTTTTTTATCAGCCGATCGTGCCGATCGGTTCGACCGTGCAAACCCGGGAGCATTTCGAACTGATGCTGCGTCTGCGCGACGACTCCGGGGCGCTGATTGTTCCCGCGCAATTCATTCCCGCCGCGGAGCGCTACAACGTAATGCCCGCGATCGACCGATGGGTCGTCAAACATGCGATGGAACGCATCGTCCACCGCACCGGCTCGGGCTTGCGCCCCTACACGATCGCGATCAACTTATCCGGCAATTCCCTGAACGACGAGCGCTTCCTCGAATTTCTGATCGGGGAGTTGTCCGGGGTCGACATGGGCGCGCAGTCCCTGTGTTTCGAGATCACCGAGACCGCCGCGATCGCGAACCTCGGCAACGTCGTGCACTTCATGCGGGAGCTCAAGAATCGCGGCTGCCAGTTCGCGCTCGACGACTTCGGCAGCGGACTGTCCTCCTTCATGTACCTGAAGACGCTGCCGGTCGACTACCTGAAGATCGAGGGCCAATTCATCGAAAACGTCGCACGCGACCCGGTCGATCGCAGCATGGTAAAGGCCATCAGCCAGGTCGGCCGGGCCATGGGCATCCAAACGATCGCCGAACGGGTCGAGTCCGAGGAGGTTTTGGCCGCGCTGGGCGACCTCGGGATCGGATTTGCCCAGGGTTACCATATTGCGATGCCCCGTTCGATCGCGCATTTTCCCTACCGGAACCGGGAGCTGCGGGTCTCCTGATCCAAAACGTGAGCCCCTGCACATTCAGGGTTCACCATTGCCGCCGCTATATTTGAGTGAGGCGCAACGGCGCCGAGCCGCGTTCGGCGCCGATACACCAACGACACGAGTAGGATCAGACCGATGGGCTGTGAGGTCGAAGAACGGGGTGGTCTCGTCCGCATTCGTGGCGAGATGACCATTTATGCGGCGTCGACCCTAGCCCGGGATCTGCTGCAGCGGGCCGCCGATGCGGACTCGCCGTGCCGCATCGATTTGTCGGAAGTCTCCGAGATCGACACGACCGGGGTGCAGATCCTGCTGATGGTGCGTCGCGCCCGCTCCCCGGATGCCGAACCGATCGAGGTGCTCGCTCCCAGCGCGGCGGTCACGGAGGCGCTCGGGCTGCTGCGCCTCGGCGACGTGGTGGGCAGATGAGCAGGGACCCAGCGCTCGATACCTTCATTGCGGAATGCAGCGAACTGACGGGTAACATGGAAGCCGTGCTGCTCCGCTGCGAACAAGGCGGAGGCGACCCGGGCGCCATCAATGAACTGTTCCGCGCGGCACACACGATCAAGGGATCTTCGGGCCTGTTCGGCCTCGACGGGATCGTCGCCTATACCCACGTCGTCGAGAGCATCCTCGACAAGGCCCGTGAGGCATCCGCGGCGCTGAGTCCGGAACTCGCGGCCGTCCTGCTCGAGTGTCTCGACCACATTCGACAGCTCGTCGACGCCGTCGCCACGGGGGCCGAGAGCAGCGACCCTCGGCTCGCGAGCGCGGGCGATGCCAGTCTGAAACGCCTCACGGCGGTTTCCGGCTATGCCGTCGCGCGGCGCGCGTCGGCGGCGCCGGCCTCGTCCACACCGTCTCCCGCCGCCGACGGTCCGGCGCCCGTCGACGGCGGTGGCCTGCGCGTCGGTGCGGACAGCTGGCACTTGTCCGTACGGTTCGACCCGAACGTGCTCAGGAACGGCATGGACCCGCTGGCGTTCATCCGATACCTGACGACGTTCTGCACGATCACCGGACTGCACGTCGTCGATGATGCGCTCCCGCCGGCCGCCGACTTCGACGCCGAGGAGTGCCGTCTCGGTTTCGAAATCGCCCTGAAGACCGACGCACCCAAGGCACGCATCGAAGCGGCCTTCGAATTCGTCCGCGACGAGTGTCGTCTGCGGATCCTGCCGCCGCGTTCGCTCGTTTCCGATTACGTTGCGTTGATCCGTGACTTGCCGGAGGCCGACGGCCGTCTCGGCGAGTCCCTGGTCCGCTGCGGCAGCCTGACGGCGCAAGAGCTCGCGGCCTGTCTGCAGGCGCAGGCGACTCAAATCGCAGCGGTGGGCTCTGCGCCGCCGCTCGGCGCCATGCTCGTTGCCGAAAACGTCATTCAGCCGGCGGTCGTCGCCGCGGCCGTCCAGCAGCAGACGGAGGCCCGATCCACCAAAGAGTTGAAGACGGCGGAGAGCCGCTCGATCCGCGTCGACGGCGACAAGCTCGACCGGCTCATCGATCTGATCGGCGAACTCATCATCGCCGGCGCCGCCACGGGTTCGCGGGCACGCAGCGCGGGCCTCACCGAGCTCAACGAATCCGCGCTGCACCTGGCGCGCATCGTCGAGGAGGTGCGCGACCAGGCCCTCAAGCTGCGCGTCGTGCAAATCGGACCGACATTCGCGCGCTTTCAACGCATCGTTCGCGACGTGGCGCGCGAGACGGGCAAGGAAATCACGCTGGAGACGAGCGGTTCGGAAACCGAACTCGACAAGACCCTGGTGGAACGCATCGGCGATCCGCTGACCCATCTCGTGCGCAATGCCATCGACCACGGCATCGAGAAGCCCGAGGTCCGGCGCGCGCGCGGCAAACCCGCCGCGGGCATCGTGCGCCTCAACGCCTATCATGATGCCGGCTCCGTGGTCATTGAGATTTCCGACGACGGCGGCGGTCTGAACCGCGATCGAATAGCCGCAAAAGCCATCGAGCGCGGTCTGATCGGATCCGGGCAATCCCTCAGCGACCCGGAAATCTTCGCACTGATCTTCGAGCCCGGATTTTCGACCGCCGATCAGGTGACGAACCTGTCGGGACGCGGCGTCGGCATGGACGTCGTCAAGAGCAACGTCACCGCCCTGCGCGGAACCGTGGAGATCGACAGCCAGCAGGGCCGCGGTACCCAGGTGCGTCTGCGGCTGCCGTTGACGCTCGCGATCATCGACGGCTTCCAGGTCGGCATCGGTGCGTCGAATTTCGTGATTCCCTTGGATCTCGTCGAGGAGTGCGTCGAAATGAGGCAGGCCGCCGACGGGGCCGCGGCGGGCGCGCCGTTCGATCATCACGGCTCCGTGTTGCCGCTGATCCGGTTGCGCGACATGTTCGAGATTCCCGGCCGGCCGGAGCGCCGCGAGAGCGTCGTGGTCGTGCGCGGAGCAGGCCATCGGGTCGGCATCGTGGTCGACGATCTGCTCGGCGAATTGCAGGCGGTCATCAAACCCCTGTCCAGGCTTTTCAAGCAACTTCAGGGCATCGCGGGTTCGACGATACTCGGCAGCGGCCGGGTCGCCTTGATCCTGGACGTGCCCGGCCTGATCGAGCGCACGCGCTTCGCGAGCGCCGCGACCCATGCACGACCGCGATCGCTGCGAACGCAACCGACAGAGGATTAATCTATGGTACGCAACGATACCGCGGCGCCCGCCCCGAATTCCGAAGGCCGGCACGATCAGGACCAATACCTCACTTTCGTGCTGGGCCGCGAGACCTTCGCGCTGGGAATCCTCGGAATCAAGGAGATCCTGGAATACGAGACACCGACGGACGTGCCGATGATGCCCGCATTCGTGCGCGGGGTCGTCAATCTGCGCGGGATGGTCGTGCCGGTCATCGATCTGTGCGCGCGGTTCGGCCGCCCGAGCGCGCCGGTCACCAAGAAGACCTGCGTCGTGATCGTCGAAACCCTGGCGCACGATGAACGCCAGGTCCTCGGCATCGTCGTCGATGCAGTCAACGAGGTCCTCGTGATACCGCATACGGACATCGAACCGGCGCCGTCGTTCGGCTCCTCGGTGCGTACGGACTTCATCCATGGGATGGGCAAGGTGCGCGACAAGTTCGTCGTGATTCTCAACGTGGACCGGGTGCTCTCCATCGATGAGATGGAAAACCTCGCGAGCGTCAAGCACCCGAATCCGGCCGCCACCGTCCGCTCGGGAGCAGAGGGCCGAGCCGAGTGAGCGCAACCGCGCCAATCGAGGGGCACTGCGAACCGGATGCGTATGCGCCGAGCCCCTCCGAGGAATTCTGTCTCGAAGCGCTGCCGATCTTCTCGAAGCAGATCGAAAACGTGCGCGAGCAGACGGAAGATGCGATCGTCGCACTCTCCACCCGCTTCCGCGGCATCGTCTCGAGCCTCGATGCCGCGATGAACGCCTCGCAGGAGGTCTCGGGCGACGGGGGTCGAGACCTCTCGACCGCGATGGACGACGGCAGGGAACAACTTCTCCAGGTCATCGCCGCGCTCACCGAGATTCGCGGCAGCCGCACGGCCCTGATCGGGCAGATCCGTTCGCTCGGCATTTACACGCAGGAACTGCGCGAGATGGCGAAACACGTCGAGATGATCGCCTTCAACACCAATATGCTCGCCCTGAACGCCGCGATCGAAGCGGCCCACGCGGGCGGCGACGTCGGTAGAGGATTCTCCGTGGTCGCCCAGGAGGTTCGCCATCTCGCCACCGCATCGCGCGAGACGGGAAAGGTCATCGGCCAGAAGATCAGCATCATCAACGAATCGATCGAGAAAATTCTCGGCGCCAACGAACAGGTGACGGAGCGCGAAAACTCGGCGGTCAAGGAGTCCGAGGGCCGCATCACGAAGGTGCTCGAACACTTCGGCGCAATGACCGAGCGCCTGCTGCGTTCCGCCGAGCAGTTCCGCCGCGAGAGCGAGGTCATCAAGGACGAGGTCATGGAGTCGATGGTGCAGCTGCAGTTCCAGGATCGCACCGGTCAGATTCTCGCGAACGTCTCGCGAAACATCGAAGAGCTGCCGGAGATCGCGGGTTCTCTGCAGGCAAAGGCCGGCCCGGGCGATGGGCGCGAGGCCGCGCAGGAATACCTTGAGGCGATCGCCCGCGGTTATACGACGGATGAGCAGAAGCGAATACACGACGGCGGCACGGTGCACTCGGTGAGGCCGCAAGCCACGGAATTTTTTTGATGAGGAAAATATCATGTCCAAGCGAATCTTGATCGTCGATGACTCAGCCTCCGTGCGCCAGGTCGCCGGCATGGCTCTCACCCGCGCCGGTTACGAAGTGGTGGAGGCGACCGACGGCGAGGACGGCGTCAGCAAGCTCTCGGGCAAGCTGAACTTGATCATCAGCGACGTCAACATGCCGCGCATGGACGGCATCGGTTTCCTCAAGGCCGTCAAGGCGCACCCGAGCTACAAGTTCACGCCCGTGATCATGCTCACGACCGAGGCGGGCGACAACATGAAGAGCCAGGGTCGCGCGGCCGGCGCGAAAGCCTGGATCACCAAACCGTTCCAGCCGCAGACCCTGCTCGACGCGGTTTCCAAGCTGGTGATCGCCTAAACGCGAAGCGCGCCGATGCGCGAGGTCGAACTGACCGATGCGGAGTTTGCGCAGGTCCGCGCCTTTGCGCTGCGCGCGGCCGGGATCAGCCTCTCGCCTGCGAAGAAGACGCTGGTCATGGGGCGCTGGCACAAGCGGCTCGTGCACCATGGCCTGTCGACCTACGCGGCGTACCTGCGGCTGATAAATGCCGCGGACGGGGCCGCCGAGAGGCAGGTTTCGATCGATCTGCTCACGACGAATGAAACCCATTTCTTCCGGGAGCCGAAGCACTTCGACTTCCTGCGCAACGACGTGCTCGCGCACGCGAATCCGCGCGATAGGTTTCGAGTCTGGAGCGCCGCCTGCTCGAGCGGCGAGGAGCCCTACAGCGTCGCGATGCTGCTCGCCGACCGGCTCGCCCACCGGGAGTGGGAGGTTCTGGGTACGGACCTTTCGAGCCGCGTCCTCGACGACGCGCGAGGCGGCCTCTACGACGCCGTGCGCACCCAGGGAATCCCCGATGAGTATCTCCGGCGCTTCTGCCTGAAGGGCACGGGGCCGTACGCAGACAAGGTGCTCGTCGACCGACCCCTCCGGGAGCGGGTGCAGTTTCGTCAGGTGAACCTCAACGGCACCCTGCCGAACCTCGGACAGTTCGACGTGATCTTTCTCAGAAACGTCATGATTTATTTCGACACGGCGACGAAGGCCGATGTCGTGGGACGGCTGCTGCCGTGCCTCAAGCCCGGCGGATATTTTCTGATCGGTCATTCGGACACGCTCTCCGGTGTGAGCCACGAACTCGAGACCGTCAGGGCGGCGATCTTCCGCAAGGCACAGGCGTGATCGTCGCGTCCTCCTCGAGCGTGTTCCTGCGCGCCGGAGACTTCTACTTCGGCCGCGGCGAAGTGCGATTGCGGACTCTGCTCGGAACCTGCGTCTCGGTGGCGCTGTGGCACCCGCGCAAGCGGATCGGCGGCATGTGTCATTATCTCCTGCCGACCCGGGGCAGGGCCGACGGCGCCGCGGAAGGATCCGCGGGACTCTACGCGGACGAAGTGTTCGGGCTGTTCAATCTGGCCGTCAAGAAATACAAGACCGTGCCGGCCGATTACGTCGTCAAGCTGTTCGGCGGCGGCAATATGTTTCCGCGCAGGACGGACGGCCGGCGCTGCGCCGACCAGCCATGCGGGGATTCGCAGCGAAAAGCCTGCGCACTGGTCGGCTGCCAGAACGTGGCTGCGGCACATGGCCTGCTCGAGTCCTGCGGTTATCGCATCGTGGCCGAGGACGTGGGCGGGGAGGGCAGCCGGCAGATCGTCTTCGATCTGGCCGACGGAAGCCTCTGGGTGAGTCGTGGTTCGGCCATGGAGTCGGTATGAAAAAGATTCGCGTCCTCATCGTCGACGATTCTGCGGTCGTTCGCCAGGTGCTCTCCGCGCAACTGGCCTTGGATCCTTCGATCGAGGTCATCGCCGCGGTCGCGGATCCGCTGTTCGCGATGAACCGCATGAAGATCGAATGGCCCGACGTCATCGTCCTCGACGTCGAAATGCCGCGCATGGACGGCCTGACCTTCCTGCGCAAGATCATGGATGAGCGCCCGACGCCCGTGGTCATCTGCTCGACGCTCACCGAACGGGGCGCCGAGACGACGCTCGAGGCGCTCGCCGCGGGGGCGGTCGCGATCGTCACGAAGCCGAAGCTCGGCCTGAAGAAATTTCTCGAGGATTCTTCGGCGGACCTGGTCGGTGCCGTGAAGTCGGCAGGCAGTGCGAACGTGCTGCGCCTGAAGGCCTCGCTCCCGGCGCGCGGTGCTCGCGCCATGATCAAGCCTGCTCCGGGATCCGCCGTGTCCCGCGCTACCGCGAAACATACGGCCGACGTCGTGCTCGCGCCGCCGGGCTCGCAGGCGATGAAGCAGACGACCGAGCGCATCGTCGCGCTGGGGACCTCGACGGGCGGGACGCAGGCGCTCGAACAGGTCCTGACCGCGCTGCCGCGCGGCTCTCCGGGCATCGTCGTGGTTCAGCACATGCCCGAAAAATTCACGGCGGCATTCGCCGCGCGGCTAGACGGCCTCTGCGACGTCGAAGTGCACGAAGCGGTCAACGGCGAGCGTCTGCTGCCGGGGCACGTGCTGATCGCGCCGGGCGGGAGACACCTGATGCTCCGGCGCAGCGGTGCTTATTACTACGCGGACGTCACGGACGGCCCGCTCGTCAATCGCCACAAGCCCTCGGTCGACGTATTGTTTCGATCGGTCGCGAAATTCGCTGGCGCCAACGCCATCGGCATCATCATGACGGGCATGGGGGACGACGGTGCGCGCGGCCTGCTCGAAATGCGCGAGGCCGGCGCCGCAACCGCGGCACAAGACGAGGCGAGCTGCGTCGTGTTCGGCATGCCGAAAGAGGCGATCGCACTGGGTGGGGCGAAGACCGTGCTGCCCCTGTCGCGGATCGCCCAAGCGATCGTCGACTGGGGCGGCTAACCGCCCGTTCCCAGGGACTTCGACAAGCCGAAGAACAGACCGCGGCGCGGACCGTACTGCGGTGCGCCGACGCCCACGCCCGTGCCATTGCGGATCTGGTACTCCTCGTCGAAGAGGTTGATCACGTCGAACCGACCGGTGAGGGTCCCCGATGCGCCAAGGGTCCACATGTGGGTCAGGCCGGCATTGACCTGCGTGTAATAAGGCAGGTGTTCACCATTTGGGATGCCGGTGCCCCCATAGGCGGTCGTGACCCCGAGCGGCAGCGGGAGGTCGGCCCGCAGTCCCGAACCGATCAGCAAGTCGGTACTGAGGCGCGTATCGCCCCAGGCATACGAGACGCCGCCCGATGCCGTGTGCTGCTGTTCGTGGTCGAGGTGGATGAAGTTGTTCGCGATATAGGCGAGGTCCGGCGCCGAAAAATTGAACTGCGCCGTATCGATGCCTTTCCCCTTGGCGCTCTGCACGGCGAAATTCAAATATGCTGAGAGGCGCCTGGTCGTGTAATTCACGGTGAGTTCCGCGCCATACTGCTTGCCGTAGCGATAATTGAAGGGCGTGAGGATGATCGGCGCGCCGAACTGACCTTCGTCGATCAAGTTGACCGATTGCTTGTAATAAGTATCGATGCCGACGGTCCAACCGCCCCGGGCGGTCTGCTGCACACCGATGTCGAGATAGTTCGCGCGTTCCGGCTGCGGCTGAGCCGCTGCGCTCGACAGCGGCGGATTGGTCGTGTCCTTGAACAGCGCGACGTCCTTGGCGCCGACCAACTCGAAAGGCGGCGGCGACAGATATCGGGAATAGCCCGCGTGGATCGTCGTTCCGGGCACGGCCTGCCACACGACGTTGAGCCTTGGGCTCGTCTGGCTCGCGCTCGTATAGGCCTTGAAGTGGTCGAAACGCAGGCCGTAATTGACGGTGAAGTTCGAGGTCAATTTCCACTCGTCCTGGAGGTAGGCGCTTTCGATCCACTCGGTCGCGGACCCGTCGTCGATGATTGCGAATGGCACGTCGCTCACTTGGCTGCCGAGGGAGTCGGTTTGGAGTACCTGCGACGTCGTCGCGCTGATCGAGTGATCGGTCTGCGCAAAGATGCCGGCCCGCAGCGTGTGCTCGTCGTTCAATTGCAGGGCGCCATCGCTCTGCCCGGCGTAGGCGACGTTCTGCTTGAACGCCTGCTGCGCGATGCCGGTGAACAGCAGGTCACCGAGCGGATCCGGGCTGAAGGTCAGGCTCGAGTAGCGCGCGATCAGCGAAGTCTGCAACGACAGCGCGCCGACCGAGTGTTGCCAGCTCAGGGCGCCGAACTGCGTGACCTCGCGCTGGTTCTCGTCGAGCGCCTGACTCGGGAACGTGCCGACGCCGTTCACGTGCAGGCCGAGCGAGGGCAGGGCGCCGTTCAGATCCGGGATCTGAAATTTGCCGACCGACGAGCCGAGCAACAGAGCGACGCGGTTCTCCTCGTCGAGAATGTCCTCGAAGTAGCCGAACCCGTGAGCCTGCGTCGTATGATCGTGCGCCGGATTCGAACTGCCGTCCGGGGACTCGATGCCGAGGTCATCGCGCAACACATCACCCGACAACAGGTAGCTGAAGGATCCGGCGCCGCCGCCGTAGGAGAAACTGGGTTCGATCTCCCCATGGCTGCCGCCATAGATCGACACGGCACCACCCGGTGCCTGGATGCCGTTCTTGGTCGAGATGTCGATGATGCCCGCCGTGCGCAGACCGTATTCGGCCGGAAGCGCGCCCGTGATGAGGCTCATGGAGGAGATGAGGCGCGGATCGAGGGACTGTCCGAATACCGCGATCCCCTCCGGCAGGATGATGCCGTTGAGCCGATATTGAAGGCCATTGTGCTCGCCGCGGATGTGGAACTGGCCGAACGAATCCTGGGCGACGTCGGGCGCCTGCATCACGATCTGATTGAGCAGCGTATTGTCGCCGCCCGGTGTCGCGGCGATTGCCGCCGAGTCGATCGTGTAGGTCGATGCGCCGGTCTGGGTTTGGATCATCGAGCGGCTCTCGTCGAGGTGCTTCGAGGTCACGACGATCGCCGGCAAGTTCGCGAGGTCATCGGAGGGCGGCGCAGCGACGGGGGGTGCTGCGTCGATGGAACCTGCCGCCGTATCCACGGACTCGGCACTCTCGGCGCGCGCCGCGATCAGATCGAGGGCGGCAGGGATCGTCAAGTTGAGCGCAACGCCGGCTGCGGCGGTGGCAATGACTGCAAAACGGGGCATGAAACGTGACTCCACAGGGACTGAATACAGCGAGCCCAAGGCCGATTCACTCGGTGGGCAACGCCGGCAAAAGACGAATTCAGGCCGTGAGAGGAGGGCCGCGGCTGCGCGGCCTCGGAACTTGCGCCGTGATCGGTTCGAAGCGGGATTCAACGCCGCGCTCAGCGGCCGTGCGTACCAATGGCGGCACGCAAAAGCTGTGACTGAAGGCCGGCGTGACCACCTGGGAAAACGCTGGGCATTGCCCGCAGACCGCGTCCGCGCGGGCATCGCCGTGGACGACGCTGCCCTCGCCCGTCGAGAAGTGCACGAGCTCGTGCACGAACGCACCTTGCTGTGCGCAGATCAGCAGAATCCAAAGACCGAGCGCCAACCCAAGGGTACGGGAAAATGACATCACGGCCGAAACTACCAGAACCGGACCGCGATTGCAGCAGTCATTCCGCCCGATCGCAGCGCTGCGATCCGCGCGAGTTCGCACCCCGCGTTCCGTCGAGCGAGCGCTTCAGTGCTCGAAACAGGCCGGGACTCGCCGTGCGCAGCGATTTGCGCAGCGCCAATTCGTCATTCGGACGATTGCCGCGGCGCGCGTGCACCCAGTCGTGCACGAGCCGAAAGAGGTCCTCGGCCGGCGTCGCTCGTGCGGCTAGAGCAGCCGGAAGCTGGATCGCGAGCCCCGGTTCCTGCAGGAGCAGCCAGGCGGGAAATTCGGCGGGACCCAATTCGGGCTCGCCGCTCGTCTGCGCATCGAGCGCCACGGACTCCGCGCACTCGAGGTAGCGCTCCCATAGCGCTGTCGTCCCGACATCACAGTTGCTGCGCGCTTCGAGAGCTGCCGCGCCGGCCGCGGGTGCGCGCCAACACAGTTGCATCCAGGCGCTAACCCCCAGGCTGCGGTGCTGGCAGTGGTAGGCGCTGATCGCGAGCCGCACGCAGAGTGAGGGGTGATCCGGCCAGAGGGGTTCCGCGAGGATGCTGTCGCAGGCGGCGCGCCAGTCTTGAGCCTCCACGTGGGCGAAGCTGCAGTGCAGTTCATCGGCCGCCGGATCATAGGGACGTCCAGCCGAGACAGCCGCGATGCGCCGCCAGGCAGGCACCAGCAGATCGCGGGCCTGAAAGCCAAGCAACCGCTGAGCGGTTGATCGTAGGCCGCTGAGCGACGCAAGCTCCGCGCGCAAATCCTCGAGCGGATGTGCGAGCCGGTCCAGGCACGCCAGCAGGCGGTCGAAACCGCCGAGATCGGCGTGGGTCGGCGCCTCCGCATAGAGACGGTCGAGTTGTCGACGAGACTCGCCGAGGTCGCGCGCCGACAGGGCGCGCACGAGCCCGTTCACGATCGCGACGACCCGGTTGTCGACGAACAGATCCATCTGCGGACTGCTGGCCGCCGGCAGGTAGCGGCTCGCGATCAGTTCGTGCAGCGCGAGATCGGCGCTCGCATGCAATGGTGTCGTTGCGGCTTTCGGTTCAGCCGACCACGCATCGAAATCCTGCCGTTGTGCGACGAGGCCCAGCCTGAGCGCATAGTCCGCGGCGGCCTGCAATTGCGAGCGAACCTCCTGTTTGCTGCCCATGAGCGCCGAATCGAGAAAGCGTAGTTCCCCGCGACGCCAATCCTCGTAATCGGCGCCCGTGAGGCGTCCGGAATCGATGAGCCATTCCAGCGCCGTGAACGCACCGCGCTCGAGCAACTGCGCATCGACGTCGGCTTGCATTTCGGAATCGATCATCATGGGCCCAGCAGCTCGTCGACGCAGGCGGCATCGAAGTCTGCACCGTGCGCCCCCGAATCGGCATACAACGCGCCGAGGAGGGCCTGCTTGCCGGCCTGGAGGCGCAAGATTCTTTCCTCGACGGTCGCCTCGGCAACGAGCTTGTAGACAAAGACCGGCTTGTCCTGGCCGATGCGATGGGCCCGGTCCGTGGCCTGCATCTCCGCCGCCGGGTTCCACCAGGGATCGTAATGAATCACGGTGTCGGCGGCCGTCAAGTTCAGGCCCGTCCCGCCGGCCTTGAGGCTCAACAAAAAAATCGGAACGGTTCCGGATTGAAATGCATCGATGCGCTCGCTTCGATCGCGGGTCGCGCCGGTGAGCATCTCGTAAGCAATTGCGCGCTCAGCGAGCGCCGCGGCGATGAGTTCCAGCATCGAGGCGAACTGCGAGAACAGCAGAATGCGCCGACCGGCTGAAATCATTTCCGGGACGGCCGTCATCAGCCAGTCCAATTTCGCGGACCCGATGCAAGCGGCGCCGGCCGAACGCGGCGTAGGGCGAGCCCCAGCGCCCGGAGTCGGGCCGGAGAGGCCCGCAACGAGTCGCGGATCGCAACAAACCTGACGCAGCTTCAATAGTGCATCCAATACGGTGATCCGGCTGCGCGCCAATCCCTGGCGCGCGATGGTTTCCTGGACGCGTCGATGCATCGCGAGTCGAATCCCATCGTAAAAATCCCGCTGTGCCTCGTCGAATCGGACCACTTCCAGGATCTGCATTTTTGGCGGGAGATCTTGCGCGACCTCATCCTTGGTCCGGCGCAACAGGTGAGGACGTAGGCGCCGGCGCAGCGCGGCCGCACGGGTCCGCTGCCCGAGTTGCTCGATCGGAGCGCGATACAGCCGTTGAAATGAGGGTTCGTCGCCGAGCAGGCCGGGCTGTAGAAAATCGCACAGCGACCAGAGTTCGCCAAGATGGTTCTCGATGGGTGTGCCCGTCAAACACAACCGGTGGGCGGCGCGCAATGCCCGTGCGGCACACGACACTTTCGCGCGCGGATTCTTGATGATCTGCGCCTCGTCGAGTATCACGCAGTAGAACTCGTGAGCCGCCAGAACCGCCTGATCGACGTAGAGCAGCGAATAACTCGTGATCACGATGTCGGCGCCGCTCCAGCGCGACACCGATTCCTCGCGCCCTGCGCCGTGGAAGATCACGACCTCGAGTTCCGGGGCGAAACGCGCGATCTCGCGCTGCCAATTACCGAGCAGGCTCACCGGCGCCACGATCAGCGATGGTCCCCGCTGTCGACCCTGCTGCTTCTCGAGGGCAAGATGTGCCAGGGTCTGGATCGTCTTGCCGAGCCCCATGTCGTCCGCGAGAATTCCGCCGCGCCGGTGGCGGCGCAGCGACTGTAGCCACGCGAGACCCTCCTGCTGGTAGGGCCGCAGCGTGGCACCGAAATTCGCTGGTGTGACGGCGGACTCGAGCGGGTCAGGTGCATCGCGTGACAGGGCGAGCGCAAGCAGCGTGGCATCGTCGCCCTCGAGCCGGGCCGTGCCGGCCTCGCCATCGAGATCCTGCAGGCGAGCGGCCTGCTGGCGGGGCATGCGCAGTGCGCCCGACGCGCCGAGTCCGTCGTGGTCGAATAATTCGACGAGCGTCTCGCCGATGCGGCGGATCCGCTCGCAGGGAACGGGGAGATAGCGTCCGTCCTCGAGGCGTACGAGCGTGTGGAGGGGTTCGGCTGCAGCAGGAGGGCTCGGGCAGCCCGTGGTCAAATACTCAACGAGCGCCGGCAATAGATTGACCGGCTCGCCGTCGACCAGAATGCCGAGGCGCAGGTCGAACCACTCCCGATGGCCGTTCGTGCGCAGATCGGTAAACCACTCCGTAGCCTCGGCAAGGCGGAAAGGAAAGGACGCCTCGACGTCGACGCGCCAAGCGGCGGCGCGCAACAACGGGACTGTGAACTGCATGAAATCCAGCCAGGCAGGCGCCGCTGCCGTAGGACCCGGCAGAACGGAGACCAGCCGCGCCGCGAAACGACGTTCGGCGTCGCGATCGCGGGGAAATTCGCGGACCGATTCCCCGTCGAAGTGTCGCACGAACGCCCGTTCATGCTGCAGCGTCTCGCTCGGAATCGCGCATCCATCGTAGACGAAGTCAAGTGTCGCCGTGGGTCCGGCGCCGAGCCGCAACGCCGCCTCCACACGCGCACTCTGCTGTCGTGACACCAGGAGCGCGCGAGGCGAGGGAAAGACGCCGCTCGCTGCCTCGAGCGCAATCGCCGCGCACACGGCTGCGGCCTCTTCGGCGGCGAGCGGCGCGGCGCCCCAGTGCCGGCGCAGCAGATCGGTACGCGCGGCCTCGAGCAAACCGCAGTCGCCCGATTCGGGGTCGAGATAGATCGCGGGTTCGAGCGCCAGGCCCAATTCGATGCGAGCTTGAGCGGCGGCCGCGATCTGCAGTCGCTGGCTGCCGTCGATGAGAGTCACCCAGGTGCAGGCGACCCTGCGCGGCTGCGCCCAGCACAGCACGCGCATCGTCTCCCCGCACCAGTCTGCGCGGCCCGTCGCGACGATACGGCGTAGCAGCTCGAACCCCGCCGTGCCCTGCAATTCCCAGGTCTCCCGGCCGCTCGAAGCACCGAGGTCGGCCAACACCAAGCGATCCTCGGCGACGACATAGCGCGGATAGTCGGTCGCGGCCGTGGGATTGCGCAGCACGAAACGGGACGGTGCGCGGGTGGATTCCGGGCCGTCGCTGACCCAGAGCGAGACTTCGATCCCGCCGCGCGAAGACGGGGCAAGCACGAAGCGCAATGATTGGCGGCCGGGAAGCGCATCGGCGGAGAGCGGATTGACGGGCCCGCGTACGCCCGCAATCGCCGGATCAACCGAGGCCGGGCCGCGCGCGATCGCCAGGCTGACAGCCGCAACGTGTACGCAAGGCGCTGCCGTCCCACAACTGCACTCGCCCTGCATCCGCTCACGAGCGGCGCCGCGGTACTGCAGGTAAACGCGGTATTTCGCGCCGTCGGGTCCGGGCCCGGGCTCGCCCTGTACGATGCCGCTGACGATGCGTCCCTCCTTGAGCACACGCAAGTCCGTGACCGCATTCGCTTCGAGCAAACGCAGGGCGGCGTTCCTCAGGGAGGCAGAGTACTGCCGGGTCGCGTCGTTGATCACGGGTGCCCCTGGCTCGCGACCCGTTAGATGAGGTTGGCGCGCGCGAGGGCATCGAAGCGCTCGCGCGGCATGTTCATGAGGCCCAAGTAGATCTCTTCGTTGTGCTGTCCGAGCGCCGGCGCCACCGTGCGGATCGAACCGGGACTCTCTGACAGCCTCGGGGCGACGTTCTGCATTTTCAGGTCGCCGTAATCCGGATGCTTCACGGTCACGATCGCCTCGCGCGCGGCAAATTGAGGATCGCTCAGCATGTCGGGCGCCCGGTAGATCAGGCCGGCCGGCACCCCATGGCGGTCCATCGAATCCAAGACGTCGCGCGACGGCAGGGACGCGGTCCATCGAGCGATCAGGTCGTCGAGTCGTTGCTGATGTTCACCGCGCGCCTGGTGGCTCGCGAAGGCCGGATCGTCGGCGAGTTCGGCTTGACCCATCGCTGCACAGAGCCGACGAAACACGGTGTCCTGATTGGCGGCGATCAGTACGAGGCTGTCGAGCGTCGGGTAGACGTTCGACGGCGCGATTTTCGGCAGGATCGCGCCGGTTCGTTCGCGAATGAATCCGAGCTTGTCGAACTCGGTGATCAAGGATTCCATCATGTTGAGCACGGCCTCGTAGATCGCCGAATCGACCACCTGCCCGCGTCCGGTCTTGTCTCGATAGTGCAATGCGGCGAGAGCGCCGACGCTCGCGAACGTAGCCGCGAGAGAGTCCCCGATACTGATGCCCATGCGCGACGGCGGCGACCCCGGATCTCCGACCACGTAACGCAGACCGCCCATCGCCTCGCCGATCGCACCGAACCCGGCACGATGCGCATAGGGCCCGGTTTGACCGTAACCGGAGACGCGAATCATGATGAGACGCGGGTTGATCGCGCTCAAGACCTCGTAGCCCAGGCCCCATTTCTCCATGGTCCCCGGCCGAAAATTCTCGAGCAGAAAATCGGTCTTCGTGACCAGTTCTTTGAGGACGTCCTGAGCCTCGGGCCGGCGCAGGTCGAGGGTGATCGCCTTCTTGTTGCGCGAGACGACGGGCCACCACAACGAGGGCCCTTTTGCCGCGTCGTGACGCCCCCAGACCCGCAGCGGATCACCCAGCTTGGGCGGTTCGATCTTGATGACCTCGGCGCCCATGTCGCCGAGGATCTGGCCACAAAAAGGGCCCGCGAGCAGCGTGCCGAGTTCCAGCACGCGAAGATCGGCGAGGGCGCCGTTCGCGAATTCGATCGGTCGGCTCATGCTCGCCCCGTTACCGTAGTTCCCGACCCCGGGTAGCGGCGCTTGCTTCCGCTCGTATGTCTTAGTAGTGTCCGCGGCACATTGTAAACAATCGTCGCGAGAATGGCATGAACATTCAACTGGTCGAGGTCGGTCCCCGCGACGGACTCCAGAGCCGGCCCAAGGCCTTGTCGACGGCGATCAGAGTCGAACTCATCGCGCGTCTCGCGCTGATGCGCGCCGGCGTCGCACCTACTGCTTGCGCGGCTCGCGGCGTTCAAGCAAGGATTGTATTCGCCCCAGTGGTTCGACATAGCGGTCGGCGAGTATGCGGGTTTCGGCATCCTCGAGTCCCTCGGCAAGCACGTTCGCCAGAGTGTCGATCGCGACTCGCACCGTCATGGATTCCGCATCCGTGAGTTTGACTCCGCTGATCGTGATTTCGGCTTCATCTTGCATGTCGTCACCACCCTGGGGCTTGTGAAAGAATGGATCGCAGCATCGAATGATTCGAGGCAGCGGTCGAATGGGCGTAGGCTCGTATTATCCGGTCATATGGCCCCGAGGTTCCACTAAACCGTGACGATTGATCGAGGTGCGCTGGTGCAGCGTCGCGCGCGCGCCGGAAGGCCGCAGCTTCGCGCCGCGGCACTTGCGCTCACCGGGGTTGCGATTGCCCCATCGCGGGCGGACGCCAACCAGGAACCCCTCTGGGCGTACGGCCTCGGGGTCGGCGCTGTTGCGTTTCAGGATTATCCCGGCTCCGACACGACCCGGGTCTACCCGGTCCCGGCGCTGCGACTGCTCTACAATGGTTCGTTCCTCAAGGCCGACCAGACCGGCGTTCGCGGCTTGCTGTTCGACCAGACTTGGGTCGAACTCAACGTGAGCGGCGGCATCAGCGCGCCCGTACACAACGATGCCGCACGCTTCGGGCTGCCGCCGCTCAAAGCCACGCTCGAGATCGGACCCTCCGTCAACTTCCATCTGTTTCGCAGCGAAAGCGGCCACGTCAGGTTGGATCTGAACGTGCCGACGCGCGCCGCCTTTGCCGTCGCCGCGCCGCCCGTCGACATCGGTTGGAAGTTCGAACCGTTCTTGCGCCTGCGCGTCAGGGATGCCTTCGGCGCCGCGGGCTGGAAGCTCGACTTCAGTGCCGGGCCCATGTATGCCGACAAGAAATACGACGAGTATTTCTACGGGGTCGCGCCTCGGTACGCGACCGCCGCGCGGCCTGCGTACATGCCGACCGGCGGTTACGCGGGCTCCCAATTCGGCGCCGGCATCGGGAAGCGGTTCCCGAAACTGTGGTTCGACGCTTCGGTGCACTACGAGGCACTCGGCGGGGCGAACTTCGCGAACAGTCCCCTCGTGCGGCGTGAATACGACTGGTCCGTCGGGTTCAGCTGTGCGTGGCTCATGGGCAAGTCATCGCGACTGGTCGATGTCGGTTGGTGAATCCTCGCGTGTGCGCGTGATCCGCATGGGGCGCATCCGGCGCACCGTGCACCTCGTGACGGCGATCGTCGCGCTCGCCTGGAATGCGCGCGTCGCGGCACAGACCGACGAGATTCAGGTCTATGATGCACAGATCGCCGCACCGGGCGTGTTCAATCTCACCCTGCACGACAACTACACGCCAAACGGCAGTTCGACGGCGGCCCATCCCGGCGCTATAGCGCCTGATGGATCCTGGAACGGCGTCGCCGAGTGGGCTTACGGAGTCACTCCGTGGTTCGAAGCGGGACTCTACTTTCCCTTATATTCCCGCCTCGCGGATCGTGCGATCGCCTATGATGGCTTCAAATTGCGGGCGCTGTTCGTTTCGCCCGACGCCGCCGAGCGCGCGGTATTCTACGGGGTGAATTTCGAATTCAGCTTCAACACCGCGCATTGGAACCAGAAGCGCTATACCTCCGAGATTCGGCCGATCATCGGCACGCATGTCGGCCGCTTCGACTTCATTTTCAACCCCATCCTCGACAATTCCTACGACGGTATCGCCCATTTGGAATTCGCTCCGGAGACGCGCGTCGCCATGCGGGTTTCCGATCGCGTCAAACTCGCGGTCGAGGAGTACGACGCCCTCGGCACGATCACGCGATTTTCGCCTGCTTCGAAACGATCCCACCAGTTGTTTTCAGTGATCGACCTCGCGACCAGGTACGTCGGCATCGAATTCGGCATCGGCGCGGGACTCAACGAGGCGACCGATCACCGCGTGATCAAGTTGATCCTGACGAAGGACTTGTGACGGCCGAGGTGAATCAGGCGATGACCGGCGAAAGGCAACGCCGCGTATATGACCACACTTTGGCAGCGCATGCCTGCTGAACTGCCGGGCGATTTTCGGACCGGTCGAAACCCGACAATTTCGCCCGTGACTCAGGCGGTCGCTCACCTGGCCAAAACGACTCGCGGCAAACATGACGCGTCTGGCAATTCCTTGGGTTCCCGCGGTGAGGCCTTAGCGCGCCCGAATCTCCGCCGGTGGCACCGTGTCATGTGCACTCCGTGTGCGCTCATGGGGGGGTTCGGCCCCGCTGGGACTCGGCCCGGGCGTACCCCGGCGCCGATCGGCGCCCGCCGGCGCGGCCCGATCAATGCTAGATTACCGAACGGTCCAATCACTTACGAAACCGACGATAAGCCGGAATCTCCAATTAAATGATCGCCTTAGACCGCCGCCTCTGCGTGGCTCCGATGATGGATTGGACCGACCGTCACTGTCGCTTCCTGCACCGCCTGTTTGCGCCGCATGCGCTGCTCTACACGGAAATGATCGTCGCGGCGGCGCTCGTGCGGGGTGACGCGTGGCGCCTCCTCGAGCACGACGCGGCGGAGCATCCCGTGGCGCTGCAGCTCGGCGGCTCGGACCCCGCCGAGCTCGCGGCGGCGGCACGCATCGGCGCGGCCGCGGGTTATGCCGAGATCAATCTGAATGTCGGATGCCCGAGCGATCGGGTGAGAAACGGCTCCTTCGGCGCGTGTTTGATGCTGCGGCGAGAACTCGTCGCCGAATGTGTCGTCGCGATGCGCGACGCCGTCGACGTGCCCGTGACCGTGAAGTGCCGGATCGGAATCGACGCACGCGACGACTATGGGTTTTTCGCCGACTTCGTGGCGGCCGTCGCCGAGGCCGGCGTTGCCGCGCTGATCGTGCACGCGCGCACAGCGATTTTAGGGGGATTGAGCCCCAAGGAGAATCGCGAGATCCCGCCGCTCAGGTACGAATACGTGCTACGCCTGAAACGCGAGCGGCCGGAGTTGCCGGTCGTGCTCAACGGCGGCCTCGCCGATTTCGCGACCATCCGCTCCCTCTGGGACGGCGCGGCGCCGGGCTGTCCGATGCCGGTTCGCGCGGACGGCGCAATGCTCGGGCGAGCCGCCTACCATCAGCCGCGCCTGCTCGCGGAACTCGAGCGCGCTTGGATCGATCCTCTGTGGGTCGTGCCCGAGGCCGCCGACATCATCGGGCGCATCGTGCCCTATGCCGAGGCCCAGGCGGATGCGGGCGTCCGCTTGCACGCGATCACGCGTCACATGCACGGCCTCATGCATGGCCGAGAAGGCGCACGCGCGTGGCGGCGGTTTCTGTCGGAGGTCGCGGCCCGCCCCGACGCGGGACCGGAAACCTTGTTGGCTGCGTTGCCGATGTTGGCATTGCCGCGGGCCGCTTAGGCAAAACCCCGAAGCGCCCGCATCCAGGATTAAGTATAATCGATCCATCGCCATGGGTAACGAAGTCGAAGTCGCCATTCTTTTCGCCGACGTGGTCGGCAGCACCAAGCTCTATGAGCGGCTCGGTGACCTGCGAGCGCGCGATATGGTGGGTATTTGCATCGAAGTGATGCGCGCGGCGACCGACCAGAATCGAGGCTCGGTAATCAAGACGATGGGTGACGAAGTCATGTCCACCTTTCCGACCGCCGACGATGCCCTGAATGCAGCCTCGCAAATGCAGAAGGAGATTTCAGCGCATCCCGGCCTCAAGATCGAGGATCATGCCGTGGCGATCCGCATCGGCTGTAACTATGGTCCCGTGGTCCTTGAAAATCGCGATATCTTCGGCTCGGCCGTGCATACCGCGAATCGCATGACGAGTCAGGCGAAGGCCGGCCAGATCATGACGACGGCCAATATGGTCGATCAACTCTCCACCGACTGGCGCGCGTCGGTGCGCCAGATCGACATCGCGACGCTCAAGGGCCGCAGCAGCGAAGTCGCCCTGTTCGAAGTGCTGTGGCAACCGGAGGAAACCACGAGCATGGTGCCGGCGATCGCGGCGCGCGAGCGGGGCTCCAAGCAGCAGCGCATGCGGCTGCGCTACCAGGGTCAGGAGGTCTACGTCGATGAAGCCCACGCAAACGTGAACATCGGCCGCGCCGAGGAGAACGATCTCGTGGTCAAGGGCAATCTCATCTCGCGATTGCATGCCCGCGTCGAGATCAGCCGCAATAAATTCATGCTCATCGATCAGAGTACCAACGGCACGTTCGTACTCGGCAAGGACGGCGAGGAGTCGTTCGTGCGGCGGGATTCGATGCAGATCCGCGGCGGGGGCCTCATCGGTCTCGGCAAGGCGCCCGACAGCAACTCCTCCCAGGCCATCCGCTACGACTGCGAGGATTGACGCTCGCAGCCCGCGCAGGAGGTTAAGGCCGTTCGGCTTGGATGCGTCGCTGCGCTTGAACGAGCTCCGCCTTGAGCGGTCGCGGCAGGCGCTCGCCGAATTCCTCCATGTAGGTGCTGACGCCGGCCAACTCCTCGCTCCACAGCGCCGGGTTGACGGCCAATAATTCGTTGAGCGCCGCCGGCGCGAGCTCGAGGCCCTCCACGTCGAGGTCCGAAACGCCCGGCAAGAATCCAATCGGCGTCGTGCGGGCGCCTGCAGTGCCCTTGCAACGGTCGATGATCCAGCGGAGCACCCGCATGTTGTCGCCGAAGCCGGGCCAGAGGAATTTTCCCGCCTCATTCTGACGAAACCAATTGACGTGGAAAATCTCGGGCGGCGACTTCAGCTTGTTCCCCACGTCGATCCAATGGCCCCAGTAATCGGCGAAGTTGTAGCCCGCGAACGGCTTCATGGCCATCGGATCGCGGCGTACGATGCCGACCGCACCGGTGGCGGCAGCGGTCGTCTCGGAGGCGACGGCGGCCCCCACGAGAACTCCATGCAACCAGTTTCGAGCCTGGTAAACGAGGGGCGCGAGCGTGCGACGCCGGCCGCCGAACACGATCGCGGATATCGGCACGCCGCCCGGTGCATCGGCGAGTTTCGAGTACGCTGGATTCTGGTCGGCGGCGACCGTGAAGCGCGAATTCGGGTGAGCCGCCGGTCCGTTTGCGGGATCGTAGGGTCGGCCCTGCCAGTCGATGCTCGGCGCCCCATCGGGCAGCCCCTCCCACCAGGGCTGATTGTCCGCCGTCAGCGCGACATTCGTGAAGATCGTATTGCGTCGAATCGTTTCGAAGGCATTACGGTTCGTCTTCGCATTGGTGCCCGGCGCAACGCCGAAGTAGCCGGACTCCGGATTGATCGCATATAAGCGGCCATCCTTGCCGGGATGCATCCAGGCGATGTCATCGCCGATGGTCCATATCTTCCAGCCTTTATAGGATTCCGGCGGAATGAGCATGGCGAGGTTCGTCTTGCCGCAGGCCGAAGGAAATGCGCAGGCGAGGTAGTGAATCTCACCCTGCGGGTTCTGGATGCCGACGATCAGCATGTGTTCTGCCAGCCATCCTTCCGAGCGCGCCTGCCAGCTCGCGATGCGCAGGGCGTGGCACTTCTTCCCGAGCAGCGCGTTGCCGCCGTAGCCCGAGCCGAAGCTTTTGATCGACAGTTCCTCGGGAAAATGCATGATGAAACGCCGTTCGGGATTCAAATCACCCGTCGAATGCAGGCCCTTGACGAATTTCCCCTCGCGCGCGATGCGCTCGAGCGCCGGACGCCCCATGCGCGTCATCAATTTCATGTTGAGCACGACGTAGGCGCTATCCGTGATCTCCACACCGCAGCGTGACAGCGGCGAGTCGATCGGCCCCATACAGTACGGCACGACGTAGAGTGTCCGTCCCTTCATGCAGCCGCGGAACAGGTCGTCCATTTGACGATGTGCCTGTGCGGGCGCCAGCCAATGATTGTTCGGACCGGCGTCCTCTTTGTCCTTCGTACACACGATCGTGACGTGTTCGACGCGCGCGACGTCCGACGGATCCGAGCGGTAAAGATAACAGCCGGGGTAAGTGTTTGGGTTGAGCGCCAGCAGTTCCTTGGCATCGACGAGCTGGCGCTGCAGCTCCCGATACTCCGCGTCACTGCCGTCGCACCAATGGATCGTGTCTGGTAGGGTAAGCTCGGCGACCTCGTCGACCCACGCCGAGACGTCACGATTCAGAGAGGACAGTGCGTCGAAGTGCCGGGGAGCCGTCGCCATGATGATCCTTGCCGTGCGGTGCTATTTATGGGCCGTAGGATGACAGAAGGGTGAACGCGTAGCCAGTGCCACCCGCCGCATCCGGAAGGCCTTCCGGATAGCCCACGCCGGCATAGCTTGGATGCCGTTTCCGTATACGAGCAAAGATTTGTTTCTAATCACTTTTTCGCGAAATCTGAATATGTCCAAAGCGATGCCGAACGAGCCTGCGCGGACCCAGCGGTGCTGCTTCGCAACGACCGTCGTCGGCGCCGTCTTGGGCTGCTGCTGGGGAGTCTCGCTGGCGTCCGAAACCGGCGCCGGTCGCGGCAGTGCGATCTCGGTCGAAACACGTGCTGAACTCATCGTCGCGGTCGGTGGAACCTCGGCCGAGACCGTCCTCGTGCCCGCAG
>Ga0302319_10005261_pt1 | contig 26076 bp, 17 predicted proteins | sample Bog_T0_2_FD_203319 | JGI IMG/M metagenome (GOLD analysis project Ga0302319, IMG submission 203319) | Peat permafrost microbial communities from Stordalen Mire near Abisko, Sweden - Bog_T0_2 | ecosystem: Environmental > Terrestrial > Soil > Wetlands > Peat | place: Sweden: Abisko, Stordalen Mire...
GACAAAACCAAGCATGTGCCGGGAGTAGGCGAGCGCAAGTGGGAGATCGATTCGCTCTGCTACCCGATCCGGCTTGCGTATGGCTATTGGAAGGCGACCGGCGACACGGCCCCCTTCGACGCCGAATGGGCGCAGACGGCGCGGGCCATCGTGCGCACCTTTCGCGAGCAGCAGCGCAAGGATGGGCAGGGGCCGTATTCGTTTCAACGCTCGTCCCCGATCCCGACGGACACCGTACCCCTGAGTGGATTTGGCAATCCCGCGCGCCCAGTGGGGATGATTTATTCGATGTTCCGGCCCTCGGACGATGCCTGTATTTATCCGCTTTTTGTGCCCGCGAACCTGTTTGCGGTGTTGAGCCTGCGCCAGTTAGCCGAGCTGGCAGCCGGTCCGTTGAACGATGCCAAGCTGAAGTCCGAATGCCTTGCGCTGGCGGCGGAAGTCGAGCACGCGCTTCGCCAATTCGGCCTGACGGAAGACGCCAAACACGGCCAGATCTGGGCGTACGAAGTAGACGGCTTCGGCAACGTGCTCAAGATGGACGACGCCAACGCGCCGGGACTGCTGAGCCTGGCGTACCTCGGCTGCTGCAGCGTGGACGATCCAACGTATCGGCGAACGCGGGCCTTCGCGCTCAGCGAAGCCAACCCTTATTTCTTCCGCGGCAAAGCGGCGGAAGGGATCGGCGGGCCGCACGAAGGCCTGGGGATGGTCTGGCCGATGTCGATCCTCATACGCGCCCTGACTTCGGTTGACGACAGCGAGATTCGGCAATGCCTGCGCTGGCTGCGGGATACGACGGCTGGCAAAGGCTTCATGCATGAGTCGTTTCAGAAAGACAATCCGGCGGAGTTCACGCGGCCCTGGTTTGCCTGGGCCAATACCCTCTTTGGCGAGCTGATTTTGAAGCTGGCGCAGGAGCGGCCTTCGCTGCTGGCTACGACGCTGGACTGAGGCGCGGTCACTCCCCGAAAATTTTCTTCGTTTCCAGGCGACCCAGATGCCCGAGTTGCGATAGGATTGGTTTTCTCGGAATGGAGGAGTCCTGTGCGTCCTATAGTAAATCGCTTTTTCTTGGGTTTGGTGGTTCTCGCAGTCGTACCGGCTATGGCCCAGCAAACGGTTCTGCCGGTGTGCGCCGGAACCCTGTCGCAGACGGAGCTGGACGCAAAGATCGATGCGCTGATCGGGCAGATGACACCGGCCGAGCGCATTGGCGAACTGCAGGATCGCGCCGCAGGCGTACCGCGGCTCAAGATTCCGGCCTACAACTGGTGGAACGAGGGGCTGCATGGCGCGGCGCGTAACGGCTTTGCCACCGTCTTTCCGCAGGCCATCGGCATGGCCGCCACCTGGGACGCGGCGCTCATCGGCCAGGAAGCGACGGTGATTTCGACCGAGGCGCGAGCCAAGTTTAACCCGCAGCAAAACTCGGACTCGCTGCGCTACGCCGGTCTTACCATCTGGTCGCCCAATATCAATATCTTCCGCGATCCACGCTGGGGCCGCGGCCAGGAGACCTACGGCGAAGACCCATATCTGACCGGCTTGCTGGGCTCCCAATTCGTTCACGGAATCCAAGGCGATGCGGCAGGCGTGACGTTTTATCGAAAAGCCGACGCCACGCCCAAGCATTTCGCCGTTCACAGCGGACCGGAGTCGATTCGCGACGCCTTTGACGCCAAGGCCAGCGAGCATGACCTGGCGGATACTTACACGCCGGCCTTCCGGGCGCTCACCGGCGCCGATGGCGCGCGATCGGCGGCAATTATGTGCTCCTACAACCGCATCAACGGCGTTCCGGCCTGCGCCAACCCCATCCTGCAAGACCGGCTGCGCGATGGCTGGGGATTCGGCGGCTACGTCGTCTCGGACTGCGACGCAGTCGGCAACATCACCGAGTACCACCACTACACAGCCGACCCGGCGCATGGAGCCGCCGCAGCACTCAAGGCCGGTACAGACCTCGACTGCGGCCGCACCTACGCACATTTGAGCGAGGCCCTCGACCAGAAACTGATAACGCTCGACGACATCGACCGCTCGCTGCATCGGCTCCTGCTGGAGCGGCTGCGGCTGGGGATGCTGCAACCGGCAAGCTGCTCGCCTTATTCGAAGATCGGTCCCGGAGAAGTGGATACGGCAGCCAACCGCAAACTGGCGCTCAAGGCTGCGGAAGAATCCATGGTTCTGCTGAAGAACGACGGCAATACGCTCCCGCTTGCGGCAGGCAAGAGGATCGCCGTGATCGGCCCGACAGCAGACCTCTTGCAGGCCATCGAGGCGAATTACCACGGCACTGCGCATCATCCTGAGACTCTGTTGGACGGGCTGAAAGGCGCCTCGACGTCGAAGATTTCCTATGCGCAAGGCTCCATGCTCGCTGAGGGATTCCCCGAGCCGGTTTCGCGGACCGCGCTGCGGTCTGGCTCCGGCGCGGCTGCGGCGGAAGGGCTTAAGGCAGAGTACTTCTCGAACACCGATTTGTCCGGCGCTCCGATGGCGACCCGTATGGACCGGACCATCAACTTCGACCTGGACCGCGCGGTGCCTGTGGACGGCCTGAAGACCGGTTACTCCGTCCGATGGACCGGCTTCCTGAAGCCGCCAGCCCCAGGCGAATACAAGCTGCACGTGGCCATCGAACGCTGCTGGGACTGCACCACCCACGACGGCTACCGGCTCCTGATCGACGGCAAAGTGGCAGTCGAGGACGACGGCAAGCGCGGCAATCTGCCCCCGGTCAGCTTCCACTGGGCAGATACGGCGCCGCACGCGGTGACCCTCGAGTTCCGGCACACCGGCGAGGATGAAGGGATTCAGCTCCAGTGGGAAGCCCCGGCGGAGGCGCAACTGGCGGAGGCCGTTGCCGCAGCGACGGACGCAGATGTCGTGTTGGCCGTTGTCGGCCTGTCGCCGGATTTGGAAGGCGAAGCGATGCCGGTCAAGATTCCCGGCTTCGACGGCGGCGACCGGGTGACGCTGGGTCTGCCCGAGCCGCAGAAGCGATTGCTGGCGGAGCTGGCGAAGTTGAACAAGCCTACGGTTCTCGTCGTCACCTCCGGTTCGGCTGTGGCGTTGGGAGATGAAGCGAAAGGCGTTCAGGCGGTGATGGAGGCGTGGTACTCCGGCGAAGAGGGCGGTCAGGCGTTGGCGGAACTGCTTACCGGCCGGGTCAATCCCTCAGGCCGGCTGCCGGTGACCATCTACCGGTCCGAGGCGGATTTGCCCGCGTTTACCGATTACTCCATGGCCCACCGCACGTATCGCTACTACGACGGCCCGGTCGAGTATCCCTTCGGATTCGGTCTGAGCTACTCGAAGTTTGCGTATTCCGAGCCGAAGCTCTCCAAGGCCACTGCAAAAGACGGCGATTCTCTTGAAGTGCGAGCCACTGTCAAGAATGCCGGATCGCATGACGGAGACGAGGTCGCGGAACTCTACCTGATTCCGCCGACGGGCTCCGGCGCTCCGCGCCTCACCTTGCAAGGCGTCGAGCGGTTGCATTTGAAAGCTGGCGAGTCGGGCGAGACTAAGTTCGTATTGACCGCGCGGCAGCTCAGCCTCGTCGACGCCGACGGCAAGCGGGCGCTTTACGCGGGCAAATATCGGATCTACGTCGGCGGAGCCCAGCCTACAGATCTGGCAACGGCTGGGGTCGAGCTTGAAATCGAAGGCGGTCAGGCTCTCAAGCCTTAAGCACCAGGCTACGGCGCGTTCGGCAGCAGCCCCTGTTCCACCAGCACCGGCGGATGGCGATAATGCGTGGCCTGCTCGTAGGCGTAGGCCCAGCCGAGCAGGTCGCCGTCATGCCAGCGGCGGGTTGAGATTTCCAGGCCGAAGGGAAGGCCGCCGGGGTACCATCCGCCAACGACCACTACGGCCGGAACGCCCAGAATGTTGACCCAGCTCGTCTCGCTGTGCGGGCCGCCGCTGATCTGGCCGTCCTGGGGCATGGTTTCGTCCGGCGGAGGCATCTGCGTCGCGGGGTAGACGTACCCATCCAGATGCAGCCGGTCGAGCGTCTCGTTGAAGATGGCCAGCGCCTTCTCGCGCGGCGCGAAGTAGTTGGCTTTCGCGCGCGGGTCGGTTTCAATATGGGACTGAGACTGCGCAGGCAGGCCGCGCCGGTCGCCCAGAATGCCGCTGTAATCATGGCTCCCGACGATGGTGTCCGGCAGCGGATGCCCGGTGACTCTCTCGTATTCCTCCGGCGAGCGATACTGCGCAGGGCCGAAATCCTTCAGGTAATTTTCCGTTCCCTCGCGAATATAGGGCAGTGTTCCCACGCGGCTGGCGATTTTAGCAAAAGAATCGGGCATGATCGAGTCGTCGAAGACGATCTCCGCCCCGGCCGCGCGCAGTCCGTCGAGAGACTTGAGGAAGGCGGCACGGGTTTCCGGGCGCAGCGGCGTCGCCGTGCGGCGCTCTTCCGCTTCCGCTGCGGCATCCGGAACGACGGACGCTATCCCTTGGAACGGAACGTCGGTGCCCCTGAGGATGAAGGCCGGAACGCCGAACCGCTTGCCTTTGAGGGAATCCGGTTTCAGGTACTGCGTGTACGGCCCGGCTTCGGCTTTGGCCGGAGCTTCGGCGGTACGCGGGTCAAGCAGGTCGGAAGTGGGCTTACCGGAGGCGTCGATTCCGGCCATTACGCCGAGCGCAATGGCCGTGTCGGTCACGTCCCGGGCGATCGGCCCAGTGTTGTCCAGCAGCCAGTCGAGCGGCGCGATCCCAGCGATCGACACCAGGCCCCGCGTCGGAAAGACGCCGATCACCGCGCTCGTCGCCGAGGGCATTCGAATCGAATTGCCGGTGTCCGTGCCGTTGCCGAGCACGGCCATGTTGCTGGTGACGGCGGTGACGGTGCCTCCGGAGCTGCCGCCGGGCGAAAAGCGCACATCGTAGGCGTTCCCGGTGCGGCCAAAGGAGCTGCTGCGGTTGGTATCGCTGGCGGCGAAATCCGGCATGTTGGTGTGGCCGATGAGGATGGCTCCCGCAGCGCGCAGACCTGCAACGATAGTGGCGTCTTTTGCGGCGAGAAATTCATGCCCGGGGATGGTGTAGCCAGCCCACCCGTCCGTGGTGATCTGCCCAGCAATGCTGGTGTTGGCCTTGATCACCATGGGAACGCCCCAGAGCGGACCATGAGCGGCGCTCGGGGCCTGGGAGTCCTCTTCTGCCGCAGTCGCGAGCGCTTCTTTTTCGAGAATCTGCTCCACCGGCCGGTAGATACCGTTGTAGCGGTGAATCCGCGCCAGATGCCACTGGACCACCTGAGTCACGGTGTATTTATGAGCCGCGTAGAAGCTTTCCAACTGAGGAATGGTCACTTCCATCAGGTCTTTGTCGATCTCCGATTGCGGCGCGGCCTGGTAAGCGGTAGGAAGAACGAAGGTGAGCAGGAGGGTCAGGGCTGCGAGCGTTTTCAGCATGACTTATGTTCGCATTGCCAGCCCGATTTCGACCTAAAAATTCAGCCCGCTACGACGCCGCGGCCGCCAGTTCCCGGTGCGCGGGAAGGATAGTCTGATAGCCGGCGTAGACGCCTTCAAAGACAGCGTCCCAACTGGCCGTGAGAGCGTAGGCGCGGGCAGCCTGACGCATCGCAGCATGCTTGGCTGGATCGGCGAGAAGGCCTGCAATGGCGGCGGTAAAGCCTTCGTCGGACGTAATGAAGCCAGTTACGCCCTCCTGGACGATGTAGCGTGGGCCACCGTCCGGGGTGACGACGGCGGGAACGCCGCTGGCCAGCGCTTCAAGCACTACGTTGCCGAATGTGTCGGTGTGGGAAGGGAAGACGAAGAGGTCCATGCTGGCGTAGGCCTCGGCCAGCGCCTCGCCGCGCAATACGCCGGGGAAATCGGCGTGAGTCATTCGGTCGCGCAGGCCGTTGCCTTCATCGCCGTGCCCGATGATCAGGAAACGGAAGTTGGAGAAGCCCTGCGCCAGCAGCTCGTCATGGATGGCGGCCAGATGGTGGACGTTTTTCTCAATCGAAAGTCGCCCAACGAATCCCAGCGTAAACGGCGCATCCGCGGGCTTGGGCTGCCGCTTAGCAGGCGTGAAGAGTTCCGTATCCACGCCGCGAGGCATGCGCAGGCAACGGCGGCCCGTGGCGGATTCTAGAATCTGGCAAAGCTCGATGTTGGGCGCGTAGAGGACTTTGGCGATCGAGTAAAAGCGGGCGGCGGCGGCGAGGGTCAGATCCTGAATCTTCTGGCCGGCGGTTTGGGATTGGCGCTCAGGCAACAGCTTGAGCAGCCAGTCGGAGCGGCGGGCCAGGTACTCGTGGACGTTGGTGTGCCAGCTTGCGGCTAATGGCAAATCACGGTGATGCGCCAGCCCCGCGCCCAGCATGCCGACTTCGCTGGGGCCGGTAATGTGGATCAGATCGGGCTGAAAGCGGTCGAGCACCTCGCCAATGATCGGAATATGGCGTGGAAATGCCGGGTCGAAGCGGAGATCTTTTTCCAGAGCGAAGGAAAAGATGCCGCGCGGCAGCTCAAGGGTCCAGACGTTGCCGTCCTGCATAAATGCCTCTGCCCGGTCTCCGGCGCGGATGCATAGAAAGGGAAGGTTTCTGCGGCGGGCAAACGCCTCGAAGTGGCGGCTGGTGTGCGCCACGCCGTTGACTTCGTGAAAGGAGTCTGGGAAGTAGGCGATGCGCGGAAAATTGGTCAACATGTCTGGGCTTGGATGGGGGCCTGTGCGGATTGGTGGTCTCCCACCCGTGTCCCAAAGGAGAGGACAAGGATGGGGCACCGGAGGTGGTTAGTAGGCTTCCTGATCGCCCAGTTCAAAGCGCAACTGGCTGGAGTCGCTCCAGGCGTAGCGCAGGCTGCTGGAGAAAGGTCCTTTGCCGATCATACGCACCATGGCGAGAAAAGCCGTCATCGCTCTCGGCGGGCGCCCAAGTGGCCAAAGCTCGGTCAACGGGCGAATTTCGCCTTTGGCATCGGGATGGTACACGCGCTCATCCCAGGTGCGGGAGCCCTGCGGAAACTCTGGGTAGTCGCGGATCGCGTCCATGGTGGATTGCAAAATCCGATGCTTCCAGGGCTCGGCGTACTGAGGCATGAACAGTACGTTGCTGCGGCGCTCCTTGCGAACCTCGTGGACAAACTCGTTGAAGCTGGTGGAGTTAGTCAGGTTGATGTTGGCGTTGGGTTCCACGCCATGGCGGTCGCCGCCAGAGATCAGCAGCATATTCCAGCGCTCGGCAAGCCGGCGGACGGCGCGGTTTTCCTGCCAGTCGCGCAGACCGTTCAGTTCCAGCGCATGGAAGTGAGCGCCGTTCTTTTGCAGGAATTCGTTGACCAGGAAGTCATGCTTCTCCTGGCCGATGCGGTAGAGGTCCCAAAGCGGGTGGTTGAAGATGACCAGGACATTCGGTTCCTGGTTGAGAGCGACCAGCAACTCGGTCAGGCGCGCGTCGTTCGGCCGGGCAGTAAATTCAGCCAGAGTCTCCATCCATTGCGAAGCCCGGGCGCTGGGCAGGTTGTGAATGCCAAGGTGGAAATACTGCTTCGAGTTCTGCTCCCCGGCGTAAGGTGCGGTCCACTCGACGGAAATGGGAATGTGGCGCGCCGAGGGAACCGAGCGCAGCAGAAGAGGAGCCTGGATGTTGTCGTGGTCAGAGATCGACACAAGCGGAGTCACGCCCAGCTTGGCGATCTGCTGGCTTTCGAGGTCGAAAGCCAGCTTGGGGGTCAATGGCGGCGTCCAGTAGCTGCGCGCCCAATTGATGGGGATTCCGTGGTTGCGTCCGGAGCGCTCTTCGAGACGCTTCAGCAGCGGGCGAACAATCTTGAATTGATTTCCCCAGTCAGCCACAAAGTCCAGGGTTTCCTGGGACTGATTGGTGTGGCTGTGGAGAGAGACGCCGGTTTGGTAGCTGTGCGCCGCACCGGGGTCGCGCCACAGGTACGAGATCGTAGAGGTGGGCATTGGAGTTCTCCTGTCCGCTCGCATTCTCAGCTCTTGCGAACAGTATGCTCCGAAAACCATCAATATGCCGTGAAAGTGGTGCGAAAGTCGGTTCAATTCCCAAGGGAATCAAGGAAATAACCAGATTCGCACAGCCAATCTCGGGAAATATTCCTAAAGCGTCCGGGCAAACTCCGGTCCCATCAGGTCTTCCGCAGTGGGCGGTTTGGGTGCGCGCTGCGCTTCCGGGTCCAGATGGTGTGTGACCAGACCCTCCTTCAGCAGGGCAAAGGCTTCTTCGGGAGTGTCGGCAAAGCGGAAGAGATCGACGTCTCCAGGAGAAATCGCGCCGGTGTCGACGAGCCACTCGAAGTTGAAGACTTTCTTCCAGTATTCGGAGCCGTAGATGACCACCGTGATGTTCTTGGCGAGCTTGTGGGTTTGAACCAGCGTGAGCACTTCGAACATCTCGTCAATGGTGCCGAATCCGCCCGGAAAGACAACTAGCGCTTTGGCCAGATAGGCGAACCAAAGCTTGCGCATGAAGAAGTAGTGGAACTCGAAGTTGAGCTCCGGCGTGATCCAGGGGTTGGGATGCTGCTCGAAGGGCAGGCGGATGTTGAGCCCGATCGTTTTGCCACCCGCCTCGTGCGCGCCGCGGTTGGCCGCTTCCATGATGCCTGGTCCTCCGCCGGAGGTGATGACGAAGCGATGGCGGGCGGGCAAAGTTTGGTTCGTCGACGGAAGGGATTGGGCCCAGGTGGTGATCATGTGCGCCAGGCGGCGGGCGTCTTCGTAATAGCGTGCCATTTCTACCGCAGCCACGGCGCGGCGGCGTCCAAGTTCGCTGGCTGTCCCCTGGGCAATCTCTGGAATGCTGGCCGGCTGCTCGTGCGGAGGAGCGGGCTCGACGGAGCCGGTGTTGTTCAGCAGTTCCAGCGCGTGATCAGCCTCTTCCCGGCCGTGAAAGCGCGCAGAGCCGAAGAAGACGACGGTGTCCTGAATCTGTTGCCGGCGGAAGCGGGCGAGCGGCTCCGTGTATTCGGCCAGAATGCGGATGAGTCGGCCGTCCGCGCTATTGAGAAAAGCCGAGTTCTCGTAGGCCAGTTGGGCGCGCTCCAGTTGATGCGGCGTGGTGAGTGGGTCGTCGGTGCGGAAATCTTCGCTCATGAAGGTGTCTCGGCTGGAATCAGGATGGCGTACCACGCGACTTCTGTTAGAAGCCCGGACATTGAGTGTACCTGTTTTGGCTGGAATCTATCCCGATTCGGGCGGGAGCAAGCGGAATTGCCGCTATTGCTGGCCGGGTTCGGATGGGCCGCGCAGGGCATCCCGCAGTGCGATCCAGAGGTTCAAGAGGCCGAGGCCGGAGACCAGGCCCCGCACCGCGCCGTAGGTGATGAAGGTGTGCAGCGAGGGCGGCGAAGAGAAGAGTGGATTGGAGTCCCAGGCAGGCGGGTACCACGGTGCGCAACAGACCAGCAGACCGAGATACATGCGCACCACCACGCGCAGGAAGCGCTCGGATTGGCGCAGCCAATAGGGCAGACGTTCCGGTCCTCCATTGGGGGCATAGGGGGCAGCATGGGGTTGGATGGAGGGATACCCGCACGCCCAGCCAAGTTGGAGCCGGATTCTCTGTGCCCGTCCGCCTGATCAACAGGGGGCGTGGAGGGATGGTCGGAGGGCTGGGGCAGATTCTCTTCTGGCATTCCAAGATCGGCCTACTCGCGCAGCACCGTAATTGAACGGTACCATAGCGGGCGATCGATCCGTGAAGGCAGCCCTGCCGCTGGTAGCGGCGGGACTGATGCGGCTGCCGGAGTCGCCGCTGGGAATGGAATACATCTTGTCCCTGCCGAAGGGGATCATGAGTCCAGCGGCAGAGGCGCGCTCAGCCGCTACGCAAGCTGTGTTGGACGATCGGGAAGAGGGTTACTGACTTTGGTCGATGCCTTCTGGGATACGAGCGCACTGGTTCCTCTGTGCCTTCAAGAGGCCGCAAGTGCGCAAGCGACGGCAATGACGTTTCAGTATTCTCTTGTCGTCTGGTGGGCAACACTAGCTGAAATGCACGGAGCGATTGCCCGGGTACAACGTTCTGGAGCCTTGGATCCGTTGGCCACCCTGGCAGCGCGGCAGGTTGTAGCGGCACTGAATCGCGATTGGAAGGAAATTGTTCCTTCCGATGCGCTGCGCCTCCAGGCCTGTAATCTTCTTGCGACGCATCCCCTCCGGGCTGCGGACAGTCTGCAATTGTCGGCCGCGCTCATCTGGTCCGGGAATCGGACCGCAGGTCGAACCTTCATCTCCGGTGGTCTTCGCCTGTGTCAGGCAGCGGCTTTGGAAGGCTTTACTGTGACTCAGGTCAAGCCGTAAGAGACCGAGTCGCGTAAGCGCAAAGAAAACCGGCAGGCGAATGGAAATTCGCACTGCCGGTAGTGTTTTAGAGGGTTCCGTCCCGAGCCAGGCTATTCGCCCCCGCTCTTGCGCGACTTGGGACGCTGATTCGCCTGCAGGATCTTCTTGCGCAGACGCAGCGACTTGGGCGTAACTTCGACCAATTCGTCTTCCGCAATGAACTCGATCGCCTGTTCCAGATTCATCATGCGATAAGGAACCAGGCGAAGCGCTTCGTCCGAACTGGAGGCGCGCATGTTGGTCAGCTTCTTTTCGCGGACCACATTGACGTCCAGGTCGTTGTCGCGGCTGTGTTCGCCGACGATCATGCCCTCGTACACATCCACGCCCGCGCCCACCAGCAGCACACCGCGGTCCTGCAAACCGTGCAGCGAATACGTGGTGGTGACGCCCTGGCGGTCGCTGATCAGAGCGCCCGACGGCCGCTGCGGGATCTCGCCCTGGTACGGCATGTAGCCGTCGAAGAGCGTGTTCATCACGATGGTGCCCCGCGTTTCGGTCAGCATTTCGCTGCGCAGGCCGATGATGCCGCGGCTGGGTACGCGGAACTCCATGCGCACGCGGCCCGAACCGTGGTTGTGCATCTTGGTCATCTCGCCCTTGCGCGGCCCGAGCTTTTCAATCACCACGCCGGTGTGCTCTTCCGGCACGTCCACGGTAAGGTGCTCGACCGGCTCCATCTTCACGCCATCGACGGTCTTAGTGACGATCTCCGGGCGGCCGACCATCAGTTCGAAGCCCTCGCGGCGCATCATTTCGATGAGCACACCGAGCTGCATCTCGCCGCGTCCTAGGACCTTAAAGCTGTCCGGCGAACCGGTTTCTTCCACGCGAATCGAGACATTTGTGAGCAGTTCGCGGTCCAGACGCTCGCGCAGGTTGCGGCTGGTGACGAGCGATCCCTCTTTGCCGCAGAAGGGCGAGTTGTTCACCGAAAACTGAATGGCGATTGTGGGCTCGTCGATGACGATCAGCGGCAGCGGCATGGGGTTTTCGACGCTGGTGAAGGTCTCGCCGATGGTGATGCCTTCCACTCCGGCAATGGCCACAATGTCGCCGATTTCCGTCTCGGTGGTCTCCGTGCGCTTGAGGCCGGCAAAAGTAAAGAGCTTGGTAATCTTGACCTTTTGCAGCGAAAGATCGCGACGTGAGACCATCACTTCGTCTCCAGCATGCAGCGTGCCCTGGAAAACGCGGGCGATCGCGATGCGGCCGAAGTATTCCGAGTAGTCGAGATTGGTGACCAGGATCTGCAACGAAGCATCCGGATCGCCCTTGGCCGGCGGAATGGTGTCGATAATCGCCTTGAAGAGCGGCAGCAGATCGGTGCCGGGGACAGCCATGTCGGTGGTCGCCGTACCCTGCTTGGCCACGCAGTAGAGGACTGGGAAATCTAGCTGGTCTTCCTCGGCATCGAGATCGATAAAGAGGTCGTAGATCTCGTTCAGCACTTCCTGCACGCGGGCATCGGGGCGGTCGATCTTGTTGATCACCACCATGGGCTTGAGCTTGGCTTCGAGGGCCTTGGCCAGCACGTAGCGGGTCTGGGGCAGCGGGCCTTCCGCCGCGTCGACCAGGAGCATCACGCCGTCGACCATCTTCAGGCCGCGTTCCACTTCGCCGCCGAAATCGGCGTGGCCCGGCGTATCGATGATGTTGATCTTGGTGCCGTCGACAAAGATAGCGGTGTTCTTGGCAAGAATGGTGATGCCGCGCTCGCGCTCCAGGTCGTTCGAATCCATCACGCGCTCGGCGACGGATTCATTGGCGCGGAAGGTGCCGGACTGACGCAGCATGGCGTCAACGAGGGTGGTCTTGCCGTGATCGACGTGGGCAATGATGGCGATGTTGCGGATGGTCTGGCTCATAACGGCTGAATCGAATCCTTCACTTCTGTAGAGACAAGGGGACGGGCGATGCCTGTCCGCTTCCTGCCTGGTTGCGTTTGCGGCTGATGCCGGCGTTGAAGCGTTTCTTCTGGGAAGAAATGCAGTGGGAACGCAGCCACGGCCGATTCCCAGGGGAAACATCAGGGCTGTTGCTCACGGCGCTCAGATGTTTCCGGCGCGATTCTGACTCATTCACGGCGCGTTCACAACGAAGGTGCGGGGAGCAGCCGCACAATGCGGCTTTTTATAGTCTAGCAGGTAGGGGGATTTTGGGCTGTTTTGGGTCCCTTCCGCGACGCAAAACGGAAATCGTGGCTACAATCGTCATGAGGTCGCCTATATGGTCATCGCGTTGAATCCGGAGCAGGAGCGGGTCGTCTGCCAGGCGATCGAGGCCGGTTTGATCGAAAAGGCCGAAGACGCGGTCGAGCTGGGCGTGGGGACAATCCGGCAGCGGCTGGAGACCCGCGCGCCGAGGGAGCACAAATTGAGCCATGAGGAATGGTCGAAGGCTCTTAACGAGTTTGTAAACCGTGAGCGACCCGATGCACCGCTGCTCTCGGATGAAGCCATCAGCCGGGAGTCGATTTACGGCGATCGCGGTCTGTAAATGGCAATTCTGCTCGATACGAATGTTCTCCTACGCCTTGTTCAAAGGCGACATCCTCACTCTCCTATCGCGACTCACGCAACAAACATGCTGGACGCCAGGAACGAGACCATGATGATGGCTCATCAGAGCATCGTCGAATTCTGGTCGGTCGCAACGCGCCCATTTAGTGCGAACGGCCTCGGGTTGACAATTGAAGATGCAAGGTTCGAGCTCGATGGTTTCAGGAAGCCCTTTCGACTTCTACCCGAATTGCCCGTTCACTAGGAGTGGCAACGGCTTGTGATTCGATACCGCGTCTTGGGCAAGAACGTACATGACGCGCGGCTGGTTGCGGCGATGGCTGTGTACGGCGTGAGGGACATTCTCACCTTCAACGGTCCGGATTTCGCCCGCTACGCAGAGATTTCCGTCCTGGATCCTTTTCAGATTTCCTGATCCGCGGTCAATTTGCGACGGCTTCCGATCTGGAAGCGCCGACAAGTCCTTATTTTTGCCCAAAATGTTGCCGGACATTTCGGCGTCTCAATTGCATTCCGTCCCTAAGTATGGGAACGACTTCGATTTACGAGAGTCTTTCTGGTGCTTACCGGCATTTTCAGGCAGGGCGGCTGGGCGAGGCGGAGCGCGGTTGCCGCGAGGTTCTGACGGCCGAACCGGAGCATGCGGCAGCGATGCACTTGCTGGGATTGATTGCGCTTCGGGACGGGCGGCCGGCGCTGGCTGTGGAATGGATTGGCCAGGCCTGCGCGCGAAATCCGCAAAATGCCGAGGCCTTTGGAAACCTCGGGATTGCGCTCAATGCCGCGGGCTGTCCCGAACGGGCAGCGGCCAGCTTTGAGCGGGCGGTGGAACTGAATCCAGGCTACGCGGAGGCCTGGACCAATCTGGGCAATCTGCGGCTCGCACAGGGCCGGCTGGATGAGGCGATTGTCTGCCACAGGCAGGCGATTGCGGCGCAACCGGGCTACGTGGAGGCCTGGTGCAACCTTGGTATTGCACTCGGCGCGCGCAGGCAACCGGACGATCCCAAGGAGGCGCGCGCGGCATTCGACCGCGCTTTGGAACTGAACCCAGGCTTCGCCGAAGCCCATAACAATCTCGGATTGCTCCTGCAGGATGGCGGAGAGACCCAGCGGGCGCTGGCTGAATTTGACCGAGCACTGTCCCTGAGGCCGGACTACGCGGAAGCCCACAACAACCGCGGATTTGCGCTCGAATCGCAAGGTAGCCTGGACGAGGCCACTGAAGAATACGACCGCGCGCTTCGTCTCAAGCCGGACTATGCCGAGGCGCACAACAATCGGGGCGGTTTGCTCCAGGCGCACGGGCGTTTGGCTGAAGCGACGGAATGTTACGACCGCGCCCTGGCCTTGAAGCCGGATTTCCCCATCGCGCATTACAACCGCGCCTTGCTTTCGCTACTCCTTGGGGATTTCCAAGCCGGTTTTCGGGAATATGAGTGGCGATGGCGTTTTCTGCCGCGACGGGACCTGCCATTTCCGCTTTGGCATGGCGAACCGTTGCCGGGAAAGCGGATTCTGTTGCACGCCGAGCAGGGGCTGGGAGACGCAATCCAGTTCCTCCGTTATGTTCCTCTGGTCGCCGTGGCTGGAGGCGAGGTCGTTCTCGAAGTGAGCAAGCCGCTGATGCGTTTGGCTCAGGAGATCCCTGAAGTTTCGCGCGTCCTCAGCTTCAGCGAACCTCCACCAGAGTGCGACTGGCATTGCCCACTGATGAGTCTGCCGCTGGCGTTTGATACGCGGCTCGATTCCATCCCCGCGCGGGTACCTTACCTTGCAGTCCCTGAAGCAGCGCGCCGCAAGGCGGATACTCTGCAAATGGCCGGATCAGGTTTGCGTGTCGGCTTGGTCTGGGCCGGCAATCCGAAGCACAAAAAGGACCGCGATCGGTCCATCCCATTCCGAATGCTGGAGCGTTTGTCCAGCGCAAACGGGGTAAGCTTCTTCTCGCTCCAGATGGATGCCGCAGCGGAAGACCTGGCCTACGCGAACAACCTCTGCGTCACCGACCTCGCGCCGGAAATCGAAGATCTGGCCGACACCGCCGCGCTACTCGAACGGCTGGATCTGCTGATTTCTGTCGACACCGGGGTCGCGCATATGGCCGGCGCACTGGGAGTTCCGGCTTGGGTGCTTCTCCCGTTTGCTCCAGATTGGCGCTGGCTGCTGGAGCGCGCCGACAGCCCGTGGTATCCGTCGCTGCGGCTATTCCGCCAGCCGCGCCCAGGGGATTGGGCCTCCGTTCTTGAAACGGTGCACGCGGCTTTAGCCGTGGAACTGGCTAAATCAACACAGTCTGGGCGTCTTCCGCCGGATGGTGGCTCAGCGTGATGTCGGGCAGGTCTTCGACAGCGTTTCTCAGGGCCCGCTCCCATAGCGCGTGAATCGTCTCCAACTCCGGGTCCTTGTCGCGAAATTTCCGATAGCTGTCCAGGTGAAAGCTGTCCTTCTTGTAGAGCAGCAGCTCAATCGGCGGCCCGACCGTCACGTTCGAGCGCATCGTCGCGTCGAAGCTGAGCAGCGCGTACTTGGCCGCCGATTTGAGACTGGTCGTATGGTAGACAATGCCGCGATCGAGGATCGGGCGTCCATATTTGCACTCGCCAAGTTGCAGATAAGGCGAGTCTTCCGTGGCGCTGAGCGGGTTCCCCTGCGGGTAGATAAGGAACATGCGCGGCGATTCGCCCCGCACCTGGCCGCCCAGCAGAAAGTGGCAGTTGAAGTTGTAGCCATCCCGCTCCAGCGCGGCGCGGTCCAAGTCGGAAATCTGCCGGATTGCCTGCCCGACCTCACGCGCGGCCTCAAACATGGAACTGGCCTGGGCCAGCCCCTCGCCCGAGTCGAAACTGGCGCGAATCAGGTTGATCACCGACTGGCTCAGCGAGAGGCTGCCGCTGCAGAGAATGACGAAAACCCGTTCGCCCGGCTGGAGAAAGGTGTGCATCTTGCAGGCCACGTTCAGGTCGTCGGAGCCGGCATTGGTGCGCGAATCCGACGCCATCACCAGCCCTTCGTGTGTCATGATGCTTAAACAGTAAGTCATCTGTTCCTCTGTCAGCCTTCACCCGGCTCAGCGCAAGCCCAGTCCAGTTCGGCCCGATGTTCCTTATCGCACTCCGGATCTCCCACCGTTTTGGCACACTAGGAAATAGAGGGGTACGCAACAGGACATGCTGATTCGTTTAGGGTACGACATTCGTTTCGATATTGCAGCACCGCTGGCCTACGTGGCGCAGTTGAAGATCCATCCATCCCGCGTCGCCGATCTGGCGGAGCCGGATGTTCTGCGCATTGAAAGCAGCGAATTTGGCTATTATCCGGCCGAGGACGGCAGCAATATCATTCCCAGCCACGAGTATGTGGATGGATACGGGAACATCTGCACGCGCTTTACCGCGCCGCGCGGTCACTTGAAGATGTCGAACTTGACGCTGATCAACGACTCCGGCCTGGTAGATCCCGTGGCGCCGGATGCCAGGGAGATTCCCGCGCAGGAACTGCCGGACGACGTGCTCCGTTTTCTCCTCAACAGCCGCTATTGCGAAACCGATCTGCTGGCGCCGGCGGCCTATGACCTGTTTGGCCACATCTCGCCCGGCTGGGGACGCGTTCAGGCCATCTGCGACTGGGTCAACAGCAAAGTGACCTTCAACTACGGCATGACGCGCCCCTCGAAGACCGCCCTCGATGTCTTCACCGAGCGCGTGGGCGTCTGCCGCGATTTCCAGCATCTCGCAGTAGCGTTTTGCCGCTGCCTGAATATTCCGGCGCGCTATGCCGCCGGGTATCTGGGAGATATCCAGGTTCCGCTCCGGTTGCCCATGGACTTCAGCGCCTGGTTTGAGGTGTATCTCGACCACAAGTGGTGGGCGTTCGATGCCCGCAACAACACGCCGCGGATCGGCCGCATTCTGATGGCAACCGGGCGTGACGCTGCGGATGTAGCGTTTCTAACATCGTTCGGAACCTCGACCATGACCAACTTCTTCGTGGTCTCAGACGAAGTGGTAGAGTAGGCAATCCGGTCGTCTCTCGTTCGAACGGAATTCCTCCAGGGACTAAACAAGCTGCGCAAGAAACTCGGTTTTAGGATGGGCCGGAGATTTATCTCCGGCCCAAGGCGAAACAAGCCGCGGAAAAACTCGGTTTTAGGGTAGGCCGGGGATTTATCCCCGGCATAAAGCCAATCGAATCAACCCGGCCTTCAGGCCCTGAGATATGCCTTCCGCCGCAGCCGGTGAGGCCGCTCACACCCGGTGCACTTCAATCCCCAGCTTCCGATACGGCTCGACCGCCTCGTCCGTCGCCCCCGTGTCGGTGATCAGGATGTGAATCTCGGCCAACTGGCAGATAAAGGCCGGGCTCACCTGCCCCAGCTTGCTGCTGTCCGCCGCCACAATCACCCGCTTCGACTGCCGCAGCATCTTGCGGAAAACCAGCGCTTCGTCGGTCTCAAGCGTGGTTGCGCCGCGTTCCGCATCCATGCCGGTCACGCTCAGGAAAACCTTATCCATATACACGTCGTTGAGGAAGTTGAGTGCGGCATTGCCCGTCAATGAAAACGACCAGGCCCACGGAACAGCCCCGCCAGTGAGAAAAGTCCGAATCCCAGGCTGGTTGCAAAGCTCCATACCGATGTTGATGGCGTTGGTCACCACCTGGACCTGCTCGCGATGGCGCAAACTTCGTCCGATATGGGTAGTAGTCGTACCCGCCGTAAGCCCGATCGTCTCATGGGGCAGGATGAGTTCCGCGGCAGCCAGGCCGATGCGGCGCTTTTCGCTGGCGTAGCGCTCTTCGCGAGCCTGAAAAGACCGGTCGTAGCGAAACGGCTCGTACAGCAGCGGCTCAACCAGCGTCGCCCCGCCATGCGTGCGGCGGATCAAGCCGCGCGACTCCAGATGCGCCAGGTCGCGCCGAATGCTGGGAGCCGAAGATCCGGCTTCCGCGAGAATCTCATCCATGCTGGCCGTGCCGGTGCGCAGCAGAAACTTCATGATGCGTTCGGAGCGGGAGTTGAGGGTGGACATACGTGCGCTCGCTCTCGCTGGAATTTGGCCTTCCACCACTCTACTCCATGGGGGAAGTCACTGGATCTCCCCATAAAACGCCGGAGATTCTGATCGTTTTTGTTTAATATGATCATATGCGGGGACTCTCGACGGGATTCCTGCCGGAAAGTTTGAGGGTATTGCCTTGGAACGTGAATTTCCGCACGCCATGCTCCGCGAAGTGTGGGAGCAGCCGGAAGCCATCCGCCGGACGCTGGCGCTCTATACAGAGCAGTCCGGCGCCGGCCTGACGCTGAATCCGGAGTATTTCCCCGGCCTCGCGCAATGGGGCAACGCCCACGGCGAGGTCCTCATCGCCGCCAGCGGATCGAGTCGTCATTCAGGGCTATTCGGCGAAATTCTCCTCGAAGACAAATGCGGCCTCGCGGTCGATGTCGAATACGCCAGCGAGTACAGCCTGCGCGGCGGCAATCCCAACGCCAAGGACCTTCGCAATCCGTCCGTAATCGTGCTCTCGCAATCCGGCGAAACCTCTGACACCCTCGCCGCCCTCCGCGAAGCGCGCGTTCGCGGCCACCGCACATTGGCCATCACCAATGTGGAAGATTCCACCATGGCCCGCGAAGCGGATTTCTCCATGCCGCTAGCCGCAGGCCGTGAAAAAGCCATCCCAGCCACCAAGAGCTTCACCTGCCAGCTCACTGTTCTGGCCCTCCTGGCGCTCTACGAAGAGCTGAGCCAGAACAAGCTCACCTTCACCGACCAGGGCCGCATGACCCTCACCGACGGCCTGCGCGAGTTGCTCGCCGTTCCCGACGCCATCGAAGCCCAGCTCCCAGCCTGGGAGACGCAAATGGCCGTCCTTGCCAAAAAATACCGCGACGCCACCACCTTCCTCTTCCTCGGCCGCGGCATCCACTACGCAATCGCCCGCGAAGGCGCGCTCAAGCTCAAAGAAGCCTCCTACATCCACGCCGAGGGCTACCCGACAGGCGAGCTGAAGCACGGCCCAAACGCCCTGGTAAGCGAGCAAACTCCGCTGGTAGTGCTGGCCACAGTCGACCCCAGCGACGATGGCTCCATGCTGCGTTACGAGAAGACAGTCCAGCTCCTCACCGACATGAAAGCCCAGGGCGCGCGAGTAATCGCCCTCGCCAACACCGGCGACGAAACAGTAGAAGCGCTGGTCTCCGACTGCGTCTTCATCACCCCCGCGCCAGAGCATCTGCTGCCCATCTCCGAAGTAGTGCCGCTGCAATTATTCGCCTACTTCATGGCCCTCGAGCACGGGGTAAACGTAGACCATCCGCGAAATCTGGCCAAGGCTGTGGTGGAGAAGACGGTTTAAAGTCTGACGGGATCGAGCGCCATCTTTGGCCCCGGCCGGGATTTCTGCTACAACTTAACTCACGAATCAGCTCACCCATCCTACCTGGATCAGCGAGTTACATTCGGAGTTATTGGGGGTAGCAAGATGCTTCGGCCATTTTTCTCTTCGATGATCGTGCTTCTGCTATTCGCGCCAGGCAGCACGAAACTTTGCGCTGCGCCCGAGCCTGCCCTGCCTACATAACGCCACAGATGACGGAATTGATTCAGGCACATGGGCAAGTGATACTGCGGATGAACGAGCTGAGCAAGCGCGACAAGCCGGCCCAACTCGACGAATCAGGGATGGGACCGCTGCTAACCGAGGGTTGGAAACTCACCGGGGAGTGGGTCGGCGCATGGCTTGATTTGCATCCCAATGCTTCGGCGAAACAACTGCAAGCCATCTTTCCCGACTTCACGCCGCCGCCATACAAAGGGATCTACGACGAAAAGCGGGCGAATCTCTACGCGATGGGCGGCTCGGCAACCCGAGTCGCGAAGGATGTCTATGTCGTCGCGTCCACTTACGGCCCCGAGGATATAGAAGGAACATCCGGAACGTTTTTCGTTGTTTCACGCGATGCATCGGGTCATTTCCGGCCGATTTGGGACATCAAGCCCCTCGCCGAGCGGCACTATGAACTCCGCGACGAAATTGGGCTCTGGGCGGTGCTTGAATCTTGCGCGTACCATTGCGGCCCGATGGCAGTGAACAAGGTTTTGCCACTGCCGCCGACGGCGAAGGGCCTGCCGCGTTTTGCCGTTGACGCCTATCAGGCATCGAACGGCGGGACGGTCGAGGCGCAACTCGGCGTGTGGGAGTGGGATGGAAAAGAGGCGCACGCCGAATTGATTCAGTCTTATAACTATGCCGCCGATTATGGCGGCATCCATTCGCAAGGCAATCTCGTGCGCATTGTCACGAAGGAACCCACCAGCACGTTGGTTCCGTGCGGCATGTGTCCGGAGCCGCGCGGGGACTGGACTTTGCGTCTCACGCCGAACGGAATCGAAGATCTGGGCCACAGGTTCCGTACGCCCGAAATTGAGTGGGCTGACCAGCTGTTGACGACGGTTGCCAAGTCCGGCGACGCGTCTGCTTTGGCCTCTCCAGAAGCTCTATCCGCCCTCCGCGACGCGATCGCCAAGCAGCGCGCAAAGTACCCCCCGACGCAAGGCGAGACGGAGGAGGAGAAAGCATTCGTTTTCTTCGGGCTTTATGAAAAGTGCCGGATTCTGAGTCGCAGAACCCAAGGGCAATTTGTGATCGAGGAGGACGACGCGACATTCCGGTTCTATTACGAGAAGCGCGGGGGAAAGCCTTTCTTTACCCGGGTGAGCATTCAGCCAGGGAGGCTCAATTGACATGCGATTCTGAGCCCGTACCCTCGGCGAATTAAGACGTGCGGCATCCTCCCCTGTTTCCCATTGAGACCTTGAACCCCCGCAGCTCAACTTAGCAGCGATGGGAGCGCAACCAGCGCCAAAGGAAAACGGCTGGAATTCGAGCCCAGACTGGAACTCAATAGTCATATTACCTTCGTGCAATTTCGCGGGAAATTGTGGATAACTGTATTGACGATGCAGAGTTACCCATGCGACAACTGTAGCCGGTGGTTTACGCCACTCGTAACTGCTCTATCCGTTAATGCTTCAATATTTGAAAACACTTGAATCGACAACGATAAGGAGTTATTGCAACACCTGATTGCTTTTGCGTGGTTTTTCGCGCCTAGGTTCTCGCAGCGGTTCTCGCATGGCTTTCGAGCCATATCTGCTGTACACCGAAAATAGATAACTCACCAGCGCGGCAGCAGGCTTCCTGCGTTCGCCGGACTTAGTACGCCTCCTCGCCCTTCCTGCGTGTCGGGCGAGAACAGCGGGGTGCGCCCCGGCTTGCCCTCGCCGGAGCCGCGGTCATCTCCAAGTGGAGGCCAGAACCCACTCTAAAAAACGGGGTTTGCTTCAGCAGGCCTGTGCAACCGAGAAGACAAAGAGGAGAACATCATGCCATTGCAGCCAGTCAGCAAGTTCGAGTTGTATAACGATGGCGGTTTCGTGTGTGACATTCACGCCATCTGGACAGATGGAGACGGATATCAGCATGAAGACGGCAATCACGAAAACTTCCCGATTGCCCAATCCAGAACCATGGATCTGCAATCGAAGTGCAAGGGCATTGCCGCCGGAGACCATGTGCAGTTGAAGGTGTGGGTCGCCCTCGGCAGCGACAACACGTACTTCCAGGTCTTCAGCTTCGACCCGAACGGACCGACGCAGAAGTTCAAGATATCGGGCTCGACGTTCAACAACTCGATCCAGTATCAGGGAGCCTCTTAATCCGCCCGAACAGCCTGGTGTCCCATCCTTGCAACGCACCTTGCGGCAAGGATGGGACACCACAAAACCCATCAGGTTTCCGCAGTGGCTCGTCCTGCCACCGCCAGCGAACGCCACAAGGCAGGAATCATCTCTCCAGACGGATTCAGGAATACGAAAAAATCCGTCTCCGACGCCCAATGTAACCGATCCGCCGCGCAATGTAATTGATCCGCTCCGCAATGTAACGGATCCGTCAATCTATAGAACAAATCCGACGATTAACGTTACGCGTACAAAACCACTTTCCCCAAAAAGAGCCGCCCGAAGCCGGGAAACCTGAGCCTTTACCGAAGAACCCCAGCCCCGCGTTCCTAACTCCTGGCGAAATGCGCTTCGATTTCCTCCAGGGTTTTGCCCTTGGTTTCGGGAAGAAACAGGGCTGCTACCAGGAAGTAGACAAGCGTGAAGCAGGCGAAAAGGAAGAACATGCTGGAATAGCCGAACTTGCTGACAAACGGCAGGAAGATCGCCGCCAATGCCGTCGAAACAGACTGGTTGAGCACCAGCGCGACGCTCATGCCGTTGGAGCGGATGCGGGTCGGCATCAGCTCTGAAAGCGCCAGCCAGACGCAGACGCCGGGACCCATGGCGTAAAAGGCCATGAACGCATAGCAGCCGAGCGCGACCAGCCAGCCGTGAGTCGGTTCGGGCACGCTGCCGACCAGGGCTTTTTTCACCTGGAGTGGGGCAGTTCGGGCGGCTTCGAGATTCGCAAAGGGATTCTTGAAGAAGGACTCGACCGAGTTGGCAGGAACGCAATCCTCGCGCTTGATTTGGATGGGCAACGCGGCGGTATCGTCCGAGCGGACGAAGCTGGTGGTGCAGGGGAAGTCTCCAAAGGCATAGATCACGGCGAAAGAGGCGCGGTTAGGGTCGATTTCGGTGCCGGTGTAGCCCTGGGCGGCGAGCAACCGCTTGGCTTCGGTCGGATCGAACCTGACGCTAAGTTGCTGATCGGCAGTAACTAACGGCTGGATCTGCGAGCCGGCGTCGATGCTCTTCTTTTCCGTGCGCAGGAAGAGCAGGCCAACGGCGATCATGGAGATCATGATGCCGGTGGTGCCGGTAATGAGCAGGAATCGGCGGCCTTTGCGGTCGACCAGCAACATGCCGACCATGGTCATCAGGAAGTTCACCAGCGTAAGCGCGACGTAGCCCCAGTGCGCCTGGAGGTCCGAAAGACCGCTCTGGAGCAAGATGCCGGTGTTGTAGAGGATGACGGAGTTGACGCCGGTCGCGGTGTTGCAGGTGAGGATGACGCAGGCCAACAGGAAGGGAATCACGTATTTGCGGCTGAGGATGGAATCCTTGACCGCGTTGGCCGCGGATTTTTTGGCCACGGCGATTTGCGCGGTCTCTTCCATCTCGCGCAGCTCGGTTTTGGCCTGCTCTTCCGAGCGCGAGCGCAGCAGCACGGCGAAGGCCTGCTCCTTTTTGCCGCGGCGGAAGAGCCAGCGCGGGGATTCCGTGACCATGAGGCTGCCGATGACGAAGAGCGCTCCGGGCGGCATGGAAACCCAGAAAATGCGGCGCCAGACGTGGTCCTTGAAGACCAGCAGCGCGTCGGCTGTGGCCGTGGCTGCGACGGCCTGTACGCGGTAGCTGTAATAGATGCCGACCAGCGCGGCGGCGAAGATGCCGAGAGTGAGCATCCATTGAAAGATGCCGGTGCCCTTTCCGCGAGTCGAAGCACTGAGGCATTCGGCCAAATAAAGCGGGACGACGACGCCGATGAATCCGCCGCTGACGCCTTGCAACAGGCGGCCGAAAAAGAGCGGCTCATAGCCACTGGAGAGAGCGATGACCGGGATGCTGATGAGGAAGCTGAGGCCGCTGATGACCATCAGCGGCTTGCGTCCGAGCCAGTCGGCGAAGATGCCGGCAAAGAGCGTCGAAATCACGCTGCCGAGCAGCACGGCGGCGACGATGACCGAGAGTTCGCCCGGGGTGAGCTTGGAGGTAGCTTCGAGGTAGGGCAGCGCGCCGCCAATGATGCCCACGTCCACGCCGTAGAGCAATCCGCCGAGGCCGGCGACGAGAAGCAGGAAGAGGCTGTAACGCCGGTTGGCGGCGGAGGTTTCGGAGGTCATAGCGGTTATTGTCACCTATTTGGACGGCGGGAACGGAAATTAGGTCGGGCCTTCAGCCCTCGGAGACCTTTTCCTTGGTTTTTCCCAGGGCTTCGCCCTGGGCAGGGATAACTTCGCGCTTTCAGCGCTGGGCTGTGGCGTATGGCCAGCATACAATGATCGTATTGAATTGAAACGATCATTTTTCTGAATCGGAAGGGGCGCGAATGCTGATGGTTTGCCGGGGGATTTCGATGCGAAATTGGGGTGGGACTTTGCGGCCCATGGCGCTTGTGGCAGGGCTGGCTTTTTTGCCTGGGTTGGCGATCGCCCAGAATCCCCTGCATTTGCTGCCCGCGCCGCGCGAGGCGCATTTTTCGGGCGTGGTGGCGATTCCGGCGGGGATTCGGGTTGAGGCGCCGGGGCGGGACGCCGAGGACGAGTTTGCCGCGCACGACTTAGAAGAAGCGGCTGGGGCAGTCAAATCCGGCGGGTATCCGTTGGTGCTGCTGCGTGCGTCCTCTTCGGAGGGTAAGGAGGCCATGGCTGCGAACCATCTGGCTCTGAAGCCCGAGATGGCCGCCGAGGGGTATGCGCTGGCGATTGGCGAAAAGCGCGCGGTTGTAGTTGCCGAATCAGCGGTGGGGATTTTTTATGGAGTGCAGACGCTGAAGCAGCTTTTGCCGCTGAAGGGCGAAAAGGCGGAGTTGCCACTGGGCATAGTGCGCGACTGGCCGGCGATGAAGTACAGGGCCATCGACGACGATCTTTCGCGCGGGCCGTTTCCCACGCTGGAGTTTCAGAAGCACCAGGTGCGGGTCTTTGCTTCGTTCAAGGCGAATATCTACTCGCCCTACTTTGAGCACACGCTGGAGTATCCGAACCAGCCGCTGGCTGCGGTGCCGGGGTCGGCAATGTCGCCCGCGGATGTGGCTGACCTGGTCAAGTATGCGGCGCAGTACCACGTGACGATTTTGCCGGAGCAGGAGGCTTTCGGGCATCTGCATCACGTGCTGAAATACGACGCGTACGCCGATGCGGCTGAGACTCCGCATGGGCAGGTGCTGGCTCCTGGGCAGGCGCAGAGTTTGGATCTGATCAAGGATTGGTTCGGAACGATCGACAAGGAGTTTCCTTCGCAGTTTGTGCACATTGGCGCGGACGAGACGGACGATCTGGGGCGGGGACGGACGAAAGACGCGGTGAAACAGCAGGGGTATGGGCCGGTGTATGTGCAGTTTCTGACCCAGATTCACGACGCGCTTGCGCCGCTGCACAAGCGGCTGCTCTTCTGGGGCGATATTGGCGGGGCCGACCCGAAGGCGGTTGCCGGGCTGCCCAAGGACATGATCGCTGTGCCGTGGAATTACTGGGATACGAAGGGTTTCGACCACATGATCGAGCCGTTCGCCAAGGCGGGCATCGAGACGTGGGTTGCTCCGGGAGATGCGAACTGGAGCCTGGTGTATCCGGACGCGAATGTAGCGTTTCCGAATATCCAGGGATTCATTCGCGACGGGCAGCGGCTTGGCTCGACGGGTGCGTTGACCACGGTGTGGAACGACGATGGCGAGGGGTTGTTCAACCAGGATTGGTACGGGGTGCTGTTTGGCGCGGTCGCGGCGTGGCAGCCGGGGGAAAGCAGCATTCCGGCGTACCAGGCGGCGTATGGACCGGTGTTTCATGGCGATACCAGCGGGAAGATCAATGAGGCGGAGCAGGAGCTGATGCTGGCCAACCTGACGCTGGGTAAGGCGAAATCCGACTTGAGCAGCGACGACGTTTTCTGGCTGGATCCGTGGAGCGCGGAGGGCCAGGCGCTGGGCGTCAAGCTGATGCCGTTTGCCCGGGAGCTGCGGCTGCATGCGGAACGCGCTATTGTGCTGGTGGAGCAGGCGCGGGCGTCCGAGCCGGGGCTGAAGGAGCAGGCGGCGCTGGAGGGGATGGACCTGGGAGCGCGGCGCCTGGACTTTATCGGGATGAAGTGGGAGCTGAGCCGGGAGATGACGGATGGCTATGCGCAGGCGGTGGACGGCCAGCATGACAAGAGCCGCCGTTCTGACGTTTCTTCGCTGCTCTATGGGATCAGCAGCAACAATGGCCAGATGCAGGATTTGCGCGATGCGTATTCGGCGATCAGGGACGAGTATGCTCGGGTGTGGCTCGGAGAGAATCGGCCATATTGGCTGGGCAATGTGTTAGTTCGGTATGACTTGCAGGTTCAGAAGTGGCAGGAGCGCGGATGGAGATTTGCCGAGGTGATTCGCGATTTTGATGCGGGGAAAGACTTGCCTGCGGCGGAGTCGCTGGGCTTTCCAGCGGCGAAGTGATTGGTGGAGATTGGCGATTTCCACCCGGCTGAATTTTGGA
>Ga0302319_10005262_pt1 | contig 26071 bp, 24 predicted proteins | sample Bog_T0_2_FD_203319 | JGI IMG/M metagenome (GOLD analysis project Ga0302319, IMG submission 203319) | Peat permafrost microbial communities from Stordalen Mire near Abisko, Sweden - Bog_T0_2 | ecosystem: Environmental > Terrestrial > Soil > Wetlands > Peat | place: Sweden: Abisko, Stordalen Mire...
GCGCTTCAATTTTGTGGCGGGCAACGCCCGGCGTTTCCAGATTGGCACGTCCTGCTTGAGGCGGTCCATGAATTCACCGAGCAAAGCAATGGCCTCCGCGCGATGCCGCCCGGCCACGCCAACATAAATCGCCGTCTCCCCCACGGGTATAATGCCCGTGCGATGGATCACGCGCGCAGCGAGACAAGGATGCCGCGCGGCAATGGATTCCAGCAGCCGCCGGATTTCACGCTCGGCCATTTCCGGGTAGGCCTCATATTCCAGCGCGGATATTTCCCCGCCGTTTTCCCCGGCGCGAACCATGCCGCGAAATTCCAGCCACGCACCCCGCGCACCCAGTCCGGGCGGCGGCGTCATTTTTTCCGCGATGGGCGCTTCGGTCAGTCGGATTTCAATTTCCATGGAATATACTAGCCGCCCGACACCGGCGGAATCAGGGCCACTTCATCGGAGCTGATGAACCGCGTTCCGGCATCGGCGTATTCCCAATTGCGCGCGAGCCGGACGTTTCCACGATGGGCCTGCAGACCGGGAAATTTTTCCAGCAACATCGTCCATAGCGCGTCGCGGTCCAGCGGTGCCACCACCACCAGTTCGGTGGCGGCGCAGCCGGTCACATTCTGGAGCTGGGCAAAAAAGAGCACTCGCATGATGGTTAAATTTCCAGCGGACGGTCTCAAGTAACATTTTCCGAGTGGCAAAAGAAAAATACCCACCCGGTTCCCGCTGCGGCTAGCCGCCGATCGCCGTCATTACGCGCTGCGGTTGGTAATTGTTGCGGAACTGGTGCTCGGAAGGTTTTTCTACGAGTGTGCTGCAAACCAGTTCCTGCAAACGCGCCGTGTCAATCTGCGGACGCAATGCCTGTTTCAAATCCGTTTCCAGGTGGTTGCCGAGGCAGGGCCGCAGCTTGCCGTCGCACGTCAGCCGCATCTTGTTGCAGCGCTCGCAGAAATGCAGGTCGCTCAACGCGCCGATCAAGCCCACCGTCACGCCGCGCTTTTTCAGCCAGAAGTATTTGGCCGGGCCGAACCCGAAAAATTCCGTGAGCGGTTCCGGTTCATCCTCGCGGCGCAGCAGGGCGAGCAGTTCGGTGGCCGGGAAAAAATTCTTCTCGCTCAACATCTCGGTCAGGCTTACCGGCATCAGTTCAATGAAGCGGATGGCGATGTCGTGCTCCGCCGCGAAGTCCAGGAGCCGGAAAACTTCGCCGTCATTTTTCCCGCGCATCAGCACGGTGTTCAGCTTCACCGAGTCAAATCCGAGCTCCTTCACGAGCCGGATGCCGCGCAAAACCGGCGCGAGGTCGCCATGGGTGATGGTGCGGTAAATCGCGGGGTTCAAGGCGTCCAGACTGATGTTGATGCGGCGCAGGCCGGCATCGAACAAAGGCTTGGCCAGCTCCGGCAGGCATGTGCCGTTGGTCGTCATCTGAACGGATTCCACTCCGGGGGTTGCAATCAAATCACGGACAAACTCCACCACGCCCGGACGGATTAACGGTTCGCCGCCGGTCACGCGAAAGCGTTTGAATCCCAGCCGGACGGTCGCCCGCACGATTGCCAGCAACTCGTCATAAGCCAGGATTTCCCGGCGCGGCAGCCAGTCCGCGTAATTTTCCGGCAGGCAATACAGGCAGCGCTCATTGCACCGGTCAGTGACCGAGATGCGCAGGTAATCCACCGTGCGGCCGTAGGAGTCTGTATGATTCAAGTTCATTTGTTCGCGGCTTGTTTGCGCGCGGACTTTGCCGCATCGATTCGCCATGCCTCCACGAATTGTTGGCGCAAAATGGAATTGAAAACCCGTTTTGTCAAAGGGAAAGACAGACGACCGGTGCTTTAATCGGATTCGAGCTGCACCACATCGCCCGCATGGATGACGCCGCCCTGAAGGACGGAGGCATAGGCGCCGATGCGCGCCTGGTTGTGGCGCGCCGCAGTTTTTAATATGCCCGTGTCCTTGGGCAAATCACCCTGCGGCAGCGTGGTCATGACACACCGGCCGCAGGGTCCGCTGATTTTAATTTTCACCTCGTCACCGATGGCGAGAATTTTTCCGTCCCATTCATTTTCCGGAAAGCCCTTGAAGCCAGGTGCGGTTTGAATCACCAGGTTTGGACGAAACCGCCGCGGTTCAAACCGGCCTTCGGGATACAGCGCGCGGAAACTGTCGAGCGTCGATGTGGTGAGCAGATGGATCATGCCCAGGTCAAAAAAAGTTTCGGCGGGCATGGCTTCGTCGGTCACGACGTCGCGCCTTGCCAGCCCGTCAATGTCCGGCCAATACTCCTCCAGCGTGCCGGCGGCCGTGGCGCTTTTCAGAAAGCGAACCGGCTTGCCCAGGCTCGACGACAATCGTGCTGCGATGGTTTCATCGTCGGTCGAAACCATGCCACCATCCGGCAGAGTGATGCGGACGGGTGGCAAGACATCGGAACCGTTCAGCGGCGAGGCAAACGCGGCGCGAAAGCTGAAGAGACCAAGCCATTTGGACGGATTTTTCGCGCTGGCAATTTTCCCGGTTTCGGCGTCGGCGATCGCGAAAGCGCGGTCGCCTTGAAATCCCCTAGTTCCGACGCGGGTCGCGTTCAACTCCTCGCCCATCATGGATTTGACGGGATAGCGATGAAGTGAACCGACCGCGCCGATTTGTTTAGCGCCCATACATTCAGGCGGTGGCGGCGTGCATTTTTTTGACCTCGTCTTGAATTTCCCCGACGCGTTCCGGTATTTGATGTTGCATCGCCATCACGCGGGCGTAGCCGAAGAAAAGATACGCGCCGAAGACGTAGGGAAAATACCGCACGGGCGGGTCGGGCAACGGCACAAACATGCCCACGGTCGGAATAATCATCAATGCCACCGCCGCCACGCACATGCCGACGTCCTTGGCCTTGAGCTCGCCGCGTTTTTTCAGGAACGCGGGTGCCGCGATCGAAACCAAGAAGTAGGCACCGAGAAATCCAAACGCGCCCATTGTGCCGGCATTGTTGAATTCGTCCAGCACCTGCCAGCCGAAGGCGAACTTGGAGATGGTCACGACCGCAAACATGATGACAGCCATGACCGCCAGTGCAACGTGCGGCGTGGCGTGTTTGGGGTGCGCGGCGCTCGTGGCCGGGGGGAAAAACTCATGTCGGCCCATCGCGAACATCACACGCGCCCCGGCATTCATGCACGACAGCGCCAGCGCAAAGAAGCTGAACATCGCGCCCGCCGAAAGCAGCGGCGACAGGAATGGCACGCCATACATTCCCGAAAGCACGTTGAGCGGCGCGTCCACCTTGTCGAGCGTGTCCTTGTAGCCTTGGATGCCCAGCACTTCGGTGTAGCAAACAAAGATGAAAAAGGCCCCGGTGAGAACCAGGCTCCAAATGATGGATTTCGGTATGGTTTTGAGCGGATTGACGGCCTCTTCACCGAAGGCGGTCGAACTTTCAAAACCGACCAGGCTGAAAATCGCCACCACCACGCCCATGCCCAAGGTGGAAAGCGAAACGCCCTTCAAGGTGAACTGCGTTGCATCCAGGGCGAAGTGATGATGCCCCAGAACAATCACGCAAAGCAGCAGAATGAAAAAACACGAGAACGCCTCCGCGCCCAGCATCACCAGCGTTGAAACTTTGATGTCAAAATAAGCCAGCAAAAAGCAAGCGCCGAGGCAGACGGCAAACAAGAGCACGGGTGGCGCAGGAATATGAACCATTTCCAGCAGTTTGCCGGAAAAAATCGTAAAACCCGTCGTGCCCGCCAGCCCGATGAACAGATACGCCCATACCAGGCACCAGCCGCAGAGCGCGCCGCCGGTAAAGCCCAGGCCGGAACTCGTGTACGTGTACATCGAGCCGGAATTGGTCGTGCGCCTGGCAAACTGATTAAGATTGAACGCGACAAACAACAGCATGACCGTGCCCACGGCATACGACAGCCAGCTGATGTTTCCGGTCGTCCCAAACATGAGCGGTATGATCAATGCCGCCGTCATGGTCGGGGAGATCAACGCGATGTTCTGCGCCAGCAGTTCGATGAAGTTAAGACAGTTTGGTTTCAGCTTGTGGTTCATGGTAGATCCTTTCGGCTTTGGGGTTTTCGTTTCGGTTTTGGAAATTCAACGTTGGTCTGGCGCGGTCTCGCCATGCCGGCCATTTCATTTTGCGGCTTCAACTCCAGCAGCCGCATCGGCAAAATCGCCCGATGCTCGCGCATTGCCGGGAGCATCACTTGAGCGGTATTCGCCACCGGCGAGGCCACCAGCAAGACTTCCGCGTCCTTCCTTCCACTGGCGATCAGGCGATGAGGCAGGCGCGAATCAAAATGGGCCGCATCGCCCGGCATCAGAGCATAGGTCTTCCCCGCCAGGGAGAGCGTCAGTGTGCCCGACAGGAGATAAATCCACTCCTCGCCGTCGTGATGGTAATGTTCACTGCCCCGCCGCGAAACCGGCACAGTTATTTTGATCGGCTGGAGGTTGAAAAAGCGCCCGGCATCGGAGAGCGGGGCGCATTTCAGCCCGTTGATGCTTTTCTCAACGGCGTTCGCGCCCCGCACAATGACGCACCGTTCCCTTCCCGGCTGCGATTCAAACAGCGACGCCAGCGAAACATCGAAAATGCCCGCCAGCGTCAACGCTGCGGCGATGGAAGCCTGCCGGCCGCCGGATTCGAGCCGCGACAAAAAGGCCTTGGACAGGCCACTCCGACAGGCCAGTTCCTCCAGCGTCCAGCCGCGTTTGAGCCGTAGCTCCCGTAACCTCGCACCAAAGGAACACAATTGTGATTGAATCTGACTCTCCACCTTTTTATTTGTCTTTAAGGCAATATAGTTGCCTTTAAGACAACTCACCTTCAGCATCGCATGTGCCAGATTATAATTACGGCTTCTGGAAATAATAACCCAAACTACATCAACGGGTTCCTGTTCGCGTGGGAAACGGGCGATGGAAGACCGGCCGGAGCTCACCTGTCGCAAATTGCCCAAAACGAACAAATCACATCTCGAGTCAATGAAAGTTACAATTCAACCGTGTCGCCAACCCGCAGATGCTTGCCCGTTTCCCCCGGAGGTATGGAAGTGTTGACGGCAAAACGGTAAAAGTGATTGAAACGCTGCGCATCCACCCAGGCGGGAAGATGTTTCTTGCGCAGCTCCATGAATTTCTTTTGAAAATCGGCGACGGCTTGGCCGCTGTCCGGGTCGCGCGTAGGTACGACGCAACGCTGGCAGGGATTGTGGCCGAGAAATCCCACCGCACCGATTTGAAACGGCCTGAACTCGTCGGGCGCGCCGAACAGGCCGTCCTCGCAAAACGGCCCGCCGCCGGCAAGTTCAAGATTGGTGCGGAAGCGGCGGCGTAAACTTTCCAGCGTCAAGCCGGGAAACCATTTTTGAACCTCACCCAAACTGGCCTCGCTCGTGATGGTCGGCCCGGATGCCGCAGAGTCGTCGGGAAAGCCTTTCTGCGCCTCATGCCGCAAGGTGACGGCAAACCCGAAGAAACCACCCAGCCATTTTTCCATCTTGTCCGGCGTGTCCAGTTGAAACTGTGCTGGTGCGGATCCGCCATTTTGCCACAGGCGGACTTCCTTGATTTCCGCATCGAAAGCGCAGCGCAGCTCATGCACGCGCGCCGTGCGCTTGCCGTTGACAACCTTGCCGTCCAGGTCAAAAATCGCATAGGTGCGGTCGTTTTCAAAAATGCCGCCGGCGGTGATTTGCGCCCGGTCAACCAGAACGCCGTCAAGTGATTTGATTGGGAAAAGCTGGATTCGGCCGACATGCACGGGCTTTCAATACAGCAGCGCCTCCTGCCGCAGCAATAAAAAATCACCCGGGCCGGGGAAAATTCTGATGGGCGGACGGGCGCAGGGTTTCACCGGAGGAAACCCCGGCCCGGTTTCACAAGCCTGCGCCCGCCTGCACATTGATGTTCTGTTTCAAACAATACGCGGCGTTGGCCACATATTTTTCCGCCCACCATTTCAGCTTGCCGCGTTCTGTCCGGGATAATTTGCGGATCACTTTTGCCGGGGTGCCGAGCACGAGCGAGCCGGGCGGGATTTTCATGCCCTGGGTCACGAGCGCCCGGGCGCCGATCAGGCTTTGTTTGCCGATAACCGCGCCGTCAAGAATCACCGCGCCCATGCCGACCAGCGTTTCATCGCCGACGGTGCAGGCGTGGACGATTGCCCCGTGCCCGATGGTCACCCAGTTGCCCAAGACGCACGGAAAATCATCCGCCAGATGCAGCACCGAGTTGTCCTGGATGTTGGTGTGGTGGCCGACGACGATGCGGTTGATGTCGCCACGCAAAACGGTGTTATACCACACGCTCGATTGCGCGCCGAGCGTCACGTCGCCGACGACCACGGCAGTTTTGGCGAGGTAAACGCCCCTGCCGAGCTTCGGTTTTTTACGGAGAAAGGTGTCCAGTTGCTTGATCAGTTTGCTCATAAATAAAAAAACAGCCGACGGCTTCAGCCAATAGACAACTGGCAGGAAATGACGAAGCCGAACGGTCACTTTTTCATGGGTTCAAATTGCCGGATTTTCGCCGGTTGTAAAGACCGGCCGAATCCACAAAAAGACCCGCTGGACATTTTGTCCGACGGGTCTTGGCTCCCGGTTCCTCAAAAAATCACCAGCGGTCGTGCCGTCTTTCGCAGCTAACCCAGCGGTGGGCCGGATAGGCCATCACCGGTCCGCGATAGACAACGACGGATGGCGGGCAGTAAACCACCTGCGGTGGCGGATAACAGGCCGGTGCGCCGTAACCATAGCTCACGCCGCATTGCGCATGGCTGTCAAAGGCACCGGCCACCAGGCCCACGACGGCAACGCCAGTCAGCACCTTGCCGACGGTGGCCCATTCGCGGTCTCCCGCGCGGGCGGACTGCAGGCTGGCCCCGGCGAGTGCCAGCACCACAGTTCCAGTCAGAATCATTTTTTTCATAATTGAACCTTTCATTGCGTTCACAAGGTCTGACGCGTGGATTTGATTTTTATTCAAATCGAAAATGATGTAGTGTTTCCAAAGTTTATGAACAAACCGGCTTCACCCAAAGGCGTTCCGCGCCGGAGGCTGCCGCGTTCATTCAAGGATTTGACCCCGGCGAAGCATTTCAACCCCGCCACGTTTTTCCGCGAGCTGGTCTGGAAAGCGCTGCTCACGCCGCGCACGGGTGAACAGCAGCGGCCGGTTTTTCCCAGGTTGAAACACGGCGAGGTCGCCATAACCTGGATCGGACATGCGTCATTTTTGATCCAGTTCACCGACTTGAACGTGCTGATCGACCCAAATTTTGCGAACTGGCTGTTCCTGCTGAAGCGCATCAAACGCGCCGGGCTCAAGATCCGCGACCTGCCGCCGATTGACGTGGTGTTGCTGACACACGCACATTTCGACCATTTCCACAAACCGACGCTGCGCCGGCTGCCGCATCCGAAAATCGGGGTGATGCCGTGGGGCGTCGGCGACCTGGCGCACGACTTGGGCTTTGCGCGCGTGCTGGAGCTGCAATGGTGGGAAAGTTTTTCGCAGGGCAAGTGGAAGGTGACCCTCACGCCGAGCAAACATTGGGGCGCCCGCACCTTGCGCGACAGCCATCGCGGCTACGGTGGGTTTGTGCTGGAGCATCAGGGCCGGAAAATTTATCACGCCGGTGACAGCGCATACTTTGACGGCTTCAAGGAAATCGGACAGAAGCTCGCCCCGGAAATCGCGCTGCTGCCCATCGGCGCGTATCATCCCGAATCGTTCCGCCGCGTCCACATGGGGCCGGACGAGGCGGTGAAGGCGTTCAAGGAGCTGGGGTCGCGCTGGCTGGTGCCGATGCACTACGGCACGTTCAAGCTGTCGTTTGAAGACCTGGCCGAACCGCCGCGCTGGCTCCGCGAAATCGCCGCGCGCGAAAACCTCACGCAAAAATTGTGCATCCTGGAAGAAGGCGTGCCGGTGGTGTTTTGATCCGGCACATCAAATCTTGTCGAACTGGCGCGCCAGCGCAAAGTCTTTTTCCGTCAGACCGCCGGCGTCGTGCGTGGTGAGCGTGAGCGTCACCTTGTTCCAGCGGATGTCAATGTCGGGATGATGCCACGCCTGCTCGGCCAGCCCGGCGACGACTTCCACAAACTTGATGCCGGCGGGAAAATCCTTGAACTGGAACGTGCGCACAATCTTTCCGTCCTGCAAATTCCACTGGGGAATCAGGGCGAGCGAGGGAAGGAGTTTCGACTCTTCCAGTTTCTGCACCGGCGGCGCGGCGAAATTTTCCAGCGAACGCCGTCCGCCCGCCGAGGCTTCGCGCAGCAGGCTGAAACTGGTCGCCGCCGACCAAAGCCAGGCGAGGGCGAACAAGATCAAGCCCGCCACCAGGAATTTGCCGATGGGATGCACTTCGACATTGCCGCCGATCTGGCCGTAAAACTGGACCATTTCCCCGACAAACCAGACCACGAACAGCGTGAAACCGGCAAGGGCCAGAACGAGTTGTCCGATCCCGGCAAACCAGCGCCGTCCGAGGAGCGAGCCGAGGCCGGGCGTAGCGAGCAGGTTGAGGAGCGCCGCGTTCTTGGCTGTGGCGCGGCTAAGCGGTTTGCCCTTCGGAGAAAATAATTTCATAGGCAAACATCAGCGCCGCAATGCCGATGGGAATGGTGAACAGCAGCCCAACGCAGCACAGACAAAAACCCGCAAGATTCAGCAACCCGGTGACGACGACCAGCCCGAATACATGCCACCAATGTTTATGTACCCTTTTCCAGCTCGCCTTCATGGCCGAGCGAAAATCCATCTGTTTGTCAATAATGAGCGACTGCGTAAATAACCAGTTCACCGACAAATAAGTGACCGGAATCATGCAAATGAGCAGAATGGGCAAGACATTGGCAAACGCGGATATTATCTGCGGCGTGAGATTTTGGACTTCGGCGGGCGTTGCGGCCTGCATTTGCGCAAGCAGCGGAGCAAGCTTCACCGCATTGACGTAATTGAACGGTGCCATGCACAAGCCGCTTGCGATGACTACAACAAGATAGCCAAGAAAAAGTTGAGAAAACGACTTTTGGAATCCTTTAAAAACATCGCCGGCGCTTGTCGGTAAGCCGCGAATTGTCTTGAGATAAACCAAATACAAACCACCAGCCAATGGCCCCATAACGAGCGCACTAATCGCCGACAAAAAGAAATTGAAACTTACCTTGAATAGAGGAATGGCCAGCAGATGTTTCGGGACAACCACCGAAACAATCAAGCCAAGCACGCAGAAAAAAGCGACGCTAACCAGAACCATGACCAGCACGCTAACGAACAAGATTCCGAAGTTGTTTTTTGTCAGTACCCAGCCGCGACTGATGCAGCCGCCCATGTCCAGTTCATAGTCGCTTTCCGGCAAACCAGTGGAGACGGTGGAACCGGCCAGCGGCGGCGGCAGGTCGGGCGTCCGGGTCTTGGGCGCGAAGTTGACGGCGAATTCGGGAAATTTTTCGAGCGGGCGGAATTCCGCGTCGCTTTCCGCCTTCATCAGGGATTGCTCGTTGAGCCGGCCTTCGGCAATCCATTGCCGCACGTCGTCCGCCGTGATGGGGCCGTATTCTTTCTGGTCGCCGCCGATGATGGTGTAAGTCGCCATAAATTCTCCGTGTCCGAGGATTTCTAATTCATTGCGCGCCAGCGCGCAAGTTCAGGCTGCATTTAATTGTTCCGCACGAACAGCTTTCCCGGGAGCTGCTTCACCACGCGCTTCATTTCCAAACTGAACAACGCCACCGAAACCGCCGAACTCGGCAGGCCGCATTTGCGGATCACGTCGTCCGTGCTCGCCTCCTCGCGGCCCAGCGAATCGTAAACCAGCTTTTCGTTTTCGCCCAGCTCCAGCGCGGGCAAAATGCCTGTTTCGCCGGGCGACGGCGGTCGGTTGCCCGCAGGGAACAAATACTCGAACTCGCTCAGGATGTCCTCCGCGCCTTCGCACAACTTCGCGCCCTTTTTGATGAGGTCGTGGCAGCACTTGCTGCGCGGCGAATCAATCCGTCCCGGCACGGCGAAAATCTGCCGGCCATATTCCGTCGCAAAATTTGCCGTGATGAGTGCGCCGCTGGAAAGGTTCGCCTCAACCACGACCGTGCCCAGCGTCATGCCCGCCACGATGCGGTTGCGGATGGGAAAACTCTGCTTGTCCGCCGGTCAGTTGAATGGAAACTGCGTGATGACCGCACCGTTCGCCGCGATGCGTTCAAAAAGCTCCGCGTTCTCGGTCGGGAAAACCAGGTTGATGCCCGTGTCCAAAACCGCAATGGTCCGCCCCTTGCCGCTTAATGCGCCCTGATGCGCCGCCGTGTCAATGCCGCGCGCGCCGCCGCTCACCACCGTCACGCCGACATAGGCGAGCTGATACCCCAGCTTGCGCGCCGTCTCCAGGCCGTAATGCGTCGTCTGCCGCGAGCCGACCATCGCCACTGCGTTTTTGTCCTTCGGTGTCAGCGCACCCTTAATATAGAGCACGAGCGGCGGATCGTAAATCTCGCGGAGCGACGCGGGATAATATTCATCTGACTGAATCAAGACATGGCAGCCGAAATCCGAAATGCTTTTCAATTCGCCCGCGAGGTCAACGGATGTCCCTCAGTCGGCGATGGCCGCAGCGGTTTCCTCGCCGATGTTGCGGACGCGGAGCAGTTCGGATTTCGAGGCGGCGAGGATTTTGGGCGCGTCACCGAAATGTTCGAGCAGCAGCCGCGCCCGCACCGGTCCGACGCCCTCGTTCATGTTCAACGCGATGAATGCTTCGCGGGAATCCATCTGCGGATTAAAGGATTTCAAGTTTCAGGTTTCAAGTTCCAAATGGCGGCCAAACTGAAAACTTGAAACTTGGCACTTGAAACTTGAAACTGGCGGCGTGCCCGAACCAAGCCTGCTGCTTCTCATCCCGGCTTACAACGAAGAAACGCGCATCGAACCGGTGCTGCGCGATTATGCGGGCTTTTTCCAGGAACATTATCACGGCAAATTCCAGATGGTGGTCATCCTCAACGGCTGCAAGGACGACACCCTGGGCGTCGTCCAGCGCGCGGCCCGGGAATTTTTCAGCATCAGCCACCTGGATTTCCCCGCGCCCATCGGCAAGGGCGGCGCGCTCATCGAGGGCCTCAAGCTCGCGCCGCTTGCGGACCTGATCGGCTATGTGGACGCCGACGGCGCGACGCCGCCGCGGGCGTTTCTGGACCTGGTGAAAAAATCGGGCGCGGCGGACTGCGTCATCGGCTCGCGCTGGATGCCAGGCGCGGTCATCCATCAGTCGCAGACGGGCCACCGCCAGTTCGCCAGCCGCGTGTTCCATTTCATCGTGCAACTGCTCTTCTGGATGAACATCCGTGACACGCAGTGCGGTGCGAAGGTGATGCGGCGCGCCGCCGCGGAAAAAATTCATCCGGCGCTGCGCATTGCCGACATGGCGTTTGACATCAACCTGCTCTACTCGATGAAGCGCGCGGGATTCCGCATCCTGGAGGTGCCGACGGAATGGACGGACAAGGCGGGATCCAAGGTGGCACTGGCGCGTTCGTCGCTGACGATGTTCCTGTCGGTGGTGCGGGTGCGCCTGATTTATTCGCCGTTCTACAAATGGCTCCGGCCATTGCGCCCGCTGGAGGGATGGGTTTACAAGAAATTGCGCGCGCCGCAGCCGTTGTCGGAGTCCGAAGTCCAAAGTCCAAATTTCAAAGCGGGCTGACGCCCGGCCCGGAGCTTCAGATTTTGGCCTTCGGATTTTTCACCCCCCACGTGAACCACGCGCAGACGAGGAACAGCAGCAGGTTGAAGGCACCGAGCGTTTGCAGCACCACTTCAAGCCGTCCGGGAAAATGATCCAGCATCACCGGGAGCGTCAAACCATAAGCCGCCGCCAGCAAAACCATGAACGGCACCACGCCAAAGCGCGCCCGCGCCAGCAGGTCGTTCACCATCACGTTGGCCAGCGCGAGCGGCACCATCGCCCCGGCATACCACGGCAGCAGCGCGGTGGTCGCCGCCACGTAGCTCGATTTATAGACAAGCTTCACCATGACCGGCCCGACCAGCCACAGGCCCAGCGCGCCGCAAATCGCCAGCACCGCCGTGCCCAGCACCACCAGGTTGAACAAATTGGTTTTTTCCGCTTTCGCCGCCGCATGGACGATTTTTGGGAACATCACCGCCGCCAACGGCAGCACCAGCCAGAGCAACGCCCGCGACAGCGTGCCCGCCGCGACATACGGCGCCATCTGGTCACCGGTGAAATAAGCCTTCGCAAACATTGTATCCGACGTGAACATAAACTGGCACGCGCCAAACCCGAACATCAGCGGCACCACCTGCTGCATCAGGCTTCTCCCGTCGAACCGCTCCGCCCGCACCAGCCACAAATCCCGCGTCCGCCAGATGGCGATCACCGCAGTCAGTCCGACACCGAACAACGCTCCGGTCATCATGCCGGCGGCACCAAAGCCCAGTGCCAGCACCAGAAACGCCGCCCCGATAAAACGTCCCAGCCCGCCAAAAATGGCCGACCAGCCCAGCCAGAAAAAATCCTGCCGTCCCTGCAACACGCCGACAAACATCGGTCCCCATAACGAAACCAGCAGCAATGGCAACGTGACCCACAAGCCCACCGCATCCGGCAGACGCCAGCCCGCCACGATTTGCTTCTGAAAGGCCAGAACCACCACCGCCCCCAGGGCCCACAGGATGAACGTCCATAGCCACGTCAGCCGTACCATGCCCGCCAGCTGCCGCTCGCGGCCCGTGGCCAGCGCCTGTGCCGTTTGCTGCGCGAAAATCATCTGCAGCGGCATCGTCGGCAGACAGGCCACCACCATGAGCAGCGTCCCGAATGTTGCATATTGCGCTTCAGGAATGGACTTCGAGAGGAAATGCACGCCCCACGTCATCGCCCCGCCCGCGATGGCCGAAACCATCAGCCAGCCGCTTTGCCGGAAAAACACGGCGTGCGGTTTGTGGTCAACCGTCTTGATGGTTTCTGTGTTGGCTGCGGACATGAGCGTTGGACAATACGCAAGCGGCCCCGTTCAGGAAAGCGATTTCAGAAACTTCAGCAGCAGGTTTTTCCCGCGCTCCAGCTCCGCAAGCGAAATCCATTCGTCCGCCGTGTGTGCCTGCGCGATGTCGCCCGGGCCGAACACCACGCTCGGAATCCCGCCCGCCGACAACACCGCCGCGTCGCAAAAATAATCCACGCCCGCCGGACGCGACTGCCCAACGCTGCGCAAAAAATTCCGGACGAGCGGCAATCTGTCCTCGGTTTCGAGCGCAAATGCCAGCGCAAGTTTTGCGCTGGAAATGGTCGCGGACAGTTTTTTTGACTTCAGCAACGCGGCGATTTCGCGGCGGACGGAAGCGTCCGTTTCACCCGGAAGCGTCCGGCGATCAATCTGAATCGAACAACTGTCCGGCACGATGTTCGGCTGCGCGCCGCCGCAAATGGTGCCGACGTTCACCGTGGCCGTGCCGAGCAGTTTGTGTTTTCGTCGGCGCAACTGCGCCGCGTAATCCGTCTCTAAAACGTCCACGATGCGCGCCATTTCGTGGACGGCATTTTTGCCGAGGTGCGGCGTTGCGCCGTGCGCCGCGCGACCGTGCGTGGCGAGCTGTAGCCACAAACTGCCTTTGTGCGCGGTGACGACCCGCAATCGCGTCGGCTCGCCGACGATGGCTAGATCCGCCTTGAATCCGCTCGCCGCCAGCGCGCGGGAACCGGCTTGTGCGTGTTCCTCGTCAATCAGGCCGGCAAAAATGATTTCAGTCTCGCGCGGACGAATTTTTGATTCCGCCAGTTCGCACAACGCGGTGAGCATGGCGGCGACGGAACCTTTGGTGTCGCACGCGCCGCGACCATGCAGGCGGCCGTTCTTCCGGCGCGGGATGAATTGCGACTCCTCCGCGACCACGGTGTCGAGATGCGGCGCGAGCAAAATAGTGCGGCGGATTTTCCCGGCCGGCCGCAGCCGCGCGATCAGATTGGAGCGGCCGGGCAAAACAGTTTGAAATTCGATTTCGAGGCCGGCACGGGCGGCGACGGTGGCGAGAAAATCCGCGACGCGCTTTTCCCCGGCGTGCGGATGGCGCGGCGGCAGAAAGGCGGGATTCACGCTGGGCAGCGCGATAAGTTCGGCCAGAAGTTTTTCCGTGCGCGACATGCGGACAGTTTAATGGCCGCCGCGTCAGTGTCGAGAATTGGGTTGGCGGAACCCCTCCGCCGCTACGCCGCCGGGAAGCTCTGCCATTTGGCAGAGCAATTTTGCCAGACCGCCAGGGAACTCTGCCCGTTGGCAGAATCATTCTGCCAAGCCGCCGAATTGCCCGAAAACGCGGTAAAACCCTAGAAAAGTGGCGAAAACGGTCAAAAATAGCTTTCCAAGCCGCGAGTGTATAAAAATAGCCAATTATCCCCCAACTTCCGGCCCGCCCGTCATGGATTTCGGCCATTACCTGCTCCGGCTGGGTGCAGGGAATAGGTTGCAGACAAAGGTGCTCGGCCGCTTTCTGCTCGACTCGAGATTTTGCAAACGTGAACCTTTCCAAGCAAACAGCCGACAAAAGCAGGAGATAAGCTTGCGGCGGCAATTATCCATGAAAAAGTGTTCATACTGCGGACGCGAAAACACCAACGAGGGCTGCATTGCAATGAATGCGGCACGGAGTTCGCGCGTGAGGTTGTGGATTCAGATTCTGACAACAAACTTCACTACGAAGTAAAGAGGACAACCATTCGCACTTTCATGAGTCATGATGCTGCCAACATTGCCCGCAGCAATCTTGAAGCTCACGGTATAAAATGTTGGGTTGATTCCGATGACTGCGCTGGATGGTATACAAATCTGACGGCCGGGCGGCGTGCGCTTGTCGGTTTGCGTTGCGGATGCCGATGCTGCGATTGCTTTGCTGAATGCAGAAGCATCGGCGGCGGAAATAAATCAAATCGAAATTGAAGCGACTGCTTCTGCTCCGGCGGGAAATTCTCCCATGAAAAAACTGGCCATGGGCCAGATCGGATTCGGTATTTCGTCCGCATTGTGGTTGGGATACTTCTTTGTTTGCTCTACCAATGGACAGGGAACCTCGGAACCAAAACGTATTATCATTATGTCCACGGCAAAGTGGAAAAAGAATGGATATATCGTAATGGCCAGTTGGCCGAAATTTTAGAAGACAGGAATTTGGATGGAGCGTGGGATCATTGGGTTCACTGTGATGCTTACGGCCGGATGAGCAGTGCTGAATACGACAATAATTTTGATGGAAAACCTGATGAAATTTGGACTTTTTCTAACGATGGGACGGATACTGTTCAAAGGGACACAGATTTTAATGGAATTCCAGATGAATTTAGCGCTTACAAGAACGATATAATTCAGCAGTTGGAAATTAGACCTAATGGATCAAAATTTGCTGCGGTGCGTGAAGTTTTTAAGAACGGCATCTTGACGGAAATTTTGCGTGGTGGTGATAGTAACGGCAATTTCAAAGAGGATGTGCACTACGACCCGTTTTTTAATCCGATGCCGATTGATTTCAATCCAACAAATACAAACGCCACGACTGGATTTCAATTGCTGTCACCTGCTTCCAAATAGCTTCGCAATCATTTCTTCGCCGGCCACCAGCACGCCACGACCATCAGCGCGCACAGGCCGGTGAAGGCCGCCGGCACGAGGCGTTCCTCCACGGTCATCGCCGTGCCGCCGAAGAAGGCGAGCAGGTTGGCCACGGTGAAGCCCGCCCAGAGCGTGGCCGCCGCCGGTTGCGGCTGGCGCAGCATGTCCACGAAGCCCGGCGCGCCCGCGAGGCACACGGCCGTCGTCACGGCGAGGGTGGCATTGCGCGGGCCGCTGAACTGCCACACCGCCAAGCTCGCCAGCACCATCAGGGCGATGACGGTCTCGAACCAGCCCCATTTCCAAGTGCCCTGCGCCAGCAGCACCGCCGCCAGCGCCACGCCGCCCACGGCGAAGCCGAGCGAGAGTAGGTAGTTGCCGTGCTGCTGCCAGAGCGTGATGGTGAGGATGGTGTCCAGCACCGCCCACAAGCCCCACGTGGCGAAGCTCTGGCCCGCGCCGCGCGCCCGGATGATTTCCACGATCATCGGCACATAAAGCACCATCGCCAGCACGCCGCCGGCGAGTTTGAGGAGGTCGTGGCCGTTCATCACGCGACGATTCCCACCGGACATTTCGGCAACGCGTCGAGAAACGCCTGGCCGTATTGCTTGGTCAAAACGCGGTTGTCCAAAATCACCACGATGCCGGTGTCGGTTTTCGTGCGGATCAAACGACCGACGCCCTGGCGGAATTTCAGAATCGCTTCGGGCAAAGAAAATTCGCCGAAGGAATTTCCGCCGCGCGCTTCAATCGCCTCCAGCCGCGCCTCAATGAGCGGATGATCCGGCACCGCGAACGGCAGCCGCGTGATGATGACGTTGGAGAGCGCCTCGCCCGGCACGTCTACGCCCTGCCAGAAGCTGTCCGTGCCAAACAGCACCGAATCCACATCGTCCTTGAATTTTTCCAGCATGGTCGAGCGCGGCGTGCCGGTGCCCTGCACGAACAGCTCCAGCTTCAGCTTGGCGAAAAACGGCTGCATCCGCTCGGCGACTTCCTGCATGAGCTTGTAGCTGGTGAACAGCACAAACGCCTTGCCGTGTGTCTGCTTCACGAAATGCGCGATCCAATGTTCCAGCGCCTCGGCGTAGCCAGCTTCGCGCGGGTCGGGCATTTTTTTGGCGACAAACAATTTCATCTGCCGCTCATAGTCAAACGGTGTGCCGACCTGCAACTGCGTGGCGGCTTCGCAGCCGACGCGGCGGGCGAAATAATTTAATCCGCTTTGTTTGCTGACAGATTTTGCCCTGTGATTTGAAATATCAGATTTGAGATTGGCGGAAGTTGCAAGCGTCGCGCTGGTCATGATGACGCCCGTATCACTTTCAAACAACCGGTGGCGCAGATAATCCGCCACGTCCACCGGCGCGGCATTGAGCGCGAGATTGCGATGCGCCTTGCCGCCGCGTTCCACCCAGTAAACATGGTCTTCCGCGCCCTGACTCAAAAATTCCGCGACTTCCATCTTCAATTCACCCAGCCGGCGGTTGCATTCGACCAGCTCCTGGCCGATGTCCTTGTCTTCGCTCAACTTGACCAGTTCGCCCACCGCCTCGCGCAGCCGTTGGATCGGCAACGTGACGTTGTCCTTCACCAGTTCCGCGCGGCGGATGCGCAATTCCGTCCATGCGCGTTTGCGTCCGCCGCTTTCACCGCCAAATTTGGGTTTTGCCGCCGCCTGAATTTCCTCGCACGCTGTCTCGACGTTCTCAAAAAACTTGTCCGACTCGCTCAAGATTTCCTCGACGAGCTTCACCGCCTTGCCCTGGCGCAGCGTGGCGAGCAGGCCTTTTTCCGTCTTCGGATTCCACAGCCGGTTGAGCGAATAGCGCATCTGCCCGCTCGACACGCTCAAGCCGATGTGCCGCGACGCCACGCTTTCCATCGTGTGCGCCTCGTCGAAAATCACGAAGTCGTTCTTGAACAAAATGCCGCCTTCCATCTCTTCATCCACGCCACCGAGCAGCGTGAAAAACAGAGTGTGATTCAAAATGACGACATCCGCCGACAAAATGCGGTTCCGCACACGCTGAAAAAAACAGGCTTCGTGGTCGCGCGCAAAATCCGACTGGTGACCGCAGGTTTTCGGCGAACAAAGGCCGCGCTCGGAGCAAACCTGCGCCCAGACTTTCGGGTCCGGTTCGATGGAAAAATCCGACAAACTGCCGTCCTTGGTTTCCTTCGACCATTCGTAGATGCGCTGCAATTCCTCGGCCTCGGACGAAGTAAATAAATTTCCCGATTGCTGCATTGCCTTTTGCAAACGTCGCGTGCAGAGATAATTGGCGCGGCCCTTCAGCATCGCATAGCTGAACTTCACCGGCTCCGGCAGCGAACCCAGCACGGCGGCAAGCATCGGCAGATCCTTTTCCGTGAGTTGCTCCTGTAAATTGATCGTGTGCGTCGAGACAACGGCCTTTTTTTTCTGCGTCACGGCGAAAAGAATCGCCGGCACCAGATAGGCCAGCGATTTGCCGACACCCGTGCCGGCCTCGACCGCCAGATGCTCGCGGTTCTGCAATGCCCGCGCCACGGCCACGGCCATTTCCTGCTGTTGCGGCCGGAACTCGAAATTCTTTGCCTTCGACAAAATGCCCGCCGGCGAGAAAATCTCCTCAACTTGTAAAACCAAGTTTGCACCGGCGGGTTGATGTTCAGTGGGCGCAATCACTGCGCGCGAATATGCCGGTGGGTTGGTTCCCCGGCGACCAAAAAATCCGAGATCCCCATCTTGGCGCCGGTTTGGTCATGGGGCTCAAGGGAAATCCGTCACGGTATTTGCCAGCCCAACCGACTGTCAGGTTAATTACTTTCTTAATCCGTCGGGGTTGTGGTATTAAGCCTGCTTCAAGTCACATGTATTGATCCCGAAGGATTGATTGGCCTTAATTTTATTTGGCGCATACCGATATTTCCGGGTGAAACGGCAGATATTGCCGGGCATAAAAACCGGACAGAACTGGCTGATAGCATGTTTTGAAACCTCATGAGATTGCCGATTTTCTCATTTTTGTCTGATTGGGGAAGACCGTGCCCGCGATGGGCCGTCATCTTCGCCGGCCTTTTCTTCTCAATGGTCATGGCGACTTTGGGCCAAACTTCGGACCAAGTGCCGGTGACCGCCCGGGTTCTGACCAATATCATCGAGATTTGGGGTGTGCCGCACGAACATCAACGTGAAGAATATCGGATCCGAACCGAGATGGTGATTTATTATTTTGACGCCGAGTGGGGCAATGCCTCGGGTGAATGCCAGGGAATTCACAGCTGGCTGCCCATTGATAACTCACCCATCGCTTTGAAGGCCGGCCAGCGGGTCGCCATAGATGGTGTGATCGTGCCACAGCGGGAACAGTTTGTCTGGAGCAAGACCAAGATTCGTGTCATAGAGGAGAATGTGCCACTCAAAGCCGAACCGGTGTCCGACCTGGGCAAAAACCCGCAGGCTTTGAGCCAGCATTTGATATCGGTGACAGGTCTGATTGATCGCGAGGTTGAAGATCCAACGCACTATTCAATCAATTTCCTGTCTGGCGATACCTATGCCAAGGCGTTTGTATTGAAGGGAACTAACAGTTTGCCGCTTCATTTCAAAGAGGGCGATTTTGTCCGCATGAAATGCGTTTACTCCCCCCAGTTCGATAAAAATGGATCTTTGAGTGATCTTTCCTTGTGGGTGAACAGCCCTGCAGACATCGAGGTGCTTGGCAATTTGAGCAAAGATCCGCGCTTTGCCACGCCCATCACGTGTGCTTCAGAAATTCAAGACGACACGCCGACGAACGCCCTGCTTTGCGTCAGAGGCGTCGTACGCAGTTACGAACCGGGAAAATGGGTTGCCCTCTGGGATGGTACGGGACAAATCATGATCCAGAGCAAGCAAAACCAGCCGCTGAGGTTTGGGGACAGAGTTGAGGCCATAGGCTATCCTTACGTGTTGGGTGTGCAGCAATGTTTGCACAACGGCTTGTATCGGCTGGCAGCCATGACCAATTCAATCGCTTCCGCCTCAATGATTGCCACCAATGCCCTGCCCATGCGCCTGGCCGAGCAAGTCCGTGACTTAAGCCCTGAAGAAGCCAGCCGCCATTTGCCGGTCAATCTTCGCGGAATAGTCACCTGGTCGCATTCGAGCACCCCTTTTGCATACGTGCAGGACGCCAGCGGTGGAATCCGGGTGGTTAACCCGAAATGGGATGAACCCAACACCGCCAAACCGGGAACAATTGTGATTGTGGAAGGTGTGACCACTGAGGGTGAGTTTGTGCCCGTGGTCACCAACGCTGTTTTGCGCCGGGCAGGGTGGTGGAATATTGAAGATCAGCGCCTGGTAACGCTTGAACAGGCGCTCACCGGGGCGGAAGAAGGCAACTGGGTGGAAATGCGCGGATATGTCCGGGATCTGGTGCAAACCAATGGTCTCGTGCGTTTCGACTTGAGCACGTCGAGCGGCGAATTTCAGGCGTGGACTCCGGCCTCGCAGTCATATGATTCGTTCAAGGGGTCAATCATTCATGTGCTTGGCGTGTGCTCCGCAGTTTCCAATATGCGGCATCAACTGACGGGAATCCAAATTTGGACGCCGAATGTGAAATATATTCAGACGGAGGTGCCGGCCCCATACGATCCGTTTGCCGTGCCGCTTCGTCCACTGGCCAATCTGCGGCGTTTCAGCATGGAGAGCGCCCTAAATCAACGGATCCGCGCTTCCGGCACTGTGGTCCTGCATGTGCCGGGCCGTTACCTGTATGTGCAGGATGGCGCGGACAGCGTCTTTGCCTTGAGCCAGCAAACGGACGCGCTTCAGCCCGGCGACCGGGTCGAGGTGGTGGGTTTCCGCGGTGTAGAAGGCCAAAAACTTGTCCTCCGGGAGGCGGCTTACCGTCGTCTCTCCAGCGGCACTGAACCAAACCCGGTGCAATTGTCCTCAACGAACTCCGTCAATGTGAATTTGGAGGGTCTCTTTGTTAAAGCCAGGGGAACCTTGCTGAACCAGGTGGAAAGTGACGGGGCAACTCACTTGCTTATCCAGACCAAAAATTTTGCGTTCGAGGCTAGGCTTGATTCCGCCGCAGCGGAGACCAAACAAATCATGCCGGCCTTGGAACTGGGCAGCCAGCTCGCGCTGACCGGGGTTTATGAAGTGCAGAACGACGAATATGGACTGCCTCGTTCTTTTCTGCTCCACCTCCGTTCCGGGAACGATGTGCATCTGCTGCAGCGTCCTCCCTGGTGGACTCTGGCACGGCTGGTATGGGTGCTGGTCGCCGTCCTTGCAGTGTTCCTGATTGCATTGGCCTGGGCCATTTTGATCACACGGAAAAACACGCTCCTGAACCTGACACAGGCCGAACTGCAAAAGGCCAATGACCAGCTTGAAATCCGCGTCGCCGAACGGACGCGGGAGCTACAGGATCAAGTCGCCGCGAAGGAGCGGGCCCGCACCGACCTGGCCCAGGCACAGCAAAGCCTCATGCTGGCTTCCCGGCAGGCGGGCATGGCCGAAGTGGCTACCGGCGTGCTGCACAATGTCGGCAACGTCCTAAACAGCGTCAACGTCTCGGCCACCCTGCTTCACGATCAGGTTCGCACTTCGAGAACCCACACGCTCCAGAAAGTCGCCGAATTGCTGAAACAGAGAAGCGGAGACATGGCGACCTTCCTGAACACCGACCCCAAAGGAAAATTTATACCGGAGTTCATCATTCAAATCGCCGAACAACTCCGAAACGAGCAGGAAAACACGTCGCGCGAACTGGACCAGCTGACCAAAAACATTGATCACATCAAGGACATCGTCGTCATGCAGCAAAGCTATGCAGGCATGGCCGGGGTCGTTGAGATCGTGTCCCTAGCCGGCTTGGTGGAGGATGCCATCCAAATCAATTCGGCGGCATTGACCCAGCACGGAGTCCAGGTCGTCCGCCAGTTTGAAGAATTGCCACCCCTCCTGATTGACAAACACAAGGTCCTCCAGATTCTGGTCAATTTGATTCGCAACGCCAAGTATGCGCTGGATGAATGCAACCAGTTCGAAAAGCGGATCATTTTGACCATTGCCAAAACCGGCGGCGAATGCGTCATGATCCGGGTCGCGGACAACGGGGTCGGCATTCCACCGGAAAACCTGACGCGCATTTTCTCCCATGGGTTCACCACGCGCCCGGCCGGTCATGGTTTCGGCCTTCATACCGGAGCGCTGAACGCCGGGGAAATTGGCGGCTCGCTCTCCGCCGCCAGTGATGGTCCGGGACACGGCGCGACCTTTACCCTGATTTTGCCCATGCATTTGCCCGGCAAAAATTCATGAATCTCCCGGTCGCCCAGCCTGGCGGCTGGACGCTCGTCGTGAACATCGATGTATCGGTAATTTTGGAACGACCTGCCGGAGTCCATCCCAGGCGGCGGGGGCGTCTCTGTTTGAGAACGCCGGATGCCACACGGCCACGCCGGGTTAAGCCAGCGTGCTGCTCAAATTAACTTTCAACGCCGAAGATTCTCCCGGCGCAAGCGAAATTTTATCCTGCTTCACGTTGCCGGATTCCACGCAGATCATGTGCCGGTGTTCCGCCGGGTCGAAGTCGTCCGGCAAGTTCTGCGTCGTCCACGGATTCCAGACGACGGTGGACTTGGAATTAAATTTTTCCACGCGAACCGTCCGTTTGAGATACGCGTCGCGGATTTCGACGGCGCGGGTGTTGTCCGGATAGATGCGGTTAGTTTCCTTCGTGATGCGCAGGAAGGGATCATTTTCCATCTTGCGCACGCCATTGCCACCGGCGGCGTTGTCCAGAAAGAACGCACCCTGTAGCCCGATGATGGAAACTTCGCCGATGTCGCCGACGTGGAAATAGGTGTGCAGGCAGTTCTCAATCTCCAGCGTCGCATCGCAGGAATCGTTGGCGGCAACCAGCTCCATCGTGAGCGTGTCGGCCACGGTCACGACAAATTCCGTCCGCAGATTTTTCCACGCCTCGCGTCCGGGAATTTCCGGGAGCGCAAAACACAGCGTCACCACGCCGCCCGGCGAGACGGCCGTTTTAACAAGCTGCCAAGCCACGATGCGGGCGAATCCGTGCGCCACATCGCCATCGCGCCCGCCGAACCACGGAAAACAGATCGGCACGCCGCCGCGAATCGGCTTGCCCGCCGCAAAATGACTTTTCGCGCTCAAAAACAGCAATGGCGGTTCACCGTTTTTCTGGAAACCGGCAACGTGCGCCCCGTGCAGATAAATTTCCGCCGTGCTCCACGGCGTTTGGATTTTGACCCGCGGCCGGCCGCCCTTGCCGGAAACCAATTCAACGGATTTCATATTCATAAACTCAACCGCCAAACAAATCCATTTGAGGCGCCGGCGCGAGACTTTTTAATTTGTCCCGATCCAGCTGGCGCCGCGGTTGGCGCACGTTGCCTTCCGGCGTCAACTCGGATTCCTCCAGGTTGCCGAGGATTTGTTTTGCCCGTTCCAGGACCTCCTTCGGCACGCCGGCCAGCCGCGCCACCTGGATGCCGTAGCTTTTATCCGTGCCGCCCGCGACAATTTTACGGAGAAACACAATCTGGTCGTGCCATTCGCGCACGGCGACATTGAAATTTTTGATTCGCGGCAGACGCGCGGCCAGTTCGGTAAGCTCGTGATAATGCGTCGCAAAAAGCGTTTTGGCGCCGACCTGATTGTGCAAGTGCTCGACAATGGACCATGCCAGCGAAAGGCCGTCAAAAGTGCTGGTTCCACGCCCGATTTCGTCCAGCACGATGAGACTGCGCGGCGTGGCGTTGTTCAGGATGTTCGCCGTCTCGGTCATTTCCACCATGAACGTGGACTGGCCGCGCGACAAATCATCGCTCGCGCCGATGCGCGTGAAAATGCGGTCCACGAGATCAATCCGCGCCTCTGTCGCCGGCACAAAACTGCCCGTGTGCGCGAGCAGCGCGAGCAGCGCCACCTGCCGGATGTAAGTGGATTTGCCGGCCATGTTCGGCCCGGTGATGAGTGCGATCTGTGGAGCGTCGTGCCCCGTTTCGGCATGTTTCGATTCGATTTCGGTGCGAGCCGAGACGGGGCTCGACGCTCTACCCGTGCTGCTGGCCAATCCCGTGTCATTTGGCACAAATCGCTCTTCGACCAACTGCTGCTCCAAAACCGGATGCCGGCCGTCGCGGATTTGCAGCACGCCTTCGTCGGCGACTTGCGGGCGACAATAATTATGCAACCGCGTCGTTTCAGCAAAAGAAGCCAGGACATCCAACTGTGCCAGCGCGGAAGCGGTCTGCTGAATTTTCGGCAACTGACCCAAAATCTCCTCGCGCACGCGCTGGAAAATTTCGTATTCCAATTTCACGCTGCGCTCCTCCGCGCCGAGGATTTTTCCTTCCATCGATTTCAGTTCCGGCGTGATGAACCGCTCGCCGTACGCGACGGTCTGCTTGCGGTGATAATGCGGCGGCACCTTGTCGAGATTGGACTTGGTGACTTCGATGTAATATCCGAAAACAGAATTAAATCGCACTTTCAGCGAGGAAATTCCGGTGGCGGCAATCTCATCGGTTTGCAATTTGGCAATCCAATCCTTGCCGCCACGCTGGGCGTTGCGCAGTTCATCCAACGCGGGGTCAAAGCCGTCGCGAATCATGCCGCCTTCCTTGATCGGCAACGGCGGCTCATCCATAATCGCGCGGGAAATCAATTCGACGAGATCGGGCGATTCGGAAATATGCGAATCCAGTTCCGAAATCAAGCCGGTGGGGCAAGCGTCCTCGCGAGCCGGAACTTCATCGTGAATTAGATTTTCGGCTCGCGGGGACACTCGCCCCACCGTGGTGAGAATCTGTTTCAGCGCCGGGATTTGCTCCAAAGCCATTCGCAAAGCGACGAGGTCGCGCGCATTGCCGCTGCCGGAACTAAGGCGGCCCAGTGTGCGTTCCAAATCGCGCACCTGTGCCAACTGCTGGCGAAAGCTGTCGAGGCCGAACGTATTTTCGAGAAATGTCTGCACGGCTTCCTGCCGTCGGCGGATTGGCTCCACCTTTGCGAGCGGCTGCGAAAGCCATTGCCGGAGCAAGCGCGCGCCCATCGGCGTGACGGTTTTGTTGAGCGCACCGTAAAGCGAGGCATCGCGCGGCGCGTCGTGATGTTGTGGCTCGAGAATTTCCAGGTGCTGCAGCGTCGTGTAATCGAGCGTGAGGAAATCGCCGCGCTGATAAAACGAAATGCGCGTGAGATGTTTCACGTCGCGACGCAAATTTTGCGTGAGATAATGCAGCGCACCGCCCGCCGCGCCGATGGCGGCGGTCTTGTCCTTCAGCCCGAAGCCGTCGAGCGAGGCGACCTTGAACTGTTCCTTCACGGTGAAATAGGCGGTTTCCGGCGCGAACGTCCAGTCGTCGTAACCGCTGAGGATTTTAAATGCGCCCTGCAATAATGCCCGCACGGAGACGCTTTCGACCGGGTAAATAATTTCCGCCGGACGCAGGCGTTCGAGTTCGGCGAACAGCGCGGCATCGTTTTCCAGCTCGGTCGTCAGGAAATCGCCGGTGGTCAAATCCACGAGTGCCAGGCCAAAAATCTCCCCCGCCGGATAAACGGAGGCCAGAAAATTGTTCCGTTCCGCGACGAGCATCCGATCGTCAAAATGCGTGCCGGGCGAGAGGATTTGCGTGACCTCGCGCTGCACCAGCTTGCCGGGGCGTGCCTCCTCGGTTTGATCGCAGATAGCCACCTTGCGTCCGGCCTTGAGGATGCGCGCGATATAGCCGTTGGCGGCGTGATGCGGCAGGCCGCACATCGGCACGCCGTTGCGCGCGGTGAGCGAAAGATTGAGCAGCTGCGCGCCGGTTTGCGCGTCCTCGAAAAACATCTCGTAAAAGTCACCGAGGCGAAAGAGCAACAGCGCATCCTTCGGCAATTCGCCTTTGATGCGACGATATTGCGCCATCATGGGCGTGAGTTGGGCTTCGGCGGACATGCGGCGGACACGTTACGCGGGAAAACACACCAGGTCGAAACGAAATTGTTCACAAACCGCCCGTGCCGCTATTTTCCGGCGCGGTCGAGCCGCAACAGTTCAGCGCTGTAACCAGTTCGGAAATTTGGATATTTGAAAGGGTGCCCGAGTTCCATTTTCAATTTGCGGTTCGAGACCCGCTTGTTGGTCACGCCGCGTTTGCGGGCGGCGTCGGGGTTTTCCGGAACCGACGGCGGGAGCGGCTTGTCCACCGCCTGGGCCAGCCATTGAAAAAAGTGCAGCTGGCTCACTGGTTCATCGTCCACCGCATTGTAAATTTCCCCGGGGCGCCCATTTTTCAAGGCGGTAATGATGCAGCCCACCAGGTCGTCACGGTGGATCATGTTGAGAAAGCGGGAACCGTCGCCTTCGATGCGAGCCTCATCCTTCAAAAATTGCTTGAGCCAATGGCCG
>Ga0302319_10005265_pt1 | contig 26056 bp, 18 predicted proteins | sample Bog_T0_2_FD_203319 | JGI IMG/M metagenome (GOLD analysis project Ga0302319, IMG submission 203319) | Peat permafrost microbial communities from Stordalen Mire near Abisko, Sweden - Bog_T0_2 | ecosystem: Environmental > Terrestrial > Soil > Wetlands > Peat | place: Sweden: Abisko, Stordalen Mire...
CCTGCTCCTCAACCGCTGTGAGCCGCAAGACGAGCCGCCGGTAACTCCGCATACCTAAGTATGCGGCGAAAACATTTCCAATGGAAGATGTTTAAAAGAACTTTTTCAAGCGGTCGCGGTACTAGTGTAGTGCGTCAAATAGATTGAACAGTATTGAGCGTGGCCCGTCCACCCAGCACCTTTGCGAGAATGTCGGCGGCCTTGGCGGTCCAGACGAAGGCTTTGGGCTGTTGGTTGTGTTGAGCGATGTAGCCGTCGATGGCGGTGACTAACTCGGGCACGCTGTGGAAATCACCGCGCCGCATGCGGTTGCAGATCAGGTCGCGGAAACAGCGTTCGATCATGTTCAGCCAGGACGCGCTGGTTGGGGTGAAATGCATGTGGAAGCGCTTGTGCCTGCCCAGCCAGCGCTGCACCTTGGGGTGCTTGTGCGTAGCGTAGTTGTCGGCGATCAAGTGGAGTTGCTGGTCGGGCGGCGTGGTGCGGTCCACCAGGCGTAGGAACTTGAGCCACTCCTGATGGCGGTGTTTGTCCATGCACGCGCCGATGACCTGACCGTCGGCGATGTTCAGCGCCGCAAACAGCGTCGTCGTGCCGTGGCGCTTGTAATCGTGGGTCATGGTCTGTCCGCGCCCCGGTTTTAAGGGCAGCCCTGGTCGGGTGCGGTCGAGCGCCTGAATCTGGCTCTTCTCATCCGGCGACAACACCAGCGCATGCTCGGGCGGGTTCAAATACAGCCCGACGATGTCTTCCAACTTTTCGGCGAAACGCGGATCGTTGCTCAGCTTGAAGCTCTCCATCACGTGCGGCTTGAGGCCATGCGCGCGCCAGATCCGGCGCACGCTGGCTTCGCTCAACCCTGCTGCGGCGGCCATTGTGCGCGTGCTCCACTGCGTCGCGTTGGGCGGCAACTCCTGCGTTGTTTTGGTGACCACGGCTTGGATCTTCGCCGTGCTGATCAGCACCGGCCGGCCCGGACGAGCGGCGTCCTTCTCCAGTCCTGCCAAGCCCAATTCGAGGAACCGCGAGCGCCAACGTGCCAGCGCGGCCACGGACTGGGCGTCAGCCTGGAGGTGTATTCAATCAGTGGTGTGAAGCAGAAAACCGAAGCAACGTAGCGCCTCGAATCCGAGGTGATTCAATAATGAAACCCGCGATTCAGGGGAGGGTGGACGGCCGCGAAAAGAGTCGTACAGCCAACTTCAGGAAGAAAACGGAGTAAACAGGGTCCCCCGGAATTGGCGTAGAGCCGCGTAGAGCCAGTAAACTGAGTAACGCTTGATACTGGAATACCGACGGAAAGGAGCCCCGGCAGCGCATCAGCCTAATTCATTCCTTCAGGCTCATCCTTAGATTGGAAAATGCTGGACCAGGTGATTGAAAGGGATGGTGGGCGCGACAGGACTCGAACCTGTGACCTCCTGCGTGTGAAGCAGGCGCTCTAACCGACTGAGCTACGCGCCCAACTCTTCCATCGTACCGCAACGGATAAAGACCGCAACTCCAGACGGGCAAAAGCTTTCCGCGACTTGGTCAACCGTAGATCGGCGCCTCGCCGGCCGGACGCGTTTTCCAACGCCTGTGGATCCACAGCCATTGCTCCGGATACTCCCGAATCGCTCCCTCAAGGGCGCTTTGTACGGCTTGCGTATCGCGCAACTGGTCGCCGCTGGCCTCGATGGGCGCATAGAACTTCAGAATGTAGCGGCGCTCTTCGTCTGACCACACGGCGAAGCCGGGGATGATTGAAGCTCCCGTGTGCGCCGCCAGTTTCGCCAGTCCTGCGTCGACGCACGCCGGCACGCCAAAAAAACTGACGAAGACACCACGATCCTCGGTCGTATTCTGATCCGCCAGGATTCCAACCGCCTGATTTGCGCGCAGCATCTGGATGAGCGGCCTCGCGGATTCGCGCCGTGAAATCACGCGATTGCCCGAGAGCGTGCGGTAGCGAATGGAAAGCCGGTCGAGCAGCGGGTTGTCGAGCGGGCGAACCACGAAAGCCATGGGTGCGGAGAGCAGCGCGTGCGCGAACGCGCTCAATTCCCAGTTGCCGAGGTGACCGGTGGCGAACACCACGCCCTTGCCCCGGCGCAGCGCCGCCTCAAAGTGCTCGAAGCCTTCATAACGGATCCAGTCGCCGACGTTCTGCCTCGTGATAAGAGGAAACTTCGCGACGGCCATCAGGATGCCCGCCATATTGCGGAAACAGCCGTCGATGCACCTGAGCTGCCGCGCCTCATCAAATTCGGGGAATGCCAGTTGCAGATTGCGGCGGGCGATCCGCGTGAAGCGCGGTACGGCGAGGCGCAGGATTCCGGTGAGCCCGCGTGCTAACGCGAAAGAGGCCTGCCTGGGCAAGACCCGCAGCAGTCCCATGAGCAAAGACACGGCAGCCCACTCGAAACGGTTGCGAAGCGGGGAGCGCGCCATGCTTCGACTTTATTCGATCCAGCCCCCGCCCAGCACGAGGTCGCCATCATAAAAAACGGCGGCCTGGCCCGGCGTGACGGCGCGTTGGGGTTGGTCGAATACCACTTCAACGATGGATGGATCAGCGGTCGGGCGGAGCGTTGCATCTGCGGCCGCGTGCCGGTTGCGGATCTTCACCTGGGCCGGGCGCTCGTCCTGAATCGCCGCGATGGAGACCCAATTCACGTGCGCCGCTCGCAGCGATCCGCGCTGCAAATGGTCTCCGCGACCCACCACGACCTGCTGTGTTATGGCATTTGTCTCGATGACGTAGAGCGGCTCGCCAGCGGCGAAACCCAATCCCTTGCGCTGGCCGACGGTGAAGTGGTGGACGCCAGCGTGAGCGGCCAGAGCGTGGCCCGATTCATCGACGACTTCGCCGCGCGGCGCCACGAATTCCTTGCCCTGCTCGGCGAAGTAAGCCTCAATAAAAGCCGCATAATCGCCATTGGGCACGAAACAAATCTCCTGACTATCGTGCTTACTCGCCGTCGGCACGCCCAACTCCTCGGCCAGCCGGCGCACGTCGGGCTTGCGCATTTCGCCCAGAGGGAAAAGCGTTCGGGCGAGTTGCTCCTGCTTGAGGCCCCACAGAAAATACGTCTGATCCTTGGCTCCGTCCACACCCTTGCGCATCTCCCAACGCCCGCTCGCTTCGCCATACCCAACCCGCGCGTAATGGCCGGTAGCGATGTAGTCGGCGCCAACGCCCTCGGCCATCTCCAGAAAGCGGTCGAACTTCACATGGTTGTTGCAGAGCGTGCAAGGGATCGGCGTGCGGCCCGCCAGATACTCGTCAACGAAGGGCTTAATGACGCTCTCTTCAAACGCCTGCTCGAAGTTCACGACGTAATACGGAATTCCGAAAAGGCCGGCCACGGCACGCGCGTCATAGACATCGTCGAGCGAGCAGCAACGGCCCGTGGGCGACTCCGGCGCAAGCGCCGGCAAGCGGCGCTGGTTCCAGAGCTGCATCGTCATCCCTGCGAGCCGGTGGCCATCGCGCTTGAGCATCGCCGCCACGGTCGACGAATCCACGCCGCCCGACATGGCGACGGCGATGAAGGCATCGCGCTTGAGTTCACGCATGCTCGTACACCGGGGAGAGCTTTCGCAAACGAGCCACCGAGGCGACAACGGCGTCAACAAGTGCATCGACCTGCGCCTCATCGTTTCCCAGCCCGAGCGAGAAACGGATACTCGCCCGCGCCTCGGCGGGCGTGAGCCCCATCGCGAGTAGAACGTGAGAAGGTTCGACGGCTCCCGAAGAACACGCCGCGCCCGACGATACGGCAAAACCCGCGAGATCGAGAGCAATCACCAAAGCCTCGCCTTCGATGCCGTCGAATCTCAAACTGGCGGTATTGGCCAGCCGCGCCGCACCGCCGCAGTTCGCTTGGACTCGCGGCACTCGCTGCAGGATGCTCGACTCCAGCCGGTCGCGCAGCGCGGCCAGACGCTGAGAATCCGCTGCACGGTGCTGCTGAAGCTGTGCGGCGGCACAACCCAAAGCCGCGATACCGGGCACGTTCTCCGTACCCGCCCGACGTTCCTGCTCGTGTCTGCCTCCACACTGCAGCGCCTGCAGCTTTACGCCTTTACGGACAAACAATGCGCCTGCGCCTTTCGGCGCGTTGAGCTTGTGCGCGCTCAGCGAATAGAGATCGACGCCTAGCGACTGCACGTCGGTGCCGAGCCGTCCGGCCGCCTGTACGCCATCGGAGTGGAACAAGACGCCGGCACCGCGGGCAATTGATGAGATTTCCTCGATGGGCTGGATCGCGCCGGTCTCGTTGTTGGCGTGCATCACCGAGATCAGCACCGTCGACGGCCTCAACGCGCCGCGCACGTCCTCCGGATCGACGACGCCCTCGCCGCTCACTTTCAAGAACGTCACTTCCGCGCCTTCGCGAACGAGCTGCGCGCAGGCGCCGAGCACGGCCGGATGCTCAATCGCGGTCGTGATGACGTGCTTGCCCGCCGCCCCGCCCGGCCGCACCGCGCCGAGTACCGCCAGATTGTCGCTCTCCGTCCCTCCGCTCGTGAACACGATCTCGCGCGGGTCAGCGTTCAACAATGCGGCGACATAACCACGAGCGCGTTCCACCTCCTGGCGGGCGGCCTGCCCGGCAGTGTGAATACTCGAAGGATTCCCGTAGCACTCACGCAACACTCGCGAAACGCAAGCCAGTACGGCATCCGATAGCGGCGTCGTCGCGTTGTGATCGAAGTAATAGGCCATGCGCCGCCCAGTGATCAGCGTGAGGAGAGGATCTGTCTTTTAGTTTATCAGGAGCGTCCCAACCGGGATCGATTCGCTGGCTTACAACCCCTGCGCCGTGAGACATCCATCGACATTCAGCACTGCGCCGGAGATGAACGCCGCCGCATCGGAGGCGAGAAACAGCGCCGCTGCCGCAATGTCCATTGGCGTGCCAATGCGGCCCAATGGGTGGAACTTGAACACGGCTTCGCGGTCGGCTTCTCCGCAGGCAAACGCCTTCTCGAGCAGCGGCGTAGCGATGTAGCCGGGACAGATTTTGTGCTGGATGTACCCTCAAAACACATCATTGTAACGTCTTACAATGATCCTAAATCACTGATTCTATTGATGTGGAATAAGCTGTAAGGTACGCCAGAACCGATCAGAAGTCAGATGCTCTACTTGCTGAGCTACGCCGGCGCTTCTTACAGCATAGTTCCAGGCGGTTTCGCGCGCTTTGGCCGGCAGATAGGGCATGCTATAGATGTGATTGGATTGTTGTTCATGCTCGCAGCAGCGCTAACCGTGGGAACACCCATGCCGAAGCTTGAAGGAGAAAGCCTGAGTGGCCACAAGGAGGTGCTGCCCGACGCGGCCAGGGGCAAAGTGACTCTGGTGGCAATGGGCTTCACCTACGAGTCGCGCCGTCCCGTGGAGGCTTGGACCAAGCGCTTCCGCCAGGAGTTCGGCCAGAATCCCGAGACCGCCTTTTTCGAGGTCCCGATGATCAGCGGCATGGCGCGATTGGCCAAGCTGTTCATCGACTCGGGCATGCGGCGCGGCACGGCCAAGGAAGATCACGACAAGGTAATCACGGTGTACGGTGGAGCGTCGGACTGGAAACAGCGGTTAGCCGTCGCGGACACGGACGCCGCCTACCTCATTCTGCTGGATCGCGAGGGTAGAGTCCGCTGGCGGCACGCTGGTTTGTTCGCGGAAAACGTCTGGCCGGAACTGAAAGAGGCGACCGAGGCAGCCCTCCAGGCCGGGCAGTAGGCCCCGACAGATTCTGCCATGTGGAAGACGATTCAAGATTACCTGGGTCCTGTCCCCGCGCCAGTCTTCATCCTGATGTTCGTGGCGGGCCTCGCCGTCGCTTTCATTGCCTCGGCTCCCACAAAGTGGGTGGAACACGGACATGGAGTATTCCTGCGCTGGAAGAAGAAGCGGCAGGAAAGTGGCAAGCGTTAGTACCCAGCCGCCAAGGCTGGCGCCTGCTGCTCGGAACCACATAAACAGCTTCCCTGAATTGGAATTCCACTGCACCCGCGGACGGAACCACCCCCACGGCGCGATTGTCGTAAATCTTCTGAGTTGAGGCGACCTGTCCGTGGGAGACCTCGAAAATGACCGAGGAGGGCTCGCATCGCGACAGCGTCGCGACGAGCCTCGTCTTCCGGGCAAAGCAATTCGGGCGCGAGCAGGCGCGCAGGCACCTGCTCCCATTCCCCTTGCATCAGCGAACCGGGCGCCCCTGCAGGCCGCTGCCCTGGCCGGCCATGACGTGCATCTAACGGACAGTTCACTCTGGAAATCCCGCGTCCCACAGCCCGACGCGGAGGCCGTGGGAGGACTCCGGCCAGATCGGGTATGCTCTTGAGCATGAGGTTGTTATCTGCTGCGAGGCCTTGGGTGGTGTTGGCCCTTGTGCTTGTGGTGGCAACGTATGGTTTCCTGACGGCTCCGCTTTGGAATCAGCACATTTGGGAACGCGTTGGGGCAAAGAATTTCATTTACTTCGCTCTAATTTGCTGCGTTCTCGGCGCGCTCTCCATCTGGCGGGATCCGAGGCTGACGCGGGCACATCTGCTTGCACTGACGATGGTCGCAGGCGTGGCGCTGCTGGGTCCCGGCCCGATCGCCGCAGTGGGCTTCCTGCTGGCTGGATGCTCAGCCTTGGGCGACGCCGTGAGCCGGCTGTTCTACCTGATACAAGGTGCGCGGCGTCCCGCTGACCCCATCGACTCCCTGTCATTCGCCATCTCCGCGTTCACCGGTCTCGCGCTGTACGTCACATTCCTGGCCTTCACGGCTCCATTCCGAATCCACTACGTTGCGGTGTGGGGCATGCTGCTCGCGACGCCGCTTGTGCTGAATCGCGAACACCTGAAGAGGCTCGCCGGGTTTTGCGCTCAGGCGTTTGCGCCGGTTCAGGGAGTCTCGCGCGCCACTGCCTTGCCCTTGATCGTGCTGGGCATCAGCCTGCTGGCGCACCTGGTGCTGATCCCTAAGCCGGAGGCTGGCGCCGACGGGCTGGCCATGCACCTGGCACTTCCCGTGCGGCTCGCAGCGAACCACTTTTTTGCCTACGATCCAGGCGCGTTCATGTGGTCGCTGATGCCCATGGCGGGAACGTTCTCCTTCGCCATCGCCTACATGCTGGGCGGCGAGGCCGCGGCCAGGCTACTGGATTTCGCGCTGCTCGGGTTGATTGTGCTGATCCTGGTCCGGATCCTGCGCCGCTGGGCGCCGGACTGGGTCGCCTGGCTGGTGATTGGCGTCTTCGTTTCCACGCCCCTGGTCCAGTTCGTCACCACTTGCCTCATGATTGAAAACGCCCAGGCTGGCTTCCTGCTGGCAGCCTTCGCCTGCTTGCTGAGTGCCCGGAAAAACGGGGCCGAGTCACCAGGAAGCGACGCGGACCAGGCGGACGGCGCGCGCTCCGTCGTCGTTCTTCTCGCCGGGTTGCTGGCCGGAGCTGCGCTCGCTTCGAAGTTCGGTTCCTTCGCCATCGCGGCGCCTATCGTAGTCATGGCCGCAATCGCCGTTCCACGCCGCGCGCTGGCAATTGTCGCTCTGTTCCTGGCGGTAGGATTGCCACCCTATGTCAATGCATTTGTTCGTACGGGAAACCCGTTGTTTCCATTCCTGGGCAACCTCTTCCCCTCGCAGTACGCCAATGCGGGCTGGTACGTCAAGGATGTGCGCTGGACCGAACATCCGTCGTGGCGCACACTCTTTGACCTGACGTTTCACTCATCGCGCTTCTATGAAGGCCAGGACGGCGGATTCGGGTTCCAGTCGCTGCTGCTTTTGCCGCTCGTTCTGGCGATCCCCTATCGGCGCTGGCCGCGGGCGTCGCGTGCGCCCTTCTGGCTCGCCGTATTGGCTACGCCCGTTGTGCTTTGGAGCTTGCCGCACCTGCGATACCTTTATCCCCCACTCGTCTTCTCTACCTTGGCGCTGGCCATTCCCATGACGCTGGGTGCGCCCCGCTTCCGCCAGGCCGCATTGGCTTGCGCCGTGCTGGTCTGGATGCTAAACCTCTTCTTTTTGCCAACTTCGAGTTATTACCACAAGGACTTTCTCTTGAATCCCTTCCGGTCCGATGCAACTCGTACATATCGAACCAATATGGCTCCGTTAGATTCCCTGGCCAGCTACGTCAATCTGGCACAACCCGGTGCTGCCGTCGCCGCGCTCGACTGTGAGGTTGCGCAAATTGCGGATTTCACAGGCCCAACTTACATGAACAACTGGCATAGCGGCATTGGCAGAATCCCTCTGGGTTCCGCCAAAACCGAAGAGGACATTCTCAACTTCGCGCACGACAACGGGATCCACTGGTTCACGGGGTGCCGTGCCGGTGCCGTTGAGGCCAAACCCGACTCGGTCACGCAACGCTTTCTGCGACGCTATACGACCGACGCATTCACCTCCGGGGTCGAGCGCCTGACCCGCCTGCGGCCGGAGTTCGAGCACGCGCGCGAGCTTCTGATTAACAACGATTTTCAGGATGGATTCCGAGGCTGGGACAATGGCCGGAACGCGGTGTGGGTGCCTCTCGAGCATGCGGTCCGCGTGAACGATCAACAATTCATGAACCAGCGCGTGCCGGTGGAGTCTGGCGGTTCTTACCGGGTTACGATTCGAGCGAGATGCCCGGAGCCCGACACGTTCACTCGTCTTCAGGTGAACTGGATGGACCGGAAGGGTTACGCACTGCCGGTTTCGCTGCTGCCGGTGAGGTGCGCGCCCGAATGGAATGATTACTCTGATCTCTTCACCGCGCCAGCGGACGCCGACTCGGGGTACTTCTACGTGACTGGGCACAACGCAAAGCCTGTCTTCATCCAGAGGGTGTCCATGGCGCACTAAGGGCTGGCATGCAATAACCATACCAAGTGCAACCGCTCCCTCACGGTCACGACTCCGTTCCGGCTCGAAGAACCGCAAGTGTTGTAGCCTAAGGTTTTGTCGCGTCCCTGGCTTGAGGAAAGCCCTTCCATGCGGGAACCCACTGGCAGCAGCGCCGTTGAAGGCGGCTCGTCCCTTGATCAAACACACCGCAGTGGATCGCGAAGCCGACTCACGCCGCTCCAGATTGCGGCCTGGATTTCGAAGGCGCTGATTGCACTGTGGGCAATCCTGCTGTGTTGGGAAGGCGTAAGCTGGGCGTTCCGCTCCTGGCCGATGCTCAGCCAGGATGAACTGAACAACCTGGGATGGACGGTTCGGGTCCCCTACGGTCAAATTCTTCGCTTGATTCCTGACGCCCTTTACAACGACAGGCCGACCGGGTTCGCGCTGGAACGGTTCCTGTTCGACCGGTTCGGCTTTAATTACACTCCACAACTGATTTGTTTCCTGGTATTCCACTTCGCGAATTGCGCAATGGCTTTCGTGATGTTCCGCCGGCTGGGCCTGCGCAGTCCCATCGCGATCGCCGCGCTGGGAGTATTTGGCGCCCTGAGCACGACCGCGCAAACCGCTACTTACCTCGGCGCTTCCTTCGATGTCCTTTGCACGTTCTTCCTTTTGGGCAGCACACTGACCATTCTGTGCGAACACAAATGGTCCTGGTATCTGAGCGCCCTTCTGTACTTATTCGCGCTGCGCAGCAAGGAGTTCGGCATTGTCATCCCCGTGTTTCTGACGGCGCTGGTCGCCATCCGCGCGGCCAACGGGTCGGCGCCGCGCCGTATGGCCTTCGAGATCGGCAAGCGATTGTGGCTGCATTACGCGATTCTGCTGGCATTCGGCGCCCGGTATTTCTGGCTGGCGCGGGACATTCGGGCGAAGATGCCCGCCGGGACGCCATACTACATGGATTTCAGCCCCGCGGCCCCGCGGCAATCGCTGGCCTACTACGCCGCGTTGGTGTTCGGGGCGGAGGATCACCACCTCGCATTCGTCGCCGCATCGATGCTGGTCATCCTCGCATACGCCATTGTGCGCCGCCGCTTCATGATCCTGTTCGGCTTTGGCGTCTTCCTGGTGACGATGCTGCCGGTGAGCCTGCTGCCGAACATCCGCCAACCGTTTTACGTTTACGGACCTCAGGTTTTTCTGCTCCTGGCCGTTGCTTTGTGCCTTCAGGACATCCTCGATCTCGCGTTCAGCGGGAGCCGCATCCGGTGGTGGGCAGGTGTGTGCGTCGCCTTGCTCGTACTGGCGGCAGCGTCTGGCTTCCGGGCGAGCGGTTACTTCAAGGATCGGGTTCATTGGTCGTGGATGGTCCGCAGTGTGACCGGCAGGAGTGCCGCCAGCATCCAAAATGAACTTGCGCGCATCGGGCCGTCCGCTCACATCTACGTCAACAATGGTCAGGAGACGCCGTGGCTGTTCGGGTATGGCGATTGCGTCTATCCGCGCTTGTTACACCACAGCGAGTTGATTCACTGTGAGACCAGGAAGCCGGAACCGGAACTGCTGGCATTGTACGAGCGGGATTCCAACGAGAAGTACTTCGTCGACTACGCGCCGGATGGGGGGCTTAGCGTGCGATTTCGTGCGCTGGCACCCGGCGTTCCAGAGCGTGCGCTGAAGCCCTGCGACGCCGGAATGATCGACGATCAAAGCTCGAAGCTGAAGTACCGGGGGCATTGGCGCGCACTGCAACAGTTCGGCCTGGCTTGCGGTGGAACTCTGAGCTACACGAGCGAACCTGGAGCCGAGGCTTCGCTGGTGTTCAATGGAACGAGTGTGACGTACGTGTACACACGCGCCTATACCCGAGGCAGGGTCGAGGTGCTCATCGACGGAGGCCGGCGCGAGGTCGTCGATCAGTTCTCAGCGGGGATTGAGTGGCGTTCCGAGGCGACTTACGGGGGACTCGCGCCAGGACGGCATACCATCACGATTCGTGCCGTGCATTCGAAAGCCGCGGCCTCAACGGACTATGACGTCGATGTCGACGGATTCGTAGTGCGAGATCTTCAAACAGTTTTGCGCTGACGGAGGAGTTGATCGTATGCACCCGCCACCTCGCGGCGATAGGATATTGGGCATGCATCACAGCCTCCTCAGGACGATAACGCACCAGTTTCTGGTTGCCGGCTTGGCGATTAGCCTCGCGGCGGCGTCTCAGCAACCCGCGACCGCTGCTCCGCAAAAGGATGAAGGACCTCAGCCGCGCGTGGTGGACCCGGGTTCCGCAACCAAGGCCCCGTCCGACGCCGTCGTGCTGTTCGATGGCAGCGACGTTTCACACTTCGTCCGCGACAAGGACGGCGCGCCCTGCCGCTGCACCATCGACAACGGCGCGATGGCGTGCGTCACCGGTGTGGGCGACATCGTTTCCACCGAGAAGTTCCGCGACGCGCAGATTCACCTCGAATTCATGCCGCCCGATATGCCCGAACAGCATAGCCAGCTTCGGGGCAACAGCGGGGTCTATTTGCAAGGCAGGTACGAGATCCAGGTCCTCGATTCCTATCAGAACCCGACCTACGCCGAAGGCGCGCTCGGTTCCTTGTATGGCCAGGCCGCCCCACTGGTGAACGCCGCGCGGCCTCCGCGCGAGTGGTCGACCTACGACATGATTTACCACGGGCCGCGCTGCGACGCGAAGGGCAACGTGACTGAACTGGCCACGGTCACGGTCATTTTGAATGGTGTGTTGGTGCAGGATCACATGACGGTCGCCAAAAGCGGACAGGCCAAAGGCTGCCCGAATGGCCCCGTCCTGCTGCAGGACCACAGCGGCTTCCCTGGCGCGCCTCTCACCACCATGCGCTTCCGCAATATCTGGCTGCGCCATCTGGGGGAGGGGCCGGTGATCTGGAAGTAGGCTCGCTTCGAACGCACAGCCTACATGTCAATGCGCTCGATGGCATTTCGGGAGACGTACCAGCAGGGATTGGTCCCTAGTTGCGGGAGCAGCGAGTGGGCACACGACCGGGATTCCGGATCGGCTGAGACGAATTCAACCCGCTGGTCTTTGTGGCGGATGGCGAAGTAGCGTTTGACCTGGACCGTGCCGAAGGGCTGGCGATTGGTCGAGATGCGATAGCGCAGCACAAGGTTGTCGCCGACATCGACGGCCAACAGTGCAATTACCATCGAAAGACCAAGACGGACCAAAGTGCGTTTCATCCGGGACAACGACTCACTTACCTTTCCAGCGTAGCGAGAAAACGCGGCCTCCTGCCAGATTAGGTCGATGTCGAGGCAGCCGAGGTTACGCCTGAAGGTACTGGTGCTTCAACATGCGGTGCGGCTCGATCGCCTCAAGATTGCAGCGAGAGGGGGAAGTGGTCCCTGCACGCCAGCGCTCCTCGAGCTTTAGGAATGCGTCCACCACAGAGCTAGACTGGGTGTTTCCCCGGTTGGCGCTATGAACACAAACGCCGCTTCTCCCTCGATGCCGGAAGTCCACTCCTCCGTGGCAACGCGCCAGCCGACTCTGCTGCGCCGCATGTTCGCGTTCGCCGGGCCGGCCTACCTGGTGAGCGTCGGCTACATGGACCCGGGCAACTGGGCGACCGACCTGGAGGGCGGGGCACGGTTCGGCTACAAGCTGCTGTGGGTCCTGGTCGTCTCCAACCTGATGGCCATCCTGCTGCAGACGCTGAGCGCCCGGCTGGGCATTGTCACCGGGCGGGATCTGGCGCAGGCTTGCCGCGAATCGTACCCGAAGTATGTCAACTACGGTCTGTGGGTACTGTGCGAGATCGCGATCGGCGCCTGCGACCTGGCGGAGGTTCTGGGCGCAGCCATCGCATTGCAGTTGCTCTTCGGCCTGCCGCTTCTGGCTGGAGTATTGCTTTCTGCCACCGACGCGTTGCTGGTCCTCTGGATGGGCCGGTTCGGCATGCGCGCCGTGGAGTTCATCATCCTTTCCTTCATCACCGTGATCGGCGGCGCTTTTATGCTGGAGCTGTTTCTCGCGCAGCCGAATTACCACCATGTGGCGCTGGGAATGATCCCCTGGCTGGACGGGAAGAGTCTGTATGTCGGGATCGGCATCCTGGGCGCCACGGTGATGCCACACAACCTATACCTGCATTCTTCGTTGGTCCAGACCCGGCAGATCGGTTCCGGTGTGGCGTCCAAGCGCAGCGCCTGCCGCTTCAATCTCGTAGATTCAGTCGTCGCGCTCAACGGGGCAATGCTCGTGAACGCGGCGATTTTGATCCTGGCGGGCACCGTGTTCTTCCAGCGTGGCATCATCGTCACGGAGATCCAACAGGCCCACCAGTTGCTCGCGCCGCTTCTAGGAACCACGGCGGCAGGCGTGGTATTCGCGGTCGCTTTGCTGTGTTCCGGGCAGTCTTCGACGATCACAGGAACTATGGCCGGGCAGATTGTAATGGAAGGGTTTCTGAATTTCCGGGTCCAACCGTGGCTGCGGAGATTCCTGACACGCAGTCTGGCCGTGGCGCCGGCAGCGTTCGTGATTTACTTCGCGGGTGAACGTTCCACTTACAAACTGATCATCCTCAGCCAGGTTGTACTCAGTCTGCAACTGCCCTTCGCGGTCATCCCGCTCATCCAATTCACGAGCGACAGGGGACGGATGGGGGAGTTCGCCAACAAGTTGTGGGTGCGGATCTTGAGTTGGTTGGCAGCCGGGCTGATCCTGGGATTGAATATCTGGCTGGCGTATCAAGTGATTTCGGATTGGCTGGACGGCGCGGGCAAATGGAGGTTCTTGCTGGAAGTGGGGCTGTTTCCGCTGCTGGGCGCAATCGGACTCCTGTTGGCCTATATCGCTTTCGAGCCGGCGATCCGGCGCTACATGCGTTTGCGGCCGGAGAAACCCGCCTCGCTCATTCCGGAACCGGCCGCCGAGATCGTCCCGCCGGCTCAGTACCGCAGCATCCTGGTCACACTCGACCATACAAAGCTGGATACCGTGGCTCTGCGCCACGCCTCGGCCTTGGCTAAGACCTACGGGGCAAAGCTGCACTTGCTGCACGTGGAAGAGGGCGTGGTCAGCCAGGTGTACGGCGAGCTAGCCTCGACGGCGGAAGTGGAACAGGGGCGGCAGTATTTCGAAAAGCTGCTTGCTGCGCTCCGCGCGGCGGGCGTGGAAGCCGATCTCGAAGTGGTTTACGCCAAGAGCGCTCCGCCGGAGATCATTGCCTTTGCCCGTCGCCTGCAGCCCGACCTCGTGGTGATGGGCGCGCACGGGCATCGCGGCCTCAAGGATGTGGTTTACGGCGCGACCATCAACCACGTGCGCCATGCGGTCGGCGCGCCGGTTCTGATCGTCCAGGAGACGGGTCCTCAGAAATAGCCGGGGCGGCCGCCGGTGGGTCTGACTTGTCCACAGAGTGTGTCAGAGTGACGCGAGCCTGTCCCAATCGACGTCCCGTAACGTATTGAACAGCAATGCGCAATCGGCGCATAACGAATGGCCATCCGGATGCACTCTTCAATCCGGAATAATGCGCACGGTTACCTTGCTCGGAGTGCTCGCGCTGGGAGCGGTTCTGCCGCTGCCGGCCACAACGCTCCAGATCCTCAGCGTCGATACGATGGTCGCCAAGAGCTCGATGATCGTGCGGGCCCGTCCTGCCCCGGTGTCGAGCTTCCAGCGCAGCGGGCTGATCTACACCAGCTACCGCCTGGATGTGAGCGCCACGCTGAAGGGGAACGCCGTCTCGACTTTGCAGGTCGCCGTGCCCGGTGGCAACTACCAGGGCATGCATCAGTCGGTGGCAGGAACGCCGGGGCTGCAGACAGGAAGCGAATACGTGTTTTTTGTGTGGACGGCGCCCAGCGGTTCCAACTACATCATTGGACTCAGCCAAGGTCTGTTTGAGGTCCATACGAACGCCTCCGGCGCCGTGGTGTTGACCCGCGGACCAGCCAGCGCGAAAACCATCGACGCGGCGGGTAGCGGGGTGAACGATAACGGCGTGACCCTGCTGCTCACCGATCTGCAGGCAAAGATCGCACAGGGTGGAAGGCCGTAAAGAATTGAGGAGTGGAACTGGAGTGAGAATGAGCAGACGGGGGCTACTAATCGGCGCAATCGCTGTCGTGACGGCGAGCGTCGCCTCCGCCAATTATCACTTCGTTCACTATGCGGGCAATTCCGCACCCTACACCCCGATCTTCGAACGGTTCCAGGTAGAGAGCCTGCCGGCCGGCGTAGTGCCCTATTTCATTCAGGAGCCGCCCGCGACCCTGCAATTCAGCGCTGGCGATACTTTCCCGTCGCTGGTCAGCCAGATCCGTGCAGCAGCGGAGGTGTGGAATTCAGTGGGTACCTCCACCTTCCGCTTCACCTTCGGAGGGATGGCGACCCCGAATCTCATCATGAACACGCCCGCCGTGCTGGTGAGCTTCGACGACGAGTTGCCGCCGGGCATCGTCGCCCTGGGCGGACCGATCACGCGCGGAGATATGGTGACGCCCGCGAACGGACAGACGTTCGTGCCGATCATCCAGTCGTCCTTGGTGATTGGCGTCGATATGCGTTCTCCCGGCGAATCCAGCAGCGGATCCGGCCCCTCCTGGAGCGATCGCTTGTTCCTGACGCTGGTTCACGAGTTGGGACATACGGCGGGGCTGCAGCACACCTGGACGTCGAGCATCATGTCGACCGAGATCACCCGCGCCATGACCAAGGCACACCCGCTCGGCCCGGACGACGTCGCGGGAATCTCGATGCTTTATCCCACCTCGGACTGGGCCACCTCGTACGGATCCATCACCGGCCAGGTGATGCTGGGCAACCAGGGTGTGAACCTGGCCTCCGTGGTCGCACTGACTGCCGACGGCGAGGCGATCAGCACACTCACCAACCCGGACGGGACATATGTGTTGAGCGGACTGCCCGCGGGCGGCTATCAGGTGTACGCGCACCCGGTTCCGCCTTCCCTGCCCTCGGAGTTGCTCCAGCCGGTGAACCTCGTGCTCCCGGTTGACAGCCACGGGACCATCGCGCTGAGCCCGGCCTTCAACACGATCTTCCAGACTGGCACGGCGTCGCTCGGAGACCCGGTCCAGGTCACCGCGGGACAGGCCGCCGCAGGCGTCAACTTCAGCGTGACGCAACGCGATAGCGTCAGCATCTACGACGTTCAAACCTACAGTTATTTCTGGAACAACGCGGCCCAAGCCTATGACACCGCAAAACCGGCGACTTTCCTTCTGGGCAACAATTCCGGCCCGTATGCCGTGGCTGCGGGCAATGGGCTGCTTGCTGCGAACGGCACCGACCCTGCCCCCGGGTTGACTGTCTCGGTGTTGGGTGCGCCCGACATGATCGGAACGGGGGCGGTAAAGGCGTACCCGTACTCGCAGGGGTATCTGGAATTCGATCTCTCCCTGGGTGCGCAAACCGTGCCCGGCCGGAGACACCTGATTTTCAACCTGAATGGCGAAACGGAGATTCTGCCTTCGGCATTACTGCTGACCAGCGAAGCGCCTCCCACAATTTCAAGTCTTCAGTCAAACTCCGACGGGACCGTGACCGTCTCGGGATCCGGTTTGGACACAGGCACTCGAATCCTCTTCGACGGCGTCTCCGCCGCGGTTCTCCAGGCGCAGGGTGGAACCGTCACGGTGGTCCCGCCTTCCGCGCTGCCGGCGGCAAGCGCGGCGGTGATTGCGTTGAGCCCGTCCGGCCTCGACTCCTCCAGCTTCGCGCCGGCAGCCGCTCCGCCAGCCTACAGTTACGCCGACAATGGCGCGCCTGCGATTCAGATCACGCCCAATGCGGTTTCCGCAGGCTCCGATGCGGTCCTCGACCTTACGGGAACCAATGTTAATTTCGCCGTCTCCGGCCTGCGGCTGGGATTTGGGACCAGCGACATCGCAGTCCAGCATATTTGGCTGCTTTCCGCGCAACATGCCCGGATTGCGATTTCGGTCGCTCCAACGGCTATGCAGGGGTTGACCACGCTAACGCTCTCCGCCGGGCTGCAATTGGTGGAGAGCTCTTTGAGTTTCCGTATCACCGGGCCGTCACTGCTGCCTTGGGCGAGCCTTGCAAGCACCTTATCCGGTTCCTTGACGCCAGGACTCCCCTATCCATACCCCCTCGTCTTTAAGATCGAGAACATTCAGGATGGTTTGAGCGCGGCCAACTTCTCCGTAGCCATTGTTACCGCCTCGGGCGACGAGCCGGTGAGTATACTGGCGTACTTTGGCAGCCAGATCCTAATAAACCTGCCGGCCAATCTGGCGCCCGGACCGCTGACGATACAATTCACATGCAACGGGACTGTTCTCCCCCCCGCAGTGTTGGACGTAAGCGCGGTGGACCCGGCAGTCCTTCAGGCGAGCAACTCCGCGACGAACTCCGCGTACACCGGAAGCGCGCCAGCCTACCCGGGAGACCTGATTTCCATCCTGGTATCGAATCTCGCCGGCGACATCGCCCCGGTGGACTTGAATTCACTCTCGATCTCCGTGAACGGCGTGGCGCAGACGGTGTATTCCTTGCGGTCACAAACGACCGGGACGAACCTCTACGTAGTCCAATTCAAGCTGGACCCGCAGACGCAGCTCCAAGGCGCCTCCGGCAGCTTGCCTCTGACCATAACGAATGGTACGCGGGTCTCGGTGCCTTTCGCGCTCCCGGTGGCCGCGCCGGCTGCTCCTACATCGAATTAGGATCGTCGTTGCGCTCCGTCCTCAGCGCCGCTCAACCACGCACTCAGAAGGCCCGCGCCCGGCACGCGAACCTCCATCAGTAGCAGCATTAGTTTAGCGGGCTTTCACCACCGGGATCCGTTCCTTCAGCGGTGGCAGCGCCGGGAAGCCGGTGGCCGGTTTGTCCTGGTACCAGAAGCCGCACGAGTAGAAGCTGTCGCCGCGGTCGTTGGCATGACCATGCTCCATCGTGTGCTTCAGGTATCGCGTGAACGTCACCGGATTCTCTCCGTGGAAGCGGTAGCAGCAGTAACGCCCGCCCATACGTTCGGCACTCTGGATGAGCGGCGCGCCGTACTGATGATGGGAAAACGCCCTGGCGCCTTCGCGCCCGCCGAAGTCCCAGCTTCCGCAGAAGAAATCCTCCGAGCCGGTACCGTTAATGACTGGCATCGACTCGTCGTCGACGAAAATCATATCATCGCCTTCGCCCCACCAGCCGTCGGCATTCTGGATCACGCCCAACGTCACGCCGATCAACTGCCCGCGACCGCGCGTTTCACAGTAAACGTGATTGAATTTGCCATCCAGATTCTTGCCGTCGCTCTTCACCGGCTGACAGGGCGCCTCCTGGCGGTACTGCGCGTGAAAGTAGAGCGCGTCTTCGGGCAGCTTTTCTACCGCGACAAAATCGATATTCGAGTAAAACGCGTGGACCTTCTCCGAACCCTCGTTGGTGATCGTGATGCGCGCGCCCTTGCGGTACGGCATGGCGAAGTAGCTGTTGAGCGACTTGCCGGGCGAGCAGGCGATCCAGGCGCTCTCGAAGTCGACATAGTCGCCCAGATTGAGCCCGAAAAAGTCGCCCACCGGCGTTTCCACGCTGGGCTTCTCATTGCCGTCCCAATAGGCCCGCATCACGAGCTCTTTCAGGTGCAGCGGGCTCTCGGCCGCGATGGTGTACCAGATGTGCGTGACGATGCCCGCGCCCGTCTGGTTAAAAACCTCGAGAGTCGCGCCCGGCGCGATCGGCCTCGCATCGGCGTTGCCGCCGGAGCGGTCAAACGTAGACTCCTTCAAGGAGCGATAGTTCTGCGCCCGAGCGTAGGCAGGCAGCACGGCGCTGGCGTCACCCGATTTCGATGTGATGCTCTGGGCCGAAACGCGACCGGGAACGCCCGTCGCCGCTACGGCTCCCAGTCCGAGGGTACTCATAAAATTGTGCAGAAATCCTCTGCGTCCATTGTTGGAAGATGGCATACTGGCCTCCGTTGAGATCTATCCGCGCCATCCTATCATCAGCGGGCGGCATGTGGGGCGGCGCTCCAGCCCCTTATCCGAAAATGGGGCGGGCTCTCCAGAGTCCGCTCCGGACAAACTAGCGGGGCATGGAGGCCCCACGCGGCTCTGGAGAGCTGCCCCACAAGGCTGATTCCAAACTGCGAATATGACCTGGTCTCCGTGGTAAACTAATGATTTCCCATGCAGTTAGAGAAAGTGTACGAGCCCCAGCGCTTCGAGCGACACTGGGCCCAATGGTGGATTGATCGGGGCTTTTTCACGGCCCCCGCGGCTCTGACATCCCCCGGACGCGCGGTCTTCTCGCTGGTCATCCCGCCGCCCAACGTGACCGGCATGTTGCACATCGGCCACATGCTGGAGCACACCGAGATCGACGTCACCACGCGCTGGCACCGCATGAAGGGCGACCAGACCCTGTGGGTGCCCGGCACCGACCACGCCGGCATTGCCACGCAGATGGTGGTGGAACGCAATCTGAAGGCGACTGAAAACATCACGCGCCAGGACCTCGGTCGCGAAGAGTTTGAGAAGCGCGTCTGGGCCTGGAAGGAACAATACGGCGGCACGATCCTGCGCCAGATGCAGCAGATTGGCGACTCCTGCGACTGGTCCCGCAACCGCTTCACCATGGACGAAGGGCTATCGCGCGCGGTGCGCGAGGTCTTTGTGCGGCTCTACGAAAAGGGCCTCATCTATCGCGGCGAGTACATGGTGAACTGGTGCCCGCGCTGCCAGACGGCTCTGTCGGACCTGGAAGTGGTTCACGTCGAATCGCAAGCCAAGTTGTGGCACATCCGCTACCCCGTAAAAGACATGCCGGGACGCTACGTCACAGTCGCCACCACGCGACCGGAGACGATGCTCGGAGACACGGCGGTCGCCATCCATCCCGACGATGAGCGCTATCTCGATCTCCACGGCAAGAGCGTCATCCTGCCCTTGATGAACCGCGAGATTCCGATCATTTGCGACACGCTGGCGGACCCGCAGTTCGGCACCGGCGTTGTGAAAGTCACGCCCGCGCACGATCCCAACGACTTCGAAGCCGGCAAGCGCCACAAGCTGCCGCTCATTGTCGTCATCGACAAGAACGCCGTGATGACCGCCGAAGCCGGCGAGTTCGCCGGCCTGGACAGATATGACGCGCGCAAGGCCGTGCTGGCGCATCTCGAAGCAGAGGGCTCGCTGGTGCGCGCCGAGGATTACAAGCTGAGCGCCGGCACGTGCCAGCGCTGCAAGACCGTGGTGGAACCGCTCGTCTCGACGCAGTGGTTCTGCAGCATGAAGCCGCTGGCCGAACCCGCCATCAAGGCCGTGGAAGAGGGCCGCATCGTTTTCGTGCCGGAGAGCTGGTCAAAGACCTACTTCGAATGGATGTACAACATCCGCGACTGGTGCATCTCGCGCCAGCTCTGGTGGGGCCATCGCATTCCGGCCTGGCACTGCGAAGACTGCGGCGCGATCACCGTCTCGCGCACTGACGTGGAGGCGTGTTCGAAGTGCGGCTCGAAGCACATTCACCAGGACCCGGACGTGCTGGACACCTGGTTCAGCTCGGGCCTGTGGCCCTTCTCGACGCTCGGCTGGCCGGACCAGACCGAGGAGCTGAAGACTTACTACCCGACCTCGCTGCTGATCACCGGCTTCGACATCCTGTTCTTTTGGGTGGCGCGAATGATCATGCTCGGCATCGAGTGCATGGGCGACGTGCCGTTCCGCACGGTCTACATTCACGGCCTGGTGCGCGACGCGGAGCGCCAAAAGATGTCCAAGACCAAGGGAAACGTCGTGGACCCGCTGGTGGTGACCGAACAGTATGGTACCGACGCGGTGCGCTTCGCCCTGCTGCGCGGAGCCGCGCCGGGCACCGACATCGTGTTCAGCGAAGAGCGCATGACCAGCTCACGCGCGTTCGCTAACAAGATCTGGAATGCGGCCCGCTTCGTCTTTATGCAGATGGAGAAGCTCGAAGTCGAGCAGCTCCAGCTCGACTCGATCGACGCATTTGCGCCTGCGCCGCTTCCCGCCGGCGGCGCGGTTACGCTCGAAGACGCCTGGATCTTCCACCGTTTGAGCGACGTCGCCGCGAAGATGGATCACGCGCAGAAGACGTTCCGCTTTCACGAATGCGCCGACCTGCTATACGGCTTCTTCTGGGACGAGTTCTGCGACTGGTATGTCGAGCTGAAGAAGCTGCGCATCAACGAAGGCGCCGACGCGCAGGTTCATCTCTCGAACCTGCTGCGCGTGTTCGAATGCGCGCTGCGGCTGCTGCATCCGGTGATGCCGTTCCTCAGTGAAGAGCTATGGCAGCGGCTGATCCAACGCGGCGATGGCATTCCCGAGTCGCTCTGCATCGCGGCGTACCCACAAGCCAATCCGGCAGCGCTGAACGAAGATGCGGCACGGCAGATGGCACTCTTGCAGGAGATGATCACTGCGGCACGCGCGCTGCGGGCCGACCAGAAGCTCGATCCGAAGCAGCGGCTCGAAGGCGAGCTATACGCGCACGACAAAGCCACCGCGGAGCTGGCCGCCTCGCAGCAGGCCGCGCTCGAAGCGCTCACCAATACGACCTTTAGGCTCGCCATTGCCGGTGAGGTTCACTCCGCCGGCGCGTCGCGTTCGACGCCCGAATTCGACGTTGTATTAAAGCTCTCCGGAGCGCAGGCCGACGCGATGAAAGTGCGGTTGCAAAAAGAGATTGAGCAGCTCACCAAGGTGGTGGAGAACACGCGCCGCCAGCTCAACAACGAGAAGTTCACAGCCAAGGCTCCGGCGCACGTCATCGAAGAGATGCGAACGAAGCTCGCCGATTATGAGACGCAGATCGAGCGCAGCCGCGCGGCGCTCTCTGAAACCGGGGCTTAGGGTTTGCGGAGCACCGGCGTGGTGAGGCAGGCTTCAGCCTGCGCGGGGCGTCCAGCCCCGCCCGCGTTGTGTGGAAGATTGGACCGGCTGAAGCCTGCCCCACCACCGCGCCAGGACCACACTGCGGCGTTATCTATTTCAGGAGGTTTGCTCCATGTTTAACACCACCCATCCCGAAGTTCTGGACGCCGTCCGGCGCGCGCTGGAGGAAGACATCGGCACGGGCGACGTCACGACGGAATTGACTGTGCCCGCGGAGCGCAGAGCCTCCGGGGCATTCTACGCGCGTGAGCCGATGGTGGTAGCCGGTGCGGAACTGCTTCCCGTGATCTACGAACTGCTGGGCGGCGTGGAGTCGATCGAGCTGCTGAAGCACAGCGGCGACCGCGCGGAGCCGGGCGGTTGTATCGCTCGCGTGCGAGGTTCGGCGCGCCTGCTGCTGACTGCGGAGCGCACCGCGCTCAACTTCATCCAGCGCTTATCGGGCGTCGCCACGCTGGCCCGCCAATTCTCGGAGGCTGTGGCCGGGACGAAATGCCGCATCCTGGATACACGCAAGACCACGCCGGGCTTGCGCGCGCTTGAAAAGATGGCTGCGGCGGCGGGTGGCATCACGAATCACCGCCAGGGCCTGTTTGACGCGATTCTGATCAAGAACAACCACATTACGGCAGCGGGCGGCGTCCGGGCGGCCCTTTCCGCCGTGGCCGGCCAGACCATCCCGGTGGAGATTGAGGTGCGGACCCTTGCTGAGTTGGACGAAGCTCTCGAATGCGGCGCCAGGCGTCTGTTGCTGGACAATCTGACGCCGGAACAAGCCAGCGGGTGGGTCGCAAGAATCGCGGGACGCGCGACCATCGAACTCTCCGGGGGCATCACCCTGGAGACCGCCCGCGCCTACGCGGAAGCGGGCGCGGATTTCGTCTCCGCTGGCGCCATCACCCATTCGGCCCGCGCGCTCGACATCAACTTCCGGCTGGCGCTCGACTAGAGTCGGGCGGGCCTGTCGGGCACGGATACCGCTGCCGGCAAAGAAGCGCCGCTTGAGGTCAATCCAGGATGCCGGCCGGTGTCCCCATTTTGGATTTATCTGCGGGGCATCTTAAGAATTGCAAGAAGCCTGCCTGCTTCGGCGAGTCAACCCTCCTCTTGCACTTGCCCCCTTGGCTGGCTACCGCCGGAACCCGGCTGAAACGAAATGACCCCGCCGGAGCGGGGCCATCAAGGGGGAGTTAGAAAGAACAACGAGGAAATTCCGGTCGCAATCTTCGACGCAGACCTTGTTCCGCACGGCCAACGGCCACCAGGATGAGCGGGTGAAGTTACTGCTTCTTGCGAAAACGCTTGGCAAGCAGGAGAGCCAGCGCCCCCGCTCCGACAAGGACAGTGGTGCCTGGTTCCGGAATTGCAGCCAGCCTGCCTCCACTTCCCTCAAACGCTGTGGTGGTGGGGATTTGCTGGCTCGCATAGCCTATGTCGAGCCCGAAATCGTTGACGCCCGTAGGATAGAAACCGGGGCCTCCCGCGTAAAAGGGCTGCGAGAAAGGCTCACCGGCCAGCTTCACGAACGGGTCCGATGCGCAGGTGTCACAACTCCGGCTGAAGCCGATGAGCGAGCCGTCCTGGTTGATCCCCGTGAGCCAGGTAACATCAGCGTTGGGGTAATCGACGTACTCAAAGGTTCCATTATGGTAAATGAACCCGTGGACCTCGCTGCCGTCGAAGTAGCTACCGACGACATCGCCCTCTTGATTGATAGACAGCCCGTAGGTCGCGACCGCGCCAGGAACGTCTATGGTCGTGAAGACCCCGGCGTACTCAGTGAACCCGTGGGTAACGCCACTGGCATCGACATAGTAGCCCACGACCCGTCCCGTGCCATTGATGCCGTATGCGTAGGTCTTCACGGCTCCGGGCGCGTTGAGAGTTGTGTATACGCCGCCGGCATCCATGAACCCGTGCGTACCGGACGCATCCGAGAAGTAGCCGACGACCACGTTGGTATTGTTGACTCCCGTGGCGTGCGTGTCGGTCGCTGCAGGTGGATCGACCGGAATGAACTTCCCGTCCGGCGTGTTCAGAAACCCGAAATATGTCCCACCGCTGTAAGTCCAACCCACGTACGAGCCAAAATCGTTTAACCCATAGCGGAGCATCCCACCGTCAGCCAACGTAGGGGACGAATAGATGCTGTAGGTTGGGTCGGCGAGGGCTGTCCCCCCCAGCAAAAAAACGAATCCCACGACACCCACGAGCAATGTTTTCAGCGTCATAGCGCGTTCTCCTCCCTCTCGCTCTGTACGAAGCGACAAAGTTACACCACGCATCCATTAGAATGGTGGCATAACTCCTCCCGCAAGAATTGTAATGGGAAGGAGATCAATCGTCAATGCCCATCTTTACTAACATAATTGTTCCTGTTTCCTGGCACCTTCCTAACGCTTCTCATCTTGTTTCCTCACCTTCGTATTCCTGGCCGGTTGCCTGTCGCTGGCAGCGCTGACCGACGGCGTCATGCAACCGGGTCAAAGTATTCTCAAGACGCCTCCTGGAGGCGTCTTCCGAGCACAATTGGCCACAGTTTGGCCCTATCTTCTTCTTCCAGGAATCCTGAGAGCGCCCGACTGGAGCACCGCTCGGGGCGCTGAAGCGTCCCAGCACCGCTGGCAATTCTCATACGGAGCGCGCCGCTCACGCCGTGAGGGTCTGCCGAACGTAAGCGATGTACCGGCTCGGGACCGCGCGATTGCCACGGTTGTCGCGCTCGTACCAAGAGAGATACAGCCGCCGTTTCGCCCGGCTGATCGCGACGTAGAATAGCCGGTGTTCTTCGCTCAACCGTCCCTCCCGCTTGCTGCGCGCGCTGGGGAAGTTGTCGTCGGTGGCGGAGGCGATAAAAACCACCGGATACTCTAAACCCTTGGCCTGGTGCACGGTGAGAATGGCGAGCTTGTCCTCGCGATTGGCCTGCCGGTCTAGATCGGTCGCGAGCGTCACGTTTTCCACCACCTCGCGATAGGCCATCTCGGGCGGCAACAGCGGGTCGTCCAACTCATGGCAGAACGCTACCAGTTGCTTCAGGTATTCCAGGCGCTTCCTCTCGTTCGGGTCCTGCTGGTAATACTCGGCCAGGCCTGACTCGTCGAGAATGCGCGTCAGAAGCTCGTCAGGCCGTTCCTCGAACATCCGTTCGCTCCAGCGTGCAACTTTTCGGGCAAGCGGCTCAAAGCGCGCGGCATTGCTTCGGACTGCCTCCTGGCGCGTTGTCGCGGTCTCGGCCAGGCGCTTGCAGAGCACATCGATCAGAGCCGCGTTCGCCTCCACGTCGGCATGCGCTTCGTGCGCGTGATCCAGTTTGATGTCGAACTGGACGCTGAGGGCCCCCAGGCTGTAACGCCTGAGCGTGCGGAACAGGCGCCGGGCGATCTCCAGCGTGTCGAAGCACAGTGGCTGCACCTGATCGAGGCCCAGCTTCCGGAGCGCGGCACGCAGAAAGTAGACGTCGAACCCGTTGATGTTATGGCCGGTCAGAACACTCCCGCCCAGAAACTCCAGGAACTCGGGGATCACCACGCTGGCAGGGCGCCCGTTGGCCGCCAGGAACTCGTCGGTATAGCCGTGAATCTGCGAGGACTCGCCTACCGGGCGCTCGGTTCGGATGTAGGCATGGAAGTGCGTCTCGCCCTCGTGCGAGCCCTCCGGCCCGCGGCGAGTCGCGGCGATCTCGCAGATCTCATCGAGCGACGGATCGAGCCCCGTGGTCTCGAAATCGAAGACAACCAGGCTGCCATTGGCCCAAGCGTCGAGCAATGGCGCGTAGGGCTCGCCCCATTCGTAAGTCGTCGTCCGCAACAGGTCGCCCAGGTTCAGTCCAGCGTCGCGCGGCGCGCCCCGCAATTCCTTCAACGTGGCCGGCCCCACGCCCTTCGACGGGCGCTCCAAATAGCGCAGAATGCTCTGCACATCGTTGAGATTGAGCAGCAGGCGCAGGTGCGCCATCGCATCCTTCACCTCCATGCGCTCGAAGAACTTCACGTTTTCCACGGGCAGATGCGGCACCTTGAGACGCTGAAACTGCTCGGAGAGGTCGCGGGCGTTGAAGTTCGTGCGCACCAGAACCGCGCAATCCGAGTAGCGGAGCTTGTCGCTTTGCCGGACGTCTTTGAGGGTCGCGGTGATCCATTCGGCCTCTTCCTTGAGCGTGGCGCAAGCCTTCAGCACAACCGGTTCGCCCTCTTCCAGGCTGTGCGGTATTATCTCTTCCGTCACGGCTCCCTCCAGGGCATGGACTACGCTCGAACAGGCACGCAGAATCGCTCGCGTGGAGCGGTAATTCTGCGTGAGCAGAATCTCGCGCACCGGCGCGAATTCCTT
>Ga0302319_10005267_pt1 | contig 26052 bp, 20 predicted proteins | sample Bog_T0_2_FD_203319 | JGI IMG/M metagenome (GOLD analysis project Ga0302319, IMG submission 203319) | Peat permafrost microbial communities from Stordalen Mire near Abisko, Sweden - Bog_T0_2 | ecosystem: Environmental > Terrestrial > Soil > Wetlands > Peat | place: Sweden: Abisko, Stordalen Mire...
CGCGCTGGTAGGCATATTCTTCGGCTTCTACCCCGCGCGCAAGGCCGCCTACATGGACCCGATCGAAGCTTTGCATTATGAGTGAAGCGTTGCATTATGAGTAGCCCAAACATCATCGAGATCGAGCACCTCAGCCGAACCTTCAGCATCGGCGAACTCACCGTGCAGGCCCTGCGCGATGTCTCTCTCGAAATTCTCCGCGGCGATTTCGTCGCCATCATGGGTCCCTCCGGCTCCGGAAAATCGACCTTGATGAATATCCTCGGCTGTCTCGACAAGCCGACCTCCGGCGTTTATCGGTTGGACGGCATCGGCGTCGAGCAAATGGATCGCGACCAACTCGCTGAAATCCGCAATCGCAAAATCGGATTCGTCTTCCAGCAGTTCAACCTGCTCGCCCGCACCAGCGCGATAGAAAACGTCGAACTGCCGCTGCTCTACACCGAAAACCCGATCGCCGATCCCCATGCCCGCGCTCTTCAGGCACTGGCTTCCGTCGGCCTCGCCGAACGAGCCGATCATCACCCCAATCAACTCTCCGGCGGCCAGCAGCAGCGAGTCGCCATCGCCCGCGCGCTGGTCAATAGCCCGCAAATCATCCTTGCCGATGAGCCGACCGGCGCGCTCGACACGCGCACCAGCATCGAAATCATGGCGATCTTCCAGCGCCTCAATCGCGAACAGGGCATCACGACCGTCATCGTGACCCATGAGCCCGATATCGCCCTCTACGCCAATCGGAATATCTATTTCCGGGACGGCAAGATTGTCCGCGACGAAAAAATTGCGGACCCAAAGCAGGCTGATCGCGACCTGCTTCAGTCCGCGCCTGTGGCCGCCGCGATCTGACTTCCGGAGGAAAGCGTCCGGTATTTCGAGCGGCAGCAAAAAGCCACCGAGCCGACGGAATTATCCTCGACGGTACCACCGTCTCCAACGGCGTTACGGTCCAGGCCAAAAGCGGGGAAACACTCACCGGAGCCAGCGGCGGCAGTGTAAGCGCCGGTGCCAGCTTTATGTTCGTCAGCGACGGCAATCATCACTGGTTTAACCTGGGCCCGCAGTAGTCGATCCAACTTCGCCCCTTCGCTCCGCGAGGAAGTAGCAGCCGACGCCGGCCAGCACGATCAGGCACCCCAGCTGGAGTGCGTTGATCGGGCCGACTGGCTCGGCGTCGTTTCGAATCACGGCCAGCACCAGCAATGCGAGTGGCGGCAGCGCGATACCGATCGCGCCCGCCATCCCGCCGGGAACACGATAGGGCCTCGTCAGTTCGGGTTCGCGTCTGCGCAGTGCAATGAGAGCCGCGAATTCCAATAAGATGCTGAGTCCAGTCAGCAGCACATCCAGCATCACGAGTTTGGAAAAGCTCAGCCCCAGGCAGAACGCCCACGCCGCCGCGCACGACACAATCGCAACCCACGGCGCATTGGTCCGGCTATGCCGTTTCGTCAGCACGGGGGGCAGCAAGCGGTCTTCCGCCATCACGGCAGGCAGCCGCGAATAAGCCATCGTGAGCGCGTTCAGCGTCCCGGCAGCGCCGATCATCCCGGCCACAATCAACGCCAAAGCCAGACCCGCGCTGCCGCCGATCGCGCGCGCCACGTCGGGCCAACCGCCGGTCGTCCAGCGGTTTGAATCTAGCCCCGTCAGCGCCACCGCGCCGATCGGCAGGATATACGTCAGGGCGACCAGCACCACGCCGATCGCCATAGCCAGCGGATAAGTACGTTGCGGATTTTCCACTTCGCCGGCAATCGTAGTCGCGTTATCCCAGCCCATGTAGTTCCACATCGCGACGAGAATGCCGGCCAGCATGTCGACCTTCGGGACGGTCGCAGAAGTGCCGTGTCCTGGATTCAGGATGGCAAACACGGCCAGAATCGCAAACGGCGCCAGCAGCAGCAAGGTCATCGCCAACGAACCGCGGCTTACCGCACCCGCACCCATCACATTCCAGACGGCGCAGACGCCGATCAGGATCACGCCGATCAGGATGCCTCGCCATCCGGCCGCGAGCCCAGGCGAAAACCGGCTGAGGTAGCTGACGAAGAGGGTCGGATAAATAGCCATGTCGAAAATACTGCCGGTCAGCGACAGCCAGCCTTCCTGGAAACCCCAGAACCGGCCCATGCCGCGCGTGACCCAGCGATAGTAGCCGCCATCTTCGGGGATCGCGCTGGAAAGTTCGCTCACCATCAGGGCCGTCGGCAGACTCCAGATCAGCGGCGTAATCAGCAGGATCAGAATCGCGCCTCGGTAGCCCGAAGAACCGACAATATCTTCGAGGCCGAAAGGCCCGCCCGCCACCATCAGATAGATGGCCCCGACGAGCGGCCACAACCTGACTTTCCCAACACGCGCCTTTTGGGCGCTGGTCACTTTTGACACCTTGGGCAATAATGCGTGCTGCGCTGGCCCACGATGATCTTTTTGATCGGCGCGCCGCAACTGACGCAAGGCTTTCCCGTACGTTGATAAACGCGATGAGCGTTTTGAAAACTCCCGCGGTTGCCATCGGCATCCACGTAATTCGAGACCGAAGATCCCCGGCTTTCGATCGCCTCCGCCAGTACCTCCTGCATGGCGTGATAAACCCGCTCCACGCGGTCGGCCCGCAGCGAAGCCGCCACGGATTTGGGGCGTACGCCCGCACGGAACAGCGCCTCATCGGCATAGATATTGCCGACTCCGCGCACGACCGCCTGGTTCAACAGGACTGCCTTGATCGGCGATTTTCGCTGCTTCAGTCTCCGGGCAAATTCCGCCAGCGTGACTTCGAGCGGCTCCGGCCCCAGCGCGGCGACGCGAGCCGGAAGTTCGTCGCCATACTCGATTCGGCCGAATTGCCTCGGATCGGTGTAAAGCAGAGAACCCTGATCCAAAGTGAAGATCGCATGTGTCCACTTCGAAAGCTCGCCGTTGGTCAACAGCTTGCCGGTCATCCCGAGATGCACCACGAGATAGCCCTTATCGAGCCGGATCGAAATGAACTTTCCATGGCGTTCCACCGCGACGATCTTCTTCCCCGCCAGCGCAGCCGAGGTTTTGCGGGCTGTCCCGATCAGCACTCGCAGCCCCGTAAACTCGGCATTGATGATGCGGCGTCCGATGATGGCGGGCCGCAAAGTCCGGACTACGGTCTCGACTTCGGGAAGCTCAGGCATTTGTGCCCTCCGGGAGATCGACGAGTACGTTGCTCTGTTCCACCTTGACGCGGTAAATCGGGATGCCCATGCGGTCGTCGACCAGGCACGCGCCGCTCTGCGAATCGAACTCCCACATATGCCAGGGACAAACCACCATCCCCTGGATAACGGTTCCCTGCCCCAGCGGGCCGCCTTCGTGCGGGCAAACGCCCGACATCGCGCGCAGTTCGCCGCCCGCATTACAGATCGCGTACAGTTCGCCTTCGTGCTCCACTTCGATTACGGAATCCTTCGGCAGCTCGCCGAGGGTCGCCAGTTTGGTCCATGCCATCCCTACAGTGTAATGGCGGGATCGCGCAATCGGCGCGAGGGCGGCTCCGTTCGAAGGCCGAGGGTCTGGCGGCGTTGACCGCGGTGGCGCGATCCGGTTGAGTGACCGCCCTGAGCGGGACTCGGGTGAGTTCACCAGGTGGAGGATTTACGGCAGCGGGGAACGGCATCACCCATGTCGAATGCCGGGGGTTGGCCCCCACCTGCGAAAATAGAATTTAAGTGGATTTTCTTTCCGGTCTCAATCCCCCTCAGCGTGAAGCGGTCGCAACTACCGAAGGCCCGGTCCTCATCCTGGCCGGCGCGGGCAGCGGCAAGACGCGCGTCATCACCAATCGCATCGCGCATCTGATCAGCGCGAACAAGGTGCCGCCGTTTTCGATTCTGGCCGTCACCTTCACTAATAAGGCCGCCGCGGAGATGCGCGAACGCGTGTCGGCGAATCTGGCCGACGTCGAGTTGCGTTCGCAGCCGCTGGTCTCGACCTTTCATTCCTTCAGTGTTCGGCTGTTGCGACGAGACGGCGCGCCGCTGGCGCAGATCCGGCCCGGGTTTACGACCACCTTTTCGATCTACGACGACGAAGATCAACTCGCGATCATCAAAGCCGCCTACAAACGCATGGGACTTGACGATAAGGCGATCCCGCATCGCTCGGCGATGTCCCAGATCAGCCAGTCGAAGAGCCTCAAGGAATCGCCGCAGGATCTCTACGGGCGCGCTTCCGACCCGCGGATTATGCGGATCGCGGCCGTTTACGAGGAATACGAGAAGGCGCTGCGCCAGGCCAACGCGCTCGACTTCGACGATCTTCTGCTCGAAACGGTTCGCCTGCTGGCGCACGATCAGGAGACGCGCGACGCCTGGAACCGCCGCCTGAGCTACATGATGATCGACGAGTATCAGGACACCAACCGCAGCCAGTACGAACTGATGCGCCTGCTCTCGCAACGGCACGACAACATCTGCGTGGTCGGCGACGAGGATCAATCGATCTACAGCTGGCGCGGCGCCGATATCCGCAATATTCTCGACTTCGAGAAAGACTTTCCGAACGCGAAGACCATCCGGCTGGAACAGAACTACCGGTCGAGCAAGAACATTCTCGAAGCCGCCAGCGTGGTGATTTCGAATAACCTGGAGCGAAAGGGCAAGTGGCTCTGGACGGAGGCGGACGAAGGCGACCAGATCACGATTTATCCGGCGCAGGACGCCGAAAACGAGGCGCTTTTCATCGCCGATACCACGAACAAGATCCGCAGGCAGTACCCGAACCGGAAGGTCGCGGTGCTGTACCGGACGAACTCGCAATCGCGCCAGATCGAAGAAGCGATGCGGCGTTACAACCTGAAGTACAACGTTGTGGGCGGCATCAGTTACTATCAGCGCGCCGAAGTGAAAGACATTCTGGCGTACCTGAAGCTGGCGCAGTCGCAGGCGGATTCGATCGCGCTGCAGCGCGTGATCAACACGCCGGCGCGCGGCATCGGCAAGACGACTGTGGATCAGGCGGCGCAGTTCGCAGCTGAAAACGGCATCAGCCTGTGGGATGCGATCTGCCGGATGCTGGAAGAGAACCAGTTCGGCACTCGCGCCCATGCGGCGATTAACGCATTCCGCAACCTGGTTCTGGATCTGGTGGATTCGGTGACGGAGCTGCCGCTGCATCAGGCGTTGTCCTTCATCGAAGAACGCACGGGTTACCGGGCGATGCTGGAGCAGGACAATACGCCGGAATCCCTGGCGCGGCTCGAAAATCTGAACGAATTGATGAACGCGGCCCGTGAAGCCGTGGAACGCGGCGAGACGGCGAGCGACTTTCTGGATCATGCGGCGCTGGTGGCGCAGACCGACGCCATCGACGAGCAGGCGCAGATCACGCTGATGACGCTGCACAACGCGAAGGGACTGGAGTTCCCGGTGGTCTTCCTGGCGGGCATGGAAGAAAAGCTGTTTCCGCACAGCCGGTCGATTACCAACGAAGCGGCGATGGAGGAAGAGCGGCGGCTCTGCTACGTCGGCATGACGCGCGCGGAGAAGCGGCTGATCCTGACATGGGCGAAGTACCGGCGTCGGTTTGGGGGCGGCGAGCAGGAACGCAGTTTGCCTTCGCGGTTTCTGAAAGAGATTCCGCAGAACCTGGTCATCAACATGGGCGTGCCGGACGATGACGATGTTGACGGCGATGACGATGGCGACGACGATCATGACGACATGCCCTCCATCGACGTCAGGAGCGATCTGAGAGTCGATCTGACTGCCGAGCGCGACGTGGTGCGGCAGGAAGCGAAGAAGAATCTGTACACGGGCAAGACGTACAACTCGCTGGAGAATGTGTCGGAGTTTTTCAAGCAGCGCGGTGTGAACGTGCCGGTGCGGGGGTTCGGGGGACCGGGAGCGAGGGCGCCGGAACCCGCGCGCGGAGTCGGGTCGTTGAGCGTGACGGGGGCGGGCGCGAGTCGTCCCGGGTCGTCGGGTGTGCCGGGTGCGGGCGCCGGTAGACCGAGTTCGGCAGGTTCGCCGCCGTGGGACACGCCTGCGAGTGGCCCGAGTGTGAAGCGTCCGGGAGCGGCGGGATCGCAGACGCGGTTTGGTACGTCGCCCGTGAGTGGTGCGACGCCGACGCGGCCCGCGACGCCGATTCGGCCCGCCGGGAGCGGCGTTCCGGCGCGCCCCGCAAACACTCCGAGCGCGCAACACAGCTTGTTCGGCGATGAATCCGACGCCGGCGCCGCGCCCTGGGACGAGCCCGCGATACAACTGCGAAACGCCCCGGTTCCGGCGACGATTCCGGCGGCAAAACCGCGTGCGGTTCTGCCATTCGCACCCGCTGCCCCGAAACGTCCATCGGCAACAGGTACAGTAGTAGAGCACCCCAAATACGGTCGGGGAACCATTGTACGCCGCGAAGGCGGTGGAGACGATGCCAAAGTTCTGGTGTCGTTCGACCGGTACGGGTTAAAGAAACTAGTGGAGAGATTTGCGGGCCTGAAAAAGGTCTGACACAACAAGATACGATGAACACGAAGAAAATCGAGAGCACAGAAGAACGCAAGAAACTGAAGCGCACCGCCCGCAAGAAGGCCGCGCCGAAGGCGAAACGTCCGTCCACGGTGGCGCGCGGTTCGATGAAGAAGAAGGTTAAGCAGATCGTCAAGGGTCAGACCCGCAAGCGTTAAGACGCGCGGACAGTCAAAACCGGACACGCCGGGCGGAAGCCCGGCGGACGTCGAGCGTTGCTCGCCCCACAGGCTGAGACCTGTGCTACCTGGCATCCCTCAGGTTGTGAGTGTGGCAGGGGCAGGACGCGGCTATTGCCGCGTGTCGAGTCGGCTACCCGAACGAAACCTGGGTGGCAGGGTAGCATCATAAGATGCAATGGCACCAGCTTCTTCGCACCCGCGGGATCGATGCACTGATCGCCGCTTCCGAGGCTCCCGAGCGACGCCTTCGGAAGACGCTGGGTCCGTGGAGTCTGATCGCGCTGGGTGTGGGAGCTGTCATCGGTTCCGGCATCTTTATCCTGACCGGCACGGCTGCGGCCGGTCAGACTCTGCAATTCAAGTCGGTCCTCAACGCGCCCATTCTCGACCTGATGCTGAACGGCGGCAATGCCGTCTCCACCATCGGGCGACTGGGCGCGGGGCCCGGCATTTCCCTTTCCTTCCTGGTCACGGCGCTGGTGTGCGGTTTCGCCGCGCTCTGTTATGCCGAACTGGCGTCGATGATTCCCATCGCCGGCAGCGCGTACACTTACGCCTATGCGACTCTGGGCGAGATCTTCGCCTGGATGATCGGCTGGGATCTCATTCTTGAGTACGCCGTTTCCAACATGGCCGTGGCGGTCGGATTCTCCAATTACCTGAACGATCTGCTGGATAACGTATTCCACATCCATTTGCCGGCCGCCATCGCGAAATCGCCGATCGGGCCGGGCGGCGTGCCGAGCGGCAGCTATTTCAACGTCATGGCTCTGGTGGTGCTGCTGGTGCTGACCTGGGTTCTGGTGCGAGGCATGCGGGAAAGCGCCACGACAAATAACGTGATGGTGCTGATCAAGATCGCAGCCATTCTGATTTTCGTGATCGGCGCGGCGCATGCCGTGAACACTGCCAACTGGCATCCGTTCCTGCCGAACGGAATACCGGGGATGCTGACCGGGTCGGCCATCGTGTTCTTCACGTATATCGGATTCGATTCGGTATCGACAGCCGCCGAAGAGTGCAAGAATCCGCAGCGCGATATGCCGGTGGGAATCATTGTGACGCTGGTGGTGTGCGCGGTGCTGTACATCGCGGTGGCGCTGACGCTGACCGGCATCGCTCCCTGGAAGACGCTCAACACGGACGCGCCGGTGGCCGATGCGCTGAAGAATCTCGGGATGAACAAGATCCGAGGCTGGGTTACGGTGGGCGCACTAGTCGGCATGATTTCGTCGCTGCTGGTTTTCCAGTACGGGCAGGCGAGGATCTGGTTCGCGATGTCGCGCGACGGCTTGCTGCCTAAGCTGTTTTCGCGCGTGCATCCGCGGTTCGAGACTCCGCACGTGAGCACGTGGATTGCCGGCCTTGTGGTGGGGATTCCGGCGGGCATCTGGGACATCGATACGTTCGCCGATTTGTCGAATATCGGAACGCTGTTTGCGTTCATCGTGGTTTCGGCGGGCGTCCTGGTGCTGCGAAAAACTCAGCCCGAGAGGCCGCGCAGTTTCCGCGTGCCGTGGTGTCCGGTGATGCCGGCGATTTCGATCGCGTTCTGCCTGTTGCTGATGCTGGCGCTGCCGCTGATTACCTGGCTGCGGTTCTTCGTTTGGCTGTTCATCGGCCTGGCAATTTACGGCATGTTCGGTCGGAAACACAGCGTGCTCGAAACGGAATGATAGGCTTAGCTCCATGTGTTTTCGAAATCTGATCGCGCTCGCTGCCTTCGGCGGTTGCCTGATGGCCCAGAGTCCCGACTGGACTGAGCCCTACCCCGGCTTTAAGATTGCCGACCATCTGTATTACGTGGGCAGTAAGGGACTGGCCTCGTACCTGGTGACTACGCCCGCCGGGAACATCCTGATCAACAGCAGCCTGGAAGTTTCCGTGCCGCTGATTCAGGCAAGTGTGGAGAAGCTGGGGTTTAAGTTCAGCGATACGAAAATCCTGCTGATCAGCCATGCGCACTGGGATCATGACGCCGGGAGCGCCGCCGTTAAGAAACTGACCGGGGCGCAGTACATGGTGATGGATTCCGACGTTCCCGTGGTGGAGAGCGGCGGTGTGACGGACTTTCAGTACGGCAAGACGCCGGGGAACCAGTATCCGGTTGCGAAGGTAGATCGCGTGCTGCATGACGGCGATACCGTGACGCTGGGCGGGATGACGCTGACCGCGCACAAGACCCCGGGACACACGAAGGGCTGTACGACCTGGACAATGAAGGCGACCGACGGCGGGAAGACCTATGAAGTGGTGATTATTGGCAGCCCGAACGTGAATGCCGGCTACAAACTTGTGAATAATGCGCTGTATCCGACGATCGCGCAGGATTACGAGACAACGTTTCGGGTGCTCAAGTCGCTGCCATGCGACATTTTTCTGGGCGCGCACGGAGATTATTTCGGGATGCTGGCGAAGTATCCGAAGCTCGGAGCTGGCGGGGCGAATCCGTTTGTGGACCCGGCGGGGTACAAGAATTACGTGGCGGATAAGGAAGAGGCTTTTCGCGATGAATTGAAGAAACAGTCGGGGAAATAGCTGCCGATGAACGCAGATCGGGCCAGGTGAAAACGCCGGGTCTCAGGTGGGTCGTAAATGGGTCCTCACTTTTCTAACGCTCCCGGCTAGCTGCCAGGTAGGGGCATTGTTTGTTTCCGGGAGGCCGGGGAAGGCGCCGCGGTCAAACGCAGTCAGCGATGATGCCCACCGAAGAGCAGACTACATGTTCCGACAGCAACAAGCGCCAAAAGCGTGAGGCGCAAGATCAGAAGTTCGGAGATTCCGGCGACCTCGTTGATCAGACCGGGTCGATGCGACCGTCGCGGCGGAGGTGGAAGCGCAGGCCGCGCCACTCCACCGTGCTGCCCATCATGCCGCCACACCACACCGCGAAACCGAAGAGATCGCGGAATGGAACCAAAGCAAGGCGCGTTAAGTTGCCGTCGCCCGCGGCCCACATCGCCGCTGCCGCTGCCGCCAACCGGACGAGTTCTCCTGCAAGGGCTGCCTTCACGTGACCCGACAGCGCTGCGACGAGGCACCAGAACGTCGCCTGGGTAACAAGATAGCCGAAGTAACCGGCCGGGCGCGAGACGCGGATCGTGCGGGACCAGCGGACCTGATGTTTCCAGACGTCGAGCCAGGAGCCGGCACCGAGGTTGGTCACGACGACGGATTCGCACATAGCAACTCGCTTACCCAACGCGGCGATGCGTGCACCGAGTTGGTAATCGTCGGCGAGGTAATCCCGGATGGACGCGAAACCGCCGATGGCTGCGAGGTCATCCGCGCGGAATGCCATCGTCGCGCCAAGGGCGAAGCCGCTGGATGAAAGCAAGCGGGCGACCAGGACGCTCGGGATGAATTCGGTCACGATGCCGAGCGCTTCGGCCCGGGCGGGGACGGAGGCAGCACGGGCGCGGTAGAGACCGGTGACAAGGCCGACGGCCGAGTCGTCGAGGAGGCTTACGACGCGCTTGAGGTAGTCGCGTTCCACCGTGATGTCGCCGTCGTTGACGAGCAGCACCTGGTACTTCGCTTCGCGCGCGAGAATCTCGAGTGAGCCGACCTTACCGTTGGGGGCATTGTTTGCAGTCGGGATGATGCGAATCGAGAGCGAGGGAAAGCCGCGCTGCAGACGCTCGATGTCAATGATCGCGGGATCGGCGGGGTCGGAGACGCCAAAGAGGATCTCGAACTCGGGATAATTCTGCGCGGCGTGCGAGTAGATGGCGTCGAAGAAGCCCGGATCGCGACCCCGGACGGGTTTGAGGATGGAAACGGGCGGGCGGTATTTGGTGAGGGGCGATTGCCTGCGAAAGCGGAGAGCGCCCGCGATCGCGAGGAGGTTGTAGATCGCTCCGCACACCACGGCGATGACGGCGATCATCGCGAGATCAGCACCACGCCCGCGGCGATGAGGCCGGCACCCGCCCACCGGCGCCAATCGACGCTTTCATGGAGGAATAGTCGCGCCAGGAGGGTTTCGGGAATCAGGGTGGCGGCCGAGACCGGCACCGCGAAACTCAACGGGGCGATGGAAACCAGACGGATGAAAGTGAAGAAAGATACGGCCATCGCGCTGGTGGACAGGATGACCCACTTGTTGCGGGCGAGCGACCACAGCGCTCGCTTGATTGCGCCGGGGTGGAACTCACGGACTTCACCGTGTTTCTTCATGCCGCGGGCGCGGGCCACGTCGCCGAGTGTGGTCGCGGTCACGAGCATACAGACCAGAATCCACTTCATTGGGATGCCTTGTCGCTCGTGGTGACGGGCGCGGTAAGACCGACCAGAGTCACGCCGGCGGTAATGAGCAGAATCCCTCCCCAGTTCGTCAGGGTGACGGTTTCACCGAGCAGGAATTCGCCGGAGAGCGCAGTTAGAATGTAGCCGATGGCGGTAACGGGGAGGACGTAGCTGAGGTCGGCCCAACTGAGCATGGCCATGTGAGCGAGAGTCCACACGATGAGCAAAGCGACGCCCAAGGCTACCCAGGGATGAAATAATGCAGCGATCAGGGCCAGCGGCGAATTGCCGATATCACCCAGCAGTTTCATACCGTGGGTGAGGGCGGAATTACCCGCCACATTACTACCCACCACGATCGCCGTAAAAAGGCGGGTTTTCTTCTTAAGCCTGGCAGCCTCGTTCTGAAGCCTCGCGGCTTCCGTCGGAGGACCGCAGACCGCTTCCGGGACGGGTGCGCTAGTCGCCTGCATGCGCCGAAACCGCTGGCTGATGCTGTTCCCGCTGCTCCGCGATGAACTTCTTCCGGCGCCTGCGAAGCGACATGTATTCGCGGGCTTCCTTCATGAGACGCTTGCGGTCGTGCGAGTTGAAGATCACTTTTCGCACCATCCGCCAGACCACCTTCGGGCGGAAGTAATATTCGCTGTAGAAGCGTTCCACCCAATCCATCAGTTCCGCTTCGTTGAGATTTTCGTAAACGACCTTGGGAAGCTGATTGCCGCGCTCGTCGACGATGTTGCCGAGCGAAATCAAACCGTTGTTCTGGGCGTAGGTATGGAATTCAGTGCCCGGATACGGGTGAGCGATCGAAACCTGGATCGTCTCGTTATCGAGCTTCTTGGCGAAGTCGATGGTCTTGCGAATGCTTTCATGCGTCTCGCCGGGCAGGCCGACGATGAAATCGCCGTGAATGACGAGGCCCAGTTTGCGGCAGTTTTCGGTGAAGCGCTCGGCCATCTGGATGGTCGCGCCCTTCTTGATGTTTTTGAGAATCTGCGGGTCGCCCGATTCGTAGCCGACAATGAGGAGGCGGCAGCCGGCTTCCTTCATGCCTTTGAGCGTGTCGTAATCGGTGGTGACGCGCGAGGTGCAGGACCATGTGAAGTTGAGCGGCTTCAGCTTCGCGCAAACTTCGAGGGTGCGTTCCTTGCGGTAGTTGAAGGTATCGTCGTCGAAAAAGATTTCCTTGATGTGAGGCAACTCTTTGAGGACGTACTGGACTTCGGCCGCGATGTCGTCGGCCGAGCGCAGTCTCCACCGGTGGCCGGAAAGCGTCTGCGGCCAGAGACAGAAGGTACACATGGCCGGGCAGCCGCGTGAGGTATAGAAAGACAGGTACGGGTTCAGCAGGAAGGGAACGTTGTAGCGCGTGGTATCGAGATCGCGTTTGTAGACTTTGGTGACCCAGGGGAGGGCATCGAGGTCTTCAATCACCGGGCCTTCGGGGTTGTGCACCAGTTCGCCATCCTTGCGGTAGCTGGCGCCGGGGATTTGTTCGATGGGCGTGCCGTTCGCGTAGTCGCGGATCTGATAGTCGAATTCGCGGCGGATGACGAAGTCGATGGCGGGGCTGGCGTTGAGCGCTTTTTCGGGTTCAACGGTGACGGGCGGTCCGACGAAGCAGATCTTCATGCCCGGATTGCTCGCCTTCATCATGTTGGAAATCTTGACGTCGACGTCGAAGCCCGGGGTTGAAGTGAAGAGGACGAGCAGTTCAAACTGCTTCGCCATGGCTACGGTTTGTTCAATGGAAACGCCCTGAGAGGGGGCGTCGACGACCTTGCTGTCGGGCAGCATGCCGGCCGGATAGCAGAGCCAGACGGGATACCAGTAGGACTCGATTTCCCGCGACGCAGGCCATCGGGAACTCGCACCTCCGTCGAAGCCCTCGAAAGAGGGTGGATTGAGAAAAAGTGTTCGCATGCTGGAAATACTATTGTAAGGCAACGGGGGGGATGGCGGGTGGGGGAGATTTCGCGGAGGGAACGAAGGTCCGGATGCAGCCGTTGAGATGCCGGGTTCAGTGGATGTTCCATGAGAGGGGTGCAACTTCGGAGAGCGCCTCGGGATTGTAGTAATCGTAGAGCTTCGAGGCGGCCGATTTCGCGTTCATCGATATGCGGGTGCGGAGCGTGAAGTCGAAAGACGCACGGCCGGCTTCAGGCCAGAGGTAGAACACCACGCGATCGGGCAGGACGTCGTAACGATAGACTCCCAGGGACGCGCGACTCAGGACGGTTTCGAGCGATTCGCGTTCCACCTCGGCACCGGGAGGGAGTCCGATCTCGGCCAGCATCATGCCGTAGCCTCTGAAACCGACGCGTTCGGCTTTTACAGAACATCGGATCGAATCGCCCACGCTCGCTTCAATCGCACCCGCTGGGTTGTGATCGAACGCAACGGCCAGACGAAGTTCGGGGGACGGTTGAGGGGCTGGCTGGGTCCACGGGAGCCAGTGTGACGAGGTGAGGCGGAGTAGCGCGCCTTCGACGCCGGCGGCCGGAATGAGATCCATGAGGTTGTCACCTGGCTGAAGGAATGCGGAAACATCAAGGACGACGGGATCGGCAGCGTGGGCGTCGGATGAAAGGACCAGGGATCGAACGAGATGGCCGTTAGCGCGAACTTCCACTGCGCCTCCACCGCCACCGACTGCACCCAGGATGGGCGCGGCATCGGCCATGGCGTGCATCGCGCGAACGGTCGCCTGGGTGGAGGACCAACTGCCCAGGGCATCGCGCCCATGGAGCAGGAAGACGAGGCCACGGCGGACGGACGAATCGAGGGTTGGGGTATCGGGATGTTTTGTGCGCCATGCAACCAGAGCGCTAATGGCAAGGCCGGTCGATTCAAAGCGTCCGGCAGTTCCCCAGCCGTAGAAAGGTGAGTTGGTGTGAAGATCCCAATAAACGCCGTCTTTCTCCTTCTGCGCCATACCGATCAGACGGACCGCAGCGTCACCGAGCAGAGACTCGTGACCGGAATCGAGAGCGGCGAGGATGAACTCGGAAAACAGGTAGGGCTCGTCGGTGGAATCGGTAAACAGCGCGAGGTGGTGATAGGCGGCAGCAAAGACCTTATCGGGAACCGTGATGCCGGACTTGCGCGCGGCTGCAAGGGCCCGGATCACGTGGCCCGTGAGCAAGAGCGTTTGACGATCCGACGCAACAGAAGGCTTCCATTTGCCTTCGCTATCCTGCTGCGACTGGAGCCAGGCGGCGAGGGTGCGGACTGTGACTTCATCGGGGCCGACGACGTCGGCGGCGTCGAGGATAAAGGTGAGCGCATAGGCTGTCACCGCGGGGTCGGGCTTGCCGTCCTGCCAGTAGGAGATTCCACCGTCGGCCGAGCGAAATGCGGCGAGGGATGCGCGGGCGGCCTCGATGTTGGCAAGGCCGCGGGATTCCACTTTGAGGTCGGCTATGCCGGCGGCGCGGGCGTAGCGCAGCGCGACAAGGTTTGCGTAACCAGCCGATATGGTTTGCTCGGCGCATCCGTGGGGAGTTTCTAGTACAGCGGCGGCGCTTTCGAAAAGCAGAGACGCGAGGTTGGGATAGAGACGAAGTTCCGCGCGGGAGGCGCCCGCGATGGCGTTTGCCGGAATGGGAAGAGACATCGAAGTGCTACCGGCCATAAGGTCTCCCAAGGTTTGGGTTACTTCTCTCCCATCGGGATGGATGCGTATAGGCTTTTCGATGGCATCGCGGTTGGCTGCGGCTATCGCGGAAATTCTTTGTCTTGCAGAATCCGCAATTTTCCCGGCACGGAGCGCGAAGGTTGCGTTGACGGAGCTGTTGGCCGGCGCGGGCACCTCTTTCGTCGCGGAGCCCTGCAGGGAGAACCAGGCGTTCGGCAGAAGATGCAGGCTGGTCCTGATGGCATGATTGGTGTAATTGCGAACCGTAACCGGCAGATCCAGCCGATCGCCCTGAGTCAGAATCTGAGGGGGGCTGAAGTCGAGGAAGAAAGGCTGGAAGGATCGCACGCTCGATTCGGTTTCGGCGAAACGTCCATCCGGGGTGGAGGCGATTGCAGCGATTTTCCAGGTGGTGACGGTGTCGGCCATTGTGAAAGGGATTTGGGCGATTCCGTCGGTACCGGTCACCACCTCGGGGAGCCATAGCATGGTTTCGGGGAAGTATTCACGGACACGCGGCGTTGCGAGGAGGGGTGCGAGCAAGGCGGACATGCCGGCAGTCTGCGTCTGGACTCCGGTAACCTCCGCCGAAACGGAGATCGATTCGGAGACCGAGCGGATTTGAAGTGTCGCGTCAACCAGGTATGCCCGGCCTGGTGTCACAGGAATGAGGCGGACTTCGTAGTTCTGAAAGGCGGCAGCCACGATCTTGATACCGTAGACGCCCGAGGGTACCGAGGTAAACCCGTAGTTTCCGCCGCTATCGGTCCGAGTCGAATAGGTCGCGCCCGCGGAGTCCGTGAGGAGGACCGTGGCGTTGGCAATTGGGCTGTCACTCGTATCGGCGACCGTACCCGCGATGACGCCGGTTCCGGGCATGACTTTCGCCAAACCGGTTGGCGATGCCTGCTTCGCCGCATCGCTTTTTTCGACCGACTCCTGGTGCGGGAGACTTGAAAATGACGTGACGTCGAAATCGTCGTAAGTGCCTTCGACGCCGTCGGGGCCAGCGCTGTGGAGGGCAAATGTCAGGATTTGTTGTGTGACGGGGGTGATGGAAGTGCGTATGGCGGGATCGGAGCCGAATATCCGAACCGTAGTGGAATCGATGCGGTCGCCGTACTGAGAGGAGACCTTGCCGGTTAAACGATAAGGCCGGCCCCAGGGATCGCGATACGCGGCGATATCGATACCCGCGCCACTCAGGGTGCTCCGGAATTCTTCAAGCGTCTGCGGCGCCTGAGGCGCGGAGGCGAGAGCCTCGGCGATCCCACGCCGCTCGCGTTGAAACCAGGTGCCGGCGAATGTCGCGGCGATAAAGTCGTCGTCGGTATCGAAAGCGCGATCAGGCCCGGCGCTCCACAGAACGACGTGACGCAGCGTGGCCTGCGTCGAGATTCGAGGACGCAACGGTGTGCCCCAGGGATCACGGAGGGTGGCCAGCAACATTCCATCGTCGGCGAGGATGGCGCTGAGTTCGTCTTCTGTGGCCGGGTAGTCGCCGTGATTTTTGAGGGACTGGCCGATGAGGACCTGAATCGGCCGGACCCAGGATCGTTCCACGCGGCCTGCTTCGAAATCATCCGCAGTGCCGGGCTGTTTATCGGGGCCGGAGCTGAGAAAACGGATTACATAGTCCTGGCGTTCGATGGAGAATTGTTCGATCCAGGGTAGTCCCCAGGGATCGCGCAGGGAGGTCCAGTCACTCCCGAGAATTGCGCTGAGGGAAGAGGAATTCGTGGGGAACTGGAGAGTGTTTGCGTAGTGCCGGTCGAGCGCCTCTCTGAATTTGATCATTGACGCACCGAAGCTGGTCGACAGCGTCGGGAAGCCGCGGAAAGGAGATGTGGCCGTCAGGTCCTCGCTCGCTCCGTTTTGCGCCGCCACCTCCGGGCTTGCCAGAAGAGCTTCGGCCACAACGTCGAGTTCCGCAGAAAGGGGGGAGGACGGCTTGAGCGTATAGAGCGAACTGAGGCCGATGCCCGCGATTTCAGTCTCGCCCGAATCGCAGAAGGAGCAGTCGAACCATGAGCTATAGCCGAAATCGGCGTCGGTTTGAGCACGATCAAAGACGGACTGGTCCACGACTGCGAGACCTATGGCGGCTTCGGCGGGGCGGCCATCGGATGTCACCTGCATTCGAAGGGAAGCGGGGTCGCCCGGCCGGTACGTTGAATGCGCGGGTTCGGCGAGGATGTGGAGGCTGGAAGCGTCGGGGAAGACTACGGCTTTGGAAGCGAGCATATCGCCATAGCCGGAACGATTCGCCGCGGCTTTCCAGGCGACAAAGACCACTTTGCGGCGGAACTCGGATCGCCACGGGAAGTCGACGTGGGCTCGACCGTTGACGAGATGCGCGATCTGGCTCACGACGGAACGGTCGCCGGCGACGGCCTGAATCACGACGAAGTCCCCGGCCTCGGGCGGCGGCGCGGAGATATCGAGAGAAACGGATTCGCCGGCGCGATACAAGGTGCGGGCGGACTCGATGCGGAAGGTTTCGCGACCCGCTCGGTAATACGGTTCGGACCATTGGCCCTTTTCGCCGGAATCGTCCTCGGCCCGCGCCTCGACTTGGCCCGGCGCATCGGCGTCAAAAATGAGTTCGGCTTTGCCAACGCCGTAGCGGTTGGTGCGCAGCGATGCGGTTCGGGTTCCGTAACGGAGGTCGACTTTTGCGGAGACAGGACGACCATCGGCGTAGCTGGTGGAGACGTAGACGGGCGCAGGGAGCGAACCACCGGAGGCCGACGGAATGATGTAGACGTGGATCGGTTCGCGCGAGACGCGGAGGTCGAAGCGGCGTTGCTCAGTGCGGTTGGAGGAAGGGTCGGTGTACCAGACGACGAAGTGGAGATCCTGAAAGCGGGTGTCGGAATCATGCAGATCGTCGTGACCGGATGCCAGATCGATCGTGGCAGTAAAGGTTCCGTCCTGTGCTGCAACGCCTTCCGCTATCGCGGTGTCATCGGTTGGCGAACGGGGCGACCGAGGATCGTCCCATTGATTGTCGCGGCGTCTGGTGATTCTCACTTTGCCATTCGGTACGGGCTTGCCAAACAGGTAGGTACCCACAACGGTTACACGCGCGGACTGGCCGGGCAGATAGGCGGAGCGGTCGGGTTTCGCGGTCACGCTGAAGGCGGGAAGTTCATAGCGACTGATAACCACGACATGACTGCCAATGACGGCGCCGTCTTCCGTTTTCAAGGCGATCTGCCAACTGCCGAGCAACGGTGAGGCGGGCAGAGTGAAATCGTCGTGCACGACTCCAAAGCGGGAGGTTGTGAGACGGGCGGTGTGGGCGCGATCGTTCTCCGGATCGGTGATCTCGAGTTTTAAGGCGGCGTTTTCGAGCGCGCGGCCCTGAGGATTGAGGACCACAGCCCTGAAGTGCACGATCTGGCCAGGCTGATAGATGGGCTTGTCGGTCTGGATTCGCGCCGAGGGCTGGTCGGGCATCGGAATGTCCAGCGACAGCTGAGAGTTGAAGTCGCCCCGGATCGCGCGGATAACGACGGTGGATCGCTCTTCGTCGGCATCGGCGGGGACATCGAAGGTGAAGTCGACAAGGCCTTCAGGATGAGCCAAGGTGACAACGGGGTCGATTGAGGTGTCGCCGATGTTCAGCGTGGCCTTCCAGGAAGCGCCGGTAACGGGCAGACGGGTGGCTGGATGGATGGCCTGGGCATGGACCAGGAGCGGAGCGCCTGGCCGGGCCGTGCCGATTTGTGTAGCACTGAGTTCGAAGACCCAGGCCGCAATTTGCGAGAGGGCCACGATGCCCTGACGCTGCGGGAAGACGCGCGCTGCGGACACGTCGGGAGTGAGCGTGTAGCGAAGGCGCAGCCAGATGGAAGGATCGGAAATCGGCAGTGAGGTCTCAATGGTGGATTGGCCAGGGGCGAGCGAGACGTCCCGCTGGATAGGCGTCAACACCGCGTTATTCGTGTCGAGCCAGGCGAGGGACAGCGTGGCGGGAATAGCGGCGCCCGAGGTGTTGTCGACCGGGAAGATGATGACGGTTGAGTTGTTGCGGAGTTCGGCTCGGATTCTCGATTCGGGGACGGAGACCGGCGATTGTCCGAATGCGTGGGCGGCAAAGAGAACGACGAAGGCAGGCGAAATCCACCGCATAATACCCCCTCTGAAACCCGAACAGCCGGATGGCCTTTCGGGGAAACTACCCTTTAATTGCATTCAGGATACATGGAGCCGGCTCGGGTTGCAAGGGGCTGGGCGGGGGAGTGGACGACGAAAAGCGCGTCATAAGAGATGGTTTGAAATATGTTGAATAAGCTAAGACAGACTATGCAAACTGCGAGTTTTGTAAACCAGCGAGGTTCAGGGATCTGGCTGTCAGTTCCGGCGCGAACGCTTCACGGCAGCGGTGGGGAAGAAGAGGTTTTCGAGTTGCGCGGTGAGCTTATCGCGCTCGGGAGCTGTCAGTTTGTCGAGATTCTTCTGCCTCCATTTGACGGCAGGAAGATCTTTGGCGTGGGGGAGTCCGAGGAGCGGCCAGTCGGGGGCGCCGCGCTCGAACGATAAGAGGAAGTCGCGATGAGCGCGCGGCGCATGGCCGACGATTTGAGCGATGAGATCTTCGCGGGCGGCGATGAGGTCTTCGAGGGTTACATCACGGGTGGTCATGCCGTCGAAGCCGCGGCGGAATTCTTCGGCGAGGGGTTTGCGGGAGGGCGCGAGGATCTCGGCCATGGGTCGATTGTGACTCATCAGATAAACGATAAAGGCGCGGCGGAGGTTATCGTCGATGCCTTCGGTGGCGAGGAGGTCGCGCACGTCGAAGAGATCGCGCGGGTGCTGGCGGTCGAGCGCGGCGACGATTTTACCGGCGTAGAGATCGGCGAAGCTGACGACCTGGATTTCGGCGAAACCGAACGCTGCTTCGACTGAGGGTGAGACGACGCGGAGTTCGGGATCGTAGACGCAACCGCGGAGCACCGGGGTGACTTCGATTTTGATCTGAACGCCGTTGTGTCGGATCAGAAGACGCGTGACCGCACGCTCGGGCATGGTTGAGGTGGTAGCGATTTGCGCGCCGCGCAGGGATTTGCGAATGCGGGCGGCGATGCGGTTCAGTGCAGCGTCGACGGCGGCGAGGGACTGCGGGCGCGTGGCGACGGGGAGATAAGTGAGGTCGATATCGACGGAAAGGCGCGGCATGTCGCGAACGAAGAGGTTGATGGCGGTGCCGCCTTTGAGCGCGAAACAAGTCTCTTCCGCAACGTGCGGGAGGACCGAAATGAGAAGCGCGACCTGGCGGCGGTAGACGTCGCGGATGGGCATCAGAGGACGTCCAGAGCTTTCGACGCCAGATCTTTGGGCACGGTGATCTGCCATTTGGTATTGAGCGTACCGCCCCGAACCAGCATACGTTTACCTTTGCCGAGGTCTATGGACGATTTGTCGAGGCGGCGCAGCCAGGCGTGGCAATGGCGGTCGGCGAAGAAGAAAAAGAGGCGCTTGACTTTGATGCTGCGACAGCCTTCGAGAAGAGGCTGGAGGCGTCGCGGGCTCAGACTGGCGAGACCTTCGAAGATTTTGTCGACCTGATGAAAGGTTTCGCGGTCGGGCAATTCGTCGAGGAGTTCGAGGATGGCGCGCTCGGGCGAGGAGACGGTGAATTGCCAGTCCCACTGACCCCAGAGTTCGGAGGAGAGGTCGGGCGGGAGGGGGGTGTTGGTGGTGGCGCGGATGCGGTCCGTGCGATGACGGAACAGGCGCTCGCTGTTGTGGTAAACGAAACGGACGCCGGCGGGGAGCGCGTGAAGCCAGTTGGGAGGGCGCTGGGGTCCGTAGAGGTGGATTTCTTTGCGGCGGCGGGGGAGGTAATGAGCGAAGCCGCGGAGGTCCAGCGCGGAACGGCCGCCGACGATGAGCTTGTGGCCGAGGAGGGCCTGGAGGGAGATGACGGTCTGTTGCCAGTTCAGCGCGCCTCTGGGACGCTGGTAGACGCGGCGGGCGGGTTGCGTGAGCCAGCCGGCGGAGACGTAATGGCTGCGGAGGGAGGAAGAGTAACCGTGACCAGTAAGCCAGGCGGCATCGACGAAGAGACCTTCGGGAAGGAGACGGGCGAGACGGTTTAGATTTTTGTCCGATCGCATAGTGTCAGTATGTAAATTAGCAGTTTTGTAAACCGTTTGTCGAGTTTGAAAGTATTGGAATAAGGATAGTGGCATTTAGCAAAACCGGATATTGTTAAACCGCTTCCGACTGCATGGAAACAGCAGGGCTGCACGACCGGGGCGCGCGAACAGGCGTGGTTACTATAATGGCGTTATCTATGTTTTTCCGCCGTGAACGCACGAAAGTACTGAGTTTCGAAGATCATTTGTCGAAGGCGCGGGCCGCAGGGTTTACCGTGCAATCGGGCGGCGGCGGGACGCGCATAGAGCGTAACGGAATCGCCTGCGTGGCGAAACCTGGCGAGGCGGATGTGCCGAAGATCGTGGAACGCCCCGGCGTTGTGATGGGGAGCGAGATCGGGACGTTGACCGATGGCGGATTCCAGAAGTTTTTCCGGACACCCTCGGGGAAAAGCAAACCGGCGCAGGCGCACGAACTGACGGCAATTCACGATTTCCAGGAAGATCTGCGCGAGGCGCTGGGACTCACGACGCTTTACAACGAATCGCTCGGGACTGTGTCGAACAAATATCTGTACGATCGCGTGAAGGGACGCGATCAGGCTCCCACGCATAAGCCGTGGCAGACGGCTTAGGGCAGACGGCCGTTCGTTCGGTAAGGTTCCACGCTCGAGAACGAGCGTGACCGTGGCAGGAGCGCCTGCAGCGGTGGAACTTTAAGATGAGTCCGCGGGATTGACCGGAAAAACGTCGAGCTTCGCTCGACCTCACAGGCTGAAGCATGTGCCACCTGGCGGGCCAGGGCTTCGGGGAAGAATTCGGGTGTGGGAAGCGCAGAATAGAAAATGCGGCTGTCGCCGCGCGTCCAGTCACCCTCGGCAGTGCGAAATTTCACACCATGGCAACCGGAAAAATCACCATCCCGTCTTTCAGCAGCGAACGCGCCGAGGCCGCGTGGTGGGATCAGAATCGCGCCGCCGTGGAAGCGGATCTGCGCGTGGTCCTGCGTGAGAAGAAGAAGGCGCCCCCGCGGGTGATCATGACGCCTGGTTACAAGAGGAAGTTTGTACCTGTGCCCGTCACGCTGACGGGTAACGATCTGGATGCCGCCCGCAAAATCGCGGAAGACCGGGGCATCGCTTACCAGACTTATTTGGCCAGCTTGTTGAAGTAAACGCGGCTATTTGCCGGTTGCGGGAGGCGGGGCCGGCGATTTCTTTATTGCAGCCGGATGAGCCGCGGCGCCCTCGGGCTTGCGGACCTGCTGAAAATATTCCTGCACGTAGGCCTGAACCGAGAGCGGAATCTCGTCGCGACTGACTTCACCGGTGCCCTCACCGTGGCTGGCGGCTTTGTCCTTGTATGCGGTCTGGAGCTTTTGGTTGCCGGACTGGACTTCGATCATCGATTCGCCGGTCACCTGCTCGGAGCGCTTGCCAATCAGTTCACTGATCTTGCCCATCGCCTTCATCTGAGCCGCTGCCTTGATGGCCTTGAGCCCGTCTTCGGAACCTGCAACGCTGGGGCCTTCCTGCTGATTCCCGGTGTTGCCGCTGGTCTGGCCCGGGGAGTTGCCTTTTTGGGCGTTGCCGCTGGCCTCGCCATCGGCGGCCTGCTTATTTTCCTCGTCGCCGGATTCGCCCGCCTGCTGGCCAGCCTGCGCCTGATTACTCGCCTTGGACTGCTGCTGTTTGCTGCCGCCGCCGTTTTTCTTGTCGGCCGAGGGACTGGGCGAGCCCATCATGTTGTCCATGGCGTCTTTGAGTTTCGAGAGCAGGGACTTATCGGGCTTTTCGCCGCCCTTTGAGCCGCTCTGACCGCCGGCGGAGTCGCTCGAATCGCCGGATTTCTTGTTCTGATTGTTGTTGTCGCCCGCCTGTGCGTTGTTGCTTTGGGGTGCGTCTTTGGGCGAATCGAGCGGATCGCCGTTTTGGGCGCTCTGATCGGGTTTGGCGTCCTGGCTATTGGCGGACTTTTCACCGGACTGCAGGGCCTCGGCGAGGGCTTCGTCGAGTTTTTCGTCCGGCTTGGCGTTGAGGTCGGCGTTGAGCCCGAGTTTGGAAAGCAGGGAGCGGGCTTCGTCGTATTCTTTTTGTTTTTCGGGCGCGCGACCGGCCTTTTCGATCTTTTTGGACTGGGCGGCGGCGAGGTCCTGAAAGATGACTTCGGTGATGGGCGCATTCAGGTTTAGCTGATGGCCGTAGAAGTAGCGCACGGACACGAGGCCGGTGGAAACGAGCAGCAGGGCGGCCAGGCCATAGAGGGCTTTCGGAAAACGGAACGGGACGGTGGTGGTGACGTCCAGTGTGCCCGCCACGGATTCGGCCTGCCCGCGCTGGGCGAGCAGGATGGCTTGAGCTTCCGGCGTCAGGGTGCGGGAGTTGGCGGCGAAGTAATGGGCCGTGGACAGGGAATCGTGAAGGCCGGCTTTGTCGTCGAGCCAGACGGCGGCGGCGTAGTCGCTGGGGAGGCGTTTGCGAAGCTTCAGGGCGGCCCAGACGGTGACGGCGACGGCAAAGAGCGCCACGATCCACCATTCGAGGTAGCGGGTACCGAGGGTCAGAAGGATCGCGAGTCCACCAATCGCCAGCGCCGCGGACAGGGCGAACTGCTTCAACACTTCGTTGAAGAGGAGGCGGCGGCGGGCTTTGTGGATGAGCTCCTGGAGCATGTGCGCGATCCGTAATATACTTTACCAATGAGCGCCTTGGGCTTTCCATGCGGTGCGGGAAACGGTGTCCCCCGGGTGCGTTCGCGCAGTAACGGGAACGGCTGGCTGCGGCTGGGCGTGCTTGCGCTGGCGGTAGCGGGCGGGAACGGCAGTCTATTCGCGGCAGACCAATGGGTGAAGGCCCGGCTGGGGCCTTTCGAATCGATCAGCAACGATGGCCGGACTTCCGCGGTACAGACGCTCAGCCAGTTCGAACAATTCCGTTACGCGCTTGGTTCGGTAATGGGTCAGGCCGATTTGCGGATGGATCCGCCGCTGCGCATTCTGGTGTTCCGGGAGGCGCGCGAGATGGCGGCGCAGGGCTGCGAAGGTCTCCACATGGGCCGCGATCATCTGATGGCGTGCGCCGTTGCCAGCGGTCAGTTGCCGACGGCGATGGTGCGGGAACTGACGCGTCGACTGCTGGAGACGAACTTCACGGGCATTCCGCCGACGGTGGAGAAGGCGCTGGAGACGTTTTTCAGCACGGTGCAATCGAATGCCGTGCACGTGATGTGGGGCGCGCCGCCCGCGGCGGAGGAGCGCACGCGGGACTGGGCGCTGCTGCATCGGCTGATCACGCAGCCGGAGACTTCGGGGCGGGCGCACATTTATCTGCATAATCTGGCGACCGGCATGGATTCGAACGGAGCTATCCGGAGTCTGGGGGAAGACGTTGCGAAGTTCAATGCCGCGGTGGATGCGTATCTTGCGGCGGGACAGTTTACGGCGGTGCAGGCGCCGAACCGTCCGCTCAATCCGGATCGCGATTTCGTGACGTCGATATTGACCGCCGACGAAGGGCAACTGGCGCGCGCGGATTTGCTGGGGCCAGGCGCGGAAGCGGATTACATGGCACTGCTGAAGGCCGGCAAACATCAGGCCGAGGCGAACGAGGGCCTTGGGTTCCTGGCGCTGCGGGCCGGCGACGAAGAGAAGGCTGGGAGCTACTTTCAGGAGGCTTACAAGGCGGGATCTCGCAATGTGGTCGCGCTGACGACTTACGGCAAAGCCGAGCGGCATTACGATGTGGCCATTGAGGTATTGAAACAGGCCCTGACGATCGATCCGAAGTACGCACCAGCGCACTGGGAATTGGGCGATAAGCTGGACGATCCGAAGCAGCGGCTGGCGGAGTGGAAAGTCGCACTGGGACTCGCGCCTCACAACGTGGATTGGTGGGTATCGTACGCACGGCTGAACGAAGGGCAGAAGCAGTGGGCGGAGGCGGGGCGTGCCTGGATGTCGGCATCGCAGGCAACGACGGATCTGGCAAAGAAGGAAGAATATCTTCGGGCTCGGAGCGCGATCGAACAACAGAGGCTGGATGGCGAAGCTGAGGAGAAGCGGCGCGATGCGGAGGCCAGGGCGGCCGAGATTGACAAGCTGAAGACGCAGGCCCGCAAGGAGATTGCCGATATCGAAGCCCGGGCGAACGCGCTGAATACGAAGAAGGGCGACAATGCTCCGATCGTGGACTGGTGGGACGATGCGGACGCGTTGACGCTCAAAGGCACGCTGGCTCGCGTGGATTGCCTCGGCAAGCAACTCCATTTGCAGGTGAAGGACGCGAGCGGAGCGGTCCGCGTGCTGCTGGTGGCGGATCATGCCGGGATCAGCGTGACGGGCGGCGAGGTGAAGTTCGCGTGCGGAGTGGTGCAGAAGCCGAGGGCGGTGGAAATTCGGTATAAGCCGGTGAAGGATGCGGCGGGCGGGATTTTCGGCGAAGTCACGGGGTTTGAGTACAAGTAAGAGCGGTCAGATGCCATCGCGAATCACACGACGTTCGGCACTGGCGGGTTTGGCTGCTGCGCCTGTTGCATTCTCGGAGGCCGCCTCCGCGCAGGCAAGATCGGCGCGTAAACCAAATTTTCTTTTCATACTGGCGGACGATCATGCCGGTTACGTCATGGGCTGCGATGGCAATCGCAACGCAAGCACGCCGAATATCGACCGGCTGGCAGGCGAAGGAATGCGGTTCGGTGCGCACTATTGCAATTCGCCGGTCTGCACGCCTTCAAGGCAGTCTTTTCTGACGGGGCAGTTGCCGCATGCCGCGGGTGTGACGGTGCTCACTACCGCGCTTGCTACGGACAAGCCAACGCTTGCGAAGCAATTCCGTCAGGCGGGTTACACCACGGCCGTGTTCGGCAAGATGCATTTCAACCGCGCGGCAGAGCCTGGGCTGCACGGCTTCGACGTCGTGAAAACGGAAGACGAGATCACCAAAGACTGGCGCGCGAGCGTGAAGCCGAGGCCAGTGCCCGCGGATATTCGGACGAAACCGGTTTGGCAGCCATTCAAGGATCCTGCGCGCATCTGGCTCAATTCGGACAAACTGCCGTTTGCGCGATTCGACGCCGATATGCGGGGGACTTACATCGCAAACCAGGCGATTGAATATCTGGAGCAACACGGGGGCAGCGAGAAACCCTTCGCATTATGGACCAGTCTGCAGGAGCCGCATTCGCCTTACGATTTTCCGCTTGAAGATTTGGACCGCGTGAATCCGGCGCGGTTCGCCGTGCCGCGCGTGGGGCCGGAGGATGCGTGGCAGATTCCGCTGATCTTCCGCGATCTTTCGGATGACGAAAAGCGCGGGATCATTGCGGCTTATTACACGTCGGTATCGTTCATGGATCGCAACGTGGGCCGCGTGCTGGAT
>Ga0302319_10005272_pt1 | contig 26030 bp, 28 predicted proteins | sample Bog_T0_2_FD_203319 | JGI IMG/M metagenome (GOLD analysis project Ga0302319, IMG submission 203319) | Peat permafrost microbial communities from Stordalen Mire near Abisko, Sweden - Bog_T0_2 | ecosystem: Environmental > Terrestrial > Soil > Wetlands > Peat | place: Sweden: Abisko, Stordalen Mire...
GCCGACTGTGAAGAAGATTTTGCCACCCTGGAAAGAGACCGGAATGCTTCGGCCCCGGTGACCGGTAGCGTCAAGCGCCCAAACGCGCCTCGGACCCTCTGATGCGAATGTGACGTCACACGGGATGCCTTCAACTTCAACCGGGCCGTGCCCCCAGTTCGCGCCAAGGCTGGTTCGATTGGCGTTCCAAATCATGTTCTGGTTCTCCGCCTTGCCCGCCACGGTGAGCAGGAGTCGGCTGCTTCTGGCCAGAGGCTCGGCGTCTTCAGCCACGAGGGTAAGTCCGGCAAAGTTCAGATCGAAAGAGGGGAAGGCCAGGTCCACGCCCGGCACGGAGACCGTTTGGCCACCGACGAAACCGGCGACCGCCAATGCGGCGGGGCCGTACGCCTTATAAATCAGTCCGCCGCTGCCCGGCTGGGTTTCGGCGTGTCCGCCAACGGCCAACGCGTTTTCTGATTCGGGACTATTCCAAGCGACCGAGGTCCGTTGCCTCAGAACATTTGGATCGCCTTGAATCCTCCAGCCTTCCGATGCGTGCAAGGCTTGCTCCCAGGGATGGGGTCCACTTACGTTGAGCACCGCTTGATCCGCTAACGGTGGGATAAGCCCCTCCCGGAAGATCATCGCGGCAGAAGGAAAGAAGGGCGACTTGTCGGGATCAAGCGCACAATCGAAAAAGCTTGTGAACCGGTCATTTGCCGCCCCTGATCCGGTGACTCCATACTCGAACGTGTAGATCGCGTCCCAATCTTGAAGGGCCGCCATAGAAGCGTATTCTGGCATCATCTCGACTCGGTAGTCGCTTGGCGCCGGGTGGTTGTACTCACTGACGCTGTATGGCTTGCCGGCCACCCGGTTGAGGGCTAACGACCCCAGTTCGCCGCCAGTTGAATCCATCAGGTTCACCATCGGCGTGTTGTCGATGTGCCAGTTGTTCATATCCCAGGCTTTACCGGGAAACGACGGATGTTGCCAGTAGGCATGGTTGTCGGCAAAGTCGGAATCTCGTTCCCGCTGGAGCGCGGTCAGACCTCCCCAGCTAATCTGAGTATCGATAAGATTCGCCTTTATGCCTAGGTCCCGCCGGAGGTAATTCCGCATCTCGGTCGAGTAGGCGGTCTCGGCGTCGGCAAGGAACCGTACATAGTCGCGGTCCTGGTTCTTGGTGGCGCCTTCTGGAAGGGGAATGTTGCGATCCTCTAGCGAGGTGCCAGCGGCCAGAACACTGCCGGGAATACCGGGAGTTACCCGAAAATGGTCGATGAGGATCCGCCCCCGCGCCGCACCGAGAACGAAGGTCAGGCGGTTGTGACCGTCCATCGGGTCCCGGGCGATGAAGGAGACGGAGCAGTCCTTCGTTTCTGGTCCCACATCGAACGATTGGCTCAACCCCAGGTTGTGCCAATCCGACACATCAAGGGTTGCTTCGAGCGAGAAGGTGGTGTCCTGATCGGAGCTGGCGGTGAAGCGAACCGTGTAAGTATCGCCTGCATGGAACGTGAGGCCGGTTACGTGGGCCTGGACGTGCCAATCAGGCCCAGGATTGCTCCGTATCGTAGCCGTCAGGGTGGGAGCACTTTGGGCGGTTCCGGAGCCAGATTCGAACTGAACGTCCCCTTGGCTTTGGTTCTCCGTCGTCCAGGCACTCTCTTCATTCACAAGGCTCGCCCCTGCAGGGGTCGCTCCCGCCTTCCATGCCGCCTCAAGGGAGGCGGTGTCTCGATAGTGCTGGGCCAGCCATCGGTTCCACGCCGAAACGATTTCGCCCTTGAAGGGCTCCGGCATGTCATCCAGTTGGGCGCCCGGCGTTTCTTCAGGCCAGCCAACCAGGGAATTCTCGTTGTTGATCTCGATGACGGCGATCGCTGGGTCATCTGCGTATTTCAAGCCGGTGTAGGGATTCAGGCGGTCGAGCAGGTCCTTTGCATATTGCTGCTGCAACTCGATCATATGGGGGTCAATCTTGTCGATCTTCTTGCAAAAGTCGGTAGGAATCTTGAGGACGCTCTGGGGGAAGCCCATCTCAGGCAAATAGGTACGGGTCGTCTGGAGGTTCACGTTTGAATAGATGCCGTTCTGCTTCAAGGCGAAGATGAAGTAGTCAAGTCGATCGAGCGCACCGGGATCAAGGTCCTCATAGACACGTCCCGCTTTCCAGACCGATCCGCCAGTCGCCACCCCCCACGGATTTTGAAGATGATGCAGGCGGACGATATTGATGCCCATCTTGGCGAGGTGAGCGGCGATCCTGATTGCGTCGCTGTGAGAAGGAAACGCCTCGGGACCGGCAATGTTGGTGCCGAAAAAGCGAACTCGGCGCCCCGTCTCGGATTCCACAAACTGGCCATTTCGGGCAACGATGCGGCCATTCGCTCCGGCCGGTTTCCTATTGAGGAAGGCGGCATCGGTAGCTACGCCATGGGAGGAATCGTCCCACTGGATCACAAAGGGAAAATCGTCGGACGCCAAGTGCGCGGCAAGCAACAAGCTGAAAAGAATCATGAATGCCTCACCTTGGCAATGGATCGCCGCTTAAACGCGCAGTTGGTTGATCGTATCGTGAACCGATTCGTTGAAACGGGCGACGGCAAAGTGGGTCATCCTAAGCCTACTCAGTATGTATGGACTGCCGGTTGCGCCAAGAATGTGCCTTGCCCGCCCCTTTGCGGTATTTTCGCTCGGAAGCGAGGCGAGGTTAACGTGGAGCGAGTGTTCCGTCCACACGAGTTCGGCTTGTCCTTCCGCCACCTGACTCTCCGTGTAGCAGCTCATCATATTCATGTCCATCACTGCGAGACTGGGTTGGTGCTCGGAAAACTTGCTAAGGAAGGCAATCGTGTCGCTGCGCTGCGCCGCGCTAAGTGGTGCGGACGCCATCAAATACATCGTCCGCCTTTGGTCAACAATGGCCAAGCGCAGGCTGTCTGGGTCAAGGTATTTCAAACGCTCGTCTTCTTGCAGTGACTCCCGGTAGAGGGCGAGCGCTTCCGCAACATGACCCTTCCTCGCTTCTCGCAAGCCAAACACCTGGAGTCGCCGGACAGCTGCCAATTGTGCGACCAATATTTCGTTCTTAGCCCCCTCGGCGGCCGTATCATCTACTGCGACCGGGATCAGGTGTCCATTGCGGCCGTCGGTGGCCCTTCGCCATTGGGCGACAAGTGCCTCGGTGGTGGCGATGTCGGGGTTCCTGGCAAGCTCAAAGGCTGTCTTTGCAACGATACTTCGGTAGGAAAGGATTCTTGCTTGCTGAACGAGATCAGTTGCGATCGGTTCCCGAGGGTCCTGATAGGTTCGCGCTACAAAGGCCAACGCGGCGACCGCAATCCAAGGAAGCAGAGCGGTGACTTTCCAACCGAGGGTGCGCCAGACCATATCCCCATAGTCGGCTTTCGCGTTTACCCTATGCAGTGCCTTGAGTGGAATAGCGCTCACAAACCTTAACGACGTCTTATTAATTGGATTCGTTTCAGGTTCAATGTTAAGGTTATGAGCGGACCGAACGAAGCCCCAGAAGTTGCCACCTAACCGGATCGGCAAGGACCTTTGGCCGAAATACGCGGGCCACGAAGTGCTGGTCCATCCCCTGGAATCTGAGTTGCAGCGTTAACCTCTCCCGGTGATCACGTTCACTCTTTTGGAGGTAATAGGCCATGTGTCCTAAATTTTTATAAGGTGCTTGTTAAGTTTCCTGAATTGGGCCTACAATGAAATCGGTTCGGGCAGAGGTCCGACGCCGACAATGAAACAAGAAATCATTTCATGTGAAGAGGATATCATCCGCCGCGCGGCGGCGGGCAACAACGAGGCCTTCGAAAGACTGGCGGAGACCCATCGGGGCGCCCTGCGAAGCCTTGCGATGAGGATGCTTCGAAACGCTGATGACGCAAGTGACGCGGTGCAAGAAACGCTGGTGAAGGCCTTTCGAGCCATAGGCGAATTCGATTCGTCGCGCCCGCTTCGACCATGGCTATGCCGGATCTGCGCCAACTGCTGCGTCGATACGGTCCGCCGCCGGCGAAGGGAAGGCGAGTCCATCGAGGGATACGAGTTTTCATTGGTGGACGAAGCTCAGGAGTCTGCCGAAACCTCGGCCACGGTAAGCATTGAGCAGGGCCAGGTTCTAAGGGCGGTGGAGCGTCTACCGGAGCAGTATCGCCGAATCATCGTGATGCGTCACTTCAGTCACATGGACGTGAATGAAATTGCCATGGCACTCGGAAAACCCGAAGGCACGATCAAGAGTTGGTTGTTTCGAGCGAGGGCGTTGCTCCGCAAGGAATTGCTTCCTACGTCTTTCGGCTACGCTGCCTGATCCCACGTCATGCGGGTGGATAGCCAAACAGGGTTCGCGCCGTCTTGGACGCTGTTTTTCATGATGGATCGGTATGATAGGACCTCATGAGGGTACTGATCCTTGGTGGAACGCGCTTTACGGGTCCCTTCGTGGTGGATTCCCTTCGCGAGTTGGGCCACCAGGTGACGGTGTTTCATCGTGGGCAAGGCTGCAATGAGCCGGTGACTCCAGAACATCTGCACGGGGACATCGCATCCTTGATGGAGCACCGGGACAAGTTCAGGGCCCTTGAACCCGACGTCGTTGTCCACATGTGCTGCTTGAGCGAACCTCAGGCGGCGACCTTTGTCGAGGTATTTCAAGGATGGGCACCCAAGGCGGTGGTCATCAGCAGCGCAGACGTTTACCGATCTTTCGGCGGCCTCCATCGGACGGAACCGGCAGAGCCGAGCTTGGTTCCTCACGATGAGTACTCACCGTTGCGCGAAGAGCTCTCGGTTGGGGGCGAGGGATACAACAAGACGGCGGTAGAGCGAATCGTGATGAACCGAGCGGCGCTGCCATGTACCGTCTTGCGCTACCCTGCCGTGTACGGTCCCAATGACCCGCAACACCGATTTCACCACTTCCTTAAGCGGATGGACGATGGTCGGCCCGCCATTCCCCTGCCGATCCCGGTCGCTGAGTGGCGGTTTACCCACGGTTACTCGGAGAACGTGGCTTATGCCACGGTTTTGGCCGTCGTTATGGAGGAGGCGGTGGGCAAGGTTTATAACGTCGGCGATGAGCATCCCCCCAGGCTATCTGAGTGGGTCGAGTTAATCGGCAAGGAAGCCGGTTGGACGGGGAAGGTCGTGGTTCTTCCGGTGGAACGCTTTCCGAAAGGTCTGTTGCCCGACTTGGACTTTCGCCACGATCTCGTGCCATCCACCCAACGTATTCGGCGAGAACTGGGGTACGAAGAATTGGTATCGCGTGACGAAGCGATGCGCCGAACGATCGCGTGGGAGCGCGCTAATCCACCGGCTTCAATGGATCTTAAGGATTTCGACTACGAGTCGGAAGATATCGCGCTTGCCGAATAGCAGGCGCATAGGGTTAAAGCACATCATATCCGCTGGAGAATGGCCATCACCTGCTCATAGGTGCTTACTCTTGGTTTTGCCGATGGTCGAAAGAGAATGAAGGTCGGCGTCTCGTTGAGCTTGAGGCGATGGTCGAGGGCTTCATCGGCGTTGAACCGAGAAGCAGAGATGTCCTTGGGATCGCCAAGGCGCTCATTGAGGCGACTCTCTGGAATGCTAAACACCTCTGACGCGAGCTTGACCGGGTCATCGGGATACTCGCTCATGAACCGGTCGGCAAGTTTCCAAAAGAGTTGATCGGTCGGCGCCATCTCGGCCAGCCGCGCGTACTGAGGAGCGTCCTCGTGGGCTGGCAGTGGAAATTCACGAAATATGAATCGTGCTCCCTTCGACTGGCATAGTTCACGAACCGCTGAGAAGCTTGCGTGATTTGCCGGGCAAGTGAAGTCGCCGAACATCATGACTCCATAGGGACTGGTGGGAGGGCCCTCCTCGTGTCGCGCGCCTCCCAAGGAGATCGCGTCTCTGACCGCCTTACCTTCAGGTAACGGTAGGGTCAAAGAGGCGACCGCTTCCTTGTCAACGCCGCGCGGATTGTTCGGCTCACTGCCAAAAGCAAGGTAGGACACGCCGACGAGCACGGCCGCGCCAGGTATGAAAACCGCGAGGCCGGGTCCAGAGGCCACGGCTTCTTGATGCTCTGCTCCCAAGGAGGTTGCGACGATCAGTACGCAAGACGCGCAGAAAAGAAGCCCGGAGGCCAGGCACCAGTTGCAGAGGGCGTGGACCACAAGAGTCGAACGAAACATGAAGGCAGTGCTGACGAACACGCATGCCACAGCCATGAAAACGCCCAGGTTATAGAGCGGCGTTCGGATAGTGGTCGGGCGAACCAAGGCTGCGATGGCCAGCGAACCAAGGGCCAGGTGGGCAACCAATCCAAACAGGGCCACCGGCACGCCATCAATTCGGGCCCAGGCATCATGGGCGACCCTGTCACATCCGTTCAAGTTGGATCCACAGGGCAGGACGTGGTTCGTCCAGTGGTCCACGGTGAGAATAAGAGTGACCAGAACCCCCGCCCAGGTGGTGAAGAGAAGGGCTAAGCGCCGGCCGAACATGATCCATTATTGATCAAAAGGCGAATGGTCCCGGACATACCGGAAAGAAATTGCGTCAGGAAAGAACGTGTGTTATGATGTCTTGTAGGAAGTTCATCCAATGAAAAATCGAACCAGTCTGCGCCTCGCGATCCTCTCCGCCGTTGCCTGCGGCCTGCTCATGGCGACCTCTGCCGTTGGATCGACCCTCGGCGCATTTGGTCGAGTGCCGATGACCGTTGCTCCCAAAACAGTTGCGGCTCATGCAAGCGTTGCTCCGGTGACGGCGCCGGCGGTTAACCACACTCCCGCACCGGTCACTGTCAATCCCTGCGGCGGCAACTAGCCCTGGATGGCGTCTAGGGGTTCGGGTAACCTCAGCGACTCGTGAATAAGAAGGGGTCGGGGCCGTCGGATGCGTTCTTGCAATGCTTGGGTTGCAAGAAGATCCTGTTTTCCGTTGAGTTCAAACAGAACCTTCGTGTTTGTCCTCACTGCGGATTTCACCATCGCCTGAGCGCGAGCGAGCGTATAGAGATCACGTTCGATCCCGGCAGCTTCCGCGAGGTGGACGCTGACCTTCGTTCCATCGACACATTGGAATTTCCCGACTACGCGGCGAAGCTTGCTCAGGCCGAGGAGAGAGTTGACCGGTTTGACTCGGTCGTTTGTGGGGAAGCGACGATTATGGAACACCCGGTGAGCGTTGCCATCGGAGACTTTGCGTTCATGGGGGGTTCGATGGGATCCGTGGCTGGCGAAAAGGTCGCCCGCACCTTGGAGCGAGCGATTGACAAGCGAATGCCGGCGATCGTTTTCACCGCTTCTGGCGGCGCCCGCATGCAGGAGGGTCTTCTCAGCCTGATGCAAATGGCCAAAACAACCGCCGCCGTGCAGCGGTGTGCTGAGACTCGAACGCCTTATATTTGTGTATTGACCGATCCAACGACCGGCGGTGTCCTGGCGAGCTACGCCAGCATCGCCGATGTGATCCTTGCGGAGCCACAGGCACTCATTGCTTTTGCCGGTGCACGGGTCAGCAAACAGGCAGGCGTAGGCGGCCGCGTGCCTGACGATTTTCAATCCAGCGAGTTTGCGCTGGCCCACGGGATGATCGACCGTGTTGTCGTTCGCAAGGAGCTTCGATCGGTGCTCGGACTCTTGGTTGGTCTTTTGGGGGGCGCCGATGGCCGCTAAGACCTGGCGGGAATGGGAAAAGCCGCTCATTGAACTCGAAGAAGGCATCGTCAAGCTTAAGCAGATGGCCAAGGATGCGGCGTCCCCTAAGAAAGAGGAGTTGGAATCGGAAATTGAGCGTTACGAACGCGCACTTTCCAACTACCTGGAGTTGATGTACAACCGACTTGGCCCATGGGAGACGGTGCTGGTGGCCCGGGCCGATAAGAGGCCCTACACTCTCGACTACGTGAGTGCGATCTTCACCCACTTCGTCGAACTTGAGGGCGACCGGCGCTATGGAGCAGATCGATCGATCATCGGCGGACCGGCTCTCCTTGATGGGTTTCCGGTGATGATCGTCGGACATCAAAAGGGCCGAAACATTCAAGAGCGTCAATATCGAAACTTCGGGATGGCGAAGCCTGAAGGCTATCGGAAAGCGATTCGGCTGTTTGAGATGGCAGACCGATTTCGGCTGCCGGTGATCACGTTCATCGATACGCCGGCCGCCGACCCGGGAGTCGAAAGCGAGTCACGCGGCATCGCGGAGGCGATCGCTGCTTCGATGCAGAAGATGTTTGAAATCACCGTGCCAACGATCTCAGTGATCATCGGTGAGGGGGGAAGTGGCGGCGCAATTGGTTTGGCCGCTGCGAGTCGCGTCCTCATGCAGGAGCACGGCATCTATTCCGTGATCCCGCCGGAAGGATGCGCGGCCATCCTATGGCGACTTCCGGAGAAAGGCCCGGAGGCGGCAACCGCCCTCAAACTCACCGCCTCGGCGGCGCTAGAGCTTGGATTGATCGATGAAGTCGTACCAGAGCCACTTGGCGGTGCCCACCGCGACCCTCTCGATGCGGCCGCGAAGATTCGCGAGGCTCTGAGCCGCCACTTGGATGAGCTTGCGGCCCTGACCCCTTCGGAAGTCAAGGCCCAGAGATACGAGAAATTCCGGGCAATGGGCGAGATGCGCTAAAGTGGCACTACCCCCCGTCGCCCGCAGATTTACCAGCTTTCCACCAAACCCCGCCCAAAACAGCCACTAGGCAAGGCGAATTGAGAAACGGGCCTAAAGAAGCCCGCTGATTCGCAAAACAATTAGGAAAGACGGACATGCGGCTTGTGTGCGTGAGGTTTCCGCGCCGATGGGTACCGCTGGGTCCAATTGGGGCGACGAGTTACTGAGGTGTCTATTGGTATGAGCGCGACGATTTTAATCACGGACGATACCGTCTTCATGCGAACTTCGCTTAAGAACATTCTTAACGCGAATGGATTCGACAATGTCGTGGAGGCGTCGAATGGCCAAGAGGCCGTCGGGCAATACGCACTCCACAAGCCTTCGGTGGTTCTAATGGATATCACGATGCCGGTAATGGACGGCATTTCCGCCGTCAAGATGATCCGGCAAATGGACCCGCAGGCGAAGATCATCATGTGTAGTGCGATGGGCCAGCGCAACATGGTCATGGATGCCGTGCAAGCGGGCGCCAAAGACTTCATCGTCAAGCCGTTTCAGGCGGATCGGGTTGTCGAGAGCGTGCGAAAGCTCCTTGGCGCGGAGGCGGCATAATGGACGCCCGCGTTATCAACCCGTTCATCACCGTATGCTTTTCGATCTTGGAGACGATTCTCGGTGAAGTTCCCCAGCGGGGAACGCCCGCAGCCCAGGCCGCCGATTGCACATGCCATCAGGTCAACGTCATGGTCGGCTTCACCGGAGCTCTAACCGGCAATGTCATCTACGGCATGCCGCTGACCACCGCAGACAAGATTGCCTCGATCATGATCGGCACGCCGGTACGAACCTTCGATTCGATGGCTGCTAGCGCGATTGCCGAGCTGGCCAATATGATCTCCGGGAACGTCCTGATGGAGCTTTCCAGCATCGGTCTCGAGTGCGATATGACTCCACCCACCATCGTGAGGGGTCGGAACGTGAAGATGAGCACACTGGATATCCCCGCCATCGCCATTCCGTTCACAACGAATGTGGGCGAACTCACAGTGGTCGTCGGCGTTCACCCGATGATCAAGTAGGCGCGTCCTTCGGGGAGCAGGGCCTTGGCCGGCCCGCGGATTGGTATGGGAGCAATGAGGAAATGAGCGTTAACCAGGTGCAGAAGGGGTCTGCTTCGGAAGCGGAGCGGCAAATCGTTGCGATGAACTTAGGCGATCAGGTGTTCGGTATCGACATCGCCTTTATCAACACGGTCATTACCCCTCAGCCGATTACTCGGGTGCCCCGCACGCCGGGTTATGTCAAGGGAGTCATGAATCTGAGAGGCCGGATCATGCCGGTGCTCGATATTCGGGAGCGCTTTGGCATCGATCCGAAGTCGTGGACGGAACCCGCCAACACGCGTGTGGTGATTGTCGAAGTCGATGGACTCTCAGTCGGGCTGATTGTAGACAATGTCTCGGAAGTGCTTCGACTCCCCGAGAATGCCATCGAGGCGCCCTCAACGGTACTCGGAAGCCAGGACGTCGACTGCATCACCGGCATCGGCCGCATCAAGTTGCACGGTCGTAAAGACGGCGAAGAGGACTGCTTCATTCTTCTCCTCGACATCAACAGGGTCCTAAACGCCGGTAACGCGGAAATCGACCTCTCGAAACTTGCCAAGGCAGCGTAACTCTTATGAATGGCGAACCCATCCGCGTCCTTGTGGCGGACGACTCATCGTTCATGCGGCGATTGATCACGTCCGTGCTTGAGTCCGATCCTGGCATTGCCGTAGTCGGTCATGCAAAGCATGGTCGCGAAGCGCTTGCGTTGGTCAAGGAGTTGAAGCCCCAGGTCGTCACGATGGACGTCGAGATGCCAGAGATGAACGGCATTGACGCCCTGCGCCAGATCATGATCGAGTGCCCGACACCCACGGTGATGCTCTCCTCCCTTACTCAGCAGGGAGCGGTGACCACCATGGAGTGCCTTGAACTTGGCGCGGTGGATTTTGTCGGAAAGCCTTCGGGTTCACTCTCATTCAGCCTTGACTCTGTGACCGACGAACTTGTCGCAAAAGTGAAGATGGCGGCGAGCGCACGGCTTTCTCGATTCGCCGGACCTCGTGTATCGAGACCGATGTCCCGCGGCATTGTTCGCAAAGGGGTCGTGTTCATCGGTTCGTCAACCGGCGGCCCGAAGGCCCTTCTCTCAGTGATCCCCGCATTGCCCGGAGATCTTGGCGTTCCCGTTGTGGTCGTGCAGCATATGCCGCCGGGATTCACCGCTTCGTTAGCGAAGCGTTTGGATTCCGACAGCCAGTTGGTGGTCAAAGAAGCTGCCGAGGGCGACGTGCTGGAACCGAATACCGTTCTGGTGGCGCCTGGAGGCTTGCATTTGACTTTCCGAGTGGGAGGAGTGGCCCATCTTGACGAGGAGCCCCCACGACACGGCGTGCGTCCTTGCGTGGACATCACTTTGGAGTCGATGCTGCCCCATTATGGTCGGAGCATCGTCGGTGTGATCCTGACCGGAATGGGCAAGGACGGCGCCCTCGCCATGAAGCAGCTATACGACAAGGGTGGCTGGACGATTGCCGAGGCCGAGTCCTCATGCGTCGTGTACGGCATGCCTCGCGCCGCCGTTGAATTGGGCGGTGTTCGAAGGCAAGCCGCATTGCAGGAGATCCCAAGAGAAATTGTTGCCGGCGTTCACATGCTGTCCGGTGAGGTAACCGCGCCTCTTGAGAGGAAGGTGATATGAGTTCAGATATGTCTCAGTACCGGCAGATTTTCCTTGACGAAGGTCAGGAGCAAATCGATGTTCTCGAAGAGGGCTTCCTGGCCCTCGAAGGCTCCGAAGCGGACGACGAGTTGCTGCAGTCGCTCTTTCGGGCTGCTCACACGGTAAAGGGCTCTAGCCGCGCGATGGAATATAACAACATCGGAGAGTTGACCCATGAGATGGAGAACGTCCTTGACGATCTTCGCAACCGTCGCCTTTCGATTTCAACGCCCATCGTCAATGCGCTGCTGAAGTGCCTTGACTGTCTAAAGGGCCTTCTCGCAGTGGTGGTAGCCACCGGCGGCGATCAGTTGAGCGATCGCTCTGAGATTGACGAGCTCGTCTCGGTGTTATCAGCCGTGCGACTCGAAGGGGCAGGCGGTTCTCCTGCGCCGGCCCATGTTGAGTTGGCGCCAGCTTCCCGAGTCATGGAAGAGCTGGGCACATACGTGCATGACGACCAAGAAACTCTTCGCGTGGACATCTCGATCGATCCGGCGTGCCCGATGAAGTCGGTCAGGGCGATCACGGTGATCTGTGCTCTGGAGCCGCTTGGGCATGTGGTTGATCTGAATCCCAGCAGAGAGGACTTGGAGGAGGAGCGCTTCGATTTTGACTTCTCCGTGTGGATGGTCTCTGAGGTGCCCGACAGCGAGATTCGAAATGCGCTGGGTCAACTGTCAGAAATCGCCGGCATCCGTATCGAAAGGACTGAAAGCGTAACTGCCGAGGTCGCGGCGCCCGTTTCAGTGGATGCCATCACCAAGTCGATCCAGAGTGCTCCAAAGCTTCAGGTAGAGGCAGGAGGAGCCAAGGATGCCGCCGTGGTGGTGAGCGCGACGCACGGTCAAGCTGCCAACCAAACGATTCGGGTCGGCGTGAACCGTTTGGATGCGCTACTGAACCTGGTCGGTGAGCTTGTGATTGATCGCACCCAAATTGCGAGGATCTGCTCCCAACTGCACGACCGTTTTGGCAGCGACGATTTGGTCGGTTCGCTCACCGACGCGACGAATCGAGTCGCCCGTATCACGAGCGAGCTGCAAGACGAGATCATGAAGACTCGGATGTTGCCCATCGACGGTGTGTTTCAACGGATGCCGCGTATGGTCCGCGATCTAGCTCAAAAGACGGGCAAACAGGTGGATCTTCAGATTTCGGGCGGCGAAACCGAATTGGATCGCTCTCTGCTCGATGCAATCGGCGATCCGCTGATCCACCTCCTGCGAAATAGCATCGACCACGGAGTCGAAACTCCCGAGGAGCGCAAAAAGGCTGGAAAGGCCGAGACCGGTGCCGTGAGGTTATCAGCAACCCACGCCGAGAGCTACATCCAAATCCAGGTTGTCGACGACGGCAAGGGCATCGACGCGGAAGTGATCAAGGCATCGGCCGTCCGCAAGGGACTGATTACCGAGGTGGTAGCGGAGACGATGTCCGAGGGCGAGGCACTTCGCCTTATATTTGCCTCTGGGCTCTCAACGGCAAAAGAGGTTTCTGAGATTTCGGGACGCGGTGTTGGGATGGACATCGTGCGTTCCAACCTTGAAAAGGTCGGTGGTCGCATCGAGGTTGAGAGCAAGGTGGGAATCGGAACGACCTTCACCATCCGGCTGCCCCTGACCCTTGCGATCGTGCGCGCCCTCCTTGTCAAAGTGGATGGGTCCGAATACGCGATTCCGCTGCAGCACGTGGTGGAGACCCTTCGGTTGGGTAAAGGCGAAGCCGACATTCGGCGTGAGAAGATCGGTTCACGGTGCGTTATGGTTTTGCGCGGCGACACCGTGCCGTTGGTTCACTTGGAGAGCGCCCTGCAGAACGACTTTGGAGCGAGCGCTCCCGGCGTGGTGCGGGAAGACACCTACGTGGTGGTCGTGGGTGTGGGTTTGGCCAAAGTTGGTCTCTGCGTAGACCGGTTGCTTGGTGAGCAGGAAGTCGTGATCAAGTCGCTCGGGAACTATCTCGGCGATGTCCACGGCGTTTCGGGCGCCTCCATTTTGGGTGATGGGCGCGTTGCATTGATCGTCGATCCTACGCGGGTCACGGTGGGGGCCGCCTGAAACGCAGGCGAGGTGGGAAGACGGACACATGGCAGTACAGAGTGGGTTAGGGTTTGAGGCGTTCGGGGAGCAGGACTATACGCAGTTTGCTGCCAAGGTGCAACATCGCTTTCGAGTTCGTTTAGCGGACTATCGAGCCGAACAGATGCAGCGTCGCATCTGCACGATGGCTCAGCGCAACGGATTCAAGTCGTTTGTGGAGTATTTCGGTGGGTTGGAGAAGGTTCAGGACCTGGCAAACGAGTTCATGAACGAGATCACAATCAACGTCACCGAATTGCTTCGAAACAAGAATCTATTTGAGAATCTCTTCCGAGACGTTATCCCTGGCCTGGTCGAAGCGCGAGCGGGAGCACCGCTCTCGGTCTGGAGCGCGGGTTGTTCTTACGGCGCCGAAGCCTATACATTGGCGATGCTCCTTTCCGAAGCCATTCCGAGCGGCGCGTTCCGCATTCGGGGCACGGATATTGACCTGAGCATTTTGGCGAGGGCCAACTCACCCAGTTTCAATGAGAACGATATGGTCAACGTCTGTCCCGAGCGAAGGAAGAAATTCTTCATGACGCCGGACGACAAGACCTACATTCCCCTCTCGGCTCTTCGGAACAAGGTCCAGTTTTCGCCTCACGATCTCTTGGCCGACCCCTACGTGCCAACCCAATACGATCTGATCCTTTGCCGCAACGTGCTGATTTACTTCACCGATGAGGCCAAGGAGCGGGTGTACCGTGGGTTCTTTCAGTCGCTCCGGCCGGGCGGAGTTCTGTTCATCGGTGGCACCGAACGGCTGATCAACTACAGCGACATTGGCTACAACCTCATCGCTCCCTTCTTCTATCGCAAGCCGGAGAACGCCGTTCCGGCGTCCCTCCGAGCCGCGTAGAGCAACGGCGAACTTAGGGAGAGGGACAATGTCGAAGTAGACCCTACCATTTTGCTTCCAGATGCCCGGGGGTGGGGTACAAGACTGAACGTGGCCAAGCATCACAAATACTCGGTCGACGTAGTCTGGACCGGAAATGATGGCTCTGGGACTAAAACGTATCGTGGCTACCGGCGGGACCATACCATTGACGTGGAAAGCAAGGCGTCCATCTTGGGCTCCAGCGACCCCGCCTTTCGGGGCGATCCCACCCGATATAACCCGGAAGAACTTTTGGTTGCGAGCCTTTCCGCTTGCCACATGCTCTCCTACCTGCATTTGTGCAGCGTAAACGGAATCTGCGTGGTCGATTATCGCGACGCCGCGATTGGCGAGATGGCGGAAGACGCCCACGGATCGGGGGCGTTCCTGTCGGTTGAACTGCGACCGTCGGTCACGATCTCGGAGGGAAGCAGTAGCAGGGCGATTGAGCTTCATGACGCCGCGCACCATCTTTGCTTCATCGCCAACTCGGTGAACTTCACCGTGCTGGTCAAGCCAGAGGTAACCATCTCGAGCGAACCCTTCTAGAGACGGAGGAAATCGCGTCCAGCCGTTGGGATTGGCGGTGTTCACGCCGATACTTAAGGTGAGAAATCCGAATCCATTTAGGTCCCAACCCCATGTCCATCTCAAGCGTTTTAGCCTCGGCGTCCGTCGCCACCCAAGCCACTAGTCCGACTCAACAGTTCAATCAAGACGTTCAGCAACTCAAGCAGAATCTCGGTTCAAACAATCTGCAAGGCGCGCAGCAGGCGTTTGCCGCTATCCTGAAGTTGGTGGGTCAAAGCGCGAGTACCTCAGGAGCTTCAGGTAGCAGTTCGACGGCGAACAATCCACTGCAGGCTCTTGGTAACGCACTCTCTTCGGGGAATCTGCAAGCAGCCCAGCAGGCCTTTGCCCAGTTGCAGAGCCAGGCGCCTTCGGCAACCGCAGGGAAGGGGGGCCACCATGGTCACCATCATCACGGCGGTGGGTCGGCCCCATCCAACGCGTCGTCAGGCAGTACTGCGTCCAGCACGGGTTCGACGAGCAGCGCCACGGCCAATCCGAGCGGATCGACGATCGACGTTGCGGCATAGCGGCGTCGGTTATAACCTGAAGGTTTGCTGGATTCCGAGCGATCCATAGATCGCGCAACGGATTTCCCAATCCTGCCGTACAATAGAGGAGGCTCGCCTGAGCGGAACCCCATGAGCGACAATCTTCTCCCTATTTGCGGTGTCTCGGCCCTTGTCCTGCTTACGGTGGCATCCATTTGGATGAACCCGCCAGCAACGCGTCGTGACTTGACTAAGCGAATTGCCGTCGCCATGTACGGACTGACGCTGATTGCTTTCTTTCTTACGAAAATGGGTGAGTCGAGTGCGGTGGCGCTAACCGCGATCTACAGTGCTCTGATTGTCATCATGATGCGCAAGGGTCATCTTCAACCGTTGTTTGCCCGCAGTCGGAATGCCAACTGGCGCGATAACGATCCTCGATCCTAGGTTCGACCGACCGGATTCAGTCGAAGTCGGCATACACGAACGTATGGTCGGAGGGTCTGGGCAATCCTCGAGCGCCCTTATCAATCTCGCACGTCCGCAACCGATCTGCCACTGGGGCGGTGGCATAGATATGGTCAATACGCCAGCCCAGGTTGCGCTCCAACGAGCGCGGTATCACGAAGTCCCAGTAGGTATAGAGCCCAGCATCGCCGTGAAGCCTTCGAAACACGTCCACCAGTCCGAATTCGACGATTCGAGCCAGGCGACTGAATTCCTCAGGGTTGTGCCCGACCCCGCCGTAGAACCGCTTTGAGTCGTAAACATCGGCCGGCGTAGGCGCAATATTGATGTCGCCGAGCCAAATGAGGGGCTGCTCAGGCGAAAAGTGCTGACGCAGATACTGACCGAAACGCTCTAGCCACTTCAATTTGTAGGCAAACTTCTCTGATCCGACCTCTGAGCCGTTGGGAACGTAGGTGTTGATGATTGTCACGCCGTCGATCTCGCCGGAGACAATGCGGGCATCGTTCGGCCATAGCTCGTCCCCGAAGCCAGAGCGCGTATCCATGATCGGACTTCGGGAAAGGAGCGCGACGCCATTCCAAGACTTCTGTCCATTGAGCGCAACGTGGTAGCCGAGCTCCTCGAAATCGCTCAGAGGAAACTTATGGTCTTCAACCTTAGTCTCTTGGATCGCGAGCACGTCAGGCTCGTTCTCGGCGAGCCACTCCAGAATGATCGGGAGACGTGCGCGGACCGATGCCGCATTGTAAGTCGCCACCCGCATGGCCTCGCAGTTTACCGGTGTCGGCGGGTTGGAAGACCTGGGTCAATGGGGCTGAAATCCGCCTGCCGTGTTTTGCCATGTGATGAGAGAACCACTGAAAGAGACCGGACGGGAATCGAGGGCGCTTGCAAGAGCAAGGTCTCTGCCTCAAGGTCGCCGTTTACGGGAGAAGGAACATATAGTTCGTCCTTCGCTCCCATGAAGCTTGCAAGTCGTGGATTGGAGGTCCACGGCGTCAGCACATCTTCGGTGTCGAACCCATGGCGATCTTCAAGCACGATCGACTCCAATGGAAAGCCCTTCTCGCCGTCAACAACCAGGACGGGTGTCAATTGGCCAATGGGACCGTTTTCCGCCGGCGCCTCCTCTAGGAGGTCTATCTTTGGAAATGAACAAACGCGGACGAGGAAGCTGAGCCGGCCTCCTAAGGTCTCTCGGGCAAGTTGCCACCGAGTCTCCAACTGATCGTTCGTCCAGCCTTCGCGAGCCTGGAGATATCCGAGGCGGCGAGACACGAGCGAAGGGCTGAGAAACACGGCAATCTCGATGGGTCTCTGCCAGTGTCCGTCAAACCACTTGCCTATCGGCAGGGTCTCGGGTTGGAACAGTTGCTCTTCTGATCGGTGCTTGAGGAAGAGTGCTGCACCTGCCTCAACGTCGGTCTGAATCGGCCGGTCCGGAAAGGTCACGAGCACCGGCGATGGGGTGAGCGGAGGACCCTTGGGGGGTTTGGTCAGCAACAACGTGAACAGTAAAGCGATGACCATCCATCTCCGATTATCGGATCGTCGCCCTTGGTCTCTTAGTCAGGTGGAGGCAGCAAACGAGTTTGTCCCCTTCCCTGGCTTCTTCGGGGCTTAAAGTTGCGGGACACGCTGCGCCCTTAAACAGCTCGCGAGGCTCTTCCCGCTTGAGGCGAAGCGGCTCTTGCGCGCCAAAATGAACCGTGGACTTCGATCTCATCATAAAGGGCGGGAGGCTCGTTCAATCGAGCGGGGTAACGACGGGAGACATCGGGATCGTCAACGGTCGCATCGGCGCCATTGGCGACCTAGGCAGCGAGTCGGCCAAAGAGCTGCTCTACGCGCAAGGTCTATGTGTGATGGCGGGCCTTATCGACACCCAGGTTCATTTTCGAGAGCCTGGGCTTGAGCACAAGGAAGACTTGGAGTCGGGAACCCGAGCGGCCATCGTCGGCGGGGTGACGACGGTCTTTGAAATGCCCAACACCCAACCGAACACGACGGACCAAGCTTCTCTGGATGACAAATTGCGTCGCGCAAAGGGCCGTGCCTGGTGCGACTATGCATTCTTTGTGGGTGCCTCCACTGAGAACGCCGTTCTCTTGGATGGTTTGGAGATGGCTGAGGGGACGCCCGGCGTGAAAATCTTTATGGGAAGTTCGACCGGAAGCCTCTTGGTCGCGTCGGATGATGACCTGCGACAAGTGCTGCGGCATGGCAAGCGGCGCGCGCCGATTCACGCAGAAGACGAAGCTCGAAACCTCGATCGGAGGAAGCTGATCAGCGCTGCGCCTCATCCACGGGAGCATCCGTTCCTCCGTGATGCGGAAAGCGCACGGCTCGCAACCGAGCGCATTCTCCGCCTAAGCCGCGAGACCGGGCGTCCGATCCATATCCTTCACGTTTCAACCCGAGATGAATTGCCTTTGATCGAGGCAGCAAAGAGAGAGGGATTGAACACGACGGCCGAGGTTACACCGCAACACCTTTTCTTCAGCGCCCCGGAGTGCTATGACCGCCTAGGCAGTTATGCTCAGATGAATCCGCCGATTCGAAGCGCCGAGCATCGCGAGGGACTCTGGAAGGCGGTAGCCGCCGGCCTTTTCGATGTCTTCGGCAGCGACCACGCTCCCCACACCCGGGAAGAGAAGGCCAAGCCCTATCCGCAATCTCCAAGCGGAATGCCCGGCGTCCAGACGATGTTGCCCGTGCTGCTCAGATTTGTGCACGAAGGGAAGCTCAAGTTGGAGGACATTGCCCGAATGGCCTGCGAGCACCCGGCAGCTATCTACGGCATCAAGGATCGCGGATTCCTGAAGGCAGGATCGTTGGCCAATTTGGTGTTATTCGATCCGTCAGCGCGATTCGAGGTCAACGAGTCCTGGCTTCAGAGCAAGTGCGGATGGAGTCCGTACGAGGGCGAAAGCCTGTTTGGCAAGCCTGAACACGTTCTCTTGCACGGTGACCTCGCGGTGCGCGAGGGAGCGCTCGTGGGTACGCCGCGTGGATGTCCGGTCGAATTTGAGTGGAAATAGGAACTCAGTTTGGGTGCGAGAAAGTAGGCTGGTAGGAGAGCTATGAAGATTCACCCGCACGTTTACATTCTGGAAATACCAATGGATTGGGGGGGAGGGGCCTCGAACCTCAACCTGGCCTATGTTCAAGACCCCGCCTTCGGCGGAACACTTTTTGACACTGGCATGCCGGATCAAGACCAAGCGATTTTGGCCGCCATTGAGTCCGAAGGACTGCCGAAATCATCCTTGAAACGCATCGTGATCACGCACGCGGATATCGACCACATCGGCTCGCTTAAGGCTCTTAAGGAAGCGACCGGCGCTCAGGTGGTGTGCTTGGACATCGAGCGCGATTATGTTACGGGGGCCGTCCCTCCGTTCAAATGGCCGTCCCCCGAGCGGTTCGCCGAGAATCCCCAAATGAAAGCGGTCTTCGACTCTCTGGAGCGTACTGGGGTTGATGCGGTGGTACGGGATGGCGAGGTGATTCCGGGCGCCGTCGGTGCGGTAGCAGTCGCGACGCCCGGCCACACGGCGGGTCACATGAGTGTCTTCCTGGCCGACGCCAAGGTCCTCATTACAGGCGACGCCCTCAGCGCAGCGGATGGCCGCGTTTCGGGTCCGAACGAATGGGCGACTCCCGACATGCCGACTGCGCTAGCCTCGTTGAAAAAGCTGGCCGCATTGGACGTGGAACAGATCATTGTCTACCACGGCGGCTTGGTGAAGGCCGATGCGAATAAGCAATTGAGGCAATTGGCAGGAGTCTAGGACCAAGTCAGCCCAAGAGGTCCCGAACTTCCCATTGGACGCGCTTGCTGCCGTTGTAAGCATCCACGCCGGCCCTGAATAGCACGTCGGCAGTGAAGCCTGGGGCTTTGTCGACGAGCTCTTCCGCCAGGTTGAACGTGACCCCCTTTATGGCCATACCCCGGCACCGGAGCCCGAGTTGAACGACCTTGGGGTTTCTGGTGGGCTTGATTTGGGGGACGTCGATGCCACGCGCGGTGAACAGCGGCTCGGGGTTGCCCTTGCCGAATGGCGCCATGCGTGCGACATCCTCGATGGATTGGACGGTCAGCTCCTCAGGATCGACCTCAATGTCGGCGTATGTGCGCCGCTCAAGCATTTCTGGCGTCAATTGGCCCGACGCATAGGCCTCCAGGGCCTTCAGCACCTCTTCGCTACGCTTTCCCTCGAAACTGCAACCGGCGGCTTCGGCGTGACCTCCACCTCCGAGAAACAGATGGCGGTTCTCGGTGATCGCGTTCGCCAAATGGAACCCGGGAATGGACCGGGCGCTGCCATGGTGAATGCCGGTCTCCGGATCCACGTTGAACACGAACGTAGGTCGGTGAAAGCGTTCGGCGAGGCGCCCGGCGACAATGCCAACGATCCCCTTGTGCCAGCCTTCGCCGGAAACCACTATGACAGGACGTTCCTCAGCACCTTCGGCGGTCACCCGTTCGATCGCCTCCGCGAAAATCCGCTCCTGCTCTTCACGCCGCTGTAGGTTGAGGGCTTCGATGCGCCGCGCAATATCAAGCGCGCGCTCCGGGTCGGTTTCGAGCATGAGTTCGAGGGCAATCGCCGCGTCATCGACTCGACCTGCCGCATTCAGCCGGGGGCCAAGCACGTACCCCAAGGCGTACGTCGTGACCGGCCCCTTCATTTCCGCGACCTCTTTGAGGGCTCGCAGACCGGCCTTCTTGGTATCCGTGAGTTGCTGGAGGCCAAACGCGGCAATGATGCGGTTCTCACCTTGCAGGTCCATCACATCCACCACGGTTCCCAGGCACGCCAGATCCATGTAGGCTCTCTGGAAGTGGCTGCGCTCCATGCCCAGGTCCATGGTGAGGCCCTCGCAGAGCTTGAACGCCACCCCCGCCCCGCTCAACCCGTCGAAGGGATATACGGAATCGGCCCGGTGTGGGTTGATTACCGCTTCTGCGGCGGGCAGAGTCTCGCCAAGGTGGTGATGGTCGGTGACCACCACCTTCATGCCATACGCATTGGCCTGCTCCACCTGCGTGAGCGCCCCGCCCCCACAGTCGCACGTGAGAAAGAGCTTCGCCCCCTGCTCGCGCGCATCTTCAACCGCGTCCGGATGAATACCGTAGCCTTCCCTCATGCGATGGGGAACGTGAGCCACCACTTGGCAGCCGATCTTGCGCAAGAAGCGGGTCAGCAAGGCGGCACTCGTCACCCCGTCCACGTCGTAGTCGCCGTGAACATAGATGATCTCCTTGCGCTCGCGGGCGCCTAAGATGCAGTCACGGGCTGCAGCGTAGTCGGGAAGCAACTTCGGATCGTGCAGATCGGCCAGACGCGGGTTCAGGAACTTCTCCGCCTCGACCGCATCGGTCCAGCCCCGAGACACCAAAAGCGCAGCCAACAGCGGGGAGACCCCAAGCTCACCCTGAAGCGCTGCCTCCGCCGAGGCGTCACGCGGGCGAACGATCCATCGGGCGTTCTGGGTACTCACAAGGGTCATCAAACCAAAGACGACTTAGCCGGTAGAGAAAGGGCTAGAGCTTTTCCACCTGGTTGAAATCAAGTTCGACCGGCGTGTCGCGACCAAAGATGTTGATCAACACCTTGAGCTTCTCACGATCTGCGTTGACCTCTTCGATCTTGCCGGAAAACTCGCTGAACGGACCTTCGATGACGCGAATCGCGTCGCCCTTCTGCCAAGCGACCTTCGGCGCCTCTTCGGATGCCTTGAGGTTGTCAACAATCCGCTGGACCTCGAAATCTTCAAGGGGCACTGGCTTGTTGCCGCTCTGAACGAAGCCGGTTACGCCACTGGTGGACTTGACAAGCTTGTAGACATCGTCGGTGAGGGCCATCTGCACGAGGATGTAGCCGGGGAAGACCTTCTTGGGAACGATGCGGCGTTTGCCGTTTCGGGTTTGGAGTTCTTGCTCGGTCGGGATCAGGATATCGAAGATGTCCAGATTCCAAAAACCTTCGACCTGTGCCCGACGGGTGAGAACGTCCCGTACCTTGTTTTCATGGCCGGCAATGGTGTGGACTGCGTACCAAGCGCGTGGCATTAGACACCCACCTTGCCAATAACCCGGTCAATAGCCTGCTCAACGATAAAGCCAAACGCCAGGAGAATTCCCATAAGCATCAGCACGACGACGAGCACGATGCCGGTAAGGCGGGTGGTGTCCTCCTTACTGGGCCAGTCGATCTTCTTGATCTCGCGTTGTACATCCTTAAAGTAGCCCTTGAAGCCACGTTGGGAGTGGGGAAGGGCAACCCCTGAACTCACTGCAGGGGGTGTTGGTTTCATCGGCGTCGACATGTAGGTAGCCTCCCGGGCCGAGGGGCCTTTTGGGGGAGAAACAAGAATACCGCCTTAGGGGGGCGATTTTCCACTTTCTCTACTCGTTAACGCGGCGGGATGGCGCCCCGTTTCAAGCGGAGGGACCACTTTGGCTCTGCGCTCGCGTTCCCGGGACGGTCAAAGGGATTGCCTGCAGCCAGTCGGGAATGGCGTCAGCCGCATACGACTCTGCTTCGACGCGGTAGGCAGAAAAAATCGGAGCATCAAATGGGGGCGGTGTTTGACTGCGATCGATGAGGATGCCAACCCCGACCGGGATGGCTCCCGCCTCGCGAATCAGGGCCACGACCTGCAGTAGGGAACTCCCAGTGGTGAGGACGTCGTCAACCAGCAGCACGCGCTGGCCCGGCTGAATGTTTTGGCCCCGGCGAAGCGTCCGCGCTCCACCGTCGCTTTCGAAGTAGAGGGTTGGGAGGCCCATTTGGCGACCCACCTCAAACGCGATGATGATGCCGCCGGTGGTCGGGCCCGCCACCCAGTCGATTTGACATGCAGCAAACGCGGTTGCAATCTCGGTGCACAGCGCAGAGAGCACATCCGGTCGCTGGAGCACTCGGAATTTCTCGAAATAGACGGCACTGTGCCGCCCGCTGGCGAGAAGAAAGTGTCCTGAAAGAATTGCACCTGAAGATTGGAGGAGAGGGGTCAGATCGGCCATGTTAGCCCACCACACTGAAGGGTGTCATTTCTCGGATGACTTGATTGCTTTCATTGAGGAGGAGCATCTTAGGAATGATCGGCTCATCAGTGAGATCGAAGGCGGCGATGATGACGCGGTCGCCCTCCTTGAAGAAGTGGGCGGCACCGCCGTTCAGCCCGATGACTCCGGAGGGGCCGGCGAAAGCATAGGTTTGGATGCGCGAGGTGTGATCGACCGCCCAAACGTGCACGAGTTCTCCATCGCGAAGCCCGACGTGCTTCATCAGGTCGTGGTCAATCTCGATGCTCCCGACGTACTCTGGATTCGCATACGTCACCCTTGCGTGGTGGAGCTTACATTTGAGGAGCTGGGACAATCGCATCGTCTGAACGCGGCGCCGGCTTAGGGGACGGTTGAGCCGCAGTCTGGGGCTCCAGTCCGTTTCGTCGATAGAACGCGGACAGTGCCACGCCGAGTGCAAGGATACCCGCGCCCAGCCACACGAGGCTCGTCATCGGTTTGTAGAACAGTTCGATGGGGTAGATGGGCTTGGCAAAATGAACCTGCAAGAGCACACTCTGATCGTTGGCGTCAATGCCCTGCATGGAGATCACCAAATCACGATTGATCACGGCAACATGGGGGATCAGCCCACCTTGTCCAATTTCCACCGTGGGCTCAGCCTGGTAGACCCCGGTGGGGGTAGTGACTCGGACCACCGCGCCAAAGCGGGTCCCCGCCTGTCCGGGAGCGCCGTGCATCGTCATATGCAGGTACTGAACTTGAACCTGACCCTCGGAGTAACTCTTGCCTGGCAGAATGGAGACCGCGTCCTTCCAAACATCAAGTTGAGGTTGACTAAGGGAGAAGTATACGTCGTGACTCACGTAATGTTTGATGAAAGGCCAGGTCATCCACTTGGTGTCCCCGTCGCTATCGCGATACGCGTAGAGACCCGGTTGGGCGGTGATCTGATTGACAGGGTCGGCGCCCTGCATGACAAATTCGGCGTGGTTGTCGCGGTCGTAGATGCTGGGCTTGGTGAAATCCTTGAACTCCACCGTATAGCCCATTTGGGTGCTGACGCTCTCCCCAGGTTGCAGGAAGAACTGTTCTTTCTTTTCAAATCCGCGCGAAATCAGCATGCCCGCCATAAACGTCGCGATGCCAATGTGGGCGATAAAGCCTCCCCATCCAAGCTTAGAACCCTTTTTGAGTTCAAACATCCGGGCCACGTTGCCTAGCATGGCGAAGAAGCAAAGGAAGAGAAGGAACGCAATCCATGGAAGCGTTGGGATTTTGCCAACAAAGGGGAAGGCGACGGTTTCTTGTCCGGTCAGAAAAGGTGACCTTCGTATGAAGAACACGGCGAACCCTGTGCCCATAAAGGCGAGCGATACGGACATCGCCAATCGGGGCCAGAGCTTGGATGCTTGGGTACCGCCCCACCCAAGGAATGGCACGACCGCCATGAGCAGCAAGAGCATGGGGAAGAACCAGCCCAGGACCTGATGGTAAAGGGGCTCCTCCACAATCTTTGGGGGCAGACGCCGCAGCATTTCGATCAGCGGCACGCTGGTGCCGAAGGCCACCGCGAGGCCGATGCTGCAAAGCACGACCACGCCAGCGGTCTGTCCGTCACGTCGATTGAGCCCCTCGGCAGGCGCCCGGGGTGGCTCTTGGGCACGGAGTCCCGCCCAGTGCCGGGTCAGAAGCGCAGCGAATCCGAGGGTTGCGACCGACATCACACCGAGCAAGATTTTGAGGGCGTCTCCGTTCATTTGGGCGAAGCTGTGGACACTCAGGTCCGCATAGACCCCCGACCGGGTGAGATAGGTTCCAAAGAGAAAGGAAATAAACGGCAGTGCGCCAAGGATCACGTTTGCCCGCACCCAGCCCCGCTTGGCAGCCTGGATCATAAGCCCGTGGGCAAAGGTCGCGGTGAGAATCCAGGGGACGAAGCTGGTGTTCTCAACCGGGTCCCAGCCCCAAAATCCACCCCATCCGAGGGTTTCGTAGGCCCAGAAGCCACCCATGCAGAGGCCAAGCCCGAGGATGGAAAGGGAAGCCAACGCCCATGGACGGACCATTCGCACCCAATCGGTCGAGTTGCCCACCACCATCGCCGCCACCGCCGCGCAAAACATCACCGTGAGCGAGCCAAAGCCCGTGAAAATGGTCGGCGGGTGAATGACCACCCAATAGTTCTGAAGGGCAGGGGTCAGCCCGGCGCCTTCCGGCGGGAGCAGCGCTTGACCGTGGACGAGGGATAGGTTGAACGGCGTCTCCTTGGCGAGAATCGCCGCTAGCGATCCGACAAAGAGAGCATAAACGGAAGTAAAAGCGGGGCGATAGATGCCCATCCGGGGCGCCGCCAACACCCCGAACACGCAGGAGGTGAGCGCCCACAGGAGGAAACTTCCCTCCTGGTGGCTCCAAATTGCCGCCACCCGGTAGCGAAGCTCCAGACCGGCCTGAATGCTGTCTCGGATGTAGTCGTATTCGAACTGTTGATTGATAAACAGTGAGGCAAGACAACCGAATGCGCCTGCCACACACACTGCGCCAATTGTGAACAGCCACTGGCCAGGGCGGGCTAGAGCAGGAGCTCGTTTGGGAAGCGCGCAGGCAATCGCGGAAAGCGCGAACGCAACCACGGCCGACAAAATGAACCACCGGCCAGCCTGGCCGGCCAAAAGCGCCCACTGCGGGGCCAGCGGCCAGTGAAGATCGTTGAGTTCCAAGGTTTCGGTCTAGGATTTGGCGGAGGCGCCGGGATCGGATTCGCCCTGGTACTTGGACGGGCATTTGACCAACATGCGGTCGGCCACGAACGTTCCGTTCTGGAAGCCGCCGATGGCGACAACCCTGGTGGCCTGGCTCAGGTCGCTCGGAGGGACACCGGTGTAGGTAACGGGTACCACCTCGCCGTTCTGGTCTTTCAGAGTGAAGCGGATAATGTGTTGAAGCGGCTCGTTATCGATGGAGTCTTTCCGAATATCTCCGGCGACGTGGATGGCTTGGTTTCCTGTACGACGAGCATCCGCGAAGGTGCCGTACGGACTGGAATAGTTGAGGAAGGCCATCATGACCGCCCCCATGCCAATGGCAGCGACGACACA
>Ga0302319_10005273_pt1 | contig 26028 bp, 22 predicted proteins | sample Bog_T0_2_FD_203319 | JGI IMG/M metagenome (GOLD analysis project Ga0302319, IMG submission 203319) | Peat permafrost microbial communities from Stordalen Mire near Abisko, Sweden - Bog_T0_2 | ecosystem: Environmental > Terrestrial > Soil > Wetlands > Peat | place: Sweden: Abisko, Stordalen Mire...
GCACATCCGGGTGCAGGCGCTGCGAGGCCCGGCGCCAGGCGTCCTCGCCGCCGACGAGGGCTGAGGCGAGGTCCAGGGCGGCGGTCTTCTTGCCGCAGCCGGGCGGGCCCTCAAAGAGGTAGGCCGAGGCCGTGCGCCCGGACCCGAGGGCCGCGGACAGGACGCGCTGGGCAAAGGGCTGGCCTTCCAGGTGCGGCAGGCTCATCGGCGCCCCAGCAGTCCGGCCAGGTGGCTCAGGCCCTCGTCGCGCACCTCGCGGGGCGTGCGCCCCTCCACGGAGATGAGCTTCACGCGCCCGGGCTCCCGGCGCGCCAGGCGCTGGAAGCCGCGCCGCACCCGGGTGAAATAGTCGGACGTGGAGCGCTCCATGCGGTCGCGGGGCCCCCGCCTGCGGGCCCGCTCCAGGCCCGCGGCCACGGGCAGGTCATACAGCAGGGTCAGGTCCGGGACCAGCCCGGCGGCGGCGAACGCGTTGATGCCGGCCACGGCCCGGGCGTCCAGGGCCCGCCCCGCGCCCTGGTAGGCGGTGGTCGAGTCCGTGAAGCGGTCGCACAGCACCAGGTCCCCGCGTTCCAGGGCCGGGGCGGCCACGTGCTGGCGCCGGTCCGCGGCGAAGAGCAGCAGCTCCGCCCCAGGGGCGAGCCCGCGCAGGGCAGGGTCAAGCACCAGGGCCCGGATCATCGCGCTGCGCGGGGAGCCGCCCGGCTCCCGCGTCAGGGTCACCCGGCGTCCGGACCGCCTCAGGGCCGCGGCCAGGAGCCGGGCCTGGGTGGATTTGCCGACGCCGTCGGGGCCTTCCAAGGTGACAAAAAGGCCCTTGCGCTTGACCAAGGAAATCCCCTTTTAATCCAATAGTTAGGGTACGGATTATAGCAATTTCAGGGGCGTAATTGAAGGCAAAAGAGCGACGAGTGATCTGAAAAAAGCTTGAAAATAAAGGGTTTTTCTTGGAGTTGCCGCCGCCCGACCCCGCAGAAATACGCGAAATAACGTTGAAATTAAACGCTTTTTCCGTCCACTGCCGGGCCGTCCGCCAGCAGCTCGGTATCTTCATGGCTGTAGGGCGGCGCGCAGCAGCACAAAAGAATCAGCGGATCCGGACCGGGATTGAAGATCTGGTGGCTCGCTCCGGGCGGAATGAGGCAGGCATCCCCGATCCCGACGTCCCGCAAGTCCCCGGCGATTTCCAGGCGGCCCCTGCCCTGGGTCACAAAATAAAATTCCTCGGTCCCGGGATGGCGGTGGCGCTGGGTGGCCCGGCCCGGAGGCAGGGACGCTTCGGCCAGGCTCTGCGCCGACACCGGCGCGCAGGAACGGTCCAGCAGCGAGCGGATGGTGGAGCCGTCCTTGGTGGTGAATGGCTCCGCCTGAAGGATGTTGCGCACGAACATCGCCGCCTCCTGCACGCTCAGCCCTGACGCAGCAGCTCCTCATAGTAGCCCGCCAGGGTGCGGTTGAGGGCCTCGGCCCGGTACCCGCCGGCGAGCTCAACGGCTTCCCTGGCCTTGTCCGCGCGGGCCTGCGGGTCGTTGAGGATCCACAACAGCTTGGCCGCGAAGTCATCGAGGTCCCCGGGCCGAGCCAGCCATCCGCCGCGGGCCTCGCCGGCCTCGGCGCCCTGGCGCATCATCCAACCCACTCCCATGGCGTCGGCTCCCAGGACCGGGGTGCCGCGGCCCATGGACTCGATGACCACCATGCCCTGGGTCTCGGTCACGCTGGGGAAGGCGAAGAGATCGCTGGCCTCCATGAGGTCCAGCACCTCGCCGCGCGGGATGTAGCCCAGGATCGTGACCTTGCCCTCCAGGCCCAGGTCCCGCACCCGCGCCTCGAGGCGCGCGCGCTCGGGGCCGTCGCCGGCGATCACGAGCTTCCAGGGGGGCACCTGGCCGTCGACCCGCGCCAGGGCGTCGATGAGCAGGTCCATGCGCTTCTCGCGCCCGGTGCGCCCGGCGCAGCTGATCAGCAGCTCGTCCGGGCCGGCGCCGTAGCGGGCCTTGGTGGCGCCCGTGCGGGTGAAGACGTCCTCGCTCAGGCCCGTGGGCAGCACCTCGATGCGGTGCTGCACCCCGTAAGAGCGCAGCACATCGCGGATGGCCGGGGTGGGGGCGATGACCATGGCGCAGCGGTTGCACATCCACCGCGTGAGGTGGCGGTTGAACCAGCGCACCAGGCCCGCGGGCAGGTAGGGGAAGTAGTGGACGTAGTCCGCGAACAGGGTGTGGTAGGTCAGCAGCAGCGGCAGCTTCTGGCGCCAGGCGCAGTACAGGGCCACGAAGCCGGAGCCGAACATGGCGTGGCTGTGCACCAGCTGCACGCCGTTGGGGCGCAGCCGCGAGAGCCGGAAGCCGCGGCCCCAGGGCAGCACGAAGGTGTATTCCGGCTGGGGGATGTAGACGAAGCCCTGCAGGCGGAAGATGTCGGGCGTGTCGTCGCAGGGCCCCAGGTAGGGCGCGTAGATCTCCGCCGCGTGGCCGAGCTTCTCCAGCTCGGCCTTCGAGGTGGCGATGCTCGTCACCAGCCCGTTGACCTGGGGGTAGTAGGTGTCCGTGAAGAAGGCGACCTTCACGGCCATCAATACGACCTGGCGAAGTAGACTTCGGTCTCGGCGGGCCGGCCGGTGAGCACGCAGGTCCCGGGCCCGGACTGGTCGAAGGGCACGTTGCGCACCGTCACGGCCATCTCGTCGAGGGGCGCCAGGGTGGCGGGGTCCCCGCACCAGTGCGCCCGCACCCAGCCCGGCGCGCCCTTGCCCAGGAACTCGGCCTTGCGCGAGAAATGCTGCTTGAAGGCGGCGAAGTCGCGTATGTCCGTGCGGATGTTGGCGTCGCGGTAGGCCTTGGCCTGGGCGTAGAGGCCGTCCTGGAGGCCCTTCAGGCGCCCGGACGCGGCGTCGACGAAGGCGTCCAGGGGCTCGAAGTTCTTCTTGCCGATCTCGAGGCGGTTGATGAAGCAGACCTCGCCCTTGGCCACGTCGCGGGGCCCGACCTCGACCACCAGCGGGGCGCCCTTCTTGATCCACTCCCAGCGCTTGTCCTGGGCCTTGCGGTCGCGGATGTCGATCTTCACGCGCAGGGGCTCGCCCTGGAAGGTCCGGGCCCTCAGCAGCCCGGCGGCCCGCTCGCAGAATTCCATCACCGCCGGCTTGTCGGCCTCCTCGCGCAGGATGGGCACGATCACCACCTGGCTGGGGGCGATGGCCGGGGGCAGGCGCAGCCCGTCGTCGTCGCCGTGGGTCATGATCACGGCGCCCATGAGCCGGGTGGACACGCCCCAGCTGGTGGTGTGCACGTGCTGCAGCTTGCCTTCGGCGTCCTGGAACTGGATGTTGGCGGACTTGGCGAAGCCCTGGCCCAGGTAATGGCTGGTGCCGGCCTGCAGGGCCTTGCCGTCCTGCATCATGGCCTCGAGCGAATAGGTCGCCACGGCGCCCGGGAAGCGCTCGTGCGCGGCCTTCTCGCCGGTGATCACGGGCAGGGCCAGGTGCTCCTCCATGACCCTGCGGTAGACCTCGAGCATGCGCGCGGTCTCGGCCTCGGCCTCGTCCTGGTTGGCGTGGGCGGTGTGGCCCTCCTGCCACAGGAACTCGGTCGTGCGCAGGAAGAGGCGCGGCCGCAGCTCCCAGCGCACCACGTTGGCCCACTGGTTCACCAACACGGGCAGGTCGCGGTAGCTGTGGATCCAGGTGGCGAAGCTCTCGGCGATGATCGTCTCGCTGGTCGGGCGCACGACCAGGGGCTCTTCGAGCTCGCCCTCGAGCTTGACCTGGCCGTCGACGATCTTGAGCCGGGTGTGGGTGACCAGGGCCATCTCTTTGGCGAAGCCCTCGACGTGCTCGGCCTCCTTGAGGAAGAGGCTCACCGGGACGAACAGCGGGAAGTAGCAGTTGTCGTGGCCCGTGGCCTTGATCTGGTCGTCGAGCAGGCGCTGGACGCGCTCCCAGGTGCCCATGCCCCAGGGCTTGATGACCATGCAGCCGCGCACCAGCGAGTTCTCGGCCAGGTCGGCGATGCGCACGACCTCCTGGTACCAGTCGGAGTAGTCCTTGGCGCGGTTGGTGTCCACGGTGTGCCTTTCTTTCAGGATTCTTCGGGAGGCCGCTGCGGCGTCCGGCGGACGCTCAGCGCCCGGTCCAGCGCAGCAGGTCGTTGACCAGGGTGAAGGCGAAGATGGAGCCGATGACCGCCAGGCCGACGTTCTGCATGGCGATCTGCGTGCGGATGCGCAGGGGCCGCCCGCGCAGGCCCTCGACGGCGCACAGCACCACCGTGAAGCCGTCGAGGATGGGGATCGGCAGCAGGTTCACCAGGCCCAGCATCACGCTGATGCTGCACATGAGCTGGACCAGGTTGTCCCAGCCGCGCTCCGCCTGCTGGCTGGCCATGCGCAGGATCGCCACGGGGCCCCCCAGCGAGTCCCGCACGCTGGCGTGCCCGGCGAAGATCTCCTTGACGCTGACGGCGACCATCAGCCCGAGGGCGGCGGTGTCGACGGCGGCGGACTCGAGGGCGTGCAGGGGCCCCAGGCGCTCGCGGGCCGCGGCTTGGGCGGCGTCAGCCGGCTCGAAATCCAGGCCCAGCAGGCCCACCAGGGCGGGGTCGAACTCGTCGGACAGGGGCTGCTTCTTGGCGGCCGTGACCGTGAGGGTGCGGCCGCCCCGCTGAACGACCACCGGCACCGGGTCGTGGGCGGACTTCGCGAAGAGCGCGCTGAAGGCGTAGCCGTCGTGGAGCTCGACGCCGTCGACGCTCAGCACCACGTCCCCGGCGTGGAAGCCGGCCTTCTCTGCCGGCGTCATGACCGAGGGCGCCATCAGGCGGGTCGTGAAGGGCGGGGGGCTGGCCTGCACCTGGACGCCCATGTGGTAGCGGCCCGAGGCGTCGGGGCTGGCCTGCACCTGCAGGTGCAGCGGCTTGCCGGCGCGCAGCAGGTCGACCTGCAGGGGCTTGGACGGGTCCAGCGCCGAGAGGCTGTCGACGAGCCCGGACAGCTGGGTGATGCCGTTGATCTGCTCGCCGTTGACCTTGACCACCAGGTCCCCGGGGAGCACGCCCGCCGCCGCCGCGCCGCTGCTGGCCAGCACGGCCTGCACCAGGGGCGGGCCCTGGGGGTCGAGGCGCCCCAGGGTGGAGTACACGATGAACAGGGCCAGCACGGGAAAGCAGAAGTTGAGCAGGGGCCCGGCCAGCGCCACCAGCGCCCGGCTCCACCAGGGCCGGCCCATGAACTCGTCGGGCTTGGCGGCGGCCACCTGCTCGTCGGTCTCGGGGTTCTCGCCTGCGGGCTTCATGTAGCCGCCCACGAGGATCGGCGCGATCTGGTAGCGGGTGCCGCGGATGTCCACCTTGACCAGCGGCGGCCCGAAGCCCAGCGAAAAGGTCTCCACGCGCATGCCCTGGGACAGGGCCACAATGAAGTGCCCGAACTCGTGGGAGATGATCACCAGGCTCAGCAGGCCCAGCGCCGCCGCCATGTTGGGGGCGCGCAGCACCAGCACGGAGATGGCCGCGACGAAGGCCACCGCTTGCCACCAGGGCGAGCCCTGCTCCTGACCGACCTGGGTTCCGCTCATGGACGCTCCTGTGCCAGCAGGCGTGCCGCGGCCTCACGCCCCCAGGCGTCGGCTGCGAGGACCTGATCAAGGGTCTGGGCCCGGCGCCGCGGCGCCGGAAGGCGGGCAAAGGCGCCCAGGACCCTGCCCAGGACGCGGGGGATGCCCAAAAACGCCACGCGCCCGCGCAGGAAGGCCGCGACAGCCGCCTCGTTGGCGGCGTTCAGCGCCGCCGCGGCGGAGCCGCCCATGCGGCCGGCGCGGTAGGCGAGGGCCAGGCAGGGGAAGCGCCGCAGGTCGGGCGCCTCGAAGGTCAGCGCGGGCAGGGCCAGCAGGTCGAGGGCCGGCATGGCGTGCGGGCGTCGGGCGGGCCAGGTGAAGGAGTGCTGGATGGGCAGGCGCATGTCCGTGGGCCCGAGTTGGGCGAGCAGGGAACCGTCGACGGTCTCGACCATGCTGTGGATGACGCTCTGCGGATGCACCACCACGTCGATGGCGTCGTAGCCCAGGCCGAAGAGCCAGTGGGCCTCGATGACTTCGAGCCCCTTGTTCATGAGGGTGGCCGAGTCGATGGTGATCTTGGGGCCCATGGCCCAGGTGGGGTGGCGCAGGGCCTGGCGCGGGGCCACCGAGCGCAGGACGGCGTCGCTGGCGCCGCGGAAGGGCCCGCCCGAGGCCGTGAGCACCAGGCGCTTGACGTGGGCCGGATCGGACACGGCCTCGAGGCACTGGAAGATGGCGTTGTGCTCGCTGTCCACCGGCAGGAGGCGCACGCCCCTGCGGCGGGCGGCCGCGGACACCAGCTCGCCGGCGGCCACCAGGGTCTCCTTGTTGGCCAGGGCGATGTGGCGGCCGCGCTCGATGGCGGCCAGGGTGGGCTTGAGGCCGACGGCGCCGACGACGGCGGTGAGGACCAGGTCCGCGGGCGCTTCGGCGGCCACGCGCTCAAGGGCCAGGGGCCCGCCGAAGACCCGGGGGCGGTAGCCGGGCACGCGGGCAGCCTGGGCGCGGATCCAGGCGGCGCCGGCCTCATCGGCCAGGGCGAGGAAGCGGGGCCGGACGGCCAGGGCCTGGCGCCACAGGCCGCGGGCGTCCTTGCCGGCTGCCAGGGCCGTGACCTGGACCTCGCCGCGGAGGTGGGCCGCCACCTGCAGGGCGCTGCGGCCGATGGAGCCGGTGGAACCCAGGATGGCGACCCGCTTGGCCCGCGCCATCAGCCCACCAGCAGGGTGGCCACGAGGTAGACCAGGGGGGCGACGAAGAGGCTGGAATCCATCTTGTCGAGGAAGCCGCCGTGGGCCGACATGAGGTGGCTGCTGTCCTTCACGCCGGCGAAGCGCTTCACCATGCTCTCGAAGAGGTCGCCGGCCTGCGCCAGCACGCTGGCGGGCACGCTGACGGCCGCGAAGAGCAGCGGCGTCATGGGCAGGCTGGCCGGAAAGAAGTGCGGCAATATGAGCCCGCTGAGCAGCGCGTTGCCGGCGACGCCACCCCAGAAGCCCTCCCAGGTCTTGCTGGGGGACAGGGGCGAGAAGGGGGTCTTGCCGAAGGACTTGCCTGCGAAGAGCGCGCAGCTGTCGTAGATCCAGGCGTACCAGAACACCAGCATGCACCACCAGCCGCCGTCGGGCAGGGCGTGCAGCTTGACGATGTGCAGGCCGAGCAGGCCGAGGTAGACGAGGCCGCCGAGCTCGGCCACGAAGCGCATCAGGCCCTGCTCAAGGTCGGCGTGGTAGACCCGCCAGATGGCCGCGGCCATGAAGAAGAAGGCCAGGCCCAGGCTGCCGGAGCGGGGCAGCAGCCACTGCGCCGCCGCGTCGGGAAGGTAGCCGGCGCCCAGGGCGGGCGGAAGCAGGATCGCCGCCAGGGCCGCCAGGCCCAGCCAGGGCGTGAAGCGCAGCCCCTTGGCCTCCGTGATGCGCCGGTATTCCTCGTAGCCCAGCAGCAGCGCCGCCACCATGAACAGGCGGAAGGGCACCGGCGCGTGGAACATGGCCCAGAGGAAGACGGGGAGGATGACCGCCGAGGAGACGAGCCTGAAGAGCACTGGGTCAGCCGGCGGAGCGGGGGGCGATGTCGCCGAAGCGGCGTTCCCTGCGGGCGAAATCCTGCAGGGCCTCGAGCAGGTGCGGCTGGCGGAAGTCGGGCCAGAACGTGGGGGTGAAGTAGACCTCTGCGTAGGCCGTCTGCCACAGCAGGAAGTTGCTCAGGCGCATCTCGCCGCTGGTGCGGATCACCAGGTCCACCTCGGGCAGGCCCTCGGTGCACAGCAGGGACGCGAAGCGCTCTTCGTCCAAAGCCGAGGCCTTGAGCTTGCCCTTGGCGGCCAGGGCCAGGGCCCGGCGGGCCGCGTCGACGATGTCCTGGCGGCCGCCGTAATTGAGGGCCAGCGTCAGCACCAGGCCGTCGTTCTTGGCGGTCAGCGCCCGGCAGCGGTCGAGCTCCTTGAGCGCGGCGGCCGGCAGGGCGTCGAGGCGCCCGATGGCGTTGAGCCGGACCCGGTTCTCGTGCAGCTCGCGGACCTCCTGGCGGAGGTAGATGCGCAGCAGCTGCATGAGGAAGCTGACCTCCTCCTTGGGGCGGCGCCAGTTTTCGCTGGAGAAGGCGTAAAGGGTCAGGTGCCCGATGCCCCAGGCCGAGCAGGCCTTGACCATGGCGCGCACGCTCTCGAGCCCGACCTTGTGGCCGGCGATGCGCGGCAGTCCGCGCTTGCGCGCCCAGCGCCCGTTGCCGTCCATGATGATGGCGACGTGCCTGGGCAGGCGGCTCGGGTCCGGGGGTATGAGCTTGGTGTTGGAGGCGGCCACGGCTTCCGGGTCAGAGGGTCAGGACTTCGTGCTCCTTCTTGCCCGCCATGTCGTCCACCTTCTTGATCACGGCGTCCGTGAACTTCTGTATCTGGGCCTCGGCGTCCTTGGCCTCGTCCTCGCTCACGGCCTTGGACTTGGCGCCAGCCTTGACCTTGTCGTTGGCGTCGCGGCGGATGTTGCGCAGCGAGACCTTGGCCTCCTCGGCCTGCTTCTTGACGACCTTGGCGAGCTCCTTGCGGCGCTCCTCGGTCAGCGGCGGGAACGACAGGCGCACCAGCTTGCCGTCGTTCTGCGGCGTCAGTCCCAGGTTGGCCTGGAAGATGGCCTTCTCGATCTCGGCCAGGGCCGAGGAGTCGTAGGGCTTGATCTCGAGGGTGCGGCCCTCGACCACGCTCACCGAGGCGATTTGCTGCAGGGGCACGTCGGAGCCGTAGTAGCTCACCTTGATGCCGTCCAGCAGCCCGGCGTTGGCCCTGCCGGTGCGCACGTTCGAGAACTCCTTGGACATGACGTCGACGGTCTTGTCCATCTTCTCGCGCATTTCCTTGATGGTGGATTCGAGCATGCCTTGCCTCCTTGCGCCCGCGTCGGGGCCTTCAGCTGACCAGGGTGCCCACCGGCTCGCCCAACACCGCGCGGCGGATGTTGCCGTGCTTGTGCAGGTCGAAGACCAGTATCGGCAGCTTGTTCTCTTCGCACAGGGTGAAGGCGGTCGCGTCCATCACCTTCAGCTGCCGCACGAACACCTCGCGGAAGCTGAGGGTCTTGAAGCGGGTGGCCTTGGGGTCGCGCTTGGGGTCGGCCGTGTAGATGCCGTCCACCTGGGTGGCCTTCATGACGACCTGGGCGTTGATCTCGATGGCGCGCAGCACCGCGGCCGTGTCGGTCGAGAAATAGGGATTGCCGGTGCCGGCGGCGAAGATCACCACGCGGCCCTTCTCGAGGTGGCGCAGGGCCCGGCGGCGGATGTAGGCCTCGGCGACCTTCTGCACCTCGATGGCCGAGACCACCCGGGTGACGGCCCCCAGCTTCTCGAGGGCGTCCTGCAGCGCCAGCGCGTTGATGATGGTCGCCAGCATGCCCATGTAGTCGCCGGTCACCCGGTCCAGGCCGCCGCGCTCGCCCAGCGCGCCCCTGAAGATGTTGCCGCCGCCGATGACCAGGCCCAGCTCCACCCCCAGGTCGACGACCTCCTTGACCTGGGCGGCGATGCCGGCCACGGTCTCGGCGTCGATGCCCCGCTTGTTGGGGCCCGCCAGCGCCTCGCCGCTGAGCTTGATCAGGACGCGGCGGTACTTGGACTTGGCAGCGGCCTTCGGCATGCTACTTCACGCCCACTTTCAGGCGCACGAAACCGCCCACCGTCAGGGTGTCCCCCACCTTTGCTGAGGCCTGCTTCAGCAGGTCGGACACCTTGAGGTTGCCGTCCTTGATGAAGGACTGCTCGAGCAGCGTGAGCTCCTGCAGCACCTTGTTGACCTTGCCCTCGGCGATCTTCGCGACGATGGCCTCCGGCTTGCCGGCCCCGGCCTGCTGGGCCTGGGTCATCGCGATCTCGCGCTCGCGGGAGATCAGCTCGGGGCTGATCTGTTCACGGGAGACGACCTCGGCGGGCGGCAGGTTCCCCGCCACCTGCATGGCCAGGTCCTTGGCCAGCTCGGCCAGCTCGGGGCGCGCCAGGGTCTCGGCCTTGCCGCATTCCACCGACACCAGGCTGGCCAGCTTTCCGTCGGAGTGGCGGTAGGAGCCGAGCACGCCCTGCTTGACGGACAGCTGGGCCACCCGCGCCAGGGCCATGTTCTCGCCCAGGCCGGCGATGGCCGACTTGACGTGCTGCTCGAGCGTCTGGCCGTCGGCGGCCTTCAGCGCGGCCACGGCGGCGGCGGCGGCGGCCGGGTCCTGGGGCAGGCCCTGGGCCGAGGACGCGGCGGCGGTCGCGGCGTCCAGCAGGGCCACGAACTGGGGGGTGCGGGCGACGAAGTCGGTCTCGCAGTTGACCTCGACGATGACGCCCCGCGAGGCTCCCAGCTTCAGGCCCACCAGGCCCTCGGCGGCGGCGCGGCCGGCCTTCTTCTCGGCGCCGGCGATGCCCTTCTCGCGCAGCCATTTCATCGACGCGTCCAGGTCGCCCGCGTTGGCCTCCAGGGCCTTCTTGCATTCCATCATGCCCGCGCCGGACTTCTCGCGGAGCTCCTTGACCTGATCAGCGGTGATCGTGCTCATGGCAAAAGATCCTTTCATGCACGAAACGCGGCCCCCGTCCGCCCCCGGCCCCGTGCCGGAGGCGTCGCGAAGGTGCCGCGCCCGTCATGCTGGGTTGATGTGGGTCAGGCCTTGACGGCCTCTTCCTCGACTTCCTCGAACTTCGGGCGCACGGTGCGGTCTTCCTCATTCTGGGATTCGGCCGCCTCGACCGGCATGCCGGCGATCTCGCGGCCTTCCTTGGCGCTCTCGGCGATGACCGAGCACATCAGGCGGATCGCCCGGATGGCGTCGTCGTTGCTGGGCACCGGAAAGTCCACCTCGTCCGGATCGCAGTTGGTGTCGCACAGCGCCACGATGGGGATATGCAGGCGGCTGGCCTCCTGCACGGCGGTGCGCTCCTTGTGCGGGTCGACGATGAAGATGGCCTCGGGCAGGCGCGACAGGTTCTCGATGCCGCCCAGGTTCTTCTGCATGCGCTCCAGCTCGCGCTCCTTGATCATCACCTCGCCCTTGGGAAGGCGGTACAGCGAGCCGTCCTCCTTGCTCTTCTTCAGGGCGCGGAAGCGCAGCAAGGAGCGGCGCACGGTCGAGAAGTTGGTCAGGGTGCCGCCCAGCCAGCGCTGGCTGACGAAGGGCATGCCGCAGCGGGCCGCTTCCTCGGAGATCGGCAGCTGGGACTGCTTCTTGGTGCCCACGAACAGGATGGTGCCGCCCTTGGCCGTGACGCCGCGCACGAACTCGATGGCGGCCTTCAGGCGCTGGGCGGTCTTCTGCAGGTCGATGATGTAGATGCCGTTGCGCTCGCCGAAGATGTACTTCGCCATCTTCGGGTTCCAGCGGCGCTTCTGGTGGCCGAAATGGACGCCGGCCTCCAGCATGGTCTTGATGGTGACTTCGATGGCCATTGCTCTTGCTCCTTCTGGTTTCGCCTCCGCCGCATGCCGGCCTCCCGGCCGCGAACGCGGCCGACCCGGAGGGGCTGTCTTGAACGGCGTGTGAGATAGGACCGTGGTGGTCCGGAAAAGCCCTAGATTTTACTCTTTGAAACGACGGGCAGGCAAGCCTTCAGTTCCCGGCGCCGGCCGGGCTGCGCAGGCCCTGCAGGATCTGCAGCAGGCTGGACCGGCCCCGCAGGGGGGACAGCCAGGTGTCCAGGCCCAGGCCGAGGGCCAGCAGCAGGCCCGCCGTCAGCAGCATGGACCCGGCCGTGACGGCCAGGCCGGACCCGGCCAGCAGGGGGGCCGCCCGGCGCAGCAGAGCCCAGGCCCCGCCCAGGACGCCCAGTCCCAGGGCCGCCTCCAGGGCCAGGGGCGCCAGGGGGCGTCCAAACCGGGCTTTTTCCATGAATCCGATGCGCAGGGCGAAGGCCAGGGCGTTGCCCACCAGGCCCAGCAAGGCCGCCCCCGGCACCCCGAAGCGGGCGATGGCCGGAATGGCCACGGCCAGGCCCACGGCGGCCCCGGCCAGGCCGGTGACCGCTGCCTGGCGCGGCCGGCCGGTCCCCAGCAGGGCGGCATGGCAGCCCGAGGCCAGGGCCCCGAAGTAGGCCGCCACGCACAGCAGCAGCAGGGCGGGATAGGTGGCGTCGGCCAGGGCCGGGTTCTTCATCCAGGCGGCCATGAAGCGGTCGCCCCAGGCGGCCAGGGGCAGCAGCAGGGCAGCCCAGAAGAAGGCCAGGGCCCGCAGGCTGACGCTGAAGCCGCGCCGCAGGCGCTCCAGCTCGACGCCCTCGCGGATGCGGGCCAGGGCCGGCTGCAGCGAGGAGGTCACCAGGCCGGTGACCGCGTAGACGCGCTGGGTCAGGGACACCGCCACGGTGAAGCCCACCAGGGCCTCGGCACCAAGGCCGGCGAGCAGGATGCGGTCGGCGGAGTTGAGCACCACCACGCTGAGCATGAACACGAAGGCCCAGCGGGCGTAGGCGGCGACCTCCCTGAGCGCCGGGGCGTCGGCCCCGGGGCGCAGGTCCAGGGGCTCGGGGTGTCGGGCGTTCCAGGCCAGCAGGCCGGCGCAGCCCGCGGCCCAGGCCGCCGCCTGGCCCCACAGAAATGCCCGCTCGTCGCCGGCGAAGAGCTGCAGGACGGCCCAGCCCAGCAGGGGCGCGGCCAGGGTCAGCCCGATCTGGGTGCGGGTGAGGACGCCGTACTCGTGGCGGGAGCGGGGCAGTAGCTGCAGCCACAGGCAAAGGAACTGGCAGCACCACAGCGCGGCGGCCGGGCCCAGCAGGCGCTCGAAGCCCCCGCGCTCGCGCCCGGGCAGGCGCAGCAGGGCGCCCAGCCCGTAGGCGGGCCCCAGCAGCAGGATCAGCCCGCCCGCGGCGCAGCCAAGCAGGACGACCAGGAACAAGGCGCGGGTCCGGGCCCGGGCTCCGGGCCCCGAGGCCTCGGAGTCGTCGCGGGCGACGAAATAGAGGGTGGCGTCGGTGGTGCCGACGGAGAGCAGATTGAGGGCCGAAAAAAAACCCTGCAGCAGGCCCCAGTAGCCGAAGCCGGTCGGTCCCAGGCCCCTGAGGAAGAGGGGGATGCTCACCAGCGCCACGGGGATGCCCAGCGTCGCCTGCAGGATGCCCAGCGCGCTGCCTTGGACCACGGGCCGGGCCAGGGAGCTCATGGCGTGCCCGGCGCGGTCAGGTGCGGTAGCTGGCGTTGATCTTCACGTAATCGTAGCTCAGGTCGCTGGTGAACACCGCGGCCTCGCCTTTGCCGGACTTGAGGTCGATGACCACCTCGACCTCCTTGCGCTTGAGCAGGCCCAGGGCTTTGGCCTCGCTGAACTCGACGGCGGCGCCGTCCTTGGCCACCTTGAGAGGGCCGAAGCTGATGTCCACCTTGGCCGGGTTGATCTTGACGGGCGCCGTGCCCAGGGCCGCGAGGATGCGCCCCCAGTTGGCGTCCATGCCGAACATGGCGGTCTTGAAGAGGCTGCTCTTGGCCACCGACATGGCGCACTCGCGGGCCGCCTCGAAGGTGGGCGCGCCCTTGACCCGGACCTCGATGAACTTCGTGGCCCCCTCGCCGTCGAGCACCACCCGGCGGGCCAGCTCCTGGCAGACCTGGGTCAGGGCGTCGGCGAACTTGGCGCCGTCGCCGGCGAGCCCCTTGAGCGGCTTGTTGCCGGCGCGGCCGTTGGCCATCACCAGCACCGTGTCGTTGGTGCTGCAGTCGCCGTCGATGGTGATGCAGTGGAAGCTCTTGGCCACGGCCTGGGTCAGGGCCTGCTTCAGGGTGGCCGCGTCGATGGCCGCGTCCGTGGTGATGAAGGCCAGCAGGGTGGCCAGGTTGGGGTGAATCATGCCGGCGCCCTTGGCCATGCCCCCGACGCGCACGGGCTTGCCGCCCACGCTCAGGGTCAGGCTGTATTCCTTGACGAAGGTGTCGGTGGTGCAGATGGCCCGCGCCGCCTCCTCGCCGCCCTCCACGCTCAGGGTGCGCGAGGCCGCCTCGATGCCCGCCGCGACCTTGTCCATGGGCAGGTAGCGGCCGATGACCCCCGTCGAGGCGACCATGACCTCCTTCTCGGGCAGGCCGAGGTGGTGGCCGACCAGGGCGCCCATCTTCTCGGCGTCCTTCAGGCCCGCCTCGCCAGTGCAGGCGTTGGCGTTGCCGGAGTTCACCACCAGGGCCCGGGCCGTGCCCCCGGCCACGCGCCGGGCGGTCAGCTGCACCGGGGCCGCCTTGACCTGGTTGACCGTGAACACCCCGGCCACCGTGGCGGGCGCCTCGCTGTACAGGACCGCGAGGTCGCTCTTGCCGCTCTTCTTGATGCCGCAGGCCACGCCCGCCGCAAGGAAGCCCTTGGCGAAGGTGATCGATCCGGAGTGCTGGGTTGTCTTCATGCGTGTCCCTTCCCCTTGCTTGTCAGAAGAATGGTTCCGTTGGCGGCCGCTAGACCGGCAGGGCGCTCAGGTCTAGGCCCGCCGTCTCCGGCAGCCCCAGCATGAGGTTCATGTTCTGCACGGCCTGCCCGGCCGCGCCCTTGATCAGGTTGTCCGTGACGCTGAACACCACGACGCGCCCTGCCCGGGCGTCCAGGCGGACCGCGATCTCGCAGAGGTTGGTCCCCACCACCGAGCGCAGGCTGGGCATGTCGGCGCCCTTGAGCGCCCGCACAAAGGGCCGGCCGCGGTAGAAGTCGGCCACGCAGGCCTGCAGGCGGGCCTCGTCGGCGCCCTCGGCCGGGGTCCCGTAGCAGGTGGCGAAGATGCCTCGGTTCAGCGGCAGCAGGTGGGGCGTGAAGGTGACCGTGAGGGGCCGGCCCGCCGCCGCGGAGAGCTCCTGCTCGATCTCGGGGATGTGCTGGTGCGTGCCCGCCACGCGGTACGCCGAGAAGTTGGCATCCACCTCGCAGAACTGCCCGGACTGGGCCAGCTTGCGGCCCGCGCCGCTGACGCCGCTCTTGGCGTCGATGATGATGCCCTCGGGCCGCAGCAGGCCGACCTTCAGCAGGGGGTAGAGGGCCAGGATCGCCGTGGTGGTGTAGCAGCCCGGGTTGGACACGAAGCTGGCCCCGGCCACCGCGGCGCCGTGGATCTCGGTGAGCCCGTAGACGGCCCTCTTGAGCAGGGCCGGCTGGTCATGGGCGTGGCGGTAGAAGGCCTCGTAGTCGCCGCTGTCCTGCAGCCTGAAGTCGCCGCTGAGGTCGACCACCTTCAGCCCGGCGTCCAGCAGGCCGGGGGCCATCTTGAGGCTCTCGGTGTGGGGCAGCGCCAGGAAGGCCAGGTCCGCGGCCGCGGCGATGGCGGCGGCGTCGAGCCGGGCGAAGGCGGGCAGGCCCAGCCCGCGCAGGGCGGGGTAAAGCTCCTCGGGGGCCTTGCCCGCGGCGCTGTCCGCGCCGAGGGCCGTCAGCCGCACGAAGGGATGGCGCACGAGCAGGCGCGCGAGCTCGGCCCCGGCGTAACCCGAGGCCCCGACCACCGCGATCCTGTGCCTGTGCTGCCCTTCGCTCACTGCGGGCTCTCCCCCTTGCGCTCGACGTAGTACTTGGTCTTGAGCTCGTCGACCCATTCGCCCAGGCGCTTCTGCAGCTTCTCCTGGTAGAGCATGTTGATGGCGTTCTTCTTGACCTCTTCGAAGGGATGCTGCTTGCCCTGCTGGTGGCCCTCGATGTAGAGCAGGTGCCAGCCGGCGTCGGTCTTCACCGGCCCCGCCAGGGCGTTGTCCGGCGAGGCGAAGGCGGCCTCCTCGAGCTCTTTCCAGCTCTGGCCCTTCTCGATCCAGCCGAGCTCGCCGCCCTGGTCGCGGGTGGGCTCGTCGGCCGAGACCTTGCGGGCCAGGTCGATGAAGGCCTGCTTCTGGTCCTTCGCTTTCTTCAGCTGGGCCAGCAGGGCCTTGGCCCGGGCCTCGTCCGCGGCCGGGAACAAAATGTGGCGCAGGTTGACCTGGGGCCCGGTGAGGAAGCGCTCCTTGTTGTCGTCGTAGAACTTCTGGGCCTCCTCGTCGGTCACGTGCATGGCGGGCCGGAATTCCTGCTCCTCGATCTTCTCCATGCGTCCGAAGGTCATCTCGTCGCGCACCTTCTCGCGCAGACGGTTGCGGTACTCGGGCACGGTGACGTGCTCCTTGGCCAGCGCCGCCTCGAACTCGTCCTGGCCCGCGAAGCGCTGGCGGGTCTGGTCGAAGAGCTTCTCCATCTCGGTCTCGATCTCGGTGTTGTCCGGCAGGTAGGGGTTCTTGGGCGCCTTGCCGTCCTTGGCCGCGTCGGCGTAGCCCGGAGGGCCGTCCTTGGCCGCCAGGATCACCAGCTTCTCCTCGATCATGTGGTCGAGCACGGTCTTGCGCGCGTCCGCCAGCTTCTTCTGGCCCTCGGGGGTGGCGCGCTCATCGGGGGTCATGGCGGCTTCGACCGCCTTGACCGCGTCGTCGATGTCGGCGGTGGTGATGATGTCGGAGCCGACCTTGGCCGCGACCGTGACGAACGGCGCGGCGGGCAGCAGCGCCGCCGGGCTCAGGGCCAGGGCCAGGAACAGGTTGCGAAGCATCAGGACTTTCCCTTCTCTCGTGGGGCCTTCGTGGGCCCGGGTGCTTCCAGGACCACCAGGTGTTCGATGGCGGCGGATTCGCGCAGCCGGGCGAGCCAGGAACGGAAGAACATCAGCTCCTTCTCGCGCAGCAGGGTCCCCCGCGCCTGGGGCTCGGCCTGCACCAGGGTGTCGGACTCCGGGGCCAGCCGGTTCTCGCAGTAGAGGATGTGGTACCCCCAATGGGACGCCACGATCTGGCTCCAGGTTCCCGGTTTCAGGGCCCAGGCGGCCTTGGCAAGCGCCTTGGGCAGCTGGCCCCGCGACAGGGCCCCCAGCATGCCCTGGGAGGCGGCCTCGGGTCCCTGGCCCCGCGAGGCGGCCACCTCGCCGAAGGGCTCGCCCAGCTCCAGCTCGCGCAGGGCGCCCTCGGCGGCCGGCCGGCTGCGGGTGAAGACCTGGCGCAGCACCCGGCGTTCGGGGCGGCGGTACAGGGGCAGGTTCTCCCAGTAGTGGTCCTGCACTTCCTGGTGCGTCACTTCAAGGTTGTTGCGCACCGCCAGCCCCACCACGGCATCCGCCTCGGCGGCGCGGTCCAGGCGGTCCCGCCACTGGTCCCGGGTCAGGCCGCGCGCCTTCAGGCTTTCGTCGAGCAGCTGGGTGCCTGTGCCGGCCAGGGCCTGGGCCTCGGCGTTGGCGCGGTCGGCGTCGGTGAAGCGCAGGCCCAATTTTCTGCCTTCTTGCAGGATCAGCGTCTGGTCCACCAGCCCCTCGAGGGCCTCGAGCCCGGCGCCCGGGGCGGCCGGGCCGGGAAGGGCCAGAAAACGCTGCTCGGCGTCGAGCTGGGCCAGGGTGATGGGCTCGCCGTTGACCCGCGCCGCCAGGGGCCCCTCGGGCGCCCGGGAGCAGGCGGCCAGCAGCAGCAGCGCCGCCGCCGGGGCGAAGCGCCTCATTGCAGGGCCTCGGGGTGCAGGACCACCACGGCGCTGCCGCGGGCCTGCTCCGCCAGGCGGTCCAGGAGCAGCTGCTGGTAGAGCTGGTCCCGCACCTGCCCGAAGGGGCCCACCGGGCCCTGCGCGGAGCGCTGGGCGTAGGCAGCCTTCAGTTCGCGGGCCGTGACCGTCAGCCCCGGCCGCGGCTCGCGGGCCAGGGCGTCGAGCAGCGTCTTGGCCTCGACCGATTCGTCCAGGGTCGCCAGCTGGGCCTTGGCGTCGGCCAGGGTCCGCTCGAGCCCGGCGCGCAGCTCGCCCCTGCGGCGCTCGATCTCGGCGCGCAGCGCGGGGTCGCGGTCGAGCCCTTCCCTGCGGGCAAGGCCCAGCAGCAGCTGCTGGGTCACCAGGTGGTCCAGCACCTGGCGCCGGGTGGCCAGGTCGTCGGCCGCCTCCGGACGCACGCTCTGGAACACGCGCACCTGGGCCCGGAGCTCCGCGCGGGTGATCGCCCGCCCGTCGACCTCCGCCACCGGGGCCTTGTCGGCGCAGGCTGCCAGGAAAATAAAAAACCCTGACGCCGCGGTGCGCGCCAGGGATCGAAGACGAGCGGGCATGCGGACTAAATAAGAAAAGGGAGTCAACCCGGCCGGGTCAACTCCCGGCTGGAGAGTGTAGCATAACGTCCCAAGGTGGGCAACAGGCTTTTCAACGCCGTGGGGCCCTGGCCGGCGGCCACGTTCAGGCTCAGTCCCGGGGGCGGGCCCGGCAGGAAGCGCACCCGCTCGCCCCAGGCCTTCATCATGGCCCCGGCGAACTCGGGCCCGGGCTGGCGGTCCTCGAAGAATCTGAGGACGATCTGGCCGCCCTTCTGGGTGACTTCCTTCAGGCCCAGCTCGCGGGCCCACACCCGCACCGCCACGACCTCGAGCAGGCTGCGCACGGGGCGCGGCGCCTCGCCGTAGCGGTCCACCAGCTCGGCCTCGAGCTCCGCGAGCGCGTCGTGGCCTTCGACCGCCGCCAGGCGCTTGTACCAGTCCAGCTTCTGGCGCTCGTCGGGGATGTAGGTCTGGGGCAGGAAGGCGTCCAGGTCCAGATTGAGGGTGGGCGTGCGGTCCTGCTCCACGTCCTCGCCCTTGAGGCGGGCCACCGCCTCGTTGAGCAGGTGGCAGTAGAGGTCGAAGCCCACCGCGGCCACGTTGCCGTGCTGCTGGGGCCCGAGGATGTTGCCCACGCCCCTGATCTCGAGGTCGCGCATGGCCACCTTGAAGCCGGCGCCCAGGTCGGTGAACTCCTCGATGGCGGCAAGGCGCTTCTCGGCGACCTCGGGCAGGGCGCGGTGGCGGGGGTAGAACAGGTAGCAGTAGGCCTGGCGCTGGCTGCGTCCGACGCGCCCGCGCAGCTGGTAGAGCTGGCTGAGCCCGAAATCCTCGGCGTGGTCGACGATGATGGTGTTGACGTTGGGGATGTCCAGGCCGCTCTCGATGATGGTGGTGGCCACCAGCACGTCGTGGGCGCGGCCCAGGAACTCGAGCATGACCCGCTCGAGGTCCTCCTTGGGCATCTGGCCGTGGGCCACGGCGATGTGGGCCTCGGGCACCAGGGCGCGCAGGCGCCCGGCCACCTTCTCGATGTCCTTGACCCGGTGGTGCACGTAGAAAATCTGGCCCCCGCGCTTGAGCTCGGCGAGCATGGCCTCGCGCAGGATGCCCGGGTCCTCCTCGATGACGAAGGTGCGCACGGGCAGGCGGTTGAGCGGGGGGGACTCGATCAGGCTCATGTCCCGCATGCCGCTGAGGCTGAAGTGCAGGGTGCGCGGCACGGGGGTGGCCGACATGGCCAGCACGCCGACCTGGGTGCGCAGGGCCTTGAGGCGCTCCTTCTGGGCCACGCCGAAGCGCTGCTCCTCGTCGATGATGAGCAGGCCCAGGCGCTTGAAGGCCACGTCGCGGCTGAGCAGGCGATGGGTGCCGATGACGATGTCGATGGTCCCCTCGCGCAGGCCCTCGACGACCTGGCGCTGCTCCTTGGGGCTGCGGAAGCGCGACAGCAGGCCCAGCCGCAGCGGGAAGCCCTGCAGGCGCTCGCTGAAGGTGTTGAAGTGCTGGCTGGCAAGGATCGTCGTGGGCGCCAGCACGGCGGCCTGCTGGCCGGAGGCCGCCACCTTGAAGGCGGCCCGCAGGGCCACCTCGGTCTTGCCGAAGCCCACGTCGCCCACCAGCAGGCGGTCCAGCGGCTTGCGGGCCTCGAGGTCGCGCTTGACCTCCTCGATGGCCTTGAGCTGGTCCTCGGTCTCCTCGTAGGGGAAGCTCTCCTCGAAGGCCTTCTGCCAGGCGGTGTCCGGGCCCGTGCCCGGGGCCTCGGCGACGCTGCGGCGGGCGTAGAGCTTGAGCAGCTCCTCGGCCATCTCGGCGACGGCCTTCTTGACGCGCTCGCGCTGGCTTTCCCAGGTGGCGGAGCCCAGCTTGTGCAGGCGCGGGTTCTCGTCGCCGCCGAGGTACTTCTGCACCTTGTCGACCTGGTCGACGGGGACGTAGAGCTTCTCGCGGTCGGCGTATTCGAGGCAGACGAAGTCCTTCTCGAAGCCGTCGACGGTGAGGCGGGTGACGCCCTGGAACAGCCCGATGCCGTGGTCCACGTGCACGGCGTGCTGGCCCGCCTTGAGCTCAGCGAAGCTCTCGATCTTGCGCGCGTTCTTGAGGCCCTTGAAGCGGTGGCGGTAGACCGTGCTGCGCACGGCCTCGCGGCGCAGGGCGTCCTGGTCGCTGACGAGCACCAGCCCCAGCTCGGGCGCGGCGAAGCCGCGGTCGAGGTGGCCCAGGGTGTAGCCCGGCCGGTCCTGAAGGGCGTCCAGGGGCGAGGCGCCTTCGCCCGCGCCGGACCCTGCAGCGGACCCGGAGACCTCGGGCCCGTCGAAGCCGCGCTCGGCCAGGGCCCCCTTGAGGCGCGTCAGCTCGCCGTGGCTGTGGCAGGCCAGCAGGGTCTGCCAGCCGCGCCCCAGCCAGACGGCCATCTCGCGCTCCAGCGAGCCCAGGTCCCCGGCGGTGAGGTCGAGGTTCTTGAAGGCCAGCGGCAGGACGGCCGACTCGCGCCAGCCCTGCAGGGTGTGCGGCAGAAGGCTGAAGCCCACGGTGTCCATGCCCTTGAGCCGGCGGGCCACGGCGTCGCCGTCGAGCAGGGCCGCCTGGGCCTCGGGATAGAGCAGGCCGCTCTCGTGGCGGCGGGCGGCCACGGCGGCGTGGGCCTCGTGCATCTCGGCCAGGCGGTCCTTGAGGGCCTGGGGCTGGTCGACGAAGACCAGGGGCCGGGCCTTCCAGCAGTCCAGGTAGTCGAAAAGCGACACGCCGGGGAAGAAGAAGGCCAGCAGCCAGTCCATGCCGCCGTACTGCACCTGGTCGCGCAGCTGGTCGTGCCAGCGCAGGCGGGCGTCCTTCTTCAGCCCGGGCGCGGCCAGCACCCGCTTCAGGCCCTCGGCCTTGAGGACCTCGTCGACGAGCACCTCCTGGAACGGCAGCACGTCCACGCTGTCGACGGTGGCGCCCTCGATGCTGCGCTGGGTGGCGGGGTCGAAGGCGCGCATGCGCTCCAGCGTGTCGCCGAAGAACTCGCAGCGCAGCGGGTGGTCGCGGTCGGGCGCGGCCAGGTCCAGCAGCCCGCCGCGGATGGCGAAGTGCCCGGGCTCCTCGACCGCCGCCTCGCGCCGGTAGCCCAGGCGCACCAGCGCCGCGGCCAGCTCCTCGAGCCGGTAGTCGCGTCCGGTGCGCAGATTCAGCTCGGCGCCCAGCAGGGCGTCGGGGGCCGGGGCCGCCTGGGCCAGGGCCTCGAGGGTGGTGACCAGCACCAGGGGTTCGCCGCGCGCCAGGCGCCGCAGGATCAGCAGGCGCTCGAGGGAGCGCCCCTGCTCGCGGTTGACGCTGTCGACGGCTCCGGTTTCAAAGGCGGGAAAATAGACCAGCGGGTCCAGGCCCGGGTCAAGCACGGTGGGGTATTTGACCTGCAGGGCTTCGGTGCGGTGGGGGTCCCCCAGGCTGGGGAAGCCCTGCAGAAAGAAGCGCAGCTCCTCGGTCAGGGCCAGGGCCCCGGCCTCGTCGCCGGCGATCAGCAGGGCCGGGCGGCGCCATTTCGCCAGCAGCGCCGCCGCCAGGTAGGCGCGCGCCGCCCCCCAGGCCCCGGTGAACACCGGCACCTTGCCTGCATCAAGCGCCCGCTTGGCGCCCTCGTCGAGGCCCTTGTCGTAGAGCCGTTTGAACCATGGGTCAAAAAACATCGTCCGCCAGCAAACGCAAAAAAGGTGTAGAAGCGCCCTTGGCGCTGCTACACCGTCCCTGCCTCCCCTTGTTCAGGCCGCAAGGGTAAGGAAAGGCCAAGCCTGGGTCAAGGCCGTTCCGGCCCCTTGAGCGACACGAACTTGCCTTCGGCAGTGTGGCCCCGCTGGTCCCGCTTGCGGGCCCGCTCCTTGATCAGGCGCATGCGCTCCGCCAGTTCACGGGTGCGGTCTGCGGCGGGGGCCTTGACGTTCGGTTCCTTGGGCATCGGAGCTCCTGTGGAGGCCAGCCATGATCATGGGCCTCCGGAGGGCGCGCGTCCATGGGCCCGCATCCGCGGCAGCGCATCGCGCAGGCCCAGGGCGGCCAGCAGGGCCAGGCCGGCGGCGCAGGCCAGGGCCGCGGCGCGGAACAGCCCGCCATCGAAGCGGACATCCACGCGGTGGCTGCCCGCGTCCAGGGCCACGGCCTGCAGGCCCCCGTCGGCCCTGAGGACCGGACGCTCCCGGCCGTCCACCTGGCAGCGCCAGGAGGGGTGCCAGGGATTGGACACGACCAGGGCCTGGGCGCGGGGCAGGTCGACCTGCAGGCTGAAGGCCTGGGGGCTGTTGGCCAGCCAGCGGACGCGGCCGCCGCCGGCCGCAGGGAGGGACGCTCCCCCCAGGGCTGCGGCAGGCGGGCCCGCGGGCGGCGGCGCGGACAGCTGCGGCAGGGCCCGCAGGTCCTGGGCCTGCAGCGCCACGCTGCGGCGGGGGTCAAAGGCCGGGTCCGCCAGCAGGCGGTAGGCCTCCGCGTCGCCGGACACCGGACGCACAGACTCCGCCAGGAAGGCGCGCCCCAGGGCTCCGGGATTGGCGAGCACCCGGACCCGGTCGCCGGGATCCGCGGATCCGGTGCTGGAGTGGGCCAGCAGGAGGCGGACATTCATCAGGTCCAGCCAGTCCTGGGGCCGGCCGGCCATGGCGGCCTCGATGTCCCGGGATTCCGCCAGGGGCATGGATTCCCTGCCCCCCAGGTTCTCATAGCCCTGCAGCAGGGTGTTGTTGGGCCAGGAGGCGTCCCGGTCCAGCAGGCGCCAGGGTTCCAGGGCCGGAGGCGGGGGCAGCGGCGCATCCAGGCGGGGATGCCCCACCGCATCGGCGGGATCCATGAAGCGCACGAAGCGCGCCAGCACCGGCCCCTGGTCCTGGACGTGGAAGAGCAGCGCCAGGCCCAGCGCCAGCAGCCCGGCCCGAGGGCCGGCGGCAAGGCGCCGCGAAGCCAATGCCAGCAGGGCCAGCAGCAGCGGCGCCAGCAGGGCCGTGGTCCGGGCCGAGTCGCGGGTCAATCCCGTCAGGGTCCCGGCCAGGCGCCCCGGCGCGGTGGCGGCATCCGCGGCCCAGTCCGAGCCCAGGCGGGCGGCGGCGGCCCAGTGCGGGGCCAGGGCCCAGGCCAGCGCCGCGGCGGCGAGCGCCAGGCCGCAGAAGGCCGCGGCGCCGCGCAGGGCGCGGGGGCCGAGCTGCCGGTCCATCAGGGCGTCCCATCCGAAGGCGGCCAGGCCGCACACCGAGAAGCCCACCAGGAACAGGGCCCGGCTCCAGATGCGGAAGCCGGAGGTCACGGGCAGCGCATGGAACAGCGCCCACAGCGGCCACCAATGGCGCTGTCCGAGGATGAAGCCGGCCAGGGCCAGGGCCGGGAAGAGGCGCAGCGCTGCGCCCTGCCCGCGGCGCGCGGCCAGGGCCGCCGCGGCCAGCGCCCAAGGCAGCAGGCCCAGGTACTCGGTGGTGAAGCAGTCGGCCATGGCACCGTGGTAGGTGGGCCCGGACCAGCCGAAGGCGCCCGGCACCAGCCAGGTCAGGGCCTCGCGCAGGCCGATGGAGCCCTCGCTGGCGCCCGCGTAGGTGAAGCCCTCGCGCGCGGACAGGGGCAGGTACTGCAGCGTGGGCCAGAGCTGGGGCGCGGCCACCAGCAGGGCCGTGAGCAGGGCCAGCGCGGGGCCTGCCAGGGCCGCCCAGTCCCAGGACCGGCCGGAGCGCGGACCGGCCGCCTTCATGCAGAAGGCGAAGGCCAGGGCCGCGGGCAGGGCATAGGCGCAGGTCTGCACCGCCACGGCCAGCACCTGCAGGCCGGCGAAGAGCCCGCAGAGGCCCCAGGCGAACCAGCTGCGCTCGCGGGCGCCCTTGTGGGCGGCCCAGAAGAGCCAGGGCACGAGCGCCACGCCCTCGACGAAATTGTAGTAGCCGCCGAAGACCGGCGAGACCACGCTGCCGGACACCGCAAAAAAAAGGGCGCCCAGAAAGGCGCCCGTGCGGCTGCGGCCGAGGCCGCGCAGGAAGCACTGCATGCCCAGCCCGGCCACGACCACATGCAGGGCCGCATCCAGGGCCAGTCGCTGGGCCAGGGGCAGCCCGGCAAGGGCGCCGGCGAGGTCGCTGGGGTAGAGGAAGCTTAGGTTGCAGGAGGCGATGCCGGGCAGGCCGCCGAAGACGCCGGGCAGCCAGAGGGGCCACTGGCCCGCGTCGAGGGAGCGCTGCACCGCCGCCGCGAGGGGCAGGCCCAGCGTGAGGGTGTCGGCGCCGTAGACCAGGCGGCCCAGCAGCAGCGCCGGAAGAAAAAGCGCCGCCGCCGCGGCCGCAAAGCCGGCGGCCGGGATCCACGCCGACAGGGACGGCTCCTCCGGTGCTGCCACGCTTGCCTCCCCCAGCCAGGCCGGGGCCGGCGGGGCCGGCCCCAAAAAAAGAGGCCACCCTTGCGGGTGGCCTCGCGTCCGTTTCCCGGCCCTTTACTGCGCCGGCGGCAGGTCCGTGGTCTGCCCCACGTAGAAGGGCTGCTTGAGAACGTCCGAGCCGTTGAGGTCCACCATCAGGGTGTAGGTGCCCTTGTCCTTGAACTCGACCTTCCAGGGCAGCTCGACCATGAACTCGGTGAGGGCGTTGAAGAGGTTGAAGGCGAAGGGCTGCTCGGTCTGGGCCAGCATCTGGCCCTTGGGGTCGAGGATGCGGGCGTTGCCCACGAAGGCGCCGTAGCCGTGGAAGAACACCAGCGTGCTGACGAAGTCCCGCTTCAGCGGAAACTGGTCGGACACGTTGTAGATGAAGTTGGCGCAGGGGAAGCGGTCGTACTGCTTGTCCTGGTAGATGACGTTGAGGTCGAAGAGCATCAGGTTGATGCGCGGCACCTCGGCCAGGGTGCGCGGGGTCGGCACCGGCGTGGGCGCCGCCTTGACGGCGCCGGTGGACAGCACGATCTCGAAGCTGTCGCGGGTCGGCTGCAGGGTGCGGAAGCTCAGGCGCGCGCCCAGGTCCACCACCACCCACAGCTCCTCGGCGTTCTTGGCGGCGATGCGCACTCGCTTGGCCTCGCCCAGAGCCACGGCCTTGGCCTTGGGCAGTGTGGAGCCCAGCAGGGTGGCGCCGGTCAGCTTGACCAGTACGCGCTCGGGAGCGGACAGGTTGGCGGCCGCGCCCGTGATGGGGCCCGCCGCCTTCATGAGGATGTGCACCCCGTCGTCGGCCTGGCGCGCGTCGACCGACAGCAGGGCCGAGGCGTGCACCACCGGCTTGGGCTTGGGCGTTGGAACCAGGGTCGCCGTGGCGGTGAGCGTGGGGGTGGCGGTCGGGGGCACCGGCGTGGGCGCCGCGGTCGGCACCTCGGTGTCGACGTCCAGCGAATCGTCCTCGGTCGGCACGGCCGTGGGCACCGCGGTCGCGGTGGGCACGGCGGTCGCCGTGGGCGCGTCGGTCGGCACCGCCGTCGGCGAAACAAAGCCCTTCTTGACCGGCGAAAGGCTCAGTGTGTCATCGTCATCATCCTGGGCAACGGCGGCGCGCAGGACCAGGGGCGCCAGGGCCAGGGCCAACACTGCCAAAAGGAAGATGGTTTTACGACGCATAGTGAAACGCCTCGGACAGGTTGATAACCTGTGGACAAGTTGGGGACGACAAATTGTATCCTTGGGCCGCCGCTCTGGCAAGGCTTTTTAGGGCCTAACCTGCCTGATTTGCGGGTTCGCCTGCGGCCAGCCGCCGGGCAAAATCCCTGAAGACCGGAGTGTCGATGGTGTGGATAGCCCCCTGATCACAGGCTTCTGCCAGCTCCGGCGAGATGGGCAGGGTTCCCCAGAAGGGCACCCCGTATTCCCTGGCCACGGCCTCGCCCTTGGGCCGGCCGAACAGGTAAAAGGGATCTTTGCGTTCCGGAATCTGCACGTAAGCCATGTTTTCCACCAGCCCCAGCACCGGCACCCTCAGGGAACGGGCCATGCCCAGGCTCTTGGCCACGATCATGCCCACCAGGCTCTGGGGGGTGGTGACGATGACTGCGCCGTCCA
>Ga0302319_10005275_pt1 | contig 26018 bp, 19 predicted proteins | sample Bog_T0_2_FD_203319 | JGI IMG/M metagenome (GOLD analysis project Ga0302319, IMG submission 203319) | Peat permafrost microbial communities from Stordalen Mire near Abisko, Sweden - Bog_T0_2 | ecosystem: Environmental > Terrestrial > Soil > Wetlands > Peat | place: Sweden: Abisko, Stordalen Mire...
GCCGCGTTCGCGTCGAAGAAAAGATCCGGCCGATATTGGCCACGTTTGAAAAGTATTGAAACAGGAGTTCTAAAAAATGAGTGAAACGCCCGTACGCAATAATGCCCACTGCACGCTTCCCGACGATGTCGACCAGAGCACTTACCGGTTCATCATTGTAGCGGCGAAGCGCGCACGCCAGCTTCAGGGCGGCCAGCGCCCCGTGCTGCCCACGTCTTCGAAGAAATCGACCGTCATCGCCATGGAAGAAGCCCGCCGCGGACTGGTGAAGTACGAACTTCCCACCGACGTGCTGTTCCCGCCCGAAGTTCTCGAAGAAACGATTCTCTAAGTTCAAGCCTTTCGCTGCCATGCGGATTATTCTCGGTGTTACGGGCGGTATCGCGGCTTATAAAGCTGCCGATATCGCCCGTTCGCTCGTTCGCGAGGGCCACGAAGTGCAGGCGGTGCTGACGCGGTCGGCGGAAGAATTTGTCAGCCCGATGACGTTTGCGTCGCTGACCGGCAAAAAGGTGCTGACGAATCTGTTTGAGCCTTCGGCGGCGATCGAGCACATTGAGGTTGCGCAGTCGAACGACCTGCTGTTGGTGGCTCCGGCGACGGCCAACATACTTGCCGAGTTTGCGCATGGTTTGGCCGGGGGGGTTCTCTCCACGCTGTATCTGGCGTTTCGCGGGCCGGTGATTCTTGCGCCTGCGATGAATACGAATATGTGGGAGCACGATGCCACGCGCGCCAATCTGGAGACTCTGCGCCGTCGCGGTCATGTGATTGTGGAGCCTGGCGTGGGCATGCTGGCCTGCGGTACGTTCGGAGCCGGTCGGCTGGCTGAGAACGACGCGATTCTGGATGCAGTCCGCCGCACGATCAATCCGGCGGTTCGCGATCTGGAAGGCGAGACGATTCTGATTACGGCTGGCCCCACACAGGAGCCGATCGATCCGGTGCGGTACATCTCGAATCGGTCGAGCGGCAAGATGGGGTATGCGTTGGCGCAGGCCGCGGTGGATCGCGGCGCGCGGGTGGTTCTGGTGAGCGGACCTGTTGCGCTCGATGCTCCGCGGGGCGTTGAGATGGTGCGGGTTCAGACGGCGGCGGAGATGCGGGATGCGGTGTTCGCGCATCTGGAGCCGGCAACTGTTGTGATTAAGTGCGCGGCCGTCGCCGATTTCAGGCCGGCTGCTCCGGCGAAGCAGAAGATCAAGAAGAAGGGCGTGCCGGTTTCGCTGGAACTGGATCCGGTGGGCGATATACTGGCGGAACTGGGCAGAACGCGGGGGGCGCGCTTGCTGGTGGGCTTCGCGGCCGAGACCGACAATTTGCTCGAATACGCTCGCCGCAAGCTGGTAGAAAAGAACTGCGACATGATTGTGGCCAATCGCGTGGGTGGTGAGGGTTCGGCGTTTGAATCGGACACCAATGAGGTAACGTTGGTGCTGAAGGGCGGGGAAGTGGTGGCCGTTCCCCGCGCGCCCAAGCGCGAAATTGCGGACCGGATATTGGGCCAGGTAATTCGGCTACGGCAGAAGGTGGCGGTGGCGCAATGAACACCGACGAACTCCGGCAGCGGATTGAGTATTTCAAGGATCTCGGGGTTAAGGAACTGTACAAGCGCGAGCCAGCGCCTGTGGCTGCACCTGAGGTGTTTGCGGTCGACGCGCCCGTTGCGCCGATTGAACTTCCGCAACTGGCCCCGTCGGGCGATACGCTCGTCCAGATCAGCCAGGATATCGGGGACTGCACCCGATGCGCGCTTCACAAGGGTCGCAACAAGATCGTGTTTGGCGACGGCAATCCTGAGGCGGCTCTGGTTTTCGTGGGCGAAGGCCCCGGCGCCGATGAAGACGCTCAGGGCATTCCGTTTGTCGGTCGCGCAGGTCAGTTACTCACGCAGATGATTGAAGGCACTGCGAAGAAGGAAGGCATTCCGCTGACCCGCGCCGACGTCTACATCTGCAACGTGGTGAAGTGCCGCCCGCCGGAAAACCGCACGCCGGAGCCCGAGGAAATGGAAATCTGCGGGCAGTTCCTGTTCCGACAGTTGCAGGTGATTCGGCCCCGGGCGATTTGTGCGCTCGGTTCCACGGCGGCCAAAGCGCTGCTGGGCGGCAAGGACGGCGTCACAAAACTGCGCGGAAAGTGGCATAAGTGGCATGACATTCCGCTGATCGTCACCTACCATCCGTCGTACTTGCTGCGGGCGTATAACGTCGACGCGAAGCGCGAAGCCTGGGAAGACCTGAAGAAGGTCCTGCACTTCGTGTACGACTGACCTGTACCTTCCGGGAGGTATCATCAGTTTCATGTCCTCATTTCTTCGACGGCCATATCTGTGTCTCTTCTTCTCTTGTTTGACCCTCAGCGCCCAGCAAACAACGGCACCCACTCAACCCCCAACGCCCGCCGCTGCGACGCCTGCCCCGGCTGCAACGCCAACCCCTGGCGGACGCGGCGGTCGTGGTGGCGTTGCCGGTCCCGGACCCGCGGTTGGCGGAGATGTCGATGAAACTCCCGTCGTTACCCACCACTCCGTCAACGTGGACGGCAAGGCCCTCAACTACACCGCGACGGTCGCCCAAATGCCCCTCAAGACGGCCGCCGGCGAAACCGAAGCGCACATTTTCTACATGGCGTACACGCTTGATGGCACGACCGACAAGACCAGGCGTCCGCTCACTTTCTGCTTCAATGGCGGCCCCGGCTCTCCGTCGCTGTGGGTTCATATGGGTGGCATGGGGCCGCGCAGTCCAAAACTGAATGCTACCGGGACCATGCCTCAGCCGCCGTACCGGCTGATTGATAATCAAAGCACCTGGCTCGACAGGTCGGATCTTGTGTTCATCGATCCGGTCGGCACAGGCTACAGCCGCGCCAAGACCGTTGACATCGCGCGCCGTATGAACGGAGTGGAGGGCGATATCCAGTCGGTTGGCGAATTCATTCGCCTTTATATTCAGCGCAACGGGAGGGAAACCTCTCCGCTGTTCATCGCCGGAGAGAGCTACGGCACGTTCCGCGCGGCAGGCCTGGCCGGATATCTTATCGATCGCGGTATCGCCTTCAACGGGATCGTGCTCATCGGCACCACTCTGAATCTCGAGACCATTTGGAGCCGCTCGGACGATCTCGTGTATCAACTGGAATTTCCCACTTACGCTGCCGATGCCTGGTATCACAAGAAGGTCGCGGCCGACTTGCAGAAGAAAGACCTGAAAACGTTCCTGAAAGACGCTGAAACATTCGCGATGGAAGACTACGCGAAAGCCCTGGCAAAAGGCGACGACCTCACGGCCGCCGAACGCAAAGCCGTGGTCGATAAACTGGTGCGCTTTACCGGTCTCGAGCCCCGTTATATCGAAGAAAGCAATCTTCGGTGGGATGTTGCGCACTTCACTCGTCAGTTGCTCCGCGATCAGCGCGAAACTATAGGCCGATACGATGGACGGCTCTCCGGCCCCTCATCGATAAATACGGGCGAGACCAGCGAATACGATCCATCGAGCACGCTGATCACACCTCCGTTCGTTTCTGTGTTCACCAATTACATTCGCGAAGAGCTGGAGTACAAGACCGACATGTTTTACTACACCAGCGGCGGCATCCAGCCCTGGGACTACGCCGCCCAGAACGGCTTCGGCGACGAAACGGCCATGCTGCGAACCGCGATGGTGAAAAATCCGTGGATGAAAGTGATGGTGGCGGCAAGTTACTTCGATCTCGCGACGCCATATTATGCGGTGGAATACACGTTCAGCCATATGGGATTGAGTCCGGAGATGCACAGGAATATAACCTGGGATTTTTACCAATCGGGCCACATGTTGTATATCGACAGCGACTCGCATGTGAAGCTGAAGACCGACGTTTCGGAGTTTTATAAGCTGGCGATCCCGCAGAACTGATAAGGTCCTGCACTTCGCGTACGACTAGTTTTCCGTCGGGACTTTGTCTAATTGATCTACGATCAGTCTCTCGATCGAAGCCGTGGTACGTTCGAGCTTCAGGCCGAGTTTTTCGAGTTTGGACGCATCCGTATCGCAGGCCTCGCGCGAGCACGCTCCTTCCAGCACGAGGTCGTACTCGCCGGGTAGGCCCGTGCGATCCACCACTGGCAGGCCTGGGCAGGTTCCGGCATTGCCGCACGGCAGGCTCAGGCGTTCAGCCAGTCCGGCCATCGTTGCCCGGAAGTATTCCTGTCGTGTGATTCCGTCCGAATTGTTCTGGAAGGTTGCATCCGACCGAGTTGGCCCTACGGGGCCTGCAGTGTACATCATTAGCGTGGTCCTGCTTGCGCCGGTGGATTCGACCTTCCTGCAGGTCCTCCCGCCGTAAAGCGAGCCGTCATCCTTCCAGGTCTCGCAGGCGGAAAGGTCCATCTCGCGGGGAGGGTTCAGCTTCAGCGCGCCTTTTCCGCGGACCAGCGCGTACGCGGGTTGCTCCGCAGTTGCGCGATGAGCCGTCAGATGAAACCGCTCTTCGAGCAGGGCCTTCAGCATCTCCGGAAGTTGCTCTCTCGTCGCGCCCTCCGGCATTTCGGCATGGATGACCACCAGCGCCTGCATGGTCCAGTCGGGCGCAACTACCTGCTGCATGGGGATCCTCCAGGCCCTGGCGATCTGAGACTTAACGTTCAGGCCTACGATGTCGATCCGCCGACCTGAGAAAGTGACGCCGGTAGCAGGAACCGGCTTGCCGGCCATCCTGTCGGCCACAGACTGATCGACCGTCCCGCCAAGCCGCACTGAAGCCACTTCAAACCTTGGCCCGTTAGACTTTTCCTGTGCGAACGCCAGGCAACCCGCAAGGGCGAAGGCAAGCGCGACCGGTCTCACATCACTTCTCGCGTTCGTAAACCAGCACCACCGGCGTGAGATCTCCCGGCTCCGTAACCACAATCGTCTGCGTCTGAAGGTCGGGCGAGACCGTCGCCTTCGCCGTCTCGACCACTTTACCTTTGGCCTTTTCAGTAGTTTCTATCGTATTGGCATCGATCCGATGCCCGGACGACGTGGAATCGTCCGCCACGGTGGGGCCTTCGTCGCGATACTCCTTACCGTCGTACTTCATTCGCACCTTTTGCTTTCGGTCCGTGTACGAAATTACATGGCCGCCATTGGCGTACGGCGAAATGACAATCTCGCTCGGACTGCTCAGCGATACGCCGGTCGTTTCCCATTTGCCCGCAAGTCCCGGCCCGCCGCCCGTGCGTTTCAGCGTCATCTGGTTCTTGAAATGCTGGCCATTGGGACGCGTGCCCTCGGCGGTATAAGTTGCGGTTTGTCCGTCCGGAGAAAGCTTCCAGATCGTGTTCATCGTGACCGTCAGTGCGCGCTTATACGTGATTTCCCAGGTATCCGCGCTCTTCTTTGTGATCGCCATGGAATCGCCGAAGTGCGTGGGATGGTCCAGGCCATCGGCGAAGATCTCGTCGCTGTGTTCGTCTTCCTGAAATTTGTACTTGTTGGGAGCTACTTCCTGGATCTCAATGGTCTGGCCCGTCAGTTTGCTCCTGGTGAGGCTCAGTTTCCACCTTCCGATAAACGGATCGTCGGCGGCAAACGCTACCGCCGCAAGGCTCATTGCAATCAGAAAACGACGCATCTGCCGTGAGTATACACCCATTTGCGCTAAGTTTCCTGCCACACGTCGCTCGGCATTTTCACGTCCGGGCGCGCGGCGTGGAAGGCCGCTATTGCTTCCGGTGTCGCGGCGGTCTTGTCCAGATCCAGATACTGCAGCGTCCGGAACCCGCGCAGGCGTTCCGCCCCCGCCGAGGTAATCGCCGTCTCCCACAAAACGAGTTCGCGCAACCGGGGAAGTTCGGCCAGCAGATCCAGCACCGAGTCGGTAACTCCGGTGCCGCCCAAATGCAGTACTTCCATCGCGCGCAGTTCGCGGATATGCCGCGCGCCGTCATTGGTAATCTTCGTGAGGCCGAGATTCAGATTCCGCAAGTCGGGCGTACGCTGAAGCAGCGAGAGATCGGCATCGTTCACGCTGGTTCCGTACAGACTCAACTCGCGCAGAGCCGTCATGTTGTGCAGCGCGCGCAATCCGTCGCCCGTCACCTGCGTGTAGCTGAGATCCAGTCGCTGCATCCAGACGCTGCCTTCCAGATGCCGCATGCCTTCGTCGTCAAAGGCCGTTTCGTCGAGCACCAGCACGCGCAGTTCGTGGAGCGACGGGAAGGCGTCGAACACCCGCCCCGTAATCTCCGTGCGCCCGAACCGCAGTTCTTCGAGGCGCGTGAAACGAGCCAGGGGCCGCAGCGCCTCGTCGTTGAGCGGTACGAAATCCGGCCATTCGTCGATCAGGCCGTTGATGTCGTCGGGGTCGAGCTTCGCGAGAGGCGAAAGGTCCGAACACTTTGCGTCCAGGCGCAGGATCACCGTCTTGCCGAAGGGGACTGGCACCGATCCCCGCGCGGCACCCAGCACGACCGGTGCCGCATCAATATTGAACTCGCCGCGCACGGAGAGCTGGCCCATTGAGCGATCCGCCGGAAACACCAGCCGGCGCGCCGAGATCCCGGCCAGATCGTTTAGCGCACGCGCCATGGGGTCCACAGTCCGGGCGGTAACCACGCGGTGCGAAGGCTGAGCGGCCTGAAGCTTCTCCTCTATCGTCATTTCGTGGACGCGATGGGCCAGTTCGGCGATAAGATCCTGCCGATGCCTCGCCGCATACTCCACGCGTTCGTGCAATTCCGCCAGCGGCGTTCGGGTAAGAGATTGAAGCTGGCTGACGACATCTCCGTTATCTGCCAGGGCATGGTGCAGGATTTCGAGCCGTTGCAAATCGCCTTCCGAATGCGCCAGATTGATTTCCGTCATCAGTCGCTCGCACAGGAGCCGATGCGCCTGGTCTTCGGCGAGATCCGGATGATAATTTCGCGCCAGATCGTGGTGCAGATGCTTGAAGCGCGCCGGATCTGTGATGGGCTTCCGCGCCGCAGCTGCGCAGGCTTCCGCCGAGATACGCGCCTGTTCCCGCGCCGCCAGCGATTCCCGATGCGCCGCCGGATAAAACCGCGCTCGCAGTTTGGCCGATTGTGCCCGAGCTTCGTCGAGTTCAACGTAACGCAGACCGACGGTCCGCAGGATTCGCCGCTCGAGATTGTGGAGCGATAGGCGCAGCAGCGCCAATTCCAGGTGAGCTACTGAAGAGTTCATCGATTTGCGGTCCGTTATTACGCCGCGAATTGGAGGATTTCAACTTCGGCGCCGTTCTGAACCGCGGCCTCGGCGCGATCCAGGACCGAGCCGGTAGTCTGCTCGGAAAGATAATATTCACCACAGTTATCGCAGATCTCGGCAGGCACTCCTTTGAGAATGACAGTCGTGTCACCTCGCTGCAGAGTTGCAACGACTTTGCCGGAGTGAGTCACTCCTTGTCTGCAAATGACACACTTCACGATAACCTCCTCGTGCGAAAGTCCGGTTGCCAGATGGCCGGATCGAACGCGGCCAAGGCGTGCAGCGGTCGGACGCCGGAAAAGCCCAACATCAGACAACTCGGGAATGGCTTGTCTTCGTGGTATTCCATGATCACCTCACCCGTGCGGAGCACGGCGACAAACTCTTCTTTAGCAATTCGCCACTCGAACATTCGTCTGACAGCATGGCCGCGGAATACAATCCGCTCCCACTGCAATGTCGGTAACCTCACGTCGCCGATCTATCCACAACCGCTTCGATTCATTATTGCGCACTGCACCGGAGTCTGGCGTTTAAATGGTGAGCCGGGCGGGGCTCGGAACCGTTGATGGCGCTGATAACGCGTAGGTTGTTGATTTCATAAAAGGCCTGAAGCTACAGAATGGCACGATTGCCGGGTCTATCGTACAAAATCCCGTACAAATTGTCGAAGTCTCCCGCAAGCACCTGCTCGTTCGTTAGCCGGAGGACATTGATGCCGCGCAAGCTGGTGAACAGGGCATCCTTGCGGCGATCTTCGTCCCTATCGTGGCAAGGGCCGTCGATCTCGACGATGAGGTTAAGGGACGGGATATAGAAGTCCGCGATTCGGACGTATGGCTGATAAAAAGTCCGCTGGAACCCGTTCGCGGGTGTGTCCCCATCATGGGGCCACGGAGGCGCGGCCAAAAGACGGAAAAACGTGCCGGGGACGGCACGTTTATGGGGAGTTCCCAGAGATGGGGATAAGATGGCGAAACGAGTACAGGAATACCGGGCGGTTCACCATGGTTGCGGTGAGGGAATGAAGTTCCGGTTATGGGGAGTTGATCCGCCAGGAAAGCCCGAGCGTGCGGCGGAGATCGGGCCCCGCAATGATCGGGATGTGCCCGCACATCTTGAGGTCGAGAAGATGATGATCGTTTGAGACCACGAGGTCGGCCTTGCCATCCACGGCGCATTCGAGGATGCGGTTGTCATCGGGATCGGCAGCGACGACGTTAAGCGTGGTCTTGGTGATGACCACGTCCGCGACTTGGGCGATCAGGCGAATGCGCCGCTGGCGGTCGGGTTCGGGCCATGCAAAATGAGACCGCAGGACGTCGGCGATTTCTTGAATGATGGGAACGGAGACGAGCAGACGATAGCGGCCTGTCCGGGCAGCAGTCCACAATTGCGCGTTGCGGCCTCGCGGATGGTTGAAGGCCGCAATGTAGATGTTCGTGTCGAGAACGACGTTAAGAAGCGGAGCGCCGGGCACGGGATTCGTGGACGATGCGGACCACGTCGCGTTCTTTGCTGCCGACCTTCTTGGCTTGCGCCGCGCCCACCTTCATAAGGCGCTTGTCTTCGGCTGCAAGTTCTTGACCCGACAGGGGCTGCGTCTTCGCGTCGGCGATGATCTGGAGGAGCGAAGCGAGATCGCCCGTCACCCGCCTTTTCCCGCCGGTGCAGTACGAGCGGAATGCCTCTCGGAGGAGTTCGCTCATCGTTCGATTCTCGCGCTTCGCCAGCCGTTCGGCTTGTTTCGCCATGGCGGTCGGAAACGTTATCGAAATGTTCTTGGTCGTGCGCATGGATGGGATTAAATGGGATTGAATGTTATTTGCTTCCAGTATACGAAACGGACACCGCCTGTCAACAACTGAGGACCATACCGGGTGCCGAGCTTCTTCGCTACGGTCACCTTCCGAATTGCTCCCGCGACAACACACCGAACACCGAACCTGAAGACAGACTAGACTTCAATGATGGACCCGAACGCTTCGTGTCTTTGCCGAAATCTGAAGTGGCGATGCGGCTGTCAGGCCGAAGCATCGTACAAGTATTGAATTTATTGCATGGAATAAATGGTGAGCCGGGCGGGGCGCGAACCCGCCACGCCCGCTTACCGTCGCTTCTTCTTCCCAGCCACCTTCGCCTTCCGCGCTTTCCCCTTCGGCGCAGCCTCCACCGGCGCCGTCGCCGCATCCCCACCCTCCAGCGTCAGCCCCATCTTGCTCAGCACACGATCTTTCACCCAGTGCGGATCCCACCACTCCACCGAATTCACCTGCACGCCATCGATCTGCATCGTGAAATGCAAGTGATCTCCACCCGCCAGTCCCGTCGACCCCGTCTTCCCGATGATCTGGCCCTTCTTCACCACATCGCCCTTCTTCACCAGGAACTCGCTCAGATGCCCGTAAATGCTCTGCAATCCGAAGCCGTGGTCGATCACGATGCAGTTTCCGTAAATCCCCAGATTCTCCGCCCAGAGCACTTTGCCATCGTTCGAGGCCGGGATCGGCGAATGCTGCACCTTGGCCAGATCGAAACCCAGATGCACCTGCTCATCCACCTTCTTGCCCTGCCACGTATAGGTCCGCCGGTCCGCGAAGCGCGCCTCCACTGTGGAATCCACCATCGGCAGAAATGCGCCCGTCCACAGGAACTTCGGCTCGCTCTGGAGCCGCAAATCCGACAGAGTCTTGTTATTCAACCGCCGCATCGGGCCGTTGATGTAAACGAAGCGCGTTACCAGATCGCCCGGGATTTTATGGTCCGGATCGATCTGGTTCACCATGCGATCCAGGTTCATATCTTCCAGCCGGATCGTACTGTCGTGAAACTGCTTGGGAAACACCTTGTGCCAGAAGTCCGACCTCGCCTGCGCACCGGTCGGATTCGTCGCGTAAACCCACATCGGCGTATCCGGACCCAGTTGCCAGGAAAGCGCGAACAGGCTGAAGTACTGCCCCGGATGTCCCGGTAGCGGAAAACTCCGGAACGTGTAATCGCCTACCTTGACGCCCGCCTCCGTCCACGCGCCGCCCGGCGTAAACGTCACCATTTCGCTGCCGCCCTGATTGATGTAATGCTGCACTCCGTCGGCCGAGACTGTCGGCGGCGCGGTCATCACGTCAATATCCAGCGTCTGAGTCGTCGTGGCCGCGCGGAAATCGTTCGATACCGCCGTCACCACAATGCGCGCCTTGCCATCGTGCAGCGCGGGGATCCGCTTGCGGCCCACGTCGGACGTCAACGTCACAGGTGCCGCGTGCCGCTGAAGGAAGAAGCGCCGCGCGGAAGTCTCAATGCTGGTAGTCGAGTAAGATTTGCCGTCCTGCTGGACTTCCACATCCAGCTTTCGCACGCCGTGCGAGTCCTCCACCTTCACATTGACGGGCGTCGAGAAGCCCACCACTTTCACCGCGTCCACGGTGACTACAGCCGGTTTCGAAACGATGTAAGAAGCCACCGGCGCGCCCACCAGCAGCAGCGCCACAATCAAAATCGCAATTTTCACTTATTTTGTCCAGGTCCCGATCCAGTCGAGGAATGTCTTGTACCACAAAAGGCTGTTCTGCGGCTTCAGGATCCAATGCCCCTCATCCGGGAATACCAGAAGTTCCGAGGGCACCTTCGCCATCTGCAAAGCCGTAAACAACTGCAGCGACTGCGTGTAGACCACGCGGTAATCCAACTCACCCGCAATCACCAGCGTCGGCGTCTTAAAATCCTTCGCAAAGTTGCTGGGCGACCATTTTTCGAAGCTGTCCGGTTTATCCGCCGGCATGCCGCCGAAGTCCCACATATCCGACCACAACTCTTCCGTGGCTTCCGCTTCCGCGCGCGAATCATACACCCCGGCGTGCGAGACCAAGGCCTTGAATCGCGTCGTGTGGCCCAGAATCCAGTTCACCATGTACCCGCCGAACGAGCCCCCCGCGGCCACCATGCGGTCGGCATCCACATAGGGCAACTTCGCCGCATAGTCGGTCACCGCCATGATGTCGTCGTAAGCTTTGCCGCCCCAGTCCTGGCGAATATCATCGGTGAAGTTCTGGCCGTAGCCGATTGAGCCCCTGGGATTTGGCATGACCACGACGTACCCTGCTGCTGCCATCGTCTGAGCGTTCCAGCGATAGGTCCAGCTGTTGGCCCACTCGCCCTGCGGCCCGCCGTGAATCAGTATGATCGCCGGATACCTCTGTTTCGGATCGAACCCCGGCGGCTTCAGCAGGAAGCTGTGAACCTGCGCCCCTTCGGCCCCCGTTACGCGGAAGTCTTCAAAATCCGTCAACTGATACGGGCGCAACAGAGCATCGTTCAAATGCGTTAGCGGTACCGCTTCGCCTCCGCCCGAACCCGCGCGGCAAATCTCCGCCGGACTGCTGCCGCTCTGACGCGTGAAGACAAGGGTCTTGCCGTCGGCGGTGAACTCCATATCGTCGAAGACCGCGTTGCCGGAGACCGCCACTCTCGCCCCGCCACCGGTGGCCGGGATGAACTGGATCGCCTGCAGACCCCGGTCCATCGCGGTGAAGAAGATGTTCTTCGAATCCGGCGACCAGACGAAATCCTCCACCTGGCGGTCGAGTTGTTCCGTCAGTACGTTCCACTTCCCGGCGCCCCGCTCCATCACGACCAGACGCCACTTATCCGCCTCATATCCGGCGCGCAATTGCGAACGCCACGCCAGGTACTTTCCATCCGGAGAATAAGCCGGCGAGTTATCAGCCCCGGGGCTGACCGAAACCTTAACCGGCGTCCCACCCGTGATGGGCTCTACATAGATCTCATTATTGGTGCCGGTCGCCGGAATCGGATCCGCATTTTGGGCGAACGCAACCTCCGCGCTGTCGGGCGAGATCGCATAATCGTCGGGCCCGCCGAGTGAGAATGGCGGAGTCACGCGATCCCCGGGCGTAAGATCCACGGCCTTGCCGTCCGTCAGCGAAATCGAAAGCAAATGGCCGCGGGTATCGCCCTGCCACTGCGTCCAATGCCGATAGAGCAGGCTGGTGACCAGATGCGCCTGCGTCTTGCTTTGCTTTGCGACATCGATTTTGCGCTGGTTGCAACCATCGTCGGCACCGCAATCCGGATACACCTCGCTTGTGACCACCAGATACTTGCCATCGGCGGAAACCGTTTCGTCGGCGGCGCCGGTGGAAAGATGCGTGACTTGCCGGAGATCGGACCCATCCGCATTCATGCTCCAGATCTGGGGAACCCCGCCCTGAGATCCGGTGAAATAAAGCTTCTTGCTATCGGGAGACCAGCGCGGGCGCTCGGCCTGATCCGCCAGTTTTCGTGGCGGCGCGCCGCCCGCGAGCGGAACGCTCCAGACGCTCTTTGACATCCGGTTGCCAGCCACGTCGGGTGTGCTGACGGCGAAAGCCACGGTTTTGCCGTCCGGCGAAATGCGCGGATCGCCGATACGCTGAATCTCCCAGAGAGCCGTCGCGGAGAACGGCTGCTTCTGCGCGAACAGGAACGCGGGCGTCAGCGCGAGAATAGTCCATGCAAGGGTGCGCATACCGCCAATTATCGCCCATGCGCACGCGATGCTCTTGCCAGGGTGTGCGCCATAAAAGTCGCGGGGATACCGGGAGCCCGCAAAACGGACAAATCCCGAGCGTAGGGGTACGCAGGATGTGCCAAGGTCGGCGTTTGGAGGCACGGTCGTGAGAAGCCCTCAGGAACGAGTGCCGCTAGCCCCGGCGCGCAGGCACGATAGCCGCGTATCCTCCACTTTTATGTCGCGCACCTCTCTCGCCCCCTCGGAAACGGAGGCTGCTGAAAGAATGGACACCCGGTCTGAGCAGCCGTTACGCGTGGTCCGGGAACTCTTACTTTCCGTTCCCCGGCAATGCGAAAGCCACTACGGCATCCGCGGTTGGATCCCGCAGGAATCCGCCGCCGGCGGCCGATATCACTACATACTGCTTGCCGTCGCGTCCCATATAGGTAGCGGGGATCGCATGCGCAGGCGCATCCACCTTCACCGCCCATAACTCTTTGCCGTTCCGTGCATCGAACGCACGGAAGCGTCCGTCCGTCGTAGCCCCGATAAAGATCAGATTACCCGCCGTCGCGATGCTGCCGCCCGTATTCGGTGTCCCCGTCTTCAGGCCTTTCGCCGCGAGTTCGTCGAAGATGCCCAGCGGTGCGCGCCACGCGATATCGCCCGTGTTGGCATTCACCGCCACCAACTCGCCCCATGGCGGAGGTGCGCACGAATACCGCGTATCCGGCTGCCAGAACCGTCCGCCCTCAGGCGTAGTCTTTGAATACGACGGGCCCGATCCGCCTGCCGCACCGCGACCGCCTCCGGGACCACCGCGTCCACCCGAACCACCGCGACCGCCGCCCGGTCCGCCTGGCCCACCCGGACCGAACCCGGCACCGCCCCGACCGCCCGCGCCCGAACCGCCCCTGCCGCCACCCGGACCACCGGGACCACCGCCGCGCCCACCGGTTTGCAGATGTCCCCACTGTCCGGCGTTCATCACGTTCGTGAAGATCAGGCCCAGACTCGGGTTAAACGAAGTCCCGTTCCAGTTCCCGCCGCCAATCGCGCCGGGGTATTCCACGATGTCCTGATCCACCTTCCACACGTTATAAGGAACGGCGTCCGTCAGCTTGTACTTGTCCACCAGGCCCTGGCAATAACTCGCCAATTCAGGCGTTACATCTTTCGGAATCTCCGACATTTTCATGCTGACCCTGGCGATCGGCTCCGGCTTTATCGGAAACGGCTGCGTTGCCGAAGACTTTTCGCCCGGCACGGTGCTCTGCGGCACCGGTCTTTCTTCCATCCCGAAAATCGGCTTGCCGTCTCTCCGGTCGAAAATGTACATCAGCCCGGTCTTTCCCATATGGACCACGGCCGGAATCTTCACGCCCTTCTGCACCACGTCGACCAGTGTCGGAGCGGACGCCGAATCGAAATCCCAAAGATCGTGATGCACCAGTTGGTGATACCACTTCAGCTTGCCCGTGTTTGCATCGAGCGCCACCAGCGAAGTGCCATACAACGTGTCGCCAGGACGGTTCACACCCACGTAATCGGGCGAGGGCGGGGCCGTCGGAACGAACGCCATGCCTAATGCCGTGTCCACCGTAATGTGACCCCACACGTTCACGCCGCCGGTGGTTTTCCACGCGTCGTTTTCCCACGTCTCATGCCCCGGTTCGCCCGGTTGCGGCACCAGATTGAAAGTCCACGCCAACTCTCCGGTGCGAATGTTCCATGCGCGCACCAACTTATCCATACTCGGCGCGATCAGCAGTTCCTTGTAAATCGCCGGTGGCGATTGCATCCGGGTACCGATATCCAGCAGGCCATCTTTCCCGAACTCCGGCACCGGTTTGCCTGTCTTCGCGTCGAGCGCGACCAGACTATTGCCCACTGCGCCGATCACGCGCGCCGGTGATTTCGCGTCACCCGGCCAATACGATACCCCGCGTTCCGTGGTTCCCGTGGCGTCGTACTTCCAGATCTGCGTCCCGGCCACCGCATCGACCGCGAAATAGCCGTTGCTCGCCGAGATGTACATCACGCTGTTGATCACCACAGGCGTCATTTCATTCTGCGCATTGGGGGCGCCGGTATGAAACGTCCAGGCCTTGGTCAGCTTGGCTACATTGGACGTATTAATCTGGTTGAGCTTCGAAAAGCGCGTAGCCCCCTGATCCTGTCCGAATGAGGCCCAGTTATTCTGTGCCACAACCAATGCGCCGCTCAGCAGCGTTGCCGTTACGCTTGCGATGACTACTCTTCTGTTCATTGCTTATCTCCGGATCAAAACGAGAAAACGGGGGGACGGTCGCCTTGCCTGTAATTCCGGCAAGGCGACCAGTCTTCAACTAGCGTGCGGGCGCCGCATTCACGGGCGCTGCTGCCGCACCGGGATAAGGTCGCGGAGTTACATCAGCATCCGTCAGTCCCAGCGACCACTTGATCGCCTCAAAATACATGTGATAGACGTCCGGGTTATCCCAGGTCTTCGCATCGTGCGCAAATGACCCGTAAAACACGCGCCCCTTGCCGTACATCTTGGCCCAGGCTAACGGGAAATCGCCGTTGGTGCTGTGAACGCCGGCGTTCGGCGGCAGCTTGGAAAGATCCAGCCGCAGCAGCACCCGGCTCTTTTCGCGCGAAAAATTTTTCACCTGATAGAACTCATCCGTGATCCCGAAGGTTGGCGGAAACTGCCTGGTTGCGGGGAAAGCGGGGTCTTCATTAATCACGGTTCCCGCCACCGAACCATAAGGATGCTCGTCGAAGGTGCCGCCCAGCATGTCCACAAAGTCGGGCCACGAACTCAGTGCCGTCAGCGCGGTGTGCGCCGCCACAAAGCCCTTGCCATCGTCATGCACGAACTTCAACAGGTCCGCCTTCTGTTGATCGTCCAGCTGGATTTCTCTGTGGCCCAGGAAGAAGATCGCGTCCGCCGTGTTCAAGTTGGGTCCGCCGCTGGCCGGCTGGCCGGTCGTCATTTTCGGGCTGTACGAAACGATATTGGAATCGGTGCGAATGTAGGTGTCCCAAAGATTGGATTCGTAGCCGAGCCGTTCAATCAGCGCCAGGGCATGCGACGTGAAATCGTGTTGCGCAATTCCGTTGCGCGTGTCGGCCCAGGCCAACACAATTTTGCGTGTTCTCGGCGCGCGACCGCCACCACCTCCACGTCCGCCACGACCGGAACCGCCGCCGGGTCCGCGTCCAGGCCCTCGCCCCGCGCCTCCATCTGGCGCAGGCGGACCGCCCGGATTCTGTTGCGCGATCGCCCAAACCGCGCAAAAGGATAGTGCCAGCAGGCTCAGGCCGAGGCGCGTCTTCTTTATTGTCATTCCGAACTCCTTCGCATCAAACACGGATTTACATCAACAGAGCTTTGCATCCAGGCAGAGACTACGGGGTCGATCCCGCACCCACTTCGGCGCATAACAAATACTCGATCCAAACTATCACCTGGAACTCGCGGCGGCTGGCATGTAACCGTTCCCACACCGTTACCGCAGCGGATGCCTGGCAATTAACCCTTTGTTTTCATGGTGTTCTTTACGTACGGCTACCGTTACGCCGTTGTTCCTTACGCTTTTTCGATGCTACGATCGGTCGCGGTCACAACCAAATTCAGTTTATTTTGAGCGTTTTACCCAGGGAGTCGTAAATGAAATTCCTCGTCCGAACAACACTCGCATCGCTCTGCGCCACATTCCTGTTATCAAACCTGATCTGGGCGCAATCCACCTCACAAATTACGGGTACCGTGCACGATCCCAGCGGCGGCGCCGTACCGGGCGCCAACGTTAAGGTCACCCAAACCGACACCGGGTTTACCCGGAGTATGGCCACCAACGGCGAGGGCGATTTCGTCCTCCCCAATCTTCCCGTCGGCTCCTACCGGTTCGAAGTTACCAAAGATGGCTTCAGCAAGTATGTGGAATCCAACCTCGTACTGGAAGTCAACGTTAACCCCACTATCAGTCCTACCCTGAAGATTGGCTCCGTTAGCGAGACAGTCACGGTTGAGGCACAGGCTCTTCAGGTGGAAACTCACGATACTGGTGTCGGTCAGGTGATCGATCACGAGGAAGTAGCCGATCTTCCGCTGAACGCGCGTGATCCAACTCAGTTGATCCTCCTGGCCGGGAACGCCACAATCCAGGGCGTATCGGCCAGCGACCTCAACAGCAACAAAAACTTCCCCACTCTCACCATCTCCGTCTCGGGAGCGCCCAACGCCAACTCAATCGCGTTTTCGCTCGACGGCGCTACTGCCAACGAACCGTTCAATGGCCTGAACCAGCCGCTTCCGTTCCCCGATGCCCTGCAGGAATTCAAGGTTGAAACCAGTTCCGTAGGCGCCCAGACCGGCCAGCACGCGGCGGCATCGGTCAGTGTCGTGACCCGCTCCGGAACCAATGCCTGGCACGGCAATGTCTTCGATTACGTACGTAACTATGAGTTCAACGCCCGAAACGCTACCTCCCTGACCCGCGACAGCCTGAAGCAGAACCAGTTCGGCGGAACGATCGGCGGACCGATCATGAAGAACAAGCTGTTCTTCTTCGTGGGCGAGCAATCGACTATTAAACGTTCGAATCCCGCGTCCAACACCGGCTACTCCATGACGCCCGCAATGTTGACTGGCGATTTCACCGCAATCGCCTCCACGGCGTCCGGCTGCCAGTCGACCAACCAGACCATTCAGAATGCCGCAGGCTACTGGGTCGGCAACAAGCTCGCTCCCTCTCTGATGAGTCCGATCGCGCTTCAGCTTGCCAAATATCTCCCGCCTTCCAGCGCTCAGATCAATGCCTGCGGTCTTTTTTACTACGCCTCCGGCGCCAATGATCGGCAGTATCAGCTTCCCGTCAAAGTGGATTACACCATCAGCGCCAAACAGAGCGCCTTTGTGCGGTATCAGCTGTCCAATAACTATACGCCCGCCTACGTGGATCCCACGGATCTTCTGTTTACCGGCGCTACCATCGCTCAGCTGAATAACATCCAGACCACGGTGATCGCGGACAACTATACGATCAGTCCCACCCTGTTCAGCACCACTCACATCGAGGCGAATCGCAGCCTGAGCACGCGCACCATCTACAACTTCGCCGTGCCGTCGCAGTTTGGAATCCCGATTACCGCGCAGATCCCCGGTGAAACCACGGTCAGCGTCACCAACGGCTTCACCACGGGGGGCGCCGGAGCGGCCAATCCCGGATACTTCAACACCCTGACTTATCAGGGCGCGCAGGATTTTACGTGGGTCAAGGGCAAACACCAGCTTCAGTTCGGAGCCCAGTACATTCGCGCTTACATGCACGCCCAAAACACACGCGGAGTCAACGGGAGCCTCACCTTTACCGGTCAGTTCTCCAATCCCACCGCCACCACGGGCGTCCTCGGAGAGGGCTATGCGGATTTCCTGACGGGCCAGATGAACGGCTTCAGTCAGGGCCGCCCGTTCTATGACGACGACCGCTCGGATTACTACGCGCTCTACGTCCAGGACGCGTGGCGCGCCACGGCGCATCTGACCCTCAACCTCGGCCTGCGCTTCGAGCCATACCTCCCGCAGCGCAACACGGACAACTACGTGGAACTGTTCAGCTACGCTAACTTCGTCGCCGGTACGGTGGATACGCCTCCGCACGCCAATCCCGTCCTCACGCCCCCGGCGGGCCTGATCTTCTCGGGCGATCCCGGCGCCCCGCCCAACCAGCAATACAACGGTCGCGCCGAACACCTGCTTCCCCGCATTGGACTCGCGTGGGATCCGTTCGGGGACGGTAAGACTTCCATCCGTGCGTCGGGCGGTCTGCTCTACGATACCCCCCACATGTTCTTCTATACCCGCGTTTCGAATAATCCGCCATGGGGCGCTACTGTTTCCTACAACAGCGGCGTCGATACTCCGCTCTCCAATCCGTGGGTGAATTACGCGGGCGGCGATCCGTTCGCTCCGTCCGCCAGCAACACCAGCAGCGGTGGTTCCGGCAAGAACTTCGGCTTCTTCCCGCTCAGCGGCACCTATGCCGTTGCCGATCCCAGCCTCAAGTCCAACGAGGTAGTTACCTGGAATCTGGCCATTCAGCGCACCATGCGCAAATGGCTGCTTTCCGTCACCTACATCGGTAACCACAGCTCGCACCTCTGGACGAGCACCGAGGACAACCCCGTTGTCTATATCCCCGGCACTTGCGCCGCCGGCCAGTACGGCCTCAAAGCGGCCGGAAATTGCTCTTCCACCGCGAACTACACCCAGCGCCGTCTGCTCGCAACGCTGAATCCCACCTGGGCCCCTTACTACAACACCATCGCCTATGTCGATGGCGGCGCCAACGCCAGTTACAACGCCGCCGAAATGTCCGCCCAGCATCGCCTCGGCAACAACTTCAGCGTGCTCGCCAACTGGACGTGGTCGCACGCACTCTGCGATCCGGTTACCACCGAAGTCACCGGTCCCACATATGAAATCCCGGGCAACCGTAACGCGGACTACTCAAACTGCCCTAACGATCACCGTCAGCAGATCAACATTTCCGGCGTCCTTCAGTCGCCGAAGATGGACAATCGCTACCTCAACATGATCGTCAACGGCTGGCAGATCGCCCCGATCTACCACTGGAGCACCGGCAATCTGACCACCATCACCTACGGCAACGACGCGGCTCTGATCAACACCTCCGGGCAGCGTGCGCAGCAGATCCTTCCCGATGTTTACGGCACCGGCGGGGTGAACGGCTACGGCTACATCAATCCCGCAGCGTTCCTCACAGATACCACCGAGGTCACGGGGGCCTTTGCACCCACGAAGCCCAACACCGTTTCGAATCCCGACGTGTGGAATATCGACGCCTCGCTTTCGCGCAACTTCCGGATTCGGGAATCCAAAGTCCTGACTTTCCGCGCGGAAGCCTTTAACCTCACCAACAGCGTAATGTGGGGAAGTGTGAACGCCAACGTTGCCAGTTCCACATTTGGCAAATTAACGCCGGGCATAGTGCAGAGCACGGCGGCTGGCGGAACCCAGGGGCGCATCATGCAGTTCGCTCTGAAGTTCGCGTTCTGACGGCGAACCAGTTCGGGTGGCAGTCGGGTGGGCCGGAGGGCCGCCCGACTGCCGATTGCCCGCCTGGCCCGTGTTCGTTCATGGGCCACGATGATACGGTAGTTTAGTTAAAACAGCGTAGTCGAAACGGATTGATTGGTTTTCTTATGACGAAAAACACCGAGACATTGGAATACACAAATGAAGGGGCCGCGGTTACGGAGACCCGAATAGCGGCTTACCAGCTTACGGACTATCTGGAACGTCTGGGTGTCGAAGTCATATTTGGCCTCTGCGGACACACGGTGATCGGGTTCCTGGACGCCTTGGGGAAGAGTCGCATTCGCTTCATCTCCACGCGCCACGAACAGGTTGCAGCCCACGCCGCCGACGGTTATGCCCGCGCGTCCGGCAAACCCGGTGTTCTGTTGACCCACCTCGGGCCCGGCCTCACCAATGCCACCACCGGCGTCGCCAATGCCGCTCTCGATTCCATCCCGATGGTGGTGATCTCCGGCGATATCCCCTCGCATTACTACGGTCGCCATCCGCACCAGGAGGTCAATCTCCACATGGATGCGGATCAATACGAAATCTACCGCCCCTTCTGCAAGCGCATCTATCGCGTCGATCGCGTCCAGGATCTTCCGCGCATTGTGGAGCGCGCCTTCCACCTCTCCGTCTCCGGCCGCCCTGGTCCTGTTCTCGTGGATATCCCGATGGACATTTTCTCGGCCGATCTTCCGGTCGGGTCCTTTACCCAGATTCCCGCGCAGATGTCCCGTCCGGCGCTCGATCCCGCCATGGCCGAACGCATCGCCCAGGCACTGTCGGAAGCCAAACGTCCGCTGCTCTACGCAGGCGGCGGCGTAATGTCTGCCCATGCCTCGGCCGAACTTCAGGCACTGGCCGAAACGCTGGAAATTCCTATCGCCCATACGCTGATGGGCAAGGGCGTCATGAAGGAAGATCATCCCCTTCTCCTCGGCATGACCGGCTTCTGGGGCACGCCCGTCGCCAATGATTTCTGCCGCGATGCCGACCTCATTCTGGCCGTCGGCACGCGCCTCGCCGAAGCCAATTCCAGTTCCTGGGATCGGCGCTTCACTTTCAACTTCCCGCCGACGCGTCTGATCCACATCGATATCGACCCGGCGGAAATCGGTCGCAACTTCCCCACCGAACTCGGCGCGGTGGCCGACGCCAAACTTGCGCTCGGAGCAATTGCCGAAGCGGCTAAAGGAAAACCGCACGCCGTGCGTCCGGATCTTCGCGAAGCCATCCGCGCCGGTCGCGCCGACTTCTCTTCCCGCTGGGAGCATCAGTGGAGTTCCGATCAGTTCCCGCTTCGCCCCGAACGCATTCTCAGCGAACTCCACAAAGCTATGCCGAAAGACGGCTTTATCGTGACCGACGTCGGCTGGAATAAGAACGGGATGGCGCAGCAATATCCGATCGACGTCCCCGGAACATTCATCACGCCCAGCGGACTCGCCACCATGGGTTTCGGTCCCGCCGCCGTGCTCGGCGTCAAGACCGCCCAACCCGATCGCGCGGCCGTCGCGCTCATCGGTGACGGCGCTTTCAGCAGCAACATGTCGGTCATTGCCACTGCTATGGAAGCGCAGTTGCCCGTGGTCTGGGTGGTCATGGATAATTCCGCCTACGGCACCATCGCCGGCCTCGAAGCCATGCACTACGGCTGGAGCTTCGGATGCCTGTTTGAGTGCAAAGGCGAAACCTACACCATCGACTTCACGGCCGTTGCAAAGGCTTGCGGAGCAAATGGCGTTATGATCAAAGCGGCTTCCGAGTTGGGCCCGGCGCTGAAGGCCGCCCTGGCCTCCGGCGTCCCCACCGTGATTCAGGTTCCGATGGAGAATGCGCCCACGCCCACGCCCGGCCACTGGAACATTAATGACATCTACCGGAACGGCAACTAACACGGGAGCCCGGCCGTATCCGGCTGCATGGCTTTCGTGGGTCGTCTGGGGAGTCGGGGCGCTTTTCTATCTCACGGTCTTCTTTCTGCGCGCGGCCCCCGCGGTTATGACCGCGGAACTGATGCGCGATTTTGGTATCGGCGCGGCCAGCCTGGGAAACCTCTCGGCGTTTTATTTTTACTTTTACGCCGCAATGCAGATTCCGATCGGAGCCCTGACTAATTCCTGGGGGCCAAGGAAACTGCTGGTCTGGGGCGCCATCTCCGCGGCTCTCGGACAGTTCCTCTTCGGAGCCACCAGCAGTTTCGCCCTCGCCTGTCTGGGCCGCGCGATCATTGGTGGATCCACAGCCGTAGGTTGGCTGGTAATCCTGCGCCTCGCCGCGCATTGGTTCCCGAGCCGCAGATTCGCGGGCATGTCGGGACTCGGTCTCTTCTTCGGAAATCTCGGCGCACTGTTCGCCCAGGTCCCGCTGCGTCTCGGCGTCGAGTATTTCGGATGGCGCGGAACCGCGCTGGCATCGTCTGCCATGATCCTCGGAATTGGCATCCTGGCCTGGCTCGTCGTTCGTGACGACCCCAGCGAAAAAGGCCTCGAAAGCTACGCATCTTCCGCTCTCCGCCAACATGAAAAAGCGACGCTCGCGAGCATCTGGGAGGGTATGCGCGGTGTCTTCGTATTTCGGAACACCTGGCTGATCCTGATTGCCCAGGGAGGCATGGTGGGGCCGATCATGACCTTCACCGGTCTCTGGGGCGCGCCTTTTCTCAAGGCGCGCTTCGGGTTGGACCCGAAGGCCGCCGCCACCATCAGTTCGGTCATGATTATTTGCTGGGCCGTTGCCAGTCCCGTTTTCGGCGGCTTTTCCGACAAACTACGCCTCCGCAAGCCGGCGTATCTCGTGGGTTCTGCGGTCTGCGCTGTCGGCTGGATCGTGATGATCTACGCGACGGGACTCCCGCTCTCCGTGTTCACCGTGGTGGCTGCCGCCACCAGCTTCGCCACCGGCTGCGTGGTGATTGGCTTCGCTTACGGACGCGAATCCGTTCCCGCCCGTTACATGGGAACCGTCACCGCAACCACCAACATCGGTAATATGCTCGGCAATGTTTTGCTCCAACCGGGCATCGGCCTGCTTCTCGACCGCAACTGGACCGGCCTCATGGCAAAGGGCGCTCGCCTCTACAGCGTGGAGGCCTACCAATCGGGCTTCGCGCTGATTGTGGCCTGGTCTCTGCTCTCCTGCATCCTGATCGCAGGGACAAGAGAAACCCGCTGTGAGCAAACCGCCTGAACGGTGAACCCGATGCGCTGCCGAGGGCGACTGGATTCGCGCGCGATAGCCGCGTTCTGCCCTTTGCGCACCACAGCTCGGGAACTGGTCAGCCGGCCACCGGCACTTCGGCTGCGGAGTTCATTCCAGCCCGAGTTTACTCACCAGCGGTTCAAACCGCGAATCTTCCCTCACGGCATCGAACCGCGGATCCACCGTGACGCACATCAGTTCAAAACTGCGATCCCGGAACGCCTTCGCCAGCCACTGAAATCCCGCCGCTCGATCTTCCAGCGCGAAGTGCAAAGACGCCAGGTCTGACGGAGATACATACCGCCTCTCGGCCAACACATGCAACTCTGCCAAAATTTTCAGCGCCTCCTCTTTCTTTCCCGAGAGAGCCAGGGTTCGTCCCAATGCCGCGTGCATCCTCGGGCTCTGGGGTGAAAGCTGAATCGCCCGCTGGAACGCCGCCGCCGCCTCGTCGAAATCGCCCCGCTGTTCCTGTACCAGGCCCAGAATCCAGTATGCCGGCGGGAAATGCGGGTTGAGTTCGATATTGTGATCGCACTGGTCCAGTGCCGCCCCCAGATCATGCCGATAGTAATGAACAACGGCAATGTCGCGCGCAATGATCGACGATATCGGATCCAGCGCCTGCGCCGTCAGCATCTGCTCCATCGCTTCATCCAGCCTGCCCAGCGGCGCCAGACATGAAACGGCGTACCAGTGACGCGCTGTAGGATACCGCGGATCCAGACTGATCGCCCGCAGATACTCCGTTTCCGCGCCCGCCCAGTCCCAATCCTGAGTCGCTTTCACGTGTGCCAGAGATGTATGGGCCTCGGCCGATTGTTCATCCTGAAGCACCGCCCACGCCGCATGCGATGCGGCCTTCGTCCACACTTCGGAGGGCGGCATAACACCGTAATGTCCCAGTAGCCCGTAGGCATCCGACAATCCCGAATACGCCAGCGAATATTGCGCATCTTCGGCGAGCGCTTTCTCGAAAAACTCCAGTGCCCTGCGCAGCCCTTCTTCCGTGCGCTGATTCAGATGATAACGGCCCTGCGCGTAGAGGTTATGCGCCGCCAGATTTCCCGCCGGACGCCGCGCGCCTCGCGCGCTCCCCGTCCCTTCGATCTCACTCCGCAACCGCTCTGCCACGCTGCGTGCAATCTCTTCCTGCACCGCAAACACGTTGTCACCGCTCCGATCGAACGATTCCGACCACAGGTAGCAGCCATTAACGGCATCCACAAGGCTCGCCACGATCCTCAAATCGCCGCCCGCCCTGCGCACGCTGCCCGTCAGAATCAAAGCGGCATTATCCCGCGCGGCTGCCTCGCGAGAATCCAACTCGCCGTCGCCCTCATGCCGCGTCCATGTCATCAGCCGGATCGTCTCGACGCCCGCCAGCGTGTGAATGATTTCCTGGCACAGCCCATCGCAAAAATATTTCTGATCCCCCGCCGCGCTGTGATCGGCGAACGGTGTCAGCAAAATCGTATTCCGGCTGACCAGCGATGACGGCGCGGTTCGCCGTGCCGCCCCTCCCCGATACGCCTTAAAGACTGGCGTGTAACCGCCCTTGGGCAGTTCGATCAGAGTCTCATCGGCCTGGCCTTCTTCGCTGTAATAGCGGGCCAACTGCGCTCTCAGCCGCCGCGCCTGCACTCTGACGATGGGATCGCTGCGCGGGTCGAACGACGGGCCTTTGCCAAAAACCTCCACGCCGATCACGAACTCTTTGAGCTGTTCGCCCCGGCCCGCAATCGTCTCCTGGACCGTGAAACTCAGAAAACGCTTGAGTCGGTCCGCCTGGCGAAATGCCTTGCTCGACAGGACCCGGTCCAGTTGTGCGACAATCTTCTCGTTCGGGTCTTTGCGAACTTCCGGCTGCGGCTCCATCGCCGGATCCTTGACAGGCATAGCTGCTATTGTATGTCAAAAATATGAATCCACGCCGCCTTTTGCAACATCTCGCTCGCGTCGCACCACGGCGCGGATACTGGCCTGTGGCTAACCTTGCTGAAGTTCCGGCAAGCGTTCGTGGTCCCGAGGGCGACTGGACCCGCGGCGATAGCCGCAGTGTGCCATTCAGAGCTATGGTGCCGAAGCATTCCACAAAGCTCGACAATATTGACTGGGGCCGAGCTTCCGCTCGGCATGCTCGGTCGCGGCACAATCTTATTCCGAGCCCCGAAATCAGACCGTCATTGGATCGGGTCTCGGCTGAGTCCCCGCTCGCGTCCGCCGGGATCACCGCCTCTTCCTCCACATTAACCGTGGCGCTACCGTAAATACAGTACATTTGTTACCGAACCTTCCAAAACACGGGGATAATAAAGACTTGCAGGAACCATGGCGCACAGCGATCGTCCACGCGGACGATTCCACGATCCGGCTTCGCGGCTACGATGTCACCGAGTTGATGACCCGAGCCACCTTTGCCGATACCGTTTTTCTCCTCCATCGCGAACGGCTCCCCAATAAGCACGAACGCCGCCTCCTGGATGCGGTCCTGATATCCGTTGCCGATCACGGCTCCGGCGCTCCTTCCTGCGCCACCGCGCGACTGGCCGCTTCGGGCAATCGCGAATCCCTTTCCGCCGCCATTGCTGCCGGAATCCTTGCCATTGGCAACGACCATGGCGGCGCTGGCGCCGATTGCATGAGCATGATTGCTGAAGGCGTCGCCATCGCACGAGAACAATCCATCTCCCTCTCCGATGCCGCCCGCCAGATCGTCGACAACGCCAAGGCGGCCAAACGCCGACTGCCCGGCATGGGTCATCGCGTCCATTCTTCCGATCCCAGAACCCCCGTCCTCTTCGCCATGGCCCGCGAAGAAGGTGTTGCCGGAGATGGTGTCCTCTTCATGGAAGCGCTGGACGCCGCCGTCCGCGAAAAAATCAAGCCCCTGCCCATCAATATCGACGGTTCGCTCGCTGCGATTCTCTACGACCTCGGGTTCCCGCCCGCGGCCGGCAAGCTCCTCTTCATCGTCGGCCGCGTCGCCGGCCTCACCGCCGAAGTTGCCGAAGAA
>Ga0302319_10005282_pt1 | contig 26008 bp, 29 predicted proteins | sample Bog_T0_2_FD_203319 | JGI IMG/M metagenome (GOLD analysis project Ga0302319, IMG submission 203319) | Peat permafrost microbial communities from Stordalen Mire near Abisko, Sweden - Bog_T0_2 | ecosystem: Environmental > Terrestrial > Soil > Wetlands > Peat | place: Sweden: Abisko, Stordalen Mire...
GTGTCGCGGACCCAGTAGCAGTTGCCCATGTACCAGAGAAATCCGCAGAGATAGCCAAGGAAGAATCCGCGGCGCACAGGGCGGGGCTGGGTGGTTGCCGACTTAGAAAGGATCGCGATGAGGAGCGGAACCAGGCCGAACCAGGCGAAGACGGATCTCCATGGCGGAAGCGGTCCGGCAAGGGGAAACGGCAGCTCAAGCAGGGCGGCAGATAGCGCTGCGGCAGCCGAAAGTTTCCAGGCTCCCGTACTCCAGAAAGAACGCTGCATACAGGGGCGAGTGTAAAACATTCGGGCTGCGGCGCGGGCGAGGACAGCCACGCGACAGCCGGTCTGGAGACCAGGGCTACTCCCTATTTCGCTCACGGGTCAAATGCCTGCTCTTTGAACGTCGCGGTACGATCGGCCGTTAAAGCCTGAAATCGGGTTACAATCAGGATTATGTTTATCGCAGTGATTGCTATGCGGGTGCTCGAATTGCTCTTCTTTGTGGGTCTGGCCGGCTCGACGGTGGTGGTGCTGATCAGCTTCATCGAGGACGGAAAAGAGCTGTTCGGCAAAGACGAATAATGACTTGTGGCGTGAATGGATTAAGGCTCTCTGCGATTCTGATTGACTCCGCCAAGATTCAGACATAAACTCACCGCAGGGCAGCGGGTTATTGCGCTCTACAGGAAATTAGATAGCCGGCCTTTGCGCCGGCTCCTTTACGATGGCATCTTCCCGCACGACCGTAGCCCCTCCTTCCGTCCGCGTTCGCCTCATTGTGGCATCGTCGGTGATGCTGACGTTCATCTCATTTTGGCGTGCAGCGGCTATTGTTCTCTGCGATCTTGGATCGTCAGCGTTTTACGCCGGAGGCATCGCCGAGGAAGCGGTTGGCGCGGCCGCTCCGTGGTTCATTCTCGGCATCATGCTGTTCAGCTTTGCGGTGCGCGCGGTTTACGTGGAGAGCTGTTCCATGTTTACCCGCGGCGGCGTTTACCGCGTGGTGAAAGAGGCTCTGGGTGGCACTTTTGCGAAGTTGAGCGTCTCCGCCCTGATGTTCGATTACATCCTTACCGGGCCAATATCAGGCGTATCCGCGGGGCAATACATTACAGGCTTGATGAACGAACTGATGACGGTCGCCAATACCAGCCACTGGCTTCCTCCGGCTCTGATGGACCCCTCCGGCGCCGCATACCAGTTCGACATGAACCACACGTCTGCGGTATTCGCGGCTGTGGTCACGATCTACTATTGGTGGCAAAACATCAAGGGGATCGAGGAGTCGAGCGGCAAGGCTTTAAGGGTTATGCAGATCACCACGATCATGGTGGTGATTTTGCTGGTTTGGGGCGTTTTTTCAGTGATCATGGGGCCGCAAGGCGTTCATCTTCCGCCACCACCAACAGCGGGAAATCTGCATTTCAGCGACGATGCGCTGGGATTCCTGAAGGGAACAAAGCTGGTGCCGCTGTTTGGGTTGTTTGGCATCCTGATGGCGTTTGGCCACTCGGTGCTGGCCATGAGCGGCGAGGAGAGCCTTGCCCAGGTCAATCGCGAGATCGAGCATCCCAAGCTCAAGAACCTCAAACGCGCCGCAATCGTCATCGCGATCTATAGTCTCATCTTCACTGGCGGCGCGACACTGCTTGCGTCCATGCTGATTCCGACGCTAGAACGGACCACTCTTTATAAAGACAATCTGATCGCCGGACTGGCCATGTATATGGTGGGGCCAATGTTCTGGCGCATCGCGTTCCGCATCTTCGTTGTCTTCGTCGGCTTCCTTATTCTTTCCGGCGCCATCAATACTTCGATGATCGGCTCAACGGGCGTGTTGATGCGTGTGGCTGAAGACGGCGTGTTGACGGACTGGTTCCGCAAACCGCACCGCAAATTCGGCACCAGTTCCCGCATTGTCAATCTGGTTTTCATTCTCCAGATGACGACGATTATCGTGACGAGGGGCAACATCATCACCCTCGGCGAAGCTTATGCCTTCGGTGTGATCTGGTCGTTCACGTTCAATAGCCTGGCCATGCTGGTGCTGCGCTGGAAGTATCACGGCGAGCGCGGCTGGAAGGTACCACCGAATATCATGATCGGAAAAACCGAGGTCCCGGTTGGGCTGATTTCGGTCTTCTTTGTCCTGTTTTCTGTAGCCGTGGTGAACCTGTTCACCAAGTCGGTTGCCACGGTGAGCGGCATTGTTTTTGCAGCAGCGTTCTTCGTAATCTTTACGATCTCGGAGCGACAAAATCTGCGCAAGCATGCGGCCACAGCCCGGCAGATGAAGGATCAGTTCCAACTTGAACATCAGGACACGGTCAGCAGCGAGTCGGCAGCAATCCGGCCAGGCGGCATCATGGTTACCATGCGCGACCCATCGAATCCGCTGGCACTGAAATGGACACTCGCGCGCACCAGTACGGAAGATCAGGATGTGGTTGTGATCAGCGTGCGCATGATGGGTGTCGGCGGCCCGGAGTATCTGAGCGCCGAGGACCAGAGTTTCAGCGAGCACGAGCAGATGCTGTTCACGAAGGCGGTCTCTGTGGCCGAGAGTTTTGGCAAGAAGGTTTCCCTGCTGGTCGTTCCGGCGGGCGATGTATTTGCGGCGCTGGTTCAGGGGGCGAACTCGCTGGAAGTGGAATCGGTCGTATCCAGTGTCTCCTCGAAGATGACTGCCGAGGATCAGGCGTTCCACATGGGACAGGCCTGGGAGGCGCTTCCGGAGCCGAAGCGCCAGTTCAATTTCTATGTTGTCGATCCAGCATCGGATGTCAAGGTTTTCTATATTGGTCCGCACGCTCCGAACCTAAGTCCGGACGACGTGCAGTTAGTCCACAGGCTTTGGTTGAATATGCGCCGCGATCCATCGATGCCGGACCTGCATCATAGCGACATTATCACTTATGCACTTACTCGCATGGCCGGCCAATATGCGCGCGAAAAGCAGGAGATCTTGCGCGACCTGCGTAACTATCGCGCTGCTGAAGCACCGGCAAAATTGAGACTTGGCAGTCAGGAACCACCCAGTCAGACAGAAGTCGCGAGGCAGCCCAGCTTACCTCCGAAGCCTCCAATTGCTTCTTGAGTTACATTTTTCTATTCCCCTGCTTAACTATTAAGAAATATTGCTGTAAGGATGAATCAATTTACAAAGTTAATGGAATTTTTCTGCAATTGATTCCTAAATCCTTCCCGAGACTAAGCCGATAGCATTGGCCGCGAAAGTAACTCTCTGACGGGTGGTGCATGTCAATCTGACACCCATTGCTTCCTGTGCCGGGAAGCCAAATAAGTGAGTGATTCTGGATAAATTCTACGATTTTCGGTATTTTTCTCCATTTTTTGTTTGTAAAAGAGTGAACAGTTGAGTATCGTGTTGCACAGGCCAAATGTTCAACCCTGATACGATTCCCAGTCTGACAAAATGGGATTTTGGCCACTTATGAAGGAACTAACAGGAGGAACTGTGGGAGTTTCAGAGATACTGGCGCAAATCGATCGCGAGATCGCTCACTTACAACACGCTCGCGCATTGCTGGAAGGCAAAGCTGTATCCGCGACGAATAAAGCGAAGGCGACGTCGGCCGCCAAGAAGTCTGGTAGGAAGAAGAAGCGGAACCTTACCCCTGAGGGACGCAAGCGCATCGCTGAAGCCGTCAAGCGGCGTTGGGCGGCACAAAAGAAAGCAGTTTCCGGGGACTAATCGAGATTAACGCAAGACAGGCTGGCTTGAACGCCAGCCCTTTTTGCATGCAGCAGACTTAGAAAAAAGCATTTTAGACGAAGCTATTTCATCAATGGGCTTCTAGATAGATTCGCCAGGCAACCAGCGGATAACCTCGACACCCGGGTCGACCAGCGCTGCCAGTTGCTCAGGCGTTCCTGTAAGCACCGGGAATGTACCGAAGTGCAAAGGCAGAACAGTTTTCGGCGCCAGAAAGCGGACAGCAACCGCTGCCTCTCGCGGACCCATGGTGAAGTGACCGCCGATGGGCAGCATAACTATTTCCGGCTGGTATAACTCGCGAATCAATTGCATATCGCTGAAGACAGCGGTATCTCCGGCATTATAGAGAACAGGTCCGTCGGCAATGGTCAGTACGTAGCCGGCAGCGATTCCGACATAATGCGTGCCATCCTCATCGTGAACTCCGGCTGAATGCTTGGCTTCAACCATGGTGGCCGCTACATCGCCCAGTTGCACGGTTCCACCTAGATTCATTCCGATGGTGTGCGCTACGCCCTTCGCGGCAACATAGTTGGCAAGCTCATAGATAGCCACTACGGTAGACCCATGCTTTGCAGCGGCCGGAACGGTATCCGCAACGTGGTCCATATGGCCGTGCGTTAGAAGGATGTAGTCGATCTTTTCAGGCAGCACGAAATCCTTCGGGTACTTGGGATTCATGGCGATGAACGGGTCGATCAGGATGGTTGTGCCCTTGGCCGTCGTGATGAGGACGGTGGAGTGACCTAGCCAGGTAATACGCGTTCCCTTCAGTGAATCCATTGCTTCAAGTCCTCGTTGCCTAGCGCGTCATCACGACTTCAGAGACACTGTCTTTGGCGAGATATTGTTTGTGTCCGGACCAGCCGGCAAACAGCTTTTCGATTGTCCTGTTCGTGAATGCGCGCTGGATGGGAAACGGCTGCGCAAGCTGCACTTCGACATCGTCGCCCGGGGTCAGGTGGAATCTGCAAAAGACCGTTTCCTCGCCCTTGGTTCTGGTGTGGCAAAGGGCGAACACCTGGCCGCCGGGGTTCATGGAAGCGTGCAGATGAGCAACCACAGGCGCTACGAGCGCTTCAGGGAGATAATCGAGCGCAGTCCACAAGAGAACTACGTCAAAGGTGCGGCCGGAAAAATTCAGGGTCTGGTCGAGAAATCCCTGCACGTTCCAGATCGGTTTTTCGTCCTCATCCACGCCGATTTTCCAGTCGCCAGTGCAGGCATCTGGGACCAGGTCGGCTAGAAAGACACTGTGTCCCAGGCCGGTGAGGTAGTTGATATTTGCGGGCGATGTGTAACCGACATCAATAATGCGCAGGCCAGGTTCGGCCTCAAGACGCTTACGCAAGAGTGCCCAGCCATGGGAATGGCGAGGCACTCGCGGCCCGGTTAATCCAGGCGCGGAGGCGGTAGCACCGCTGTCCTGCTTCTTCTCGAACCAACGGCCTAGCAACTTGAAATCCCTTCGCGGTCAAACATGAAAATGTCTGGCAGGCTGGAATTCGAGCACCGTGTCACAAAGACCCGCCCGCCGGTGGGTTTTCAGGGGCTTTCGTGGCGCCCTGCGTCAAGTCGACTTTGCCGCGGAAGACGGCGTTGTCTTCCACAGCCAGGCGCAGCGCGCGAATGTCGCCTTCCATCACGCAACCAGCCCGCAATTCAACGCGCCCGCTGGCCACCACGTTGCCATGAACCTGGCCCAGAATCAAAACGTCTTTTGCGGATAGGTCGGCGGCCACATTCGCGTTCGGGCCAATGGTCAAACGGCTCTCGGAAAGGTTCACAGTCCCTTCCACGCGCCCATCCACGATCAAGTCTTCACTGCCTCGAACTTCGCCGCAAATTACTACACTTTTGCCGATGCGCGCTGGAGTATTCTCCCCTGCCATGGTCGTCTTCCTTCCGGGGAGAAAAATACCCCCTGCCCGAACTATACGCAACCGGACCGGTATGCTTCAACGCTGGAATCCCAACCGCTGTCCGAGCGTCTAAATAATCATGAATCCCAAATGCCGCGCATGGGGCATCGATGGCCGTTAAACTGTACATAGTGCGCAGCCTCGTGCAATTTATCTGTTTTCTCTCTTGGGCCGGTCTCTGGTTACAAGCTCAACCGGCTCCAACTGGCCTCACGCCGGCTGAGGCGCAGGCTCTGGTTCAGCGAGCGCTCGCGACTGAATCACGGGCCGCCCTTGACTTGACGCATCTGAGCCATCCGATGCGCTACAAGCTGCACAAGACGAGTCCCCGGCTCTCATCGACGAAAGAAATTGTTGAAACGCATGACGGCGATGTTGCGCGTCTTTTGCAAATCAACGATCAGCCGCTCAGCCAGTCCGACGAGGACAAAGAACAGGCACGTTTGGATGCGCTCTTGGCCAATCCGAGCTTGCAGCAGCATCGCAAACAGAGTGAGGACAGCGATACGGCGCGCGCGATGAAGGTGTTGCGTGTGCTACCTACTGCGTTCCTTTATCAATTTGCCGGGACAGCTACGGCGTCGACCGGCACCGTTGAGAAGTTCACATTCAAGCCCAACCCGCAATTCGATCCACCAGACCTTGAGACGGGCATATTGACGGCGATGGCCGGGGAGCTGTGGATCGACCCCGTGCAGGAGCGTGTGGTGCGGCTGGCAGGGACTCTGCAGCAGGACAAGAACATCGCCCTGGGCATCGTCGAGTTGGATAAAGGGGGATCGGTCCAGATCGATCAGGCCGATGTGGGCGGCCATCAATGGCGCATCGTTCACCTGAAGCTGGTGATGAATGGCCGCGTCCTTTTCAAGACAAAGAACTCCGATTCAGAGCAGAACTATACGGAGTTTGTTCCGCTGGCGCCGGATTTGAGCTATAAGCAGGCAATCCAGGTGTTGCGGGCGATTCCTGCGGCGGGTGGACAGCCAGGACATTAGTGGCTGCTTGGGGAAAGGACCCGGGGCTGAAGCCCTTTTGATCGAGACCAGGATTCAGTGGCCTGAAGGCCACTGCTCCCTCCGAAAAGGCGTTCCATCAAGAATCCCAAAAACAAAAAGGCCTCACCTTTGAGGGATGAGGCCTATTTGCTGTTTCGAAGCTGGGGTTACTTCACCTTGGCAAAGATGATGACCAGGGTAAACAGGGTGAGGGACTCGATGAAGGCCAGGCCGAGAACCAGCAGAAGCTGGATGCCGGCGCGAGCGCCCGGGTTGCGGGCGAGAGCCTCAGTAGCTGAAGCAGTTGCCTTGCCTTGGCCGAGGCCGCAAAGACCAGCCGCCAGAGCCATGCCGATTCCGGCGCCGATCGGCACCAGGTTGATGGGGGCCGAGCCGCCATCCGCGAAGGCCGGAATGGCGCAGCAAAGAGCCGCCAGGGCCATGAATACATATTGAAGTTTCCGCATTTTTCTCCTGCTTCCCTTGATTTGGCTGCCAGTGGGTGGTTGAAGCTCACCGTGCTGGCCCCCTCACGCTTGCAGCCTTTCGTTTACCCGGAGCGGAAGCGCTCTCCGGCGAATCTCTTTCTAAAACCTGTTCCCTTGAGCAATCGAAGCCGGGTGCCCCGGGTCTCGATTTTGAAACCTGGGAGACCGCGAACTCCTAGTGCTCGTGGGCAACCGCCTGGGACAGATAAATCATGGCCAGCAGCATGAACACGTAGGCCTGAATCAATGAAACCGCAAAGTGAAGTCCCAGAAACACTGCCGGAATGGCCAGCGGGAAGAGAGAGAAAAACACCAAAGTGACCAGGTCGCTGGCGAACATATTGGCGTAGAGACGAATGGTGAGGGACATCATCCGCGCGCAGTGCGAAATGATCTCAATCGGGAACAGAAGCGGTGCTATCCACCACACAGGCCCGGCAAAATGCTTCAGGTAGCCGACCACACCCTGCTCGCGGAATCCATAAAAGTTGTAGTAGAGGAAGGTCAACACGGCAATGCCCAGCGGCACGACCGGCGACTTTGTAGGCGTTTCAATTCCGGGAATCAGGCCGAGCAGATTGTTGACCACCACAAACAGGAAAATGCAGGTAACAAAAGCCTGAAAACGCTCGTAGCCGTGGCCGATGATCTGTTCCCCGTTGCTGCCAGTGAACTCGTGGATCAACTCGGCAATCTGCTGTGCCGGGTTTGGCTTCTCGACCGAGAGAGTCAGCCGCACGAGGAGGAAGAAAGCGATCAGCCCGGCAACCACAAGCAACTCCAATGCAAACGCATCGCTGATCGGAGCGGTGGGATTGGCAGGATGAAGGCCAATAGCCTGCAGGAACGAGGCTACCATTCCGCCAAACAGTTGATTTAACAAGCGCGTAAATGCAAGACTTTCCGGCATTGATTAAATAATCTCTCTGTTCCCAATACGGTTTGGATGAAGCCGGCGCTATGAATCCTGCCGTCAATCCTTGAGCAGCCGCAACGCTTCCCAGGCCGTGGCCAGAACCGCTAGCCCCAAACCGCAAAGAAGCGCCACAACCGATCCCTGGAAACACTTTAGGCTACCATAAATCGCTCCTGCAAACACGGTGAGCCTGAGCACAAAGAACGTGACGACCAAAAGTGCGCCGCGCGGGGTCTTCTGCTGGTCCATTTTGGCATTGATTAGCCGAATGAGACGCTGCCACTCCAGGATGCTGGCTGCGGAGATCAAGGCACCGACGGCCATCATTCCCGCATTGCGCCAGCCGGAGGCAATCAGCAGGACAAGGACCGCAACCAAACCTAGAATCAGCGTGTCGCGAATGGCGCGTTTCAGCAGCGCCTCAAGAGCGGCGTCGGTCAGCCCCACCAGGGGATGGATTTCTTCAGCCATGGGTTCTAGCCCGAACTTCCCTTTCCTGTCCCACTTCCGCTTTTGGCATTCCCGTTGCCGGACGAGATCACGAGCCGCACTACATACACCAGGCCGGAGATCCCGCCAAAAACGATGCCGGCCAGAGCAATCCAGGACTGATGCAGCTTGCTGTCCAGCCAGGCTCCCGCCAGCCAGCCGATAAACGCCGCTGACGGCAGCAGAATCGCAATCTGCATCAGCTTTTCTGCCTGCACCAGAGTTGCGATGCCGCCAGAATCCTTCGGCTTCTGATCACGGTCGGGAATGGGACGGTTGAAGGGCATTGTGGCTCCTGTCAAGCATACAGGGCCAAGCGGTTAACAGGTATACTTCCCTTTTGGGCTTTGGTTCCAAAGTGGAAGGAAAGACACGTGTTTGATTCGGAATTTGAGCGCAGCTTGTTTGAGTTGCGCAAGGCAAAACTTGGGGAAATCGAGAAGCTTGGCCAGGCGGCCTATCCCAACCAGTTCCCTGCTTCGCATACCTTGCCTGATGTGCGTGCCAAGTGGGGCGAGGCGACGGCTGAGGACCTTGAAGCTGACCGGGTGACTGTGGCCGTGGCGGGGCGGATTATGTTCATTCGCGCGCAGGGCAAGGCCGGGTTTGCGACGCTGCAGCAGAATGGGCAACGGCTGCAGATTTATGTGCGGCTGGACGCTGTGGGCGAGCAAGGTTTTGCGCTTTACAAGCTGCTGGACCTGGGCGACCACATCGGCGTTTCAGGATATCTGTTTCGCACGCGGACTGGGGAGCTGACTGTTCACGTTGAGCGGTTGACTTTTCTTGCGAAGGCCATGCTGGCGATGCCGGAGAAGTTCCATGGGCTGGCGGATGTCGAGCTTCGCTATCGCCAGCGGTACGTTGATCTGTTCAGCAATCTCGAAAGCCGTGAAGTTTTTGTGAAGCGGGCCAAGACGCTCAAGGCTATGCGACAGTTTTTTGACGAGCGCGGGTTTATTGAAGTGGAAACGCCGATGATGCAGCAGGTCGCCGGTGGGGCCGCAGCGCGCCCCTTCAAGACGCACCACAACGCGCTCGATCTGGATTTGTTCTTGCGGATTGCGCCGGAGCTTTATCTCAAGCGCCTGGTTGTTGGCGGCCTCGACCGTGTGTACGAGATCAATCGCAATTTTCGCAATGAGGGCGTCAGCACGCAGCACAATCCCGAATTCACCATGCTGGAGTTCTACCAGGCCTACGCAAATTATCACGACCTGATGCAGATTACTGAGGATCTAGTCGCGTTTGTGGCGCAGGAAGTAAACGGGACTACGCTGACTACGTTCAATGGAGTTGAGATCGATCTGGGCAAGTGGACGCGGCTGACGATGCGCGAGGCGATTCGGGAGTTCTGGCCTGAGGAAGCGGGCGTAAAACCGGCGGAAACCGCTTTCGAATCCGCGCAGGTGATGCAGGCGCGGCTTCATGCGGCCATGAGTTCGCTGGAGAATTCAGTTGGCGAGACCACTCAGCTCACTCCGGAGCGAACCTCCGCGATGAAGACCTTGCTTGGAGCGATTACTGCTGTCTACTACGACAGCAAGAAGGGCGCGCCTGTCGGAAAGTCCATCTATAACCTCTTCGAAGCTGTAGTCGAGCCGAACCTAATTCAGCCTACGATCATCTACGACTACCCAACCGAGGTCTCGCCACTGTCGAAGGCCAAGCCGGACGATCCGGCACACGTGGAGCGCTTCGAATTTTTTGCCGGTGGCTTTGAGTTGGGAAACGCGTTCAGCGAGCTGAACGATCCGGTGGAGCAGGAGAAGCGCTTCCGCGAACAGCTTGCAGAGCGCGACCGCGGCGACGACGAGGCGCACCAGATGGACGAGGATTATGTGCGGGCGCTGGCTTATGGACTGCCTCCGACCGGCGGCGAAGGGCTCGGCGTAGACCGGTTAGTGATGCTGCTGACCGGGTCGAAGTCGATTCGGGATGTGATTCTGTTTCCGCTGATGAGGAAAGAGCAGGGATCAGGGACCAGGGATCAGGGAACGGAAAAACCTGTTGGTTGAGATTTGTGGTTTCCCACCCTTGCGATAATAAAAAATCGCAAGAATGGGGCACGGGGCTTTGTGAGGGGACGGGGGCGTACCGAAGATCAACCGCAGGTCCCCGTTCGACTACGCTCAGGGCAGGCTTTCGACTCGGCTGAAGTACGCTTCGCTCAGGATGACAGGTTTGTTGCGGTATGAACTTTTGGGGATACATAGCTAGAAGCCAGGGGCAGCATTTGAACATTCTTTTCGTAGGCGACATCTTTGGCAGCGCAGGACGCAAGATTGTGCGCGAGCACATTGGCCATGTCTGCAAGGCAAACAATGTCGAGTTGGTTGTTATCAATGCTGAGAACGCGGCGGGCGGCTTTGGCGTGACCCCGCAAATTGCCGAAGACCTGTTCGACCTGGGCGCGGACGTGCTCACTACCGGCAATCATGTCTGGGACAAGCGCGAGCTTATCGATTACATGAAATCCGTACCGGCGGAGAGCCAGGAGCGTGCCCGTCGCGTGCTGCGGCCGGTCAATTTTCAGCCAGGCCTGCCCGGCTATGGTGTCTTCGAAGGAACGACGCAGACGGGCGTGCCTTATGCGGTCATCAACCTTATGGGGCGCGTCTTCATGAACGGCACCAACGACCCCTTTCATGCCATCAACGATATCCTGCGCGGCATTGAAGCCAAAGTGATCCTGGTGGATTTTCACGCTGAGGCCACCAGCGAAAAGGTCGCGATGGGATGGCATCTCAACGGGCGCGTTACGGCGGTGCTGGGGACGCATACACATATTCCCACAGCCGACCAACGCGTGTTGCCAGGCGGTACAGCCTACCAGACGGATGTGGGCATGAGCGGTCCGTACGACAGCGTGATTGGCGTGGAAAAGGAACTGGTGCTGAACAAGTTCCTAACCGGCATGCCGGGGAAGTTTGAAGCCGCCAAGGGAAACCCAAAGATGTGCGCGGCATTGGTTACGTGCGATCCGGTGACCGGGCGCGCGACAGACATTCAGCGCATCATGCTGGGGGAATGACTCTGCACTGCGGGCGGTGGTGGAACCGGATGCAGGACGACTGCACTGGGCGCTGGCGGAATGGCTTTGGTCTGCAGCGGTGCCTGGTTTGCGGAGACCGGCTTGCCCGCCTCATCTACAGCAGCCGGATGCACTGCGTTGGCTTTGAACAACTCCGCTTTCGTGTGGGAGGCTTTCAGCAATCTACCCTTGCTGTCGAAGGTCATGGTCCACTGCACAGGTCGGGAGACTTTCGACACATCGTCGAATGAAATTACCGCGCCGCCGCTGGTTCCCGCGTGCAGCAAGCCTTTATCGTCGGACAACTCTTCAAGGTGGGCCGCGTCTTGGCCGACGGCGGGCAGTTGCGGATTCCCTCCAGCCAATGCGGCATAGCAAAGGCCGGTTCCAAGCCAACTGGAAGCCGGAGCATGGTCGGGATTCTCTTCTGCGCGGATGTGATTGAAGGCCGCGATGGTGATCGCGTTGACAGGCGCTGGAGAGAAAAGCGAATATCCGCGAAGTTGAATGGGAATAATGCGCACCCGGCCTTCGTCGCCACGTGGAATGGATGCGGTAAACAAGCTCACATCGCCAGTTCCGTTGTTGCGCATAAAACGCAAAAAAACATGCTCCGGAAGCGCGGTGCAGACTACCTGCTCATAACTCCAACTACCCTGATTGAATTCCAGGCTGGAATACTTTGCGCGTTCAGCGATTGAACTCTCGGCATTCGCTGCCACTTCACGGTCCTTCGCGGACATCTTCTCGGCGGTGCGGAACTCGACAGGTTCTGCACGCCCTGAATTCGTTCCGTCTATTGAAAAAGGTTGTGGACGTGGGTGGTCCTGAATTGGCTTCTCGGTGAGCGGGGCAGGAGAAACGTTTCGAACGGTCTGGGCCGGAGATGCGGCGCAGAAAATCGTCGCGACGAGGGTGAACAGGATCGACATAGATTTCATTCGTTCCAATCCTCCCAAGTGGACGCGGCACGGTACAAACGACCAAAGAAACAACCGCAGATAGAAGAATGGCAGCCCAGGGAGGGCTGCCATTCACGGGCCTTAGTTATCCAACAGACAGCGCGATCAATGAGCCGCCGCAGCGTGATGAACCGGGGTCGGCTTATGCACCGGGGCCTTCTTTACCGGCACAAGAGCACCGTCACGAAGCACGATCTGCGCAGACTGTGCAACCGTGTCCGTGCCCGGAATCTGCGTGTAGGTGTCGTAGGTTCCGTCGACTTCCGGCTGATTCTTAGAGCTGAGACCTACATCGGAGCCAACGGCGGGAACATCCTTGTCGGCGAGAGGCGTCTTCAGGTTGACGATGAAGTCGGGCACTTTGGCCTGCTTCGCGTCGTCCGTTACCGCAACCTTGAGTACGGAGGTGGTCGCCTCGAGGACAGTTCCAGGGACCGGAGTCTCTTTATCCTTCATCAGGGCCCAGAGCTTGTCGGCGTCTTCTTTGGAGCCGAATGCGAGAACAAGTTCCTTATCGGCCAGAGCCAGTGTGTTCAAGTCCGCAGTATTTTGGAGAATCGCATGAATTTTTTCCTGGGGGGTTGCAGCAGGTTTGATCACGAGGTTCGCCGGAAACACTGTAGCCGCTGATTGGGTCTTGATTGCGTCCAGCCCATCCAAGCCGCCGTGGAATTTGTTGTACCAATAATCCAGCTTCTTTTCGATCTGCGGCTTGAATCCGGCGGGAGCGAAGTTGACCACGCGCGCATAGAACCAGACAGCATTTACCATGTCAGGCGGAGTCAGCTTGACGTACGCTTCGGCGAGGTTGAGCGTGTCCACCAACCCAGGTCCGCTGGTCGTCTGGTCAGCCGAATACAACATCAACTCGGTCTTGTATTCCTCGACGGCTGCTTTGTAGTCTTTCTTCGAAAGTGCATCGTCCAGTGCGATTGAGGAGTGGAAGATCGGATTGGCAACGGAGGTCTGCTTTTTGAAGTCGTCGGCTGACATGCCCGCGGGCGCTGTTGCTGTCAAACCTTTCTGGGCCAGAGCGGCAGCATCGTCGCAGGGAGCAGGATCGGACAGGTTACCCGTTTTCGGGTCCACGTTCTTCTTGCACTGGCTGGTCTTGATTGCCACTGATATGACGATGGCCTCCATGTTGGAGGGGTCCACCTGGAGCACCTGGGTGGCTGCGCTCAGGGAGTGGTCTGGGTCGCCCAGCCCCTGGTAGGTTTCCAGCAGCATGGTCAGAACGGCCTTCTTGACGACACTCTGCGGATATTTTTTTACGAATGCTTCCAGAGCCGCCGCCTTGGCTTTTGGGTCCGACTGCGTTGTGGCCATGGAATAGTCGTTATACTCGGCTGGATCCTTGATGGTAATATCCTGGGCTCGAAGCGTGGGTGCGGGAACGAGGCTGATGCTCGCCGTGGCCATCACAAACGCAAGGACAAACTTCTTCATTCAGTGCTCCTGGGAATTTCGAAATGGAGATCAATCTTCAAGCACCCGCTGGCTGAAAACCCAACGGTTTTTCTTCGACGGTTGAGTACCTGGGACACGGGTAAAAGATACCACGGCTGAAGCTGCGCTGTTGCGAGGATTATAGAAAGCCTTGCTGCCTCTGACAAGCAGACTGCCCAAGGAAAATCAGAATCACCCTGCGCTTTGATGCGGTTTCGGGACTTCAAGGTCATTTTGCTGGAATTTATTATGCCGGAAGCTCGGCCCGATTTCTGGAGTTCTTTGTGAAAAGCGCTCGGCAACACCCTGCCGGACCCAGTTCGTTCGAGTTCCCCGCGCCGGCGCCGCATAAAGGCTTAGACACCGGATGGGGGAAAACAGTTCCTGGACACTTTGGGCGAGTGCGGTCCCGATCTATTCGAGGAGACTTGCCAGTTCAGCTTGCTCGGCCAGAAAGGCGTCGTGGCCATGGTCGCTGTTCATCTCGCGATAGTCGGCTTGCACCCCGGCGGCGCGGATGGTGTACGCGAAGTGGCGCACAGACTCCGGCGGAAAAAGCCAATCGGAGCTGATGCCGACAAAGCTGAGCCGCGCACGAATGCGGCTGAAGGCCTCGGTCGGCGAAGCGAAGCCATGCAGCGGATCCCAGGTTTCCATGGTGCGCAGAATCGCCAGGTAGGCATTGGCGTCGAATCGATCGATGAACCGTTTTCCCTGATGGTCCAGATAGCCTGCGATGTCGAATCGGCCGCCAATCAAGCCGCCGCCATGGTCGTCCAGGCCGCGGGGGTCTTCGCCATTGCGGTTGGGATTGCGGCCAAATCGCTCATCGAACAGCGACGGCGACTTGTAGCTGAGCATGGCGATTTGCCGGGCCAGCGCCAACCCCCGACGTGGTGGCCGCTGCGGCGAATAGTTTCCTCCAGCCCAATCCGGGTCCTGCTGAATCGCCCTGCGCTGCAGATGATTAAGGGCTATGCCCATGGCCGACAGCGGCGCCACGGCGATGATCACCGCGCGCTCAACCCTCTCCGGATTGACGATTGCCCAATCCAGGGCTTGCATGCCGCCAATGGATCCTCCGAGGGCGAGCCGGAGCCGCGCAATACCCAGGGAGTCGAGCAGCCGCGCTTGCGCACGCACGTTGTCGCGAATGGAAATCAGCGGGAAGTCCGGACCGTAGACCTCACCGGTTTCGCGATCCACAGAGCCCGGCCCGGTCGACCCATAGCAGGAGCCAAGCAGATTTACGCAGATCACGCAATCCTGGTCGAGAGATAGAAATCCCCCGGGCGCGAGGATCTCCGGCCACCACGCGCCGACCTGCGCCGAGCCTGAGAGCGCGTGGCAAACCAGCACTGCATTATCGCGAGCCGCATTCAGCCGGCCATACACCGCATAGTGCAGCGTGGGACCGGCAAGCGTGCGTCCGCAATCGAGCTGGAGGTGCTCATTGAGCACAAAATCGCCTTCGTAGGTGGGCTGAGGCGGTTTAGCCGCAGTGGCCGGCGAGGGGTCTGCCCCGTCGGCCGATAAGCGAGCTTCAGTCATGAAGTTCATTGTGCCGCAAGTTCGTGGGTTGAGGTCGAGCCGGCAAAAGTATGGCCGTTGGCCGCTTCAATTGCCTGATCGAGATCGGCGAGAATGTCGCGAATATCTTCGATACCCACGGAAAGCCGAACCAGTTCCGGCGTAACCCCGGTTGCCGCCTGCTCCTCAGCGGTAAGCTGTTGGTGAGTTGTCGATGCAGGATGAATCACCAGCGACTTGGCGTCTCCTATATTGGCCAGCAGCGAGAACAGCTCAAGCCCATCGATGAGCTTCTTCCCTGCTTCGTATCCGCCCTTGATCCCAAACGTCACGATTGCGCCGCGGCCGTTGGGGAGATACTTTTTGGCGCGCTCGTAGTAGGGACTGGACTCGAGGCCGGGATAGTTGACCCACTCAACACCCGGATGCTGCTTGAGGTGGTAGGCGACAGCCAGCGCATTCTGCGAGTGGCGCTCAAGGCGTAGATGGAGCGTTTCAATTCCCTGCAAAATCAAGAATGAATTGAAAGGCGACAGGGATGCGCCGGTGTCGCGCAATCCCTGAACACGCGCTTTGAGGATGAACGCCAGCGGGCCGAATGCCGCGGTGTAGGAAAGGCCATGGTACGAAGGATCGGGCTCGGTAAATTCCTTGAAGCGCCCGGAGGCTGCCCAATCGAACTTGCCGGCGTCGACGATGATGCCGCCGATGGCTGTGCCGTGACCGCCGAGGAACTTGGTTGCGGAGTTCACAACAATGTCCGCTCCCCACTCGATAGGCCGCACCAGGGCCGGCGACGGCGTGGTGTTATCGACGACCAGCGGCAGCCCGTTTTCGTGTGCAATGGCGGCAAGCTTTTCAATGTCAACCACGTCGAGCTTTGGGTTGCCGAGGGACTCCGTATAGATGGCGCGCGTCTTGTCATTGATGGCTGCGCGGATTCCGTCGAAGTCGTCCGCATCCACAAATCGCACAGTGATGCCGAGGCGCGGAAACGTGTAGTGGAACAGGTTGTAGGTCCCGCCGTACAACGAAGTGGTGGAAACAATTTCGTCTCCCGCACTGGCCAGCGTTGTCAGAGTGAGCGTCTCCGCAGCCTGGCCGGAGGCTGTTGCCAGTCCTGCCACTCCGCCTTCGAGAGCGGCTACGCGCTTCTCAAACACATCCGTCGTGGGGTTCATGATGCGGGTGTAGATGTTGCCGAATTCCTTCAGTCCGAAGAGTCGGCCCGCGTGATCCGCGTCCTGAAAAACGTAAGAGGTAGTTTGGTAGATGGGTACGGCGCGCGAGCCGGTGGCTGGGTCAGGCGTTTGGCCGGCGTGAACGGCGAGGGTGGCGAACTGCTGCTTTGCTTCGGACATAAATGGCTCCTTCGTGGCTTTTCCTGGCTAGGCTTTTGGCGGCTGATGTCGAAGACGGAATCGGATGTTGGTTCAGGCCGCAAGCCGAGGACTACGGCAAACGGCCCGAATCCTTTTGGACCCGGGCCGCCTGGTTTCGAGAATCGGTTGCGTCTAGCGCATTCGCGTCTCAAGTTCGGCACGGACGGGTCCGCGAGGCCGACACATACACATGGCCATGGACGTAATCGCGTGCCTGGTTGAGTTTCGCATCATGGGCAGTATCGATGCACGCGGGGATGCGTGTCAAATTCTGACACCTTTACAATCCCGTTATTTTGAGTAGCACGGCACCCGCACCAAGTTGCGGCGAGCGAAACAAACGCCACGCCACGAACCATCCGTGCCCCGTTCTTGCGCCTTTTTCCTGGCGCAAGGGCGGGAAACCTCAACCCACAACAGCACCGTTTGTCAGGAGTGCCAACTCACTCCTCAGCTTTCCAAACATAAGCCCCAGTCTGCGGCAGCCCGATGTGCGCCAGCACCCGACATACAAACTGGCGGGCCATCTCGCTCGAATCTACAGGCTTGTTATAGAACGCCGGAATCACAGGAAAAATCACCGCCCCAGCCTCAGCCGCCAGCGTCATATTGCGCAGATGAATGCGGTTGAAGGGCGTCTCGCGCACACAGAGGATGAGCGGACGCCGCTCCTTCAGAGTCACGTCGGCGGCACGAGCGATGAGGCCATTGGCGAGGCCGTTCGCGATGGAAGCCAGGGTGCCCATCGAGCATGGCAGCACAATCATTCCGTTGGAGGGATAGCTCCCACTGGCGATGGATGCGCCAATATCGGCTTCGGAGTGCTGCACCGTCTTCTTCGACGCCGCGTCCAACAATTTCTCCAGCAGACCGTTGCGACCGCTGAGTTCCAACTCTTCGGCCAGAACGCGGAGGGAGCTCTCCGAAGCCACAAAGTGGATCCGGGCAACGCGTTCGTCTGCTTCCAGTGCGCGGAGCAGTTCACGGCCAAAGATCGCGCCGGATGCGCCGGTTAATGCGATAGTCAGGTTGAAGCCGTCCACTTGCGGATTCCCTTCCCTCGTCCCAAAGGAAATTACTGTTTAGCGACACTGGTTTTCTTGGAATAAGTAGTCAGGAAAAGCCTGGTCCAGTTTTCGCCGTTCTTCATTTCGAGAAGAAACGTCAATTTGTCCGGGGTCGGGCTTTCATACGTAGCGCGTAACACCGGCCCAGGCGCGGAAGGATCGCTCATCAGCACAAGCCTGTTGCCGGCCAGATCTCCGCTCAATGCCGTCGGATGGTAGGAAGTATCGTTGAACCACCACGCCGTGAATTTCTGCGTTTTCGCGTCATAGGAGATGAAGTGCCGGGTGTCCGTCGGCTTGCGGTTGGGCAGAGTGGTTGAAAGCATCTCACAGAGGTACTTATTGGCGATGCCCGGTTCGATTCGATCGGTCGCGTCGCCAACCATCGCCGGCCCGCCACCGGTATCGAAGTCTTGTTTACCCGCCCAATCGCCTTGCATGAAAGACAGCTTGGCCAGCGCATCTGCGGGCTGAATACCCGGCTGTTGACCAAGGGCCGTCACGCAGCTCACTGCCAAGAGAAAGAAAGCGAGAAATTTCATCAAGACCTCCTGCCGAGCCGACAATATCATTTCCGGGTTGCCGAGTGCCCCGGTCCGCTGTTCTCATTTGCCGCACAACATTGTGCGTTCTGGATCGCTCGTGCCATAGGCGCAATGTTGGTTAGTCCCGCGCTTCAGCGTGGGGTCCGCTGCAACGTGCGCCCCAATCGAGTCCCGTAGGGACGACGCCATCTCCAATCACCCGAACACGTAACGCTCATCGTACTCGATTCCACAGTTGCGCAGGAGAACGATAAACTCCTGTTCGAAATCGCGTTTGCGGTGATGCTCCTCCTGGTTTTGAATGTATCTCTTTACGACCGGAACTTGCGAAGGACTTACGCTGAATGCTCCGTATCCCTCTTGCCATGAAAAGCCCTTCCCCATCCATCGCGAAGAACTTCCCTTCAGCTTCTGAACTGCATGGGCAAGAGAGTAGGACGTCGGCAAGACAAATAGCAAATGAATGTGATTCTCCGTTCCGCCGGCGGCGATCAGTGAGAAGCCCTCGCCATGCGCAATTCCGCCGAGATAAGCAAAGAGCTCGACTGTTCGGGCGACAGGAATCAGGGGACGCCGATCTTTGGTGCTGAAGACACAATGAATGAAATTGCTGGCATACGTGTGCGCCATCTTGCACCGTCCCTATGGGACTCCATTCTACAACCGGGAATTTCTCCCCACCCCACGCTGAAGCGCGGGGCTAACCAACCCTGCGCCTACGGCGCGTGCAACAGAGCGTACCTCAGGGTCTCGCTTCTGAAACCTGGGAAGTTAAGAACTCCGGACCTCATGGCAGCCTTCACTCCCCCAGCACCCTCTTAAAAATCGCATCCACATTCCCCAACTGCCGCGAGTAGTCAAACGTCCGATCCAGCTTTTCCGGAGTAAGCAGCCCACTAATCGCCGCATCCTTCGCCACTTCATCGCGGAAGACCAGGTCTTCTTTCCACGCACGCATGGCATGGCTCTGGACCACCCGATAAGCATCCTCACGCAGCATGCCGGCTTCGGCTAGATCCAGCAGCAATTGTCCGCTGAAAATCAGGCCGCCGGTGCTTTCGAGATTCTTTATCATCCGCTCCGGGTAGACTAGCAAGCGATCAATGAGGTCTGTCGTTTTGGCCAGCAGGTAGTCCACGAGAATCGTCGAATCGGGGAAGATCACGCGCTCGACTGAAGAATGAGAAATATCCCGCTCGTGCCACAAGGCGATGTTTTCAAACGCCGCCTGTGCGTTGCCGCGAAGTACACGAGCCAGTCCGCTGATCTGTTCGGAAGTTATGGGATTCTTCTTGTGGGGCATGGAGGAAGAGCCCTTCTGCTTTTCGCTGAAGTACTCCTGCGCCTCGCGCACCTCGGTTCGCTGAAGGTGGCGCACCTCGAGAGCAATCTTGTCGAGCGTGCTGCCGATGATGGCCAGCGTTGAAATGTACGCTGCATGGCGGTCGCGCTGAATGACTTGTGTGGCAACAGGGGCAGGCTTCAATCCCAGATGCGCGCAGATGCGTTCCTCATGCTCAGGCTTGAGGTGACCGAAAGTGCCAACGGCACCCGACAGTTTGCCGACGCGCATATCCTCTGCCGCCGCGCCGAACCGCGCCAGGTTGCGCTCCATCTCCGCATACCAGTTCAGCAACTTTAGGCCGAAGGTCGTCGGCTCCGCATGGATACCGTGGGTGCGGCCAATGGTGGGCGTGTGCTTGAACTCCAATGCGCGGCGTTTGAGCACCGCCAGCAGAGCCTCAAGACCAGCCCGGATCAGTCCGGATGCTTCTTTGACTTGCAAAGCCTGGGCCGTGTCTACGATGTCATTGGAGGTGAGGCCGTAGTGAAACCACCGCGATTCATCGCCCGCACCTGCCGCGTTGAGGCTCTCGGCGACTGCCGTATTGAAGGCGATAATGTCGTGCTTTACCTCCGCCTCAATCTCCTGAATGCGCGCCACCGAGAAACTGGCCTTTGCCGCAATCGCCTCGGCCGCGGCCACCGGAATGACACCATCCTCAGCAAGTACGGTGCTCGCGGCCGACTCCACCTTAAGCCAGCAGCGGTATTTGTTTTCTTCAGTCCAAATTTGACCCATGCCGGGGCGTGTGTAGCGTTCGATCAACGGGAAACTCCTTAAGTAGATGCCGTTCAGGTGCGAGGAATCCCAAGCCGCAAATGCAGCTCATCGAAGAGCAAACCGCGGCCTGGCTTGTACGGCTGAAACCACTCGCCGTCAATCACCATCTGCGGAATAGCCCGCTTGCCAACTTGGCGTACCACTTCAGCCGAGGCAGCCGGATCTTCATCGACATTGATTTCTGTGTACGGAATTCCGTGCGCATCAAGAAATTGCTTGGCCGCCCGGCAATCCCTGCACCAGGCAGCCGTATAAACCTGAACCTTCATGAATTTATTCTACTTTGTCCGCGCTGGTAATATCAGGGACGATGACTGCCGACGAAATCAAGTCGCTGCTGAACCTGGAGCCGCACCCGATTGAGGGCGGACATTTTCGCCGTACTTACACCTCGGCGGGCACGCTCGAGTTGCCCCGCGGAACCCGCTCCATTGGCACCGCAATCTACTATCTGCTGGAGCCGGGTACGTTTTCCGAGATGCACGTTCTGGATTCCGACGAAATGTTCCACTTCTATCTGGGCGACCCAGTGGAAATGCTCCAACTGCACCCTGACGGGAGTTCGGCGACTTACATTCTCGGGCCGGATTTGGCGGCCGGACAGCATGTTCAGCTAACTGTCCCCGCAGGTGTCTGGCAGGGCACACGACTTATTGGGAACGGCAACGTGGCGCTGTTAGGTTGCACGGTAACTCCAGGATTCGATTTTGCAGATTATCGCAATGCGAGTTATGAGGAGTTAGCAGCAAAATGGCCGGCGGAAGCTTCACGCATCAAGGCGTTGACGCGAAGTTAGGAGCGGCGTTCGCGAAAGAACGCCCGGAGTAACTCAGCCGATTCTTCGGCGAGAATTCCCTGCTCGACAAGCATTTTGTGATTGAGCTGCGGATGATTCAGCACTTCGAGCACTGACCCCGCTGCACCCGCCTTGGGGTCCGCAGCCGCGAACACGAGCCGGTCCAGACGCGCATGGATCATGGCCCCAGCGCACATCGCGCAAGGTTCCAGAGTTACGAAGAGCGTGCATCCGTTGAGACGATAATTCCCCACTGCCCGTGCCGCTTCACGCAGTGCCACGATCTCTGCATGGGCCGTGGGGTCTACATCGCGAAGGACTCGGTTTTGGCCATAAGCAACTATCTCCCCGTCCCGCACTACTACCCCCCCGATGGGCACCTCGCCAGCCACGCCAGCCAATTGTGCCTCTTCAAACGCAGCCTGCATGAAATCGAGATCTGTCATTCGAGCCAAAGACTCCGCAGATGCGTGAAGTTGATTACGCCAAGTCCCTGTGACTCCAGAGATTTACTCAGAGGGAAATCGATGGTTAGAATAACATGAGTTTTTGACAGCCACGCCAAGGCTGCATCCGTCAATCCTAGCCACATAAAATCACCTGTGGCAACGTTGGCGGCTGGGGTCCACTCCTCCGGGATGACCTGAACCTGCGCTGAAAAATGCTCGAACCAATCGTCTTTGACCCATTTGGGAAGCGCGTTGGCAAGGTTTGAAACTTCTGTCAGCACATGAGGCGTGGTTCGAACAGACGAGAATAGCTTTAGGGTCTCTGAAAGTAAATGAATATCTTCAACTTGAAAAGCATTGAGACGCTTGAAACTGCTCACCAATTCGCTGTCAAAGCTGCCACACCATTGCAGCAAGAGTAGATTTGAATCTAGAATTGCGGGTCTGCCGACAAACGGCTTCAGCAGCGGGTTTTCCGCCAAATTCACGCGGCCCTTTCTCTCATGGCCAGGAACTGTCCTTGCGAACCATCTACAACTATAACTTTTGCAATTCTTGCATCGATCATTGCTCTTCTAATTCCCTGGAGTAGAGTTTCCTGGCTGTAGTTTGGGTTCGGAACGCTGAAAGTGATGGCCCAGTTATCGCCTTCTCTCTCAATCTCTTCTACGCGAATGTCTGGTGTATTGTTAATAGATAGCTCTGGAAGCAGCTCTTTAAATTGCGCCCGGGCAATTTGAATCACTTCCTTTATATCGAGGCTCATCCGGAATCCTCCCTCACAGCACCATTCTACCCCCAAACCACCTAGCCCGCCGCCGGCTGCTGCTGCGTCATGCAATGGAGCGTGCCTAACCCCCACACGAGGTCCACGCAGTGAATTCCGACTACCTCGCGCGTCGAAAATAACCCGGCCAGGATGCCCAGAGCCACGCGGTCATTCGGGTCATTGAACGTGGGTACGAGTACCAGGCCGTTGGCGATATAGAAGTTCGCATAACTCGCCGGTAGACGCTGACCACGAAAAACCACCGGCCGGGGCAGCGGTAATTCAACCACAGTGAACTGCTTGCTGTCGAGCGTTCTCGCAGCTTTGAGTCGTACTAGATTCTCGGCCAGCGGTTCGTGATTCGCATCGCTAATATCCGGCTCAACGGCGGTTACAATCGTCTCTGGCCCAACGAACCGCGAGATATCGTCCACATGGCCGTGGGTATCATCTCCCGCCACGCCGCGGCCCAGCCAGATAACCTGATCGATGCCGAGAAAATCGTGGAATGCTCGCTCCAGTTGTTCGCGGCTCACGCCTGGGTTGCGCTGCTGGATATCGCTGAGCAGGCACTCCTCTGTCGTAAGCAGAACTCCTGCGCCGTTGGTGTCGATCGACCCGCCTTCAAGCACTAATCGACGAGTAAGACCATTGCCCAAATCACAAGAAGGCTCCCATGCAGGGACGTCCAGCAGCCCCGCAACCCGCCCCGGCACCTGGTCGTCGAGTTGCCAGTCGGGATATTTGGCCCATGCATTGAAATGCCAGTTGGTCAACCCAACGCGGCCCTCGGCGTTACGCACAAAGATCGGGCCGGAGTCGCGGGTCCACACGCGATTGGTCGGCCAACGATGAAAGCTGACCTGATCGAGCACCGCGCCGGCCCGGTCAAGAATGCCAAGTGCGCGCTGCTCGGCCTTCGCGTCATCGACAAGAATATGCACCCGCTCCCGTGCCGAAAGCAGGCGGACAATCTCCGCGTAGACCCAAGGGATGGCTTGAAATTTACCGGGCCAGTCTTCGGGATTATGCGGCCACGCCAGCCAGGTCGCTTCGTGGCGATCCCATTCGGCGGGCATGCGGTAACCGAGTTGGTGGGGAGTTTCAGGCATTTTCGAGGTCAGTGCAAAGCATGACGGAGTTGGGTGGTTATTTGGAATCTTCGCCCGCCGGCCAGGAGTTTACTGGATCGAGATACCGCCTGGTGATCGGAGCATAAGCATCGATTCGGCGATCGCGCAGGAACGGCCAGTTTCGGCGTGTTTCCTCAAGCAGGCCAAGGTCGATCTCGCCAAGTAGAATCTCTTCTGAGTCATGCGACGCTTTCGCAATCACTCGCCCGAATGGGTCGGCTAAAAAACTTCCTCCCCAGAATTCAAGCCCGGGGCCCGTAGCACGATTTCCTAAAATGTCTCCGTGCTCCTTACCTACGCGGTTCACTCCAGCCACATAGACGCCGTTGGCAATGGCGTGCCCCCGCTGGATAGTCTGCCACGCGTCATATTGTGCCGCGCCAAACTCATCTTTCTCCGCCGGATGCCAGCCAATTGCCGTGGGATAAAACAGCACTTCAGCGCCTTGCAATGCAGTGAGCCGAGCGCCTTCGGGGTACCACTGATCCCAGCAAACCAGTGTGCCCACACGTCCAAAAGCTGTATCGACGGCGTGAAATCCCAGATCACCCGGAGTAAAGTAAAACTTCTCATAGTAGAGCGGATCGTCGGGGATATGCATCTTGCGGTACACGCTCACAATGGCGCCATCGGCGTTCAGAGTAACAGCCGTGTTGTGATAAAGGCCTGCAGCACGGCGTTCAAACAACGAAGCAACAATGGCCACGCGGAGCTCGCGAGCCACTTCTGCCAGCTTGGTCGTGGAAGGCCCGGGAATCGCCTCGGCAAGGTCGAAGAGTCGAATATCTTCGCGCTGACAGAAATACTGCGCCCGGAAAAGCTCAGGCAGGCACACTATATTAGCGCCAAGACGCGCTGCCTTGCGAATATGCGCGACCGCCGCAGCGAAGTTAGCCTCAGGGTCTGCGCCCATGCTCATCTGGACCAGCCCTACAACATATTTGCGTGCGTTGATTGTCATTGATTCAGAATCTCCTGACGCCCACTTCCAGCTTCATGCAGCGAGGCCAATCCCGGTTGGCGAGATTGGCCTTTAAAGTTTGCCCGATAATTCGGCTACTCTTCCAGGATCAACACCGCTGCCGCAATCGTGGTTGTCCAAAGCCCACGTTTGTCGCCCACGGCTGATTGGGTGATGTTACTGGTGCGGACAATTTTGTTCGATATTCGGTAGATTTCCTTCTTTTCGTCCCAGCTTGTATCCGGATCGAAATCCACATCCAGTGTGGTCGCGAGCATCTCGGCAGCCAGTTCTTCCGCATATTCGCCGGCCTGATCCTCCGTCTCGCCAAAGCTGTGGTGCTCGCTTAGGTACCCGTATGTGTCCTTGTCAGCCGGAATGGCGACGCCAATGCTCGAAACGATCAAACGGTGTGGCTCGCGGGTCGAGTTCTCAGCGATGACCGAAAAAACCACTTCGCCGTGGCTCAGATAAGTAAGGCCTTCCTTGCGCGGAATGACCTTGCAGCGCGGCGGAAAAATGGAAGAAACACGCACCAGATTCTGTGAGGCGATGCCGGCATCGCGCAGTGCTAACTCAAACGACGTAAGCCGCTCTTTGTGTGTGCCCTTCCCTTTGGTGAAGAAAAGCTTCTTCGGGACCATGCTTTTTCCCAATTTCTATGGAACCTCCGTGAGCTTCAATGTTCTTGTTCCCATTTAATGTTCCCGCATGAGTTTATCGCATTTGAGTGGCTAGTCACAGCGCGGCGGGCAATTTCATCCGACTTTCACAAGCGCCAGGAAATCCGAGCACGGTCTCCCTGGCATTGCCACCCCCAATTTGCAGGTGTTAGCCTCTACCTTGACCACGCACGGAAAGGATCACCTCAAAGTCATGCAAAATACCTACAACGGATTGGAACTACCCCAGGACGGAAAACCGATTGAATACCGCGACGGGAAGTTCGAAGTCCCCGATCATCCCATCATTCCTTTTATTGAAGGCGACGGCACGGGCCGCGACATCTGGAAAGCCTCGCAGCGGGTATTTGACGCGGCTGTTGAAAAGGCTTACGGCGGCAAGCGCGCCATCAAATGGTTTGAGATTTTCGCCGGCGAGAAGGCTTTTCGCCAGTTCAGCACCTGGCTGCCGGACGACTCCGTAGCCGCGGCGCGCGATCTGCGCGTCTCCATCAAGGGGCCGCTGACGACTCCCGTAGGCGGCGGCATCCGTTCATTGAACGTGGCCCTTCGCCAGCTTCTCGACCTCTACGCCTGTGTGCGCCCGG
>Ga0302319_10005284_pt1 | contig 26002 bp, 19 predicted proteins | sample Bog_T0_2_FD_203319 | JGI IMG/M metagenome (GOLD analysis project Ga0302319, IMG submission 203319) | Peat permafrost microbial communities from Stordalen Mire near Abisko, Sweden - Bog_T0_2 | ecosystem: Environmental > Terrestrial > Soil > Wetlands > Peat | place: Sweden: Abisko, Stordalen Mire...
ACTTCCTGTCGATCTTGAGCATGTCCATCTTCTCGTAAAGGCGCCTGTAGTAGGCGGAGGCGTCGAGTTCCTCGCCGTCGCCCAGGCGTGCCTGGAGCGCGGCGCGGAGAAAATTGGCGATGCTGACTCCTGGAATCTCGCTGGGGTACTGGAATGCCAGGAACAGCCCGGCCCTCGCCCTTTCGTCGGGCTCCATGTCGAGTATCGACCGGCCGTCGAGGAGGACGTCGCCCCCCGTGATCGCATAGTCCGGGTGGCCGGCGACGGCCTTCGCCAGGGTGCTCTTGCCGGCGCCGTTGGGCCCCATCACGGCGTGAACTTCGCCGCTGCGGATCGCGAGCGTGACGCCCCGGACGATGGGCTTTTCGCCGATGGCGACATGGAGATCGTTGATTTCTAGGAGGCTCATGGGTTGATTCCTGTTCAGACGGCCGTGCGGCGGTTTTGAAGGCGCGGGGTCGGGCTTCGAGCCGATCCGCGGAAGATGATGTCCACGCTGCGGGCCTCAAGTCCGTCCGGCAGCGTTGCGGTGATCTGCGAGAGCAGGGAGGGGGGCAGGTCCACGTCGTGGGTTGCGCCCGTGGTCTCGTCGTGAAAGTGCGCGTGGGGGCGCAGATTCGGGCAATAGTGCGTGGCACCGCGCTCAAAGTTCACCGCGCGCACAAGCCCGAACTCGACGAGCTTCTCAAGGCAGTTGTAGACGGTGGCCAGCGAGATGCCCGGAAGTCGCTCCTTCACCCTTGCATGCAATTCATCGGCCGAGGGGTGATCGCGCTTTCTGAGCAGGGCCTCATAGACCACCTCGCGCTGCGGGGTGGGCCGCAGTCCGCTCTCGGACAGGCGCTGGTTAAGCACCGAAGGGAGGTTCTTGCGATGGGTCGCACGCATCTAGGGAATCCAACCTAAGGCGAATGGCGCCAAGATCAAGTGAGAGTTGGTATTATTCTAAAATAGCGCCCTCAAATCATTTTTATATCTTGTAGCTAAATGAGTTGCACAAGGCAAAGTTTAATCCCGACTAATTCTCCATGGAATCAGCTCCCTTGATGCGCCAGCCAACGCTCAGCCTCGATCGCCGCCTGGCACCCCATTCCAGCCGCGGTGATTGCCTGCCTGTAGACATGGTCGGCGCAATCGCCGGCCACATAGACTCCGGGAACGCGGGTGCGGACCTGCGACCCCGCCGATGGCACGAAATAACCATTGTCGTCCACGTCGAGAGCTTTGGAAAAGGGGCCGGTATTGGGGACATGCCCGATTGCGATGAATATACCCTTGAGGGGGATCACGCTCTCCGCCCCCGTCGTCACATCCTTCACCTTCAAGCCGCTCACAGCTCCCTCCATCGCGCCAACAGCCTCAATGGGGGCGCTGTTCCAGACCATCCGTATCTTCGGGTGCGAGGTGGCCCTTTCGGCCATGATCCTTGAGGCCCGGAGGGCATCCCGGCGGTGGACCAGATGTACCCGGCTTGCGAATCGGGTGAGGAAAAGGGCCTCCTCGCACGCGCTGTCTCCGCCGCCGATGACGGCCACCTCCATGTTGCGGTAAAAGGCGCCGTCGCAGGTTGCGCAGGTGGCCACGCCCTTGCCTCCAAAGAGCTCCCTCTCGCCCGGAATTCCCGTCAGGCGCGGCGAGGCGCCCGTGGCGATGATCACGCTGCGGGCGAGGATCGTCCTGTCGGAGGCGGTCAGCCGGTGGGGATGGGACGTGAAGTCGACGGACTCGATCAACACGTGCTCAAAGCGCGTTCCAAACTTCGTCGCCTGCTGGCGCAGGTTCTCCATGAGCTGGAAACCGTCGACCCCCTCCGGGAAACCCGGGAAGTTCTCAACGTCGCTGGTCGTTGTCAGCTGGCCGCCCGGCTGTGGGCCCTCAAGCACAAGGGGATTGAGGTTGGCGCGGCCCGTGTAGATCGCAGCCGTAAGTCCGGCGCAGCCGGTTCCGACAATGACGACATTTTCGACCGTTTGAGTTGGCATGGGATTCAAAACGTACCCGCGCGGCGCCCATCTGCAAGAGGGCTTTCCCTCACCACCCCTGTGTGCGCTTCAGGCGGAGCTGCTGGTAAAGGCCCTGGGGGAGCTCCTGCAGGAAGGTGCTGGGTGTCATCATCATGGCCGGTCCGCCCCGTGTGTTGACCTGGGGGAAGCAAAGGTAGAGTTCGTTGCGCGCCCGCGTGACAGCCACGTAGAAGAGGCGGCGCTCCTCCTCGATGTCGCCGCTCTCGATAGCCCTGTTGAGGGGGAAGAGGCCCTCGGCGAGCCCGATGATGAAAACGACGGCAAACTCCAGGCCCTTGGCCTGGTGCACCGTCGTCAGGCGAAGGGCGTCGGCATCCGGATCGACCGACCGGTCGCTCGTCTCGCTGTTGAGCAGCATCACCTGCGTGAGAAGCTCCTGCATGTCCTCGAAGCGGCCCGCGAATCCTGCAAACGAGCGCAGATCGTCGAGGCGGGAGGAATAGTTGGCGTAGGCGCCCTTGAGGTAGTCGCCGTACCAGCCCTCGATCGCGATTTCGACGGCATCGCAGGGCTTGCCGGTGCGCATCACGCCGGCCACCTGCTGGAGAGACGCCACAAGCTTGGGCCACTCCTCCCTAGCATCCTTGGCCACCTTCGTGCGCACATCGTCCGAATCGAGGACATCGAGGAAGTCCCTCCGGAGGAGCTTCGCGCCCTCGAGCGCGGCCGCATGGATTTTCTGCGCCCCCTTGTCGCCAATCTTCGGAAGCAGGACGGCGATCCTGTGCCAGGCCATCACGTCCCCGGGGTTGTAGGCGAACCTCAGGAGGGAAACGAGGTCGCGGACATGCGCCTGTTCGAAGAAGCGGACGCCGCTGGTGATGTGATAGGGAATCTGCTGCCGCGAAAGCTCCAGCTGCAGGTCGAGGGCCTGGAAATGGGCCCTGTAGAGGACGGCGATCTCGCGCAGCGGGCAGCCCTCCTCGACGAGGCCCCGCAGGCGCTGCACGATGAACTGGGCCTGTTCCCGGCTGTCGATCGTCTGGACCAGGAAGGGCCTTTCGCCGCCCTTGCGCGCCGCCTTGAGTTCCTTGTCAAAGTGGCGCCCCCGGGGCTGGGCCAGGAGGACTCCGTTCGCCAGAGCCAGGATGGCGGGGGTGGAACGGTAGTTGGTCTCGATCCTGTGGATTGTCGTGCCCGGGTGGCGGTCGGGAAAGGTCAGCGTGTTTTCGAAGTTTGCGCCGCGCCACGAGTAGATGCACTGGGCGTCGTCACCCACCGCCATGACGCTGTGGTGGGCCCCGATCAGGTCGACGATCTCCGCCTGAAGGCGGTTGGTGTCCTGGTATTCGTCGACCAGCACGTGGCGGAAGCGCTGCTGGAACCACGCGGCCGCGGCCGCGGACCGCCTCATCAGGTCGAGCCAGAATTCCAGCAGGTCGTCGTAGTCGAGCACGCTGGCGGAGCGCTTTTTCTCGGCATAGGAGCGGGCGAAGGCCGGAATGCGGTCCGAAAGGCCGTTGTGCTGCGGAAAGTACCGTGTGATCGCGTCGGCGATCGACGTCCTGGTGTTCCTGGCGAGCGATATCATCTCATGCAGCGGCCGGGGGCGGGGATGGGATTTGTCCTTGAAGAACCCCTTGTCGGCGCCCTCGACGGCGTCCCGAAGCAGGTCCTGCGCCTCCTCCGCATCCAGGATGGTGAAGGAGCGCGGAAGGTCGATGGCCTCTCCGTGCATGCGAAGCGCCCTGTGGCCGATGCCGTGGAATGTCCCCCCCCAGAAGCGCGCCGGCTCGACGCCCGTCAGTTCGTGGACGCGGTGGAGCATCTCCTTCGCGGCCTTGTTGGTGAAGGTGAGCAGCAGGATCTCGGCCGGCGCCACCCCCTGCGAGAGGAGCCAGGCCACCCTGTAAGTGAGCGTGCGCGTCTTGCCGGAGCCGGCCCCGGCCAGGACAAGGAGCGGACCGGGGCTTGCCGTGACCGCTGCGAACTGTTCGTCGTTCAACTGGGCGCGAAAGTCGATCGCCGGGAAGTCGGCATGCTGACGCGGGCGTTCGATCGTGAAATCCATTCTGGAATCCGCCAAGAGCGGCAAATGCGGGAAAAAAGCGAATGCTTTTTTCAACTTTTCCGGGAGCGGCGCCGCTCCCGCGGGTCAAAGCAGGGCAAGGTCGTCCCGGTGGACGACCTCGAGGTGCCTCCTGCCGGGAAAGATCGCGGCCAGCTCCGAACCCTTTCTGCCGGCCAGACCGGCGATCTCGTCGCTGCCATAGGCGGTTTTCCCCCGGCCGATGACGGTTCCGTCGGGCCCGGCGATGTCGACGACATCGCCCGCGGCAAACGCCCCGCTGCAGCCCGTGACCCCGACCGCAAGCAGGCTTCCTCCCTGGTCGCGCAGGGCGGGGACCGCGCAGGCGTTGATCCGGATCTGCCCCCCGGGCCGCTGAAAATACGCGAGCCAGCGCTTTTTCGACTCGAGCCGCAGGCCGCTGGGGACGAAGAAGGTGCCCGGACCGGTTCCCGAAAGCAGCCGCTGGACGATCCCCGGCTCCGACCCGCTCGCGATGAAGACGCCGCATCCCGCGCGCACGGCTATCTTCGCAGCCGAGATCTTGCTCACCATGCCGCCGACCGCCGTTTCGCTGGAGGTCCCGCCTGCCATGGCCTCGATTTCGGGAGTTATCCGTTCGACGACCGGCACGATCCGCCCGGTCCCCTTCATGTCGATGAGGCCCGGCGCGGTGGAAAGCATGATCAGGAGATCGGCGTCCACAAGGCTGGCCACCATTGCCGAAAGGGTGTCATTCTCGCCAAACTTGATCTCCGCCGCGCTCACGGTGTCGTTCTCGTTGATGATCGGGATCGCCCTGTAGGCGATGATCAGGCGCAGGGTCTCCTTGACGCCCAGGTGGCGCGCGCGCAGGCGCAGGTCGTCATGGGTGAGCAGCACCTGGGCGACGGTCAGGCCGTGGGGCGCGAATCCCTCCTGCCATTTCTGCATCAGGAGGCTCTGTCCGATCGCGGCGCACGCCTGTTTCCTCGGCACCTCCCTGGGGCGCTTCGACAGCCCGAGGGCTCCCATGCCCAGGCCGATGGCGCCGGACGAGACCACAAAGACCTCCGTCCCGCGGGACCTCAGCTGCGCCGCCTGGGCGCAAAAGTCGGCGATCCTGGCGGCATCGAGCCGCCCGTCGCCCGAAGTGAGCACGCCCGTGCCCAGCTTGATCACGATGCGCTTTGCGCCTCCGGGGGTCATTCAGGTGCCGGTTGGATCAAACCGTGAGGAGTTCCTTTTCCTTCCGGGCGAGGTGGTCGTTGATCTCCTTGATCGTCTTGTCGGTTGCGGCCTGGATATCCTTCTCAAGCCGCTTGGACTCGTCCTCCGGAAGTTTGGCCTTCTTCAAGGACTCGAGCCCGTCGCGCCGCACGTTGCGGACCTGCACCCGCCCCTCCTCGGCGAGCCGGTGGGTGGTCTTGACGAATTCCTGCCGGCGTTCCCGGCTCATCTCGGGCAGCGGGATGCGCACCAGCTTCCCGTCCACGACCGGATTGAAGCCCAGGTTTGCCGCCTGGATGGCCTTCTCAACCGCCTTGGTCAGGCCGGGATCCCATGGCTGGACCTGAATCAACCTGGCGTCGGGAGTCGTGATTGCGGCGCATTCCTTCAGCCTGATCTGGGAACCGTAAGCCTCGACCATCACGCCTTCGACCATGGAAGGCGTCGCCTTTCCGGTGTGGATGCCGCTGAATTCGTGCAGGGTGTGATCGAGGGCCCTGCCCATTTTTGCCTGGGCGTCGGTGAGAAGGGGATGCATGGGATGGATTGGCCTGGAGGGATTTTTCGGTTTGGGAGGGGGCGGGAGGTTCAGCCGCAAACGAGCGTACCGACCTTTTCGCCCAGCGCGGCGCGGCGAAAGACGTGGTCCTCATCGAAATTGAACACGAGGATCCGCACGTTGTTGTCCAGGCAGAGCGAGAACGCGGTGGAATCCATGACATTGAGGCGCTGCTTGAGCGCGTCTATGAAGGTGAGTTCGTCGTATTTGACGGCATCGGGGAACTTTTTCGGATCCTTGTCGTAGATCCCGTCGACCTTTGTCGCCTTCATGATGATGTCGGCGTGCATCTCGGAGGCCCTCAGGGCGGCCGTCGTGTCGGTGGAGAAATAGGGATTGCCCGTGCCGGCGACGAAAATGACCACCCGGCCCTTCTCAAGGTGGCGAATCGCCCGGCGAAGGATGAAGGGCTCCGCAACCTGGTTCATCGGAATCGCGCTCTGCACGCGCGTTGTCACGCCCATCTTCTCAAGGCAGTCCATGATGGCCAGACCGTTGATCACGGTCGCGAGCATCCCCATGTAGTCCCCCGTGGTCCGGTCCACGCCCCGCTTTTCGCCGGAGAGGCCCCTGAATATGTTGCCCCCGCCGATAACGACGCAGATTTGGACGCCCAGATCATGAATCTCCTTAACCTGCGCGCAGATGCGCTCAAGGGTCGCCGCGTCGATCGGATCCCCCGATTTTCCTCCCCGCAGGACCTCGCCCGAAAGCTTGAGAATGATGCGCTTGTATTTGACCCGGGGGTTGACCGCCTTGTTAGGGTGCATGCCCCACAGGAAACCGACAGTCAATTTGGGCGTCAATTCGGGAGTTTGGCGGCGTGCCCTGGAATTTTCCCGGGGCCACAGGTTAACAAACTTGACCGCCGCCGCGGCCGGGGCACGCTGCGGGCACCCGTCTTGCCTGGTGGTGTAAGGGTAGCACAGGGGACTTTGAATCCCTTAGTCATGGTTCGAATCCATGCCGGGCAGCCACTCGACGCGTTACTGATTCCCGGCCATCTGATCGTACCCGGCACGCCCGGGACGGGCCGAGAGCAGTCCATCGCCCATGCCAGCCCTTGCCATCGGTCGGAACCTCGGGCACATTGCCGGCGTCCCAAGCCCGATGGCCGATTTCCTCGAAACCAAATCAAAGGTAAGCCGCGCCTTTCTCGTGGGAGTGCAGATGGCCGAAATGCCGGAGGGGGAGGGGGCCGAGCTTCTTGAGGAGTTGACCGAACTCGTCCAGAACCTTGGCCTCGCGGTGGCGGACTCCACACTGGTGAAACTGCGCAGGGTATCGCCCTCCATGCTCATCGGCAGTGGAAAGGCGGCCGAGATCTCCGGGCTGGCCGCGGAGGCGGGCGCCGACGTCATCGTCTTTGACGCGGCCCTTTCCCCCGCCCAGCAGCGCAACTGGGAGGAGGCCACCGGAATCGCCGTGATCGACCGCCAGGAGGTCATCCTCGAAGTATTCGCCGACCGGGCCCATACCCGGGAGGCCGTGCTTCAGGTGGCCCTTGCCCGCATGGAATATTCGCTCCCGCGACTGACGCGGGCCTGGACCCATCTTTCGCGCCAGCGGGGCCGCGGTTCCCTCGGTGGCGAGGGCGAAACCCAGCTCGAGCAGGACCGGCGGGTTGTCCGGGCGCGGATAGCGCACCTCAAGGAGGAGCTGGTTGAGGTGGTTCGGCAGAGGGCCGTACAGCGCGGAAGGAGGCTGCGCGTTCCGGTCCCCACGGTCGCCATCGTCGGCTACACCAATGCCGGCAAGTCATCGCTGCTCAACGCGCTGACGGGGGCAAGCGTGCTGGCCGAGGACAAGCTGTTTGCAACGCTTGATCCGACGACCCGCCAATTGGAGCTGCCGGGCAACCGCAAGGTGCTCGTCACGGATACCGTCGGATTCATACGGCGCCTTCCCCACGGCCTGGTCGAGGCCTTCAAGGCGACCCTGGAGGAGGTTGTCGTCGCGGATCTGCTGATCCACGTCCTCGATGCGACGAGTCCGGAAGTTGAAAAGCACCGGGCGACGACGCTGGAGGTGCTCGCCGAGCTCGGGGCCGGCGATCGCGAGACAGTCACCGTCTTCAACAAGGTGGATCTGGCCGATGCGGCGGAGCTCCAGGCAGCCCGCTTTCTCGCTCCCGGGGCCCTCTTTGTCAGCGCCCGGACGCACGAGGGGCTCGGAGCCCTGGTCAAGCGCCTCGAGGAGCTTGCTGCCGGGGGGGCGGGCGTTGTCGACCTCCTTGTGCCGCACGACCGGTATGACGTGATCGCCCGCATGCACGCGCTCGGGCAGATCCATTCCCAGGAGCACCGTGAGGACGGGGTCTTCATCCACGGCCGTTTCCCCCCGGCGCAGTCCGGCTATTTCGAGCCCTTTGTCGTGGCCTGATCAGCCGTGGAAGAGCACGCAGACCGGCATCGCCAGCGGGATCGTCCCGCCGGCGCGGTCTAGCCTTCCCGTGGCGGGATTCACGCGGAAGACGCACAGCGAGTCCGAATCCTGGTGGGCGCAGACCAGCCAAAGGCCGTCCGGGGATAGGGCAAAATTCCTCGGCCCCTTCCCGCCTGCCGGAACGCAATCCACGCTGGAAAGAGCCCCAGAGGCGGGATCCACCGCGAACAGGGCAATGCTGTCGTGCCCACGGTTGGATCCGTAGATGAATCGCCCGTTCGGATGCACTCGGATCTCGGCGGCGATCGATTCGCCCGCGAAGCCTGGGGGAAGTGTGGATACCGTCTGGAAGGGGACGAGCGTCCCGTCTTCGGGATTGTAGTCATGGGCGACAATCGTGTTCGCGAGCTCGTTGATGGCGTACCCGCGCGACCCGCAGTGGCTGAAGGCGAAGTGTCTCGGCCCGGCCCCGGGTTCTGTAGCCAGAAAGGGACGGTTGGCGGGCGACATCTCCGCGCGCCCGGCGTCAAACCTGTACGAGTAGATCCTGTCCAGTCCGAGGTCGCAGACGATCACGAAGCGTCCATCGGGCGAAATCGTCGCGGAATGCGGATGGGCCGAGGTCTGGCGGGTGGGATGGACGCTGTGCCCGGAATGCAGGATGGTCTTCGCTTCGCCGACCGCCCCATTCTTTCCGAGCTGGATGGCCGCGATGACCCCTGAGTGGTAATTCGCAACGACCAGGGCGCGGCCCGAGGCGTGGACCGCGACGTGGCAGGGAGCGCCGGCGGCGTCGCTCGGGGGGGAGGGAAGCTCCGAGAGCAGGCCGGCCTGGGAATCGACCGAAAAGGCGGCGACCATGGCCTTGGTGTCCCGCACTGCGTAGAGCCGTTCCCTGTCCTGCGAGAAGGCGATGAAGGTCGGGCTTCCGGTGGCTGCTGCGAGCGCGGGTTCCGACAATGCCCCGGTGCCCGGGTCAAGGCGCACGGAATAGATTCCGCGGCTGGAGGTCTTGGTATAGGTGCCCAGGTAGATGAGGTGCGAGGACGTCATTGCGGGGGGATGAAGCGGATCCCAAAGGGAAAAGGGATGGAGCGGGGCGGCGCGGCGGGGCTCAGAAGCCCGGTTTTATCGTCGATCCGAAATACGGAGGCATTGTTGCCGTCGTGATTTGCGACGACCAGCCACCTGCCCTCCGGGTCGAAAGTGAGGTTCCTGGGCATGCTCCCCCCGGAGGGGACGCTTTGAACCGGGGAAAGCCGTCCGTTGCGCGGTTCGATCGAAAAGACCCCGACGGTATCCGGCCCGCGGTTGGAGACATACAGGAACCTCCCGTTGGGGTGGATCAGCAGCTCGGCGGTCGTGTTGACCCCGCGGTACCCCGGCGGAATCGCCGGAATCGACTGGATCTCGCCAAGCGTCCCCCGTTCGCCATCCCAGTTGAACGCGAGCACCGCTCCGCCCATCTCGGCGGTCGCATAAAGCCATTTTCCGTTCGGATGGAATCTCAGGTGCCGGGGGCCGGATCCGAGGCGGACCGAGGCGTAGGGCGGGTCGTTGGGTGAAAGCCTGCCCGTCCGCTCATCGAACCGATACACATAGATCCGGTCCTCACCCAGGTCGGCGGTGAGCGCGTAACGGTTCTCCGGATCGACGATGATCGAGTGGGCGTGTGCGCGGGACTGGCGGACCGGGTCAATGCTGTGCCCTGAATGGCGCACCAACGCCGTTCGCGCCCCGAGGCGGCCGTCCGGGGCGATCGAAAAGACGGCAACCGAACCGCTGTCGTAATTGGCGACGAGCGCGTGGCGGCCCGTGCGGTCGAGAGTGATGTAGCAGGGCTCGGATCCGCCCGATGGCAGCCTGTTCAGCAGGCGCATGGCTCCGCTGACAGGATCGACGGCATAGGCTGAAACGGCCCCCCGCGGAACCGAGTTGCAGGCGTAGAGGCGGCGCCCGTCCGCAGAAAGCACGAAGTACGATGGGGCGTCGGCGCTTACGTCCAGCGCCGACGGCCCCAGCAGACCCGTGGCGCTGTCGAAATGGGCGAGCCTGAAACCGATCCCCGGGCCGGAGGCGTGAGTCCCGAACAGGACCAGTTCCTGCGCGGCGGGAGCGGAAACGGCCCCGGCGGCAAGGGCCAGGGCTGCCATGGTGATGCGAGGCGAGGGGTAGGACACTGCTCTTGTAAGCTTGATCGACGCCGGCTACGGTCCAACCCTTTTCGCACTTTATGTCGTCACAATCCCTCAATCAGATCCGCTCCTTTCGCCTGGACAAGGCGGCCGCCCTGCGCGCGAAGGGCGTCAATCCGTACCCCTCGGTGAGCCGCCGGACAAACTACGCGGCCGAGATCGCGGGCAATTTCGAGGGCTTTGAGGGAAGGAGGGTCGTCGTGGCCGGCCGCCTGATGGGATTTCGCAAGCAGGGGGCGCTTGCCTTCGGGAAGGTCCAGGACCAGTCCGGCTCCATCCAGCTATTCATCCGGCGCAACGTGCTCGACACGGAGGGAAGGCCCGTCGACAGCGTGGCCTTCGCCGATCTCAACCTTCTGGACATAGGCGACTTCGTCGAGGCGGCGGGCACGGTGATGAAGACCGACCGCGGGGAGATCTCCGTGTCGGTGGAAGCCCTCAAGCCGCTGGCAAAGTCCCTGCGGCCGCTTCCCGACCAGTGGTCCGGGCTGGCCGACCGCGAGACGATCCTGAGGAAGCGGTATCTGGACGTCATCATGAATCCCGAGAGCCACAGGCGCTTCGCCACCATCGCAAGGATGATCTCGGGCATCCGCCGCTTCCTCGAGGACAGGGGATTCATCGAGATACCCACGCCGATCCTGCAGCCGCAATACGGCGGGGGCACCGCCAAGCCGTTCAAGACCCACCTGAACGCGCTGGGGTGCGACATGTACCTAGCCATCTCGCACGAGCTGTACCTGAAGCGCCTGATCGCGGCGGGCTACGACAAGGTCTTCACGATAGGCCGGTATTTCCGGAACGAAGGGATCGACCGCAGCCATCATCCCGAATTCTCCATGGTGGAGACGATGACGGCCTACGCCAATTACGAGTACAACATGGCGCTCGTCGAGGACATGTTCCGCCACATCGCGACAACCGTGTTCGGGCGCACGGAGTTTGTCGTTCGCGGGAACACGATCGATTTTTCCAAGCCCTGGAGGAGGGTTTCCATGGCGGACGCGGTCCGCGAGCGGACAGGGATCGACTTCATGGCCTGCGGCTCGGTAGGCGAGGCCAATGGGCACCTCCTGGCCATCGGGGTGAAGGAGCCCCAGCCGAGCGTGGGCGAGGCGATGGTCCGGGCCTTCGAGCACGCCGTGGAGGCGACGCTGATCCAGCCAACGCTCGTTTACGGCCACCCGATTGAGATCTCCCCGCTGGCGAAGCCCTGCGCCGACGATCCCAGGCTCGTCGAGCGGTTCGAGATCTTCATCGCCGGCATGGAGTGCGGGGACAACTGGAGCGAGCAGAACGATCCGGTCAAGATCCTGGAGACCTGGCGGCGCGCGTACAAGGCGGAGGACGTGGAGAGCGGCAAGGCGCACACGCTCGACTATGACTTCATCGAGATGCTCGAGTACGGCCTGCCGCCGACGACAGGGATCGGCCCCGGGATCGAGCGGATGGCGATGATCTTCACCGGCGAGGAGAACATCGACGACATCATCTTCTTCCCGCTCCTCAGGCCCGAGATCTCCCGCTTCAACGCCGAGGTCTTCGGCATCGAACCGACCCAGCCCCCGGCCCCTCCGGCGCCCGAAAAGCCCTGATGGGCGGATGCGGGTCTGCAGCCCTTCACGCGGCGTGTCTTGGCGATCGATCGGGCTTGCAATGTCCCGCTCTTGTCGTCCGGAAGCATCGCCCTGGGTCCGCCGGAGCCGGGCTCGCAAGCGCCTCCAAAGCGGGACATTGCAAGCCCTCTCGACCGCACGGAGCCAAGCGAGACTCAGATAACCGGACAAGTGCCGTTTGCGAGGACGACCGGCGTAGGGCTAACGTGAGAGGTGGAACAACGGGCAACCCCTCCGAACTTCGCTCACAATCAAGCGAGAAAAAGGCAGCTTGGACCCTGTCGGTCAAATGGATCGAATCGAGCCTGTGTTATTCTTTGACCTCTCTTGGGAGGGCGAATGCCCAGAGGGCGGCGGCAAGGGCGAGGAAGCTGGAGGCGAGAAGTGCCAGGCGGAAGTCACCGACGGGCGCCAGCCATCCGAAGACCACCGAGGCAACAGCGGCGGCGGCACGCCCCACGTTATAGCAGAATCCGGCCCCCGTCGTGCGCAGTAGTGTCGGGAAGAGCGGCGGCAGGTACATGGTGAAGAGGCCCCAAAGGCCCGAAAAGAACCCGACCATTGGCACCCAGAACGTCGCCAGCTCGTTGTACGTATGAGGGACGGCATAGGCCCCCGCCATCCCGGCAAAGAGCCCGAACAACATCAGGATGATCGCACGGCGGGTGCCAATCACGGAGGCCAGCCAGCCAGCCGCAAAATTGCCCGCGATGGACAGGACGTTCACGGCAAAGAATACGGAGGCCACCCGCCGGGTGATCTCGGCGGGGGGCGTGCCGGCGGCCTCAAGCAGCTGGCGAAGGTGCTGGGGATGCCAGAAAATGAACAACCACCAGCCGGACAGCCCAAGGGCGCAGACGGCCGTGGTGTGCCAGGTGGTGCGGGCAAGGTCCGCGCGGAACAGGTCGCGAACGCGCGGCGTTGCCGGCGCCGCTGCGGCCGCCTGTTTCCAGGAGTCGGGTTCCGGCACGCTTCGGCGTATCCAGAAGACCATGAGCGCGGGGAGCACGCCGATGAGGAAGACAAAGCGCACGGGCGGTGGGTGGGGAAGCACCGACAGAATCGTCACGGCGCTTGCTGCAATCAGGATGCCCACGTTGACCGCCGTCTGCAGCACCGCGGCGAGCCAGGGGCGCCACGGGACCGGCCAGGTCTCGGCGAGCAGGCAGGCGCCGACTGCCCATTCGCCACCGATCCCAAGGGCGGCGACGAAACGGAAGATCATGAGCTGCCACCACGTCCGGGCGAAGGCGCAGAGTCCCGTGCAGAGCGCGTAGGTCAGCACCGTGAGGGCAAGCGTGCGGCTGCGGCCGAGCCGGTCGCCGAGGCGCCCAAAAAAGGCGCCGCCCACCGCCCAGCCGATGAGAAACGCCGCCTGGATATAGGCGCTCTTTTCCTTGACCGCGGGATCGGCACTGCTGGCGGCCCCAAGCAGGCCCACCACCAGAGGCCCGGCGACGAGCGTGTAGATGTGGAGTTCGAGCCCGTCAAAGAGCCACCCCAGCCACGCGGCGATTCCGGACTTCCACTGTTTGGGCGACAGTTCGCTTGGGCGGGCCATGGGGTAGTCGGAGCTAACGGTGCTGGGAGCCCTTGTGTCAGCACAAATTGAGCGTCAGACCGCCCCGTCGATCTCCCCGGTCCGTCCACCGCGGCAAGCAAGCGCTCAGTCGCCGCGCAGGGCGTCGACTGGATTGACGAGCGTCGCGCGGCGGGCGGGCAGCCAGGAGGCGAGAAGTGTCGCCCCGACTAGCAGGAGGGCGAGGCCGACGACAAGGAGGGGATCCTGCCCTGGAATCGTCGGTATCATCCTTCCGATGACCCATGTCGCCCCGAAGGCCAGAAGCAGCCCGAGGCCTGTTCCGATGGTCGCGAGGCGTATTCCATTCCGGAGGATCAGCCAAAGGACCGACTTCGCCTGTGCGCCAAGCGCCATGCGGATGCCTATTTCCTGGGTCCGCTGAGATGCCAGGTTTGCTATGACCCCATAGATGCCGATGAGGGCCAGGAGAAGGCCAAGTACGGCCGCGAGCGTCAGAAGCTGTCCGACAAGGGCCATGTTGTTGCCGGCGCGCTCGATGGAGCTCTGCACGGACGCGAGGCCAAAGACGGCCACGTCCGGATCGACCCGGGCGACCGCCTGGATGATGGCCTCAGCCACGCCGCCGGTCGAAGCTCCGGTGTGGACGCTCAGGGCGAGCCAGTGCTCCGCGTCCTGGGTGAACGGGCGGTAGATCTGAAAGTGCGTGTTGGGGATCGAGGGATTCCCCGCGAGCTGGACCTCGTTCACGATTCCCACGACCTCCCTCCAGTCGGGCTTCTTGGGGTCGGTGTCGCCGATGCGGTGCCCGATGGCGTCGCCGGCGGGCCAGAACTGCCTCGCCAGCGCCGCATCAACGACGACGACTTTGCGTGAGTCGGCCCTGTCGGCGGCGGAAAAGCCGCGGCCCGCGAGGAGATGGATGCCGAGCGTGGAGAAATAATCCGGAGTCACCCGCTCGATCATGGAGAAGGGTTCCCGACCATGGGGCGGCGGGGGCTGGCCCTCGATCACGAAGTTGCCGGAGTGCGAGAAATAGAAGACGGGAATGGAGCCGGAGACCGCCGCGTGGTCCACACCCGGCAGGCCGGCGAGCCGGGATTCGATCGAATCCACCGCCGCCCGCAGCTGCACGTCGGTGCTGTACTTGGCCGTGTAGGGCAGCACAAAGTAGCCGGAAAGAACGCTGTCCGTACGCCATCCCGATTGGACGCTGGCAAACCGCTGGCTCCCGCGCACGAAGAAGGCGGCCCCGGCGAGCAGGGCGAGCGCCAGCGACAGTTCGGCAACCACCAGGACCTGCCTCAGGAGATGTTTGGAGCGGTCGCCCGTCGTGCCCCTGGAACCCTGCTTGAGCGCGATATTCACATTGGTGCCCGACGCGATCCAGGCGGGCATGAGCCCGAAGACGACCCCCGTGCCGACCGAGGCGAGGAACATGAATCCAAGCACGCGGTAGTCCAGGGGCAGGTCGAACCCCGCGGCGTTCGAGGCAAAATCCGTGTTGATCCGGCTTCCGAGGAGCCTGTTGCCCCACGCCGCAACCAGCAGGCCGAGCAGGCCGCCCGTCATCGAGAGCATGACGCTTTCCGTGAGAAGCTGCCGGATGAGCTGCGCCCGCGAAGCGCCCAGGGCGATGCGCACAGCATGCTCCCGCAGCCTGCCCGCGGTGCGCGCGAGCTGGAGGTTGGCGAGGTTGACGCAGGCGATCAGGAGCACGGAGAGCGTCAGGCCCATGATGATCCAGCAGATCTGCCGGGTGCCCCCGCCGCTGCGCGCGTCGCCATAGGCGATGGCGTTCAGGCCGTTGGCGGCATTTGTGGTCGGATAGTCGTGCGCCAGTCTCGCCGCAACCGTGTTCAATTCCGCCTGAACCTGCCGGATGCCGATGCCGGGCTTGACGCGCGCCAGCGCGCTGAGCCAGGCGTTGTCCCGGATGCGCCATTGCTCCTCGCCGTAGCCAAGCGGCTGCCAGAGGCCGATGATGCCGAAGCTCATGAGATCCTGGCAGCCTCCTGGCATCACGCCGACCACGGTGATGGGTTTTCCGTCGAGCCTGATGCTGCTGCCCACGGCCGACGGGCTTCCCCCGAGCTTCTCCCGCCAGAAGGACTCGCTCACCACGGCGACGTCGGCGTGTCCCGGGCGGTCGTCGGCCGGCGTCAGCCCCCTTCCCAGGATGGGCGCAACGCCCAGCAGCTCGAAGAAATTACCCGCGACATTGAGTGCGGAAACCCGCTCGGCCGGCTGGCCCGGCTTGGCGAGGTTCGCGTTGTTGATGCAGTAGGGGGCGACCTGTTGGAACACGGTGGTCTGCTCCATCATATCCCTCATGTTCGCCGGGGCCTGCCGGTCGAACTGGGATTGTGGCGTCGTCCGGTAAATCTGCACGATCCCGCCCGGGTCCGAGAAGGCGGGGAGGCGGAAAAGCAGGGCGTTGACCAGCGTGAACGTCGTCGTGTTCACGCCGATTCCGAGCGCAAGGGTCAGAAGGGCGATGGCCGTGAACCCGGGGCTCTTTGCCAGCTGGCGGAATGCAAACTTCATCGGGAACCGGATCAGGCCTTTTCCCCGATCTCCTCGTCGACGACGCTGCCGTCGAAGAGATGGACCGTCCGGTCGGCGTGCCGCGCAAAGCGCGTGTCGTGGGTCACCATGAGGATCGTCGCCCCGTTCTTGTGGAGGGCGTGGAGGAGGTCCATCACCGCATCGCCGTTCTTTGAGTCGAGGTTGCCGGTGGGCTCGTCCGCGAGGAGAACGGCGGGGCTCCCGGCGAGCGCCCTGGCCACGGCCACGCGCTGCTGCTGCCCGCCCGAGAGCTGGGCGGGCAGGTGCTTGGCGCGGTGCGCCATGCCGACCTTCTCCAGCGCCTCCGTCGCACGCTGCCTCCGCTCGGCCGCAGGCATGCCGCGATAGGTGAGCGGCAGCTCGACATTCTCGAAGACGGTGAGGTCGCCTATGAGATTGAAAGATTGGAAGATGAAGCCGATCTCCCGGTTGCGGATCCTGGCCCGCTCGGAGAGGTCCAGCCCCTGGACGAGGCGCCCGTTCAGCAGGTAGGAGCCGTCGGTCGGCGTGTCGAGGAGGCCGAGGATCGAGAGGAGCGTGGATTTTCCGCAGCCCGAGGGCCCGGCGATCGAGACGTATTCGCCCTTGGCGATCTCGAGGTGGATGCCCGAAAGGGCGTGCGTTTCGATTTCGTCGGTCAGGAACACCTTCGTGACGTTGTCCAGTTTGATGAGGGGGTCGGGCATGGCGGGGCTAGTTGAGTTTTATGCGTTCGTTGGCGTCCCATTGGGACATGTCTGATAGGATCACGCGGTCGCCGGGCTCGAGGCCCTTGACGATCTCGATCGTGTTGACGGAGCTTCGGCCGAGGGCGACGGGGACACGGGCGGCATACACGCCGTCGGGGTCGAGCTTGAAGATCTCCACCGTGCTCTTCTCCTGTCCGAACGCGGGCCTCTCGACAAAGACGACATCGTCGAGGCGCTCGAGTTCGATGGTCCCGTCCACGGAGAGGTCGGGCCGGGCTCCCGACGGCAGGGGTCCGGGAAGGGCCACATCGACGGTCACCGTGCCGTTCTGGACCGACGGATCGATCCGGGACACGGTGCCCGTGGCGATGCCGTTTCGGGTGTCGATCTCGGCGCGCTGGCCAAGCTGGACGTCCTTGGCCTGGGTCTCGGCGATCTGGACCTCCGCCTTGAGGCGAGTCGGATCTGCGACCCGGGCAAGGTTGGTCCCGGGCTGGACCTCGGCTCCCACCTCGACGGGGACGACCTGAAGCACCCCGTTCATTCCGGCGGTCACGCTCAGCGCGTTGGCCTCGTTGCGCTTGAGCCTCGCCTGGTCGGCCAGCCGGTCGACCTCGGCCTGCTTCACCGCAAGCTGGGGGGCGGTCGATTCCTTCGCGAATAGGTAGCGCTTTTCCGCGATGGAGTTAAGCTCATTCGACTGTTCGGCGTTGACCTTGGCCAGGCGCAATTGGAGTTCCGCCACGAGGCCGTCCTTGAACAGGTTCTGGTCGACCTCGGCCGTCATCCGTGCCTGTTCGAAATTGGCCCTCGCCGTCGCCGCCTCGGACTCGGCGTTCAACTCGGCGCCCTCGAGCGTCATCTTCAGGTTGGCCAGCTCCGCCTCGCCGGCCTTGAGCTGCGATTCGGCGTCGCTGGCCGCCTGCACGACATCGGGGTTGTTCAGGATGAGGATCACGCTGTCGGGTTTGACGATGGCGCCGGGGTGCAGAATGATCCGGTCAACCCGTCCCTGGGTCCGCGCCGCAAGCCACGTGATGTCCTCCGGAACCAGCGTGCCAGGGCCACGGACCTGGCGCACCATAGGCCCGCGCTTGGCCGTACCGATCCAAACCAGGCTCCTGTCGACGGTGGGGGCGGCCGGCTTTAGGCGCTCCAAAGCCACGGTGATCACAGTGAGGATGATCACGGCCGCGGCCCCGAGAAGGATACGCTTCCTGCGCTTTGCTCGCGCTTGGGATGGTCGGGCGATGTCCATTGGATCGATGAGCTATTTGCAGGCTTTGTGCCAAGGCCTTCTGATTTTACAACATGCTTAACTACAATATATTACAGTCAGTTTATCACTCTGGAAAGACGAGCGATTTGGCCGCTTGCGGGACTGCATCGTCCCATTAGCGGGACGATCCTATCGGCAGCCTGAACAGAGCCCGGCACCCCTGGGAGTCGCTGCGGTTTAGAAGCTCCAGGGATCCGCCGTGGTTTTCCGCGATCTGGCGGCAAAGAACCAGCCCGATCCCGGTCCCATCGGGCTTTGTGGTGAAAAACGGCACGAAGAGGTTTGCGGTTTGGGCAATCCCGGGGCCGTCGTCCTCGATTTGAATCTCAACGGCGTCCTTCACCTGCCTCCAGCCCAGCCTCACGCCGGCATCCGGACGGCTTGCCGCGGGCTGCTCAGTCACCGCCTCGACGGCGTTTTTGACCAGGTTGATGAGCACCTGCTCGATCTGGGCCGAATCGCCGACGAGTGTCACGGCCGGCCCCCCTCGAAGGGCCACGGGAAGTCTGGCCTCGAGGGCGATGGAGCGCCGCGCCGCGCCGGAAAGATCGAAGGGCGCCGGAACCGGCGGGGGAAGGCGGGCCAGCTTCGCGTAGGCCTGGAGAAAGCGCGTAAGCCCCTCGGCCCTGGAGGCGATGATGTCGAGACCCGCGCGCAGATCCGCCTCCCAATCCTCGGGACGCGGGTTCCTCCGCAACGAGGCGCCCAGGCTGCCGGCGATCGACTTGATGGGTGTGAGTGAATTGTTGAGCTCGTGGCCAAGCACGCGCACAAGGCGCTGCCACGCCTTCAATTCCTCCTCCCGAAGGGGCTGGCTCAGGTCGGCGATCACCACCAGCTGGTGCGGCAGGCCCCGGTCCCTGAAGCCGCTTCGGCGCATGCCCCACCGGCCCCTTCCTCCGGGAAAGATTCCGGGGCTCAGCAGCCTTGAGGCGTCGCCCTCGAGGCATTCGGCCATCCCCACCGCCGAAGCCGAACGCCCGAGGATCCGCTCCGCCGGCTGCGCCAGCAGTCTCTGCCCCGAACGGTTGACGAGCTGAAGGCTTCCCGAATCGTCAAAGGCGAATACCGCAACGTCGATCTCCTCCATCACCGTTCGCAGAAGCGCCGTCGCCTCCACAGCCCCGCGACGTTGGGCATGGAGCAGCGCCCCGAGGGCGTTCACCTCCAGCATCACCTCGCCAAGCGGGTCCTCCCGGCGGGCGCCCCTGGCCCTTATGGAATAGTCCCCCTCCCGGAGCGCCATGAGGAGGTTGGCCATCGTCTGGAGCGGCCACACCACCCGTTGGCGGACGGCCACCGCGAATCCGAGCCAGCTTCCCAGGACCAGCAGGGAGACCGTGAGGTCCACATCGAGGGAGTGGTCGGAGCCCCACAGCCAGACCATCGAGATGACGACAGCGGGAAGGCCCCCAAGCAGGGCGTGGAGGAGCACGGTCCGGTCATGGGGACGCGGTGCGGGCATGGGCTTACTGTCACCCGCAGGCAGGCTGCCGCTCAATGCTCAAAGCTTGTATTTTTCGAGCCTCCGATAGAAGGCGCTGCGGCTCAGGCCCAGTTGGTCGGCGGCCCGCCGGGCGTTGCCGTCGCACCGGGCCAGGGTCTTCTTGATCAGGAAAGCCTCAACCTCCTCCATGCTCATGTCCTCGATCGGCGCGTTCGAAGCCGCCGGGCCCAACCCAAGGTCCGGAACCCTGAGCACCCGGCCCGGCGCCATGAGCACGGCGCGTTCGATGGCATGGTCCAGTTCCCTCACATTGCCGGGCCAGGAATAGGCGTGGAGGGCCTGAAGCGCCTGTTCGTCGAAGCCCGCGGCGGGCTTCCGGTAGCGGCCGGCATGCTGCTTGAGGAAGTGCTGCGCCAGCAGCTCGATATCCTCGCGGCGCTCGCGAAGTGGCGGTAGATGAAGCCGGATTGTGTTGAGGCGGAAAAGGAGATCCTGTCGGAAGCGGCCGGCCGCAACCTCGGCGGCGAGGTCGCAGTTGGTCGCCGACACGAGGCGGACATTGGCCCTGTACGTTTTCGAGGATCCCACACGTTCGTACTCGCCCCGCTCGATCACGCGCAGGATCTTCGCCTGCTGCCCCGCCGACATGTTCCCGATTTCATCGAGGAACAGGGTTCCCCCCTCGGCAAGCTCGAACCGCCCGGCCCGGTCGCTCTTTGCATCCGTGAAGGCGCCGCGCACATGACCGAAGAGCTCGCTTTCGAAGACCCCCTCGGGCAGTCCGCCCATATTGACCGAAATAAAGGGGGCGTTGGCCCGCGCCGACACGCCGTGGAAGGCCCGGGCGACAAGCCCCTTGCCCGTGCCGTTCTCGCCGGTGATGAGGACGTTCGCCTCCGAGGGGCCGATCTTGGCGATGATGTCGAGGACAGGCCTCATCGCGGCCGACTGCGCCAGCAGCACGGGTCCGCCCTTGCCGCGGAGCAGCTGGTTCTCGGCCTCAAGGCGCCGGTAGGCCCGGACCGCGCCGCCCAGCTCGATCTGGTTGCGGACGACGGCGAGCAGCCGGGGATTGTCCCAGGGCTTCGTGATGAAATCCCTGGCGCCCCTGCGCATGGCCTCGACGGCCAGGTCCACGCTCGCCCACGCCGTCATCACGACGACGGGCAGGCTTGCGTCGAGCGACTGCAGGCGCTGAAGGAGGTCCAGGCCCTCCCGGCCGCTCGTGGTGTCGCGGGCGTAATTGAGATCCATCAGCACGAGGGCAAAGTCCCGCGCCTCGACCGCCTTGAGGACGGCCGCCGGCGACTTCGCGGCCTCCGTCTGGTAGCCCTCGTTCTTCAGGAGCATGCGGAGCGCCTCGAGGATATCGGGCTGGTCGTCGGCGACCAGGATGCGGGGCTGCGCTGCGGCGGACATGCGGCGATAGTGCGATGGGGCCCGGTCGAATCAAGGCTCGGCGAGGCTGATGTTGTGGCGACGGAGCGTCGATCCGAGCTGCAGGGTGTAGTTGGCGGCAGCCTGCTGCTGTGCGGCGACCGCATTGGAGACGCTGATCTCGGAGGAGGCGAGGTCTCCCTGGAGTTCGAGCACGAACAGGATGTTGCTTGTCCCTGCATGGAATTTCTTCACCTCGGCCTCGAGGGCCTGGTTGGCAAGGTCGTAGGCCGCCCGATCGGCCGCCACACGCTTCCTCGTCGTCTCGATCTGCCCGGCGGCCGTCGCAAGCTGGAGGGCTATGTTGGCCTCCAGGAATCTGAGGCCCTCGTCGTCCTGTTCCAGCTGCAGCCTGGCTGCCCGCGCCCGGCCCCGAGCCTGGGCGAAGGTGAGCGGTATGCTCACCTGGATGCCCGCCGAATAGGACGGATTCATCCTGTCGAACACCATCTGGCGCGAGGCCGAAAAGGCTGTCGCCACCCCGTTGTAGCCGTAGCCGCCGACAAAATCCACCTCGGGCAGGAGTCCGTTCCTTGCCGCGGCGCTGCCGGCGCGGTCGATCACCAGTCCGAGCCGGGCCTGCTGGTAGTCGGAGCGCTGGTTCAGGGCGAGCTGAAGGTCCTCCTGGGGCCGCACCACCACGTCGTCGGGCGGCCCCATCGGCTCGAGCGCGTAGAGCGGCTGGTCCGTCGGAAAGGCGTCCTGCCCCAGGAGCAGGCGAAGCTGGTTTTCGGCATCGCGCACGGCTCGCTCGGAAATCAGCACCGATTCCTCCTGCCCGGTCGCCCGGGCCCTCGCGGTGATCACGTCGCTCTTGGAGACATAGCCGATGGCGAAGCTTTTCTCGGTGCCGTCCGCGGTGGAGTCGAGAAGGTCCTTGAACTTGCGGGCGATCCTGAGCGTCTCGTGGGCCTGAAGCAGGTTGCTGTAGGCTATCACGACGCCGGTCACCGTGCTCATCGCGGCCTGGCGGTACGCCCAGTCGGAAATGCTCCGGTTCGCCTTGGCGATGCGCACCCCCTCCAGGTTTGCCCCGAAGCCGAAGCCCTTGAGGAGCGGCTGGGTCACCTGAAAGCCTCCAAAGGTGAGAAAATCCGGCGCGAAACCGCTGTAGAGATCGCCCTGGTTCTGGGACGTTCCGCCCACGCTGTAGGTGAGGCCCCAGGGCGTCTGCCCCTGGAGGCTGAGGCTGTACGAGTTCGTCCGCACCTCGTCCAGCTGAACGGCGCCGAGCGAATCCAGCTCCCTCGATTCGGAATAGCTGCGGCCGAAGTTGAGCGTGGGGTCGAAGGCGCCCACCTGGCTGAGCCAGTTCGCCCGGGCAATGCCCCGCGAATAGGACACCACCTTGAGGCTCCTGTTGTTGGCCAGGGCCAGCCTGATCGCATCGTTGAGGGTCAGGACGGGGACGGGCCCCTGTGCCGAAAGCGCCGGGGAGGCGAGCGCTCCCAAAAGCGCGACGAACAGGGGACGCAGGCGCCAGGCGGTCATTTGAGCATCACTCCGTCGGCAAGCCGCACAATCCTGTCTCCGTAGGCGGCGTTCGCATCCGAGTGAGTCACCTGGACGATGGTCACGCCGTCGTCCTTGTTGAGCCTGCGGAACAATTCCATGATCTCCCGTCCCTGGTCCGAGTGAAGGTTTCCCGTCGGCTCATCGGCAAGCACCAGCGCCGGCTTTGCCACGAGCGCACGAGCGACGCCGACCAGCTGCTGCTGCCCTCCCGAGAGCTGCGAAGGATAGAGGTCCTTTTTTCCCACGATATTGAAGCGGTCCAGCGCGTCGCAGACGATGCTCTCCCTGTCCTTCTTCGGCACGTCGCGATACGAGAGCGGAATCTCCAGGTTCTCGTAAACCGTCAGATCGTCCAGAAGATGGTAGCTTTGGAACACGAATCCGATGTTCTTTTTCTGGAGCTCAAAGCGCCTCCTCTTGTCGAGGGAATTAACCGCCACCCGTTCAAAATGGTATTCGCCGGTCCAGGCGGAGTCGTGCAGCCCGAGAATGTGCAGGAGCGTGGATTTTCCGGATCCCGACGGCCCCATGATGGATAGGAAATCGCCGTTTTCGATTTTGAGTCCGATGCCCCGCAGGGCATAGAATGGCCCCCCCTTCAGCGGATAGACGCGGCTGATATTGTTGAGTTCGATCATCTGGGCTTTTCTATCGCAGGGGCCGTGCCAGACAGAGTAATCATTGATAACAGTCTGCGGTAGAATAAGGTGAAAAATATATCGGCATTGACCGCCGGGCTCTCAGCCCCGGAACCGAAACAGGGCCATCCCGAAAATGGGACGATGCGGCACCAAAACAGCAGGCGGCTTTACAACCCGTGGGTTACGTCCACCATTTTCGGTCGCCCCACCCAAACCCCATGAAAAAATACCTCTGCCTTCTCCTCTGCACCGCAGTCTCGGTATCCGCCCAAAGGTTCGCGCGAAAGTTTGACGGGCTCGCCCTCACCCCTCCGATGGGGTGGAATACCTGGAACACCTTTGCGTCGGACATCAACGAGACCCTCGTCGAGCAGACCGCCGATTCCATGGTCGCCAGTGGAATGCGCGATGCGGGCTACGTCTACATCGTGCTCGACGACACCTGGTCCGCAAAGGAGCGGGACGCCGACGGCAATCTTGTGGGCGATCCCGTGAAATTTCCCCATGGCATGAAGGCGCTGGGCGATTACCTGCATGCCCGGGGCTTCAAGTTCGGCATCTACAATTGCGCGGGTGCGACAACCTGCGCCGGATTCCCGGGAGGACGGGGGCATGAGTTCCAGGATGCCCGCCTCTACGCCTCGTGGGGGGTCGATTACCTCAAGTACGATTGGTGCGACCGTGGCACGGCGAACGGCCCGGAGACCTACAAGATCATGAGCGATGCGATCCGGGCGGCGGGGCGCCCGATTGTCTTCAGCCTCTGCGAATGGGGTCAGAACCAGCCCTGGCTCTGGGCTGAGCCCGTGGGCCACCTTTGGCGCACGACAGGGGACATCTATGCGTCCTATGACGGAGTGAACAAGTGGAGCAGCGGGTGGAAGGTGAACCTCGACAAGCAGGTCGGCCTCGAGAAGTACGCGGGGCCCGGCCACTGGAACGACCCCGACATGCTCGAGGTTGGCAACAAGGGGCTCACCCTCGCGGAGTCCCGGGCCCATTTCAGCTTCTGGTGCCTCCTGGCGGCGCCCCTCATCGCGGGCAATGACGTCAGATCCATGACTCCCGCCGTCCGCGACATCCTGACAAACCGCGAGGCCATCGCAGTCGACCAGGATCCGCTGGGACGCGAGGGTTTCCGCTTTACGGTCGACAAGCAGAAAAGCATGGAGATCTGGGCGAAGGAATTGTCGAACGGAGCCTGGGCCGTATGCGTCCTGAACACGGGTCCGACCGCCGCACGGCTCACCGTCAATTGGGCCGACCTGACGTTCCTGGCGGCGCAGTACTACACTGTCCGCGACCTTTGGTCGAAGCAGACCGTGGGCACGGCCCCCACGCCCTATTCGGCGACGGTTGAATCCCATGACGCGTTGTTCCTGCGCCTCACACCTTCGAACGGGTGAGAAGAGGGCAGCCGGGTCGCGGCGCCCCGAAGCGCCGCGGCCAAATAATGCGTAGCCTTTGGCAACCGGCGCGGAGATGAAGGGATCCGCGCGGTCTATCATCGCAACGCGATGAATACTGCGGTCACCGACGGCCCCGATAAAGCCCAGGACAAGGGTACACGCGACGGGGGGGGCACCGGCTCCGTCCACACCGGCGCACCGGCGTCGGTCCGCGAGTGGGTCGAGGAGAACAGGCGGCTTTGCCGGCCCGACCGGGTTGTCTGGTGCACAGGGTCGGAGGATGAGAAGGCGGCCCTCCTTTCCGAGGCGGTCGGGTCCGGCGTGCTCACCAGGCTGAACCAGAGAAAGCTGCCGGGATGCTACTATCACCGCTCGGACCCCGACGACGTGGCCAGGGTCGAGGAATTCACCTTTGTCTGCACCGAAAGCCGCGACGACGCCGGCCCGACAAACAACTGGATGGCGCCCGCGACAATGCGCCGGAAGCTGAACGCCCTTTGCGAGGGTGCGATGAAGGGACGCACAATGTACGTCGTTCCCTACCTGATGGGCCCCCTGGGCTCCCCCCTTGCGAGGGTCGGGGTGGAGCTCACCGATTCGCTCTACGTCGTCCTCAGCATGCGGATCATGACCCGGATGGGCGACATCGCCTGGCGCCAGCTCGGCCAGGGGGCGGACTTCAACAGGGGCCTCCACTGCATGCTCGATGTCGACAAGAGCCGCAGGTGCATCGCCCACTTTCCGGAGTCCAACGCCATCATCTCGGTCGGCTCGAACTACGGGGGGAATGTCCTCCTTGGCAAGAAGTGTCTCGCGCTGCGCCTGGGATCCTGGCTGGGGCACAGGGAGGGCTGGATGGCCGAGCACATGCTCATCCTCTGCCTCGAGGCGCCGACGGGGGAGAAGACCTATGTCGCCGCCGCCTTTCCGAGCGCGTGCGGCAAGACAAACTTCGCGATGATGATTCCGCCGGCCGGATTCGAGGGGTGGAAGGTCCGGACCGTCGGCGACGACATCGCCTGGATGAAGCCGGGGGCGGATGGCCGGCTCTACGCGATCAACCCCGAGGCCGGCTATTTCGGGGTGGCGCCCGGCACGAACCTCCGCACCAATCCGAACGCGGTCAGGACGATCGCCAGGGACACCATCTACACAAACGTCGCACTCTTGCCCGATGGCGACGTCTGGTGGGAGGGGAAGGACGGCCCTCCGCCGGCCGAATGCCTCGACTGGCGCGGCAAAAAATGGACGCCGGAATCGCCCGAGAAGGCGGCGCATCCCAACAGCAGGTTCGCCGCCCCCATGCGCAACAACCCGATGCTCGCGCCCGAGGTCGACGACCCCAGGGGGGTGCCGATCAGCGCGATCATCTTCGGCGGCAGGCGGGCCGGCACGATGCCCCTCGTCTTCCAGGCGTTCAACTGGATCCACGGTGTGTTCGTCGGGGCGACCATGGGCTCGGAGACCACGGCGGCCGCCGC